>Ga0209959_100659_pt1 | contig 20080 bp, 22 predicted proteins | sample ThiBiot_300_biof_2_FD_183943 | JGI IMG/M metagenome (GOLD analysis project Ga0209959, IMG submission 183943) | Wastewater bioreactor microbial communities from Cape Town, South Africa - Thiocy_expt_300_biof (SPAdes) | ecosystem: Engineered > Bioremediation > Thiocyanate > Unclassified | place...
CCCGCCAGTACGAGAAATACGCCGCCATGTTCCAGGACATCCACGCGGCGGGCCAGCGCATGCTGGGGCTGGTCAACGACCTGCTCGACATCTCCAAGATCGAGAGCACGGTGGGCGCGTTCCACTTCGCGCGCAACGACGTGCGCGATCTGCTCGAGGACGTGGCGGCCGAGCTGCAGATGCTCCTGGAGCGCAAGGGACTGACGCTGCGGCTGGACCTGGGCCGCGTACCGCTCGTTTCCAAGGTCGATTCCACGCGCTTTGCGCAGGTGGTGCGCAACGTCCTGTCCAACGCGGTGAAGTTCTCCCCCGAGGGCAGCACCATCGAGATCGGCGCCAGCACCCCGGACGAGAGCACCATCCTCGTGCAGGTGCGCGACCACGGGCCCGGCATCCCGCCCGCCGAGCTCGAGGCCGTGTTCGACGCCTTCGTGCAATCGAGCAAGACGCGCGACGAATCGGGCGGCACGGGCCTCGGGCTGGCCATCTACGCCACCAATGCGCCCGACGGCGGAACGATCTTCCACATCACCCTGCCCACGGCCAGGTACACCGACACCATGCCCTCGCCCCTCGAATGAACCATCCCTTGCCGGTGCCACCGGCAAAGAGCGGCTTCCAGGTCACCGGGCGTCGGGCAGGGCCAGCGCGCGATCGAGCAGGAGCGGCAGATCCTGTACCAGCTTCGTCTTGTGCATGACCGACACCCCCGCGAGCGCGAACGCATAGGGCGCGCGCGATGCCTCGTCCAGGGAAGTGATGACGATGAACTGGCAGCTCTGGAACAGCGGGTGCCAGCGCAGCCGGCCGACCAGGGCCGCGCCGTCGATGCCCGGCAGCAGGATGTCCACGATCAGCACGTCGGGTTCGAGCCGCCCCGCCATCACCAGCCCGTCGATCCCGTCGTCGGCCACGTGCAGATCGACCTGCGGGAACTCGTGGCCCACGAGAAGCTTCACCAGCGTCTGGAAATGCGCCGAATCCTCGATCAGCAGCACCCGCTGGGGGAACCGCCTGGGCCTGAGGACGATTTCGCAAGACAGGCCCCCATCGGCAGCGTCGGCAGGCCCGCCGGGGGCGGCCGGCTGCCCCGGGACGCTCAGCTGGCGCAGCTCCAGCCAGGACATCACCGACTCGCGCGCAATGCGCCAGCGGCCGCCCGGCGTTTTCCACCCGCGCAACGCTCCCTGCTCAGCCATCTCCCGCACGAAGCGGGCCGTCAATCCCAACGCCCTGGCCACATCGCGCGTGGAGCACTCGGTAGGCAATGAAATCACCGGCTCGTTCTTCATGCGCGAATTTTATCATTTCAACTGCAAATATTTGCTATAATCGAAAAAATTGATTTTCAAGCTCATGAGCAAGCGCATTTTGATCGTCGAGGACCATGCGGACATTCGCAAGCTGATCCGCATGACCCTGGAGTTCGAGTACTACGACATCCACGAAGCCGCGAACGCCCAGGAAGGCCTCGATGCGATACGGCGGCTGCACCCCCAGCTGGTGCTGCTGGACATCATGATGCCCGGCGAAATGGATGGGCTGGACCTGTGCCAGATGGTCAAGAACGATCCGTCCCTGGGCCTGCCCCAGGTGGTCCTGCTCACCGCACGGGGCCAGGACAAGGACATCGAGGCGGGCATGAACGCGGGGGCCGATGCCTATCTGCTCAAGCCCTTCAGCCCGCTCCAACTGATCACGACCATCGACAGCCTGGGCATCCAGACCACCGAAACGCAATGATGCCCCCCGCAGTCGAAGCCACGCAGTTCGATCGTGCGGCGGCAGACCAGATGACGAAGATCATTTCGGATCTGAGCCGCATGTACCACGAGCGCAACGAAGCGCTGCAGGAGGTGGCGCGCGCGCACCACGAGGCACTGCTCCTGCTGGCCATGGCGGCCGAGTACCGGGACGACGACACCGGCCTGCACATCGTGCGCATCGGGTTCCTGGCGGAGGCCCTGGCGCTGCGCATGGGGCAGTCCAGGCACTATGCGGAGCTGCTGCGCAAGGCGGCCCCCATGCACGACATCGGCAAGATAGGCATTCCCGACTGCGTGCTGAAGAAGCCCGGCCCCCTCACCCCCGCGGAGCGCCAGGTCATGGACCGCCATCCGGTGATAGGCGCGGACATCCTGGGCAAATCGCGCACGCCGCTGTTCCAGCTGGCCGCCGAAATCGCGCTCACCCACCATGAGCGCTGGGACGGCACCGGCTACCCGAACCGCCTGTCGGGCGAGGACATTCCGCTGTCGGGCAGGCTCGTGTCGGTGGTGGACTTCTATGACGCGCTGACCATGGACCGCATCTACCGCCAGGCCTACGATCACGGAAAAGTGATGGATATGCTAAGCCGGCAGAGCGGCAAGGCGTTCGACCCGGCCATCGTGGACTGCTTCATCCACCACGGCGACGAATTGCACGCGATGCGCCTGGCCGTCAAGGACAACGGCACGGGCTTCACCCAGCTGATCCAGAACCAGAGCGGCTCGCAGCAAGGGCCGCCGTATTTCCAGGGCGGCAATGCGGCATGCCCGCCCCCTTGAGGCCGGCTTCGCATCGACGAAAAGTCCCATGTATCCGTTGCAGAGCATCCACCCGCTCCGCCTTCGCCTCCCTTTCAGGGACGGTTTGCCGGCCGCCCATCTGGGTGGCTACGGTCCCGCGCAAATCCTGGTGAGCCTCGTGGAACGCCCCCATGCATCGGCCCCGCGGTGCGTGCAGAAAGTCGCCCAGCCGGTCCTGCAGACCTTCACCCAGCCGGGCCAGACCGGCGTGGACCTGGGCCTGGCCGTCTGCCACAAGATCATCACCGCCCACGGCGGGCGCATCTACACGACCAACGCGCCGGAAGGCGGCGTGGTCTTCCACATCACCCTGCCCCACGCCGGCCACCGCATTCCCGAGCCGGCAGCACCCCAATGGACCGAATCCCCGTAATCAAGCGCTGGCAATCCAAGGTCGGCGCCGAAGCCGCCTACTCCACGACGGCCTACCTCTTCACCGCCTGCATACTGCTGGCCACATGGCTTGCCAGCGCGGCCCTGCTGCATTGGCAATGGCAGGAGACGCTGGACGCCGAGGTGCGCGAGAACACCACCACGGCCCTGACGCTGCGGGAGTACACGCAGCACATCCTCGACAGCGCCGACAACGCCATGCGCAGGCTGCAGGCGGGCATGCCCACGGACGACGTCTGCAAGGACATCGTGCGCATCACCAACGAGACCGGCATAGCGCCGCACATCCTGACCCAGCTGTCCTTCATAGGCCCCGACGGGCGGTTCCGGTGCAGCAACCTCGACCCCGACGGCTCGCGCAGCAGGAACGTCGATCTCATGGACCGCGCGCATGTGCGCGTGCACCTGCTGCCGGCGGCCGCCGGCGCGCCGCTCGCGGGCATGCTGCACGACGGGCTGTTCATCAGCCACGCGCTCGAAGGCCGGGTGTCGGGGACGTGGACCATACAGATGACCCGCAAGGTCGAGAGCCGCGACGGCAGCACGCGGGGCGTACTGGTGGCGTCGCTCAAGCAAAGCCACTTCAGCGACGTGTACCGCAGCGCCAAGCTGGGCCCGCGCGGCGGCGTGGTACTGGCCGGACTCGACGGCGTGGTCCGCGCGCGCGCCATCGAGGGCGGCAGCCCGGAGGCCGACATGCTGCTGCCCGGCGCCCTCGCGCGGCTGCTGGGCGCGCAGCGGGATGGCGCGACGACGTCCGTCTCGTTCGACGACCTCCCGCGCATCGTCGCCTACAGCCGGGTGGGCGACTATCCCCTGGCCGTGGTCAGCAGCACGACGCAGGGCAACGCCCTGGCCACCTGGCGCACCACGCGCAACGCCATCATCGTGCTGGAGGCGTTGCTGAGCCTGGTCGTCGTCGGGTTCGTCGTCCTCTTCCTGAGCAGCATACGGCGCCTGGCCCGCAGCGAGGCGCAGGCGCAGAGCGCCAGCCGCGCCAAGAGCGACTTCCTGGCCGCCATGTCGCACGAGCTGCGCACGCCGCTGACCAGCATCCGCGGATTCGCCGAACTGATGGAGCTGCGCAGCAAGGACCCGCTGGTGCGCGAGCAGTCGGCGCTGATCCGCCAGGGGGCGGAGCACCTCAACGCGCTGCTGACGGAGATCCTGGACCTGGCCAAGGTCGAGGCCGGATCGATGCCGACCCATTGCGAACCCGTGGCCCTGCCCGTGCTGGTGCACGAGGTGGCCGAGCTGTTCCGCGTGAGCGCGGTGGTCAAGTCGCTGCAGCTCGAAACGCGGCTGCACCCGGCGGCCGGGCAGCCCCTGGTGACCGACCGGCTCAGGCTCAGGCAGATCCTGAACAACCTGCTGTCCAACGCCATCAAGTTCACCGCCCAGGGCCGCGTGGAGCTGGCCGTGGAGCCGGACGCGGACGGCCGGCAGATGCTGTTCCACGTGACGGACACGGGCCCCGGCATCGCGCCGGAGCTACACGAAGTCATCTTCGAGAAGTTCAGCCAGGGCAACGCCCGCGTGAGCTACCAGCACGGCGGCACGGGCCTGGGCCTGTCGCTGTCGCGCGCGCTGGCCACGCTGCTGGGCGGCACGCTCACGGTGCAGTCCAGCCCCGGCGAGGGCGCGCGGTTCACGCTGGCGCTGCCCCTGCAGGCTTAGAACGCGCTCACGCTCTCAGGGCTTGCGCCGCGCGCGCGGATGGGCCTGGTCGTACACCCGGGCCAGGTGCTGGAAGTCGAGCCGCGTGTAGACCTGGGTGGTGGTGATGTTGGCGTGGCCCAGCAGCTCCTGCACGGCGCGCAGGTCGCCGCTCGATTGCAGCAGGTGGCTGGCGAACGAATGGCGCAGCATGTGCGGGTGCACGGGCGTGGTCAGGCCCGCGAGCTGGCTGCGCTGGCGCAGGCGCAGCCACACGGACTGGGCCGACAGGCGCGCGCCGCGCCGGCCGATGAACAGCGCTGCATCCGCCGCCGCGCCGCCGAAGGGCTGGGCGCGCACGGCCAGCCAGCCCCGCAGCGCCTCGGCGGCGGCCCGGCCCACGGGCACGCTGCGGCGCTTGCTGCCTTTGCCGAACACGTGCGCCTCGCCCGCCTGCAGATCGATCCAGCCGCGCCCCTGCTGGTGCGCGGCCGGGCTGGGCGCCACGTCCAGGCCCACGAGCTCGCCCACGCGCAGGCCGCAGCCGTAGAGCAGCTCGACGATGGCGGCGTCGCGCGCCTCCAGCCAGGGGTCGGCGCCGCTGTCCTCGTGCTCGGCCAGGCGCACCGCCTCGTCCACGGGCAGGGCCTTGGGCAGCGGCTTGGGCGCCTTGGGCGCGCGCACGTCCTGCACCGGGTTGTGCGGCACCAGGCCCTGGCGCGCGGCCCAGGCGTAGAAGCCGCGCCAGCCCGAGAGGATGAGCGCGATGCCGCGCCCGCTGCGCCCCGCCGCGTGCATCTGCGCGACGAAGCGGCGGATGTGCGCGCCGGTGAGCCGCAGGAGCGGCAGCCCGGCGCCTGCGGCAAAGGCCGCCAGCCGCTGCAGGTCCAGCGTGTAGAGCGTGAGCGTGCGCGCGGCCAGGCGCTTTTCCACGCGCACGTGCTCCAGGTACTGCAGCGCCTCGGGCGGCAGTTGCGGGGGCTGCGGGGTTTCAGGCTGCATCGGATTTCATAGCTGCCAGCGCTTTTCAGCCAATGGTTTCATCATGAAAACATACTGAAACCGGCTTCAGGCAAGCGAAGGCAGCTCGCTTTTTCAAAGCAGCCGCGACAGCGCAGCGCTGGCCAGCTCGGCCATGCGCGCGAGGAATTCCGTGCCCATGGTGGCCTCGAAGCGGTGCGGATCGGGCGACCCCAGCACCAGCAGACCGAAGGCGGGCTGCTCGGCGCTGTCGATGGCGCCGCGCCGCAGCGGCAGCAGGGCCAGCGACTGCACCTGGCCGGTCTGCGCCAGCCAGGCCGTGGCCTCGAAGCCCAGGTTGGGGCCGCAGAACGGCATGGTCAGCGACGAGGCGAAGGAGCGCACGTCCTCGCTCACGCCCTGGGCGAACGGCTGCCCGGCATGCCCGGGCGCCATGCCCCACAGGCGCAGTGCGACCTGCGGCACGTCGAACAGGGCCTGCATGCCCTGCTCCACGGCCTGCGGCAGCGCGGCCGCGTCGCGCTCGGCCAGCAGCCGGCGCGACCACTGGTGGATCCTGTCGGCGATGGCGGCGTTCTCGTGGCCGTGGCGCACCATGTCCATGACGCGGTGCTCCAGGCCCTTGATCTTCTCGCGCAGCATCTCCGCCTGGCGCTCGTGCAGGCTCACGGCGCGCTGGCCGTGCGGGCTGGTGATGGTGACGCTGGCCAGCAGCTCGGCGTGGCGCTCGAAGAAGCCCGGCGTGTTGACCAGGAAATGCGCGATGTCGTCTTCGGTAATGGGGGAAACGGGGGAGGAGGAAGAAGTCATGGTGTCTCGGGAATGTCGATCTGGCCTTCGAAAACGGTGGTGGCGGGGCCGGTCATGAACACGGGGTCATCCAGCCCGCCGGCCCAGGCGATGGTGAGCAGGCCGCCGCGCGCGTGCACGTCCACGCGCGCGTCGAGCAGGCCCAGGCCTATGCCCGCGACCACGGCCGCGCAGGCGCCCGTGCCGCAGGCCAGGGTCTCGCCCGCGCCGCGCTCGTACACGCGCAGGCGCACCTCGGTGCGGCCCACGACCTGCAGGTAGCCCGCGTTCACGCGCTGCGGGAAGCGCGGGTGGCCCTCGATCAGCGGGCCGGTGCGGGCCACGGGGGCGCTGTCCACGTCATCGACCAGTTGCACGGCATGCGGGTTGCCCATGGACACGGCCACTATCATTACGGTAGCTTGCGGCGCTTTCCCATCAAGCGCCAGAGGCCATTTTTGTACAGAACCCTGCGGCACGGGCACGAGGCCCGCGGTGTCGAACGGCAGGCGCGCGGGGTCGAGCACCGGGCGGCCCATGTCCACCGTCACGCGCCCGTCGGCGGTGAGCTCGGGCGCGATCACGCCGGCCATGGTCTGCACGCGGATCCGGTCCTTGGCGGTGAGCCCCTTGTCGCGCACGTAGCGCGCGAAGCAGCGCGCGCCGTTGCCGCACTGCTGCACCTGGCCGCCGTCGGCGTTGTGGATCAGGTATTCGAAGTCGATGCCCTCGGCGGGCGAGGGGCGCACGGTGAGGATCTGGTCGGCCCCCACGCCGAAGTGGCGGTCGGCCAGGAAGCGGTACTGCGCGGGCGTGAGGCCCAGGCGCTCCCGGGTCTCGTCGAGCACCACGAAGTCGTTGCCCGCGCCCTGCATCTTGGTGAAGCGGATCTGCATGGCGCGATTATCCGCCGCGCACGCATGCGGGCGGGCGCCGCCACCTGGCGGGCCGCTCTTGCCGATAATGCGGCGATGCCACGCCAGAACCAACAGCTCCACCCCCACCGCGAACCCGCCACCCCCTTGGACGCAGCCACCGTGCTGCTGCTGCGCGACGCGCCCCAGCCCGGCGGCGCGAGCGCGCTGGAGGTGCTGATGACGCGCCGCTCGGACAAGGCCAGCTTCGTGCCCGGCGCTTACGTTTTCCCCGGCGGCGGCATCGAGCCGCAGGACGCCGACCCCGCCAGCCACGCCCTGGCCGACCACCGCCCGGCGCAGGACGCCGCGCGCCTGACCGACGCCATGGCCGCGATCCGCGAGAGCTTCGAGGAGCTGGGCGTGCTGCTCGCGCGCCGCGCCGACGGCAGCTGGGCCGACGCCGACGACATCGCCGCCCTGGAGCGCAAGCCGGCGCCCGGCACCACGTTCGCCGCGCAATGCGCCGCGCGCGGCCTGCGCCTGGCGGCCGACGCCGTGTACCAGCTCGCGCACTGGACGGGCGACCGCAACCTGCCCAAGCGCTTCGCCGTGCCCTTCCTCGTGGCGCGCATGCCCGCGGGGCAGGAGCCGGTGGCCGACGAGTCCGAGCAGTTCGAGCCCGTGTGGGTGCGCCCGGCCGACGCGCTGGCGCGCCACGAGGCGGGGCAGTTCTTCATGATCTTCCCCACCATACGCACGCTGCAGCGCCTGGCGCAGTTCGCCGACGTGGACGCCGTGCTGGCCGCCGTGGCGGGCGAGAAGCCCCTGTGGGTCAGCAGCCCGCGCTCGGGCCTGCTCGGGGGCAAGGAGGCGCGCTTCATGGAGCACGAGCCGCCCTACGGCGAGCTGGCCCTGGTCACGCCCACGGGCCGCAGCGAGCATGCGCTGGACTGGCAGAGCGAGACGCCCGTGCCCCTGCTCAGGAACGTGCAGCGCCTGACCGCGCCCAACCCCGGCGTGATGACCGGCCCCGGCACCAACAGCTACCTGGTGGGCGACCCCGGCACGGGCTACATCGCCATCGACCCCGGCCCGGCCGACCTGGCGCACCTGGAGCGGTTGTGGCGCGCCGCGGGCGGCGACATCCGCATGATCGCGTGCACCCATTCGCACGCCGACCATTCGCCCGGCGCTGCGCCGCTGCAGGCCATGGTGGTGGCGCACGGGCGCCCCAAGCCGCCCATCCTGGGCCTGCCCTCGGCCCCCACGGCGCGCGCGGCCAGCCAGTTCACGCCCGACCGAGCGCTACAAAACGGAGAGCTCCTGGCGCTTACCGGACAAGCTCCGGAGGGCAGAATCACCCACACTCTTGAGGTGGTGCACACCCCCGGCCACGCGGCCAACCACCTGTGCCTGCTGCTGCGCGAGGACGGCCTGCTCTTCTCAGGCGACCACATCCTGAACGGCAGCACCACGGTCATCGACCCGCCGGACGGCAACATGGCCGACTACCTGGATTCACTGGACCGGCTCGACGCCTTGTGCGCCGTGCACGGCGTGGAATTCATCCTGCCCGCGCACGGCTACGTGCTGGGCGAGGCGCGCGCCGCGATCGCGCGCCTGAAGGCCCACCGCCTCGCGCGCGAGGCCAAGGTGCTGGCCGCCATGCAGGCCCTGCCCGAAGGCAGCATGGACGACTGGGTGCGCCTGGCCTACGACGACGTGCCGCCACGCATGTGGCCCGTGGCGCAGCGATCGCTGCTCGCGCACGTGGAGCGCATCCGCATGCTGGAGCCGGGCAATGACTGAAGCCGGCGCGGGCGAGGCCGTGCGCCTGGCCAAGCGCGTGGCGCAGCAGCTGGGCTGCTCGCGCGCCACGGCCGAGCAGTACATCGAGGGCGGCTGGGTATCGGTGGACGGCCGGGTCGTCGAGGAGCCTGCGGCGCGCGTGGCGCCCACGCAAGCCGTGGCCCTGGCACCCGACGCCAACCTGCTCGACCTGCGCCCGGTCACCCTGCTGCTGCACCGGCCCGCCAATGCCAACGCGCAGGAATTCCTGCGCGCCGAACGCCACGCGGCCGAGCTCGACCGGCCCGGCACGCGCGTGCTGCGCCGCCACCTGCGCGCGCTCGAATGCGCAGCGCCGCTGCCCGCCGGCGCCAGCGGACTGACGGTCTACACGCAGGAGCGGCGCATCGCGCGCCGGCTGGCCGAGGACATGGCGCTGCTGGAGCAGGAATGCACAGTGCACGTGGAAGGCCAAATTGTGCCCGACGGCCTGCAGGCCCTGGGCCGCAACCTGCCGCACCACGGCGGCCCGGCCGCGCCGCACCTCAAGGCCAGCTGGCAAAACGAGACCCACCTGCGCTTGGCGCTCAAGGGCGTGGACATGGCGCGCATCCCCGAACTGTGCGCCGCCGTGGGCCTGCGTGTGCTGGGCGTGCGGCGCATACGCATGGGCCGCCTGCCGCTCGCGCGCCTGCCCGAGGGGCAGTGGCGCTACCTGCAGCCCTGGGAACGGTTCTGAAAGAACGGAACGGCCCCCTCTGAGGGGGCCGGCGATGAAAAAGTGTGAAGCGCGCCGATAAGCCGGATTCTGTGCACCCGGTTGCCCGGGCGTGACCGCCATTACTCTGGGCCGGGGGTCGCCCACCCGGCTCGATGCCACCTACCCGCACACTCCGGGGGCCCCGTCAACGTGTGCCTACTTGGTGTTGCTGCGCGTAGAGATTGCCCGTTTCACCCGAAGCGGGCGCCGCCCGCTTCGGGTGGCTATGGTCATTGTGGCTTGCGCCGCAAACCGTCTGGCTTGCGCCAGCCGTGCCCGCTTGCGCGGGCGACCGATAGAACACCGTCGGTGGCTTGCAACCCGCCTCGACTCGTCTCTGTTGCTCTGATCCTCACCTCACGGTGGACAGCCGTTAGCTGCTACGCTGCCCTGTGCAGTCCGGACGTTCCTCCAGTGCGGCCTTCTCAAGCGCGCACCAGCGGCGGTCTGGCGTGCTTCACGGCCGCCATTGTCTCACCGCGCGGGCAGCTGTTCATAGATGTTGTAGGCAATGATCAGGAGCGAGCCCACGATGCCCAGCATCATCAGCGCCGGGCCCCAGCGCGACTCGCGCGCGGAGAAGCCTATGAGCAACAGCGCGCAGCTGGCGGTAAGCATGAGCATGGTGGACTGCAGAAGGGTCATGGGGTCTGGCCTGTCGATAACGATCTCTCCATTGTGCTGCGCGCAGAGCACGCGCATATCACGGCTGCGACATATCGTTATCGCGACGCGGCACGACAAGTCCTCCACAATCGGCGTCTGCATCCCGCTATGCCGGCGGATTTCCACCTCTTTTTCCGGAGACACCATGCGAGCCGACAACGTCCTGCAAACCATTGGCAACACCCCCCATATCCGCATCAACCGCCTGTTCGGGCCCGGCGCCAACGTGTGGGTCAAGTCCGAGCGCGCCAACCCCGGCGGCTCGGTGAAGGATCGCATCGCGCTGGCCATGGTGGAGGACGCCGAGAGGTCCGGCGCCCTCAAGCCCGGCGGCACCATCATCGAGCCCACCAGCGGCAACACCGGCATCGGCCTGGCGCTGGTGGCCGCCGTCAAGGGCTACAAGCTGGTCCTGGTCATGCCCGACAGCATGAGCATCGAGCGCCGCCGCCTGATGCTGGCCTATGGCGCGCAGTTCGACCTCACGCCCAAGGAAAAGGGCATGAAGGGCGCCATCGCCCGCGCCGAGGAGCTGGCCGCGCAGACGCCCGGCGCATGGATTCCCCAGCAGTTCGACAACCCCGCCAACGCCGACGTGCATGCGCGCACCACGGCGCAGGAGATCCTGGCCGACTTCCCCGAAGGCATCGACGTGCTCATCACCGGCGTGGGCACGGGCGGGCACCTGACGGGCTGCGCGCGCGTGCTCAAGGCCAAGTTCCCGCAGCTCAAGGTGTTCGCCGTGGAGCCCTCGCTCTCGCCCGTGATCTCCGGCGGCGCGCCCGGCCCCCACCCCATCCAGGGCCTGGGCGCGGGCTTCATCCCGAAGAACCTGGACACCGGCCTGCTGGACGGCGTGATCCAGGTCGATGCCGAGCCCGCGCGCGAATACGCACGCCGCGCCGCGCGCGAGGAGGGGCTGCTGGTGGGCATCTCCTCGGGCGCCACGCTGGCGGCCATTGCGCAGAAGCTGCCCGACCTGCCCAAGGGCGCGCGCGTGCTGGGCTTCAACTACGACACGGGCGAGCGCTACCTGTCGGTCGAGGGCTTCCTGCCCACCTGAGCCGCGGCCCCGCCGCCCGCTCCCCCAAGGCCCCTGCGCGGGGCCTTTTTGCTGGCCGCGCGCGCAGGCGTTCGGCCAGCCGTCCTACAGGCGCGCCGCCGCCGCGTGGCGAACAATGGGCCCTCGACAGAGCGCCGCGCGGCCGTGGCCCGCGCCGGCGACGGACCGCCATGGACACACGCCCCGACCACCCCCCCGCCCTGCTCAAGGTGCTCACCGTGAACGTGCACAAGGGCTTCACCTCCTTCAACCGCCGCTTCATGCTGCACGAGCTGCGCGAGGCGGTGCGCCAGGTGTCGGCCGACCTCGTGTTCCTGCAGGAAGTGCTGGGCACGCACCACCGCCACGCCGGCCGCGTGGCCAACTTCCCGCAGGAGCCGCACTACGAGTTCCTGGCCGACTCCATCTGGAGCCAGTACGCCTACGGCCGCAACGCCGTGTACGACAACGGCCACCACGGCAACGCGCTGCTGTCCAAGTTCCCCATCGTGCGCTACGAGAACCACGACATCTCCGTGAACGGCCCCGAGCGCCGCGGCATGCTGCACTGCCTGCTGCAGCCGCCCATGCACCGCACGCCGGTGCACGCCATCTGCGTGCACCTGGGCCTGCAGGAGGCGCACCGCCAGCAGCAGCTGCGCCGCGTGAGCGAGCTGGTGCGCGGCCTGCCGCCGCAGGAGCCCGTGATCCTGGCGGGCGACTTCAACGACTGGCGCGGGCGCGCCCACGCGCTGCTGCAGCGCGACGCGGGGCTGCACGAGGTGTTCGTGCAGGCGCGCGGCCAGGCCATGCGCACCTTCCCCGCCTCGCTGCCGCTGCTGGCGCTGGACCGCATCTACGTGCGCGGCGCCGCCGTGCACGCGCCGCTGGCCCTGCCGCGCCGGCCCTGGAACCGGCTGTCGGACCACGCGCCGCTGGCCGCGGAGATCGCGCTGTGAGGCCGCGCAGATCCTCCCGCTGGGTGCCGGGCAATCAGTTCCGGCTGCTGGAGAACGGCGAGGAGTTCTTCCCGCGCGTCTTCGAGGCCATCGCCCAGGCCCGGCGCGAGGTCATGCTGGAGACCTTCATCCTCTTCGACGACAAGATCGGCCGCGGCCTGCACGCCGCGCTGCTGCAGGCCGCGCGCCGGGGCGCGCAGGTGCACCTGCTGGTGGACGGCTTCGGCTCGCCGGACCTGCCGCAGCCCTTCGTGGCCAGCCTGGTCGAGGCGGGCGTGCACCTGCGCGTGTTCGACCCCGGCCGGCGTCTGTTCGGCCAGCGCCTGAACGTGCTGCGCCGCATGCACCGCAAGATCGTGGTGGTGGACGGCACGCTGGGCTTCATCGGCGGCATCAACTACTCGGTCGACCACGTGGCCGACTTCGGCCCCGAGGCCAAGCAGGACTACGCCGTGGAGGTGCGCGGCCCCATCGTGGCCGAGATGCACCGCTTCGTGCGCGCCGCCGTGCTGCCGCCCGAGAAGCACCGCCTCCTGCAGCGCGCGAGCGCGCCGCCCCCCGCCGGCCCGGCGGACGCGCTCTTCGTCACGCGCGACAACCACCGCCACACCAGCGACATCGAGCGCCACTACCGCATCGCGCTGCGCGCCGCGCGCGAGCGCGTGGTGATCGCCAACGCCTACTTCTTCCCCGGCTACCGATTCGTGCGCGAGCTGCGCCGCGCAGCGCAGCGCGGGGTGGACGTGCGCCTGATCCTGCAGGGCCAGCCCGACATGCCCATCGTCAAGACCGCCGCGGGACTGCTCTACGACCACCTGCTGCGCGCGGGCGTGCGCATCTACGAATACTGCGAGCGCCCGCTGCACGGCAAGGTGGCGCTGGCCGACGACGCCTGGGCCACGGTGGGGTCGAGCAACCTCGACCCGCTGAGCCTGTCGCTGAACCTGGAGGCCAACGTCGTCATCCGCGACCGCGGCTTCAACGCCACGCTGTACGAGCGCCTGGACCACCTCATGCGCCGCGGCTGCCGCCAGGTGGAGCCCGCCCCGCGCGGCGCCTGGGAGGGCCTGCGGCTGCTGCGCGGCTACTGCGTGTACCACCTGCTGCGCTGGTTCCCCGCCTGGGCCGGCTGGCTGCCGCGCCACCGGCCCACCATCTCGCTCGTGGGCGCCGACCCCGCCCGCCCGGGCCCGGCCGGGACGCGGTGATGCCCGGCGCCGCCCGCCCGCAGCAGCGCAGGCGCGCGCGCCGCTGGTGGCCCTGGCTCGCGGGCGGCCTCGCCGCGGCCTTCGCCGCGCTCGTGCTCTGGCTGCTGGCGCGCCAGGCGCGGCAGGTGGACTGGCCGGGCGTGTGGCAGGCCCTGCGCGCGCTGCCCCCGGACGTGCTCGCCGCGGCCGCCGCGCTGGCCTGGGGCAGCCACCTGCTCTACGGCTGCTTCGACCTGTTCGGCCGCCACGCCACGCGCCACCGCCTGGGCGTGGCGCGCACGGTGGGCATCACGCTCATCGCCTACCCGTTCACGCTGAACCTGGGCTCGCTCATCGGGGGCGTGTCGATGCGCTGGCGGCTCTACGCGCGCCAGGGCGTGGGGGTGGGGCAGATCGGGCAGATCGTGGGCCTGTCCATCATCACCAACTGGCTCGGCTACTTCGTGCTGGCCGGCGCCGTGTTCTGGGCCTGGACGCCGCGGCTGCCGCGCGGGTGGGAGGTGGGCGGGCAGCAGCTGCGCTGGACCGGCGTGGCGCTGGCCGCCAGCGCCGTGCTCTACCTGGGCCTGTGCCTGCGGCGCGGGGGCCGCCCGCTCGCGCTGCGCGGGCGCAGCTTCCCCGTGCCGCGCTGGCCCGTGGGGCTGCTGCAGGTGGCGGTCTCCACCCTCAACTGGGCGGTCATGGGCGCGGCCGTGTGGGTGCTGGCCCGGCAGCAGGCGCCCTACGCGGCCGCGCTGGCCTGCGTGCTGCTGGGCGCCATCGCCGGGCTCGTCTCGCGCATACCCGCCGGGCTGGGCGTGCTGGAGGCCGTGGGCACGGCCGTGCTCTCGGCCCACATGCCCGCCGCGCAGGCGCTGGCGGCCATCCTGGCCTACCGCGCGCTGTACTTCTTCGCGCCGCTGGCGGTGGCGGGCGTGGCCTTCGGCGCCACGGAACTGCTGTGGAAGCGCCGGGGCGCTGGGCACAATCCCCCGGATGCCCCAGCCCCCGCCCTCCCCCATCCGCATCGGTAGCGCCACCCACCCCGCCCCGCTGAGCCCGCAGCAGCAGCAGTTCGACACCCTGGTCCAGCGCATCGCCGCGCAGCGCGAACTGCTCGCGGCCTGGGACGAGGCCGTTGGCGCCTACCGCGAGCGCTACGCGCGCGAGTTCGAGCCGCTGCTGGCCACCTACCGCGCGCTGAGCACGCAGCTGGCCCAGTGGCTCGACACGGCGGCGGACCGCAAGGGCCTGTCCAGGGCCGACCGCGCCACGCTGGGCGAGATCGTCGCCGGCCTGGCCGGCGACCTCGCGGACAGCGCGCCCGACGAAGCCGCGCGCGCGGCCATGCAGGCGCTGCGCGACCGCCACGCCGGCGGCGGCGACGCTGAACGGGCCGATGGCCCGGCCATGGCCCAGGAAACTCCCGGCCTGGACCCGGACTCCCCCGAGGAAGTGCTGCGCCGCGTCGAGGAGCAGATGCACGCCGCCCAGGCCCGGGCCGAACAGGCCCGCCAGGCCCACCACGCCGCGCGCCGCCGCAGGAAGCCGCCCAGTGCCCGCGAGCGCCAGGCGCGGGAACAGGCCCAACAGGCCAGCCAGTCGCTGCGCGACGTGTACCGCAAGCTGGCCAGCGCCCTGCACCCCGACCGCGAGACCGACCCCGCCGAGCGCACGCGCAAGACGGCGCTGATGCAGCGCGTGAACCAGGCCTACGCCGCCGGCAGGCTGCTCGACCTGCTGCAGCTGCAGCTCGAAGCCGAGCAGATAGACCCCGCACACATCGCCCACCTGGGCGAGGAGCGCCTCTCGCACTACAACCGCGTGCTGGCCGACCAGCTCGCCGGCCTGCAGCGCGAAGTGCAGGCCGCGCAGCATGCCTTCTGCGCGGAGTTCGGGCTCGACCCGTCCAGCCAGTACAAGCCTTCCAAGCTCATGACCCGCCTGCGCACGCAGCTGCAGCACCTGCAGCAGGACGCGCACCACCTGCGGCTGCTGCTGCGCGCGCTCGAAGAGGATCCGGACGAACTCAAGCGCTGGCTCAGGCACGAGCGCGCCGCGATGCGCGCGGCGGATGCGTTCCCGGACGATCCGCCGGACAGAATGGGCCGATAGCCGCCCACCGCAGTAGCATTCCCCCTGACGGGCCCGCGCCGTGGCCCTGGAGGAAATGCCATGGGCATCACAGCCGAACAGATCGAGCAACTGGGCAAATTCGAGCGGCTCCAGCTGGCCGAGGACCTGTGGGACCGCTTCGCCGCCGAAACAACGCCCGAAACCGACCCGGCCGTGCTCGACGAACTCGAACGCCGCGCCCGGTGGCGGGACGCACACCCCGCCGAGGGCCGGACGCTCGCGCAGATCGCCCAGAGCCTCGGCGTGCGGCTGTGACGCGGCAGGTTCTGTTCGAGCCCGCGGCGCAGGCGGAGGTTTCCGCCGCGTTCGACTGGTACGAACGGCGCTCCTACGGACTCGGCGGCGACTTCCTGCGCGCCGTCGCCGCCGCGCAGGAGCGCATCGCCCGCGATGCGGAGCAGTTTCCCGCCAGCCGGGGGCGCTTTCGCCGCATCCTGCTGCGCCGTTTTCCCTATGCACTGCATTTCGAGGTCCTGAACGGGGAGCAGGTCTCGGTCCTGGCCTGCCTGCACCACCGGCAGAGCCCGCAGCGCTGGCCTTCGGGCTGAGCGCCGCCCCTTATCATCGCCCTCCCCCATTGCACCCCGCCCGATCACCACGGGCCGCACGCCATGATCCGTCTCTCCGAAATCAAGCTGCCGCTGGCCGCCCTGCCCGCCGACGCGCCCGACACCCACCCCGAGGCCGCGCTGCGCGCGCAGGCCGCCGCGGCGCTGGGAATCGCGCCCGCCGGCCTTGCGGCGCTGCACGTGCACAAGCGCAGCTTCGACGCGCGCAAGGCCGACCTGCTGGCCGTGTACATCGTCGACGTGGCGCTGGCCGATCCGGCGCAGGAGAGCGCGCTGCTGGCGCGCCACGCCGCCGACCCGCACATCCAGCCCACGCCCGACATGGCCTGGCGCCCCGTGGGCCATGCCCCGGCCGCTGGCATGGAGCGCCCCGTGGTCGTGGGCTTCGGCCCCTGCGGCATCTTTGCCGCGCTGGTGCTGGCGCAGATGGGCCTGGCGCCCATCGTGCTCGAACGCGGCAAGGCCGTGCGCGAGCGCACCCGGGACACCTGGGGCCTGTGGCGCAGGCGCGAGCTCAACCCCGAGAGCAACGTGCAGTTCGGCGAGGGCGGCGCGGGCACGTTCTCCGACGGCAAGCTCTACAGCCAGATCAAGGACCCGCGCCACCTGGGGCGCAAGGTGCTGCAGGAATTCGTCGCCGCGGGCGCGCCGCCCGAGATCCTGTACACGGCGCACCCGCACATCGGCACCTTCCGGCTCGTGAAGATGGTGCAGGCGCTGCGCGCGCAGATCATCGCCCTGGGCGGCGAGGTGCGCTTCGAGCAGCGCGTGACCGACGTGCTGCTGGAGGATCGGCACCTGCGCGCCCTGCGCGTGCTCGACCTGCGCACGGGGCAGGAGAGCGAGCTCGCCACGTCGCACGCCGTGCTGGCCCTGGGCCACAGCGCGCGCGACAGCTTCGCCATGCTGCACGCGCGCGGCGTGGCCATGCAGGCCAAGCCGTTCTCGGTGGGCGTGCGCATAGAGCACCCGCAGGGCGTGATCGACCGCGCGCGCTGGGGCAGGCATGCGGGCCACCCGCTGCTGGGCGCTGCCGACTACAAGCTGGTGCACCACGCAAGCGGCGGGCGCACGGTCTACAGCTTCTGCATGTGCCCCGGCGGCACCGTGGTGGCCGCCACCAGCGAGCCCGGGCGCGTGGTGACCAACGGCATGAGCCAGTATTCGCGCGCCGAGCGCAACGCCAACGCGGGCATGGTGGTGGGCGTGGACCCGCGCGACTACCCGCGCGACCCCGCCGCCTTCGAGGCGCTGCTGGGCGCCACCCATGGCGTGGAGGCCCTGCCCCCCGGCCAGGCGCACCCGCTGGCCGGCGTCGTGCTGCAGCGCCAGCTCGAATCGCGGGCCTTCGCGCTGGGCGGCGGCGACTACAACGCCCCCGCGCAGCGCGTGGGCGACTTCCTCGCGCGCCGCGCCTCCGCGGCATTGGGCGAGGTGGAGCCCTCCTACAAGCCCGGCGTGACCCTGGCCAGCATGGACGACGCCCTGCCCGCCTACGCCACCGAGGCCATGCGCGAGGCCCTGCCCGCGTTCGCGCGCAAGATCCGCGGCTACGACATGGCGGACGCCGTGCTCACGGGCGTGGAGACGCGCACCTCCGCCCCGCTGCGCATCGACCGCGGCGAGAACTTCCAGAGCCTGAACACCCCCGGCCTGTACCCCGCGGGCGAGGGCGCGGGCTACGCGGGCGGCATCCTGTCCGCCGGCGTGGACGGCATCAAGGTCGGCGAGGCCGTGGCCTGCGCCATGCTGGGCCTGCCGCTGCCGTCCTCGGGCGTGCGCGGCTCGGGCGGCGCGGCCTGAACCTCAGCCCGGCCCATCCCCCTCCGGCGTCGATGCGCTGCATGTTGTCCGGCAGCTTCAGCAGGTAGTGCAGCGCGTGCACTTGGTCGCCGACCGAGAAGCCCTCCAGCGCCCGCGCGTAGTAGTCCTCGATCTTGGCCTGGGCGCCCTGCTCCCAGGTAGCGCGCCCCTCCTGCGTCATCGCCACCAGGCGTGAGCGCCGGTCGCGCCCGTCGGGCGCGCTGCGCACGTCTCGCGCTCCATGCGGCCGATCAGGCCCGCCAGGTTCTGCCGGCTCACCATCAGATAACGCGCCAGCGCCCCGATGCTCATGCCCTCCGGCGCGCGCGAGAGCGCGCCCAGCACCGCCCACTGCTGCGTGGCCAGCCCTTCCGACTCGACGGCGCTCGACCCCTTTTTATGCAACATATTTGCGTATTTACACAACTTGAAGAACAACCTGCTGGCCAGATCCATGCGTGCAATGTCGCGCTTTCTATTATGGTTTTCCATGATATCACTTCAATCCGGGCTCTTGCCTTCGCACGATTGCAGGCTTAATATAGGCAACATATTTACATAAATACCGATGGCAGGCCAGTGCCCGCCAAGCATAGCAACCACCGACCAGGAGATAGAGCACATGCAAGGACTCAAGAACCAGACCGTCATCGTGACCGGCGGCGGCGGCGGCATCGGCAGCGCCACCTGCCGCCGTTTCGCGGCCGAGGGCGCCAAGGTCGCGGTGTTCGACATGAACCTCGCCGCCGCCGAGGAAGTGGCCGCCGGCATCCGCGCGGCGGGCGGCCAGGCCGCGGCCTTCCAGTGCGACATCACCGACCGCGCCCAGGTGGACGCCGCCGTGGCCGCCACCGGGGCCCGGCTGGGCCCCGTCGGCGTGCTGGTCAACAACGCCGGCTGGGACGTGTTCAAGCCCTTCGTCAAGACCGTGCCGGCCGAGTGGGACAGGCTGATCGCCATCAACCTCACCGGCGCGCTGCACATGCTGCACGCCGTGCTGCCCGGCATGTCCGAGCGCAGGTCGGGCCACATCGTCAACGTGGCCTCGGACGCCGCGCGCGGCGGCTCCTCGGGCGAGGCCGTGTACTCCGCCTGCAAGGGCGGGCTGGTGGCCCTGTCCAAGACGCTGGCGCGCGAGCATGCGCGCCACGGCATCAACGTGAACGTGGTCTGCCCCGGCCCGACCGACACCGCCCTGCTGGCCGGCGTGGCCGAGGGCGCGCGCGACCCGGCCAAGCTCATCGAGGCCTTCAAGAGCGCCATCCCCATGGGCCGCCTGGGCCAGCCCGAGGACCTGGCCAGCGCCATCGTGTTCTTCGGCAGCGACGACGCCTCTTTCATCACCGGCCAGGTCATCAGCGTCTCCGGCGGACTGACCATGCACGGCTGACCCCGGCCCCTTTCCCTCCCTCTTTTTCCCCAAGGAGCACCTCATGCAATTCGAAGACATCCTGTACGAAGTGAAGAACGGCGTGGCCTGGATCACGATCAACCGGCCCGAGAAGATGAACGCCTTCCGCGGCACCACCTGCGACGAGCTCATCAAGGCCCTGAACAAGGCCGGCTACGACAAGAGCGTGGGCGCCATCGTGCTGGCCGGCGCGGGCGACCGGGCCTTCTGCACCGGCGGCGACCAGTCGGCGCACGACGGCAACTACGACGGGCGCGGCACCATCGGCCTGCCGATGGAGGAACTGCACACCGCCATCCGCGACGTGCCCAAGCCCGTGATCGCGCGCGTGCAGGGCTACGCCATCGGCGGCGGCAACGTGCTCGCCACCATCTGCGACCTGACCATCTGCTCGGAGAAGGCCCAGTTCGGCCAGGTCGGCCCCAAGATGGGCTCGGTGGACCCGGGCTACGGCACGGCCTTCCTGGCGCGCGTGGTGGGCGAGAAGAAGGCGCGCGAGATCTGGTACCTGAA
>Ga0209959_100684_pt1 | contig 18917 bp, 18 predicted proteins | sample ThiBiot_300_biof_2_FD_183943 | JGI IMG/M metagenome (GOLD analysis project Ga0209959, IMG submission 183943) | Wastewater bioreactor microbial communities from Cape Town, South Africa - Thiocy_expt_300_biof (SPAdes) | ecosystem: Engineered > Bioremediation > Thiocyanate > Unclassified | place...
TTCACGGCCCAATGTCTAAACGGCGGCAACCACCAACACCTGTCGTTGAACGCCGCATGTATTGAGCGGCTGCTTCACCCTCGGAACCGGCCGGCCGCTCGACTACGCGGCTCGCCGCGTACCAGCTCGAACAACCGCTTCCGCGCGCAGCGGCAGGTTCATGCCGACCCTGAGCAGTCATAACAAAGTGGGCTGCCCAACTCTCCCGGCGTCTAACGCTCGACCCACCTGCCGAAATGCCGTAGTCGATGGCAGTTAGGGCAGAGTGCCAGAGTATTTGCCACTGTATCCGGCCCGCCGTGGGCCAAGTGAACACGATGGTGAACCTTCAAGTAAGGAGTGCCATCCGATGCACGTACAAACAAGCTCGATCCGTGCGCCGAGAAGCTCTCAATGTGGCTCCAAATGGAGGTCACAAATCGCGGGAACAGCGGCACAATATTCCGCAGATACACATGGTTACATTTGATGCACACTGAATGCTGGTGAGCTTGCGAAATCAAGTGGAAGGGCGAAATTCAGGGAGGTAAGGCCATTGCGACACAACCTGTCGCAATGGTTACCTAAGATCGGCTCACTTTCAACAGGAACGTCCCCAGGATGATCGAATTTCCCGAACGCAAGGCGAGTTCAAAAGGCGAAAAACTGGCCCAACGCCTCTCCGGCATCCTGGCCCTGCTGCATCAAGGCGACCATCTTGACAAGCACCTGCTGGCCGACCGCTTCCAGGTCGATGTGCGGACCATCGAACGCGATTTGGCCGTGCGCCTGGATGGCATCGTGGAGCGCAACGCGCAGGGCCGCTGGCAGTTGATGCATGTGGCGCGCGGCACGATCCCGGCGCGGCACCTGAACGAATATGCGCGCCTGAGCGGCACGCAGTACCTGTTCCCCGACAGCAGCCTGCCGTACCTTCTGCAGCAACTCGACAAGCCAGGCAATCGCCGGACGATGCAGGTCCAGCCTGCGGCCTCAGAGGACCTGGGGGCCACGACGCCCTACTTCGCTCGTCTCGAAACCGCTATCGATCAGTGCTTTGAATGCCGCTTCGAATACAAAGGCAAGGTCCGGCGGGTGCAGCCCTACCGACTGATTCACAAGCAAGGCATCTGGTACTTGGCCGCCACCGAAGGCGAACGTCTCAAGAATTTCAGCGTGGCGCTGGTCACGGCGTTGGAGGTCGACGACGGCTGCCGCTTTTCTCCCAAGCCCGAGCACCACGACTATATCGACGGGAAGGATGACGTCTGGTTCGCGCCCGATACCGTCGAAGTGGTCCTGCGGGTCGCGCCTGTCGCGGCCCATTACTTCACCCGCCGCGCACTCCTGCCCAAGCAGCGGCATTGCGTGCACGCCGGTGGCGCACTGACCGTCACCTCCCAGATCAGCCACCCGCAGCAGTTGCTCCCCGTGGTGCGCTACTGGCTGCCGCATGTTCGGATCGTGCAGCCGACGCAGTGGCACGAGCATCTGGTCTCCGAACTGCAACAGGCTCTGGAGATCTGGGGTGCACCCGGGACCGGCAACTGAGCGCACCCACCAGGAGCCAAACGTGCAGTTGATTTTTTTATCGATCAGCCTCTTCCTGATCCTCTGTGCGCTCTACGGCATCTCATCGGGCGTGAGCGCGGTCCTGCGGTTGTTTTCGCGGGGTAGGGTTGGCCGCGTCGGCGTGGCAGGCCCCGTTGTGCAGGCCACCGGTCCCAGAGGAGCGCCGGACGATGCTCTCGGGCAATGCATCGCCGATCTCGACAGATTGTTTGAGCTCCAGCAGTGCGGTGCCTTGACTCGGCATGAATTCGAAGCGCTAAAGCACCACCTGATGCTGCGAGCGACGTCGGCTATCTGAACTCGCCGCCACCCCTTTTCTTTAACCACCCTTAGGGATACACCTCATGCCAATTCCATTCATCATCGGCGCGGCAGTTCTCGCCGCAGGGGCCTACGGCGCCAAAAAGGGCTACGACGGCTATCAGAAGCACTCCGAAGCTGATGAAATCGTCAGGAGCGCACAAAACCGCTATGACCGAAAGAAGACCGAATTCGACGAACAGGAAAGGGACACCCAGACGGCACTGGCCAACCTAGGCAAGCTAGAGCTGAGCATCGGTAAGAGCTTTGGCGACTTTAAGACACTGGCCGATTCGCTGTTGGACAAACTCCGGCAGGATGGCCGCAAGGACCTCACCATCCATGTGCCGCGGCAGACCTTGCAGCGGGTCGAGAACTACAGCTACTCGGCCATCGGCGTGCTGGGTAGTGCGGTCGGCGCCGGCGCCGCGGGTGCTGCCGCCGGGTTCGCCGTGTATGGTGGTGTCATGGCCCTGGGCGCGGCGTCCACTGGAACGGCGATTTCTTCGCTGGCCGGCGTTGCCGCGACCAACGCCACGCTGGCAGCCATTGGCGGCGGCTCGCTCGCGACTGGCGGCCTTGGCATTGCCGGCGGCACGGCCATTCTCGGCGCGGCCGTAGCAGCCCCGGTACTGGCCATCGCCGGCTGGGCTTATGACAGCCACGGTGAAGAAGCGCTGAAGAACGCCCGTCGTGCCGACCGTGAAGTCGACAGTGCGACCGCCAAGCTCGACAAGGCTGGCAAGATGCTGGGCGACGTCGAGGACTACTCGCGCAGGATCAAGCGTACGCTGACGTCTATCTTTGGCCACTTCAACCAGTATTTCGACAATTTGAAGAACATCAACACCTTTGTCGAGGACCTGAAAGGGCGCAACGTCGACATTGAGGCCGAGCTGGCCAAGCATGGTGACGACATCATTCACGCGATTGAGAACGGCTACGCCTTGGCGGCCCTGCTCACCGACCTCATCACGACGCCGATCTTCAAGGTCCAGGAAAAGAACGGCGAAGTGGTCCGCGATGCCGACGGCGTGCCGCAGATGGAGAAGGATGCAGATGGTTCCATGATCCTGAACGACGCAGGCCTGGACGGTGCCATCTCCAAAGCTCGAGACGAAGCCGATCAATACGCCGCCGCCTGACGCTGCCACACTTCATAGGAGGGGCGCAGCGCCCCTCCTTCACTCCCCGCGAACGCATACCCGCTATCGACATCATGCAAGCAACCGCCGCGAACTACCCTTGGGCCGACGAACTGGAAAAGACCGTGGTGAACAGCCTGGTGACCAGTTTCGGTCTGGACTTTTTGCTTTTCAAGGACAAGCTCGGAGGGGACGTCAACACCGTTCACAACGTGCGACAGAAGGTGTGGGCCACCGACCAAGAGAAGCAGCGCTACGAGCAGCGTGGCGCCTATGCCGACCACGTCGCGGCGTACCACCAGCACGAGAACTACCAAGCGACGGGTGCGCGCGACAAAGGCCTGCAGCAGGAGGGCAAACTCCACGACGCCTACCGGTCGAAGACGATGGCGGCGCACGAGCAGCGCAACCTTGACCATGTGATTTCGGCCAGCGAGGTCCACGACGACGCCGGCCGCGTGCTGGCGGAACTCAATGGCGTGGCGCTGGCGAACCAGAGCAGCAACCTGCAGACCACGCACGAGAGCATCAACAAGTCCAAAAAACAGACACCCACTGCCGAATACGTCAGAAAGCTTCCGGATCTGATCGCATCGCACGAAGCCGGTTTGGCCGAGGATGCTGCGCGGCTGGCTACCATGCGGCGCGACACCCCCGAGCAGGCCCACCGGGCGCGTGAGATGGAGGACCGCATCCGCAAGGGCCAACAGAAAATCGACGCCCTGAAATCCATCGACACCCAGGCGATGCTGGCCAAGGACTCGGCGGCCCGCAAGGCCTACGATGCCGAGGTCAACCGGCGCTACTACACCAGCAGCAAATTCCTCGGCGCTAGTGCTTCGGCGGCGTGCTCAGCGGGCTGGCGGATGGGCACGCGGCAGATGTTGGGCATGGTGGTGGCCGAGTTCTGGTTCGAGCTGTGCAGCAGCCTTCCGCATATCCTCGAGAAACTGCGCGGCGACTTCCGCTTTCCTGTCTTCCTTGCGCAGGTCAAGCGGACGATGCGCAACATCTGGACGCGGCTGCAGGCGCGCTTCCAAGACTTCCTTACCACCTTCCGGGAAGGCGTGTTCGCGGGTATTCTTTCCAGCGTCATGACGACCTTATTCAACATCTTCGCGACTACCAGCAAGGGCGTGATCAAGATCCTTCGGGAGATGTGGGGGCAACTGGTCAAAGCCATCAAGCTGCTAGCTTTCAACCCAGAACAGCTGCCCTTCGTCGAGTTGTGCAAGGCCGTCGTCACCGTACTCAATACGGGCGTGGCAGCCGTGCTCGGCGCCATCGTGTATGCCGAGATGGCGGCGATCTGTCACTTTCCGTTTGGCGGCGAACTGGCCGCGTTCTGCGGCGCGCTGGTGACCGGGGTCGTCACGCTCGGGTTGAACTATTTCATCCTCCACAGCGCCGTGGCCGGCAAGGTTTGGGACTTCGTGCAGGGCCTGATGCCGCACAACGGCGTGGTCTTGAAATTCCAGGCGGTCAATGCCGAACTGGACCGCTACCTGGGCGAGCTGGCTCGCCTAGAGTTCAACCTCGACCCGAGCGAGCTGGAGGCATTCGAGGAAGAGCTGTCCGGTTGCACGACAGAACTCGAGCGCGGGAGCTTGCTGAAGGCGACGCTGCAGACTCGCGGCCTCGAACTGCCATTCGACATGGGCAAGCCGGCCAGCACGCGCCAGTGGCTAGCGTCGCTCGCCAAAACATGAGCGACGCTGTGCCGGACGCCACGAGCCCGCCGTTTCCATGCAACGGGTGCGGTCTGTGTTGCGAGCAGGTGCATCGGTCGCCTGAGACTGCGTTCCTGGATGGTGGCAACGGCAGTTGCAGGCATTTCGATGCGGCCGGCCGGCATTGCACCATCTATGCGTCGCGGCCCGACGTTTGCCGGGTCGACCGGCAGTATGTGCTGCGCTTTCACACTCAGTGCACCTGGGATGAGTTCGTGGCGGTCAACACCCGGGCCTGCCGGCAACTGGCAGAGCTGCACGAAGCGGTCGGCCTCTGAGTCGATCTTCGGTCGGTAACTGCGGCGCGTACCGCTCTACGGTCATCCGAGCCTTCAACCGTGAGTTCATGTACCGCGTCCATCCCGCCAACTTGAAACTTGATAGTGACGACCGGTGCCAGCCACCTGCTCAGGGCCCTGCGAGGCATCCAGCACCGTCAACAAGGGCGGGCGCACTGAATGACCGCAGGCCGCGCACTTCCGGTCATTTGCATCCACCACCCTTAGAGTCCGCAATCGCTGCAAAGTGAGCTTCATAGAGCGAACTTTGCGAAAGTTCAGCATGTAGAATGCCCCGTGACTTTTCATATGCTTTCCACCTCCCCGATCAACGCAATTCAGTGGTGGCGCTTCCAATAGGAAGCGGCATGTCGCTGCGGTGCAGACCGCAACCTTGTCGCCGTTCCGGTGGGCAAGGTCAAAGACTTTCCGGTACGGCGGCTCCAACCCTCGGAGGATGTCCGATGCCCTTGAGCAGATTCTCTTTAGCAAATTGCCCGCTCTTTCTTTGTGAGGGAGATGGCGAGTCTGCGGTTGCACTAGACCGCAGCTTTCCTGCTCCGGCCCCATCGTGGTGGCGAAGGGCCTTGCTTCGGCTTTTTGTAAGCTGCTTTGGGCCAGCTTTCGTCATGAACATCGCCAACTCCAACACCTCTGTGTATAACAATGTGTGTAACGGAGTGGCATTGGGAATGGAAAATCTATTTAAAATCAATGGGTTAGATCAATGAAGCTCCTCATGATCGACAACTACGACAGCTTCACCTACAACATCGTCCAGTACCTGGGCGAGCTGGGTGCCGAGGTGGAGGTGTTCCGCAACGACGAGATCACGCTGGAGGGCATCGCCGCGCGCGCGCCCGACCGGCTCGTGATCTCGCCCGGGCCGTGCTCGCCGGCGGAGGCGGGCGTGTCCGTCGCAGCCATCCAGCACTTCGCGGGCAGGCTGCCGATCCTGGGCGTGTGCCTGGGGCACCAGAGCATCGGCGCGGCGTTCGGCGGCAGGATCGTGCGGGCGCAGGAACTCATGCACGGCAAGACCAGCGTCATCACCACCACGCAGAAGGGCGTGTTCGCGGGGCTGCCCCGGCAGTTCACCGTGAATCGCTACCACTCGCTTTCCATCGAGCGCGCGAGCTGCCCCGAGGTGCTGGAGATCACGGCCTGGACGGATGACGGCGAGATCATGGGCGTGCGCCACAAGACGCTGCCCATCGAGGGCGTGCAGTTCCACCCCGAGAGCATCCTGACCGAGCACGGCCATGCCATGCTGAAGAACTTCCTGGAGCAAGCCTGATGATCACCTCGCAAGAAGCGCTGCAGCGCACCATCGAGCACCGCGAGATATTCCATGACGAGATGCTGCATCTGATGCGCCTCATCATGAGCGGCGAGCTCTCGCCCGTGATGACGGCGGCCATCGTCACCGGCCTGCGCGTGAAGAAGGAGACCATCGGCGAGATCACCGCCGCCGCGCAGGTGATGCGCGAGTTCTCGCGCAAGGTGCACGTGGCGGACACGCGGCAGCTCGTGGACATCGTGGGCACGGGCGGCGACGGGGCGAACACCTTCAACATCTCCACCTGCGCCACCTTCGTGATCGCCGCAGCGGGCGGAAAGGTGAGCAAGCACGGCGGGCGCGGCGTGTCCAGCAAGTCGGCAGATCGCCGAGTGCATCGCCGAGGTCGGCATCGGCTTCATGTTCGCGCCCAACCACCACCCGGCCATGAAGAACGTGGCGCCCGTGCGCAAGGAGCTGGGCGTGCGCACCATCTTCAACATCCTGGGCCCGCTGACCAACCCCGCGGGCGCGCCCAACATCCTCATGGGCGTGTTCCACGAGGACCTCGTGGGCATCCAGGTGCGCGCGCTGCAGCGCCTGGGCGCGGAGCACGCCGTGGTGGTCTACGGCCGCGACGGGCTCGACGAGATCAGCCTGGGCGCGGGCACGCTGGTGGGCGAGCTCAAGGACGGCGTGGTGCGCGAGTACGAGATCCACCCCGAGGACTTCGGCCTGCGCATGGCCGGCACGCGCGCGCTGCGCGTGGAAAGCCCCGAGGAGTCGAAGGCCCTGCTGCTCGAAGTGCTCAAGGGCGCCGAGGGCCCGGCGCGCGACATCGTCTGCCTGAACGCGGGCGCGGCGCTCTACGCGGCGGGCGTGGCGCCCTCGATCGCCGAGGGCCTGGCGCGCGCGCAGGCCGCCATCGACACCGGCGCGGCGCTCGCCAAGCTCGACGCGCTGGCCGCGTTCACGCGCAGGCTGGCCGCGGCATGAGCCTGCTCGATGCGCCCATCTGGCGCGACGCGGGCACGTGGATCGTGCTCGGCGTATCGTTGCTGTTCGTCGTCGTGGGCATCGCGATGCACTGCGCCGTCCGCAAGGTGCTGCGCGCGCCGCAGCCCGACCCATCTTCCAGGGACTGACCATGTCCGACATCCTGAGCAAAATCTGCGGCGTGAAGGCCGAGGAAGTGGCCGCCGCCAAGAAGCGCATGCCGCTGGCCGACATGCGCCGCGACGCCGAGAGCCGCGTGCTCACGCGCGACTTCGTGGGCGCGCTGCGCGCCAAGACCGGCGCGGGCCAGGCCGGCGTGATCGCCGAGATCAAGAAGGCCAGCCCGAGCAAGGGCGTGATCCGCGCCGACTTCATCCCCGCCGACATCGCGCAGAGCTATGCCGAGGGCGACGGCAAGGTGAGCGCCGCGTGCCTGTCGGTGCTCACCGACCGCCAGTTCTTCCAGGGCCAGCCCGACTACCTCAAGCAGGCGCGCGCGAGCTGCACTTTGCCCGTGCTGCGCAAGGACTTCATGGTCGATCCGTACCAGATCTACGAGTCGCGCGCGATGGGGGCGGACTGCGTGCTGCTGATCGCCGCGTGCCTGGACGACGCGCAGATGGCCGACATGGAGGCCATCGCCCATGGCCTGGACATGGCCGTGCTCGTGGAGGTGCACGACGGCGCGGAGCTGGAGCGCGCCTTGAGGCTCAAGACCCCGCTCGTCGGCATCAACAACCGCAACCTGCGCACCTTCGAGGTCAGCCTGCAGACCACGCTGGATCTGAAGAAGCACGTGCCGGCCGACCGCCTGCTGGTGGCCGAGTCGGGCATCCTCGCGCCCGGCGACGTCAAGACGCTGCGCGACGCGGGCGTGAACGCCTTCCTCGTCGGAGAGGCCTTCATGCGCGCGCCCGAGCCCGGGCTGGCGCTGGCCCGGCTGTTTGCATGAATGCTCCTTGTTTAATAGCTGCTTGCGCTTGATGGACAAGCGCTGGAGGCCATTTCGACCATGAACGACGCGCAGCGCCCTCCCACGCAACTCATGAGCGCCGACCCGGCCGACTGGCCCGTGGCGCCCGGCTGGCAGCCGCTGGTCGACGGCTTCTTCGCGAGCGAGCGCGGCCAGGCGCTGCTGGCCTTCCTGCGCGCGCGGCTGGAGGCGGGCGCCGTCATCTTTCCCCCGAAGCCCCTGCGCGCGCTGGAGCTCACGCCGCCCGAGCAGGTGCGCGTGGTCATCCTGGGGCAGGACCCGTACCACGGCCGCGGGCAGGCCGAGGGGCTGGCCTTCTCCGTCGCGCCCGGCGTGCGCCTGCCGCCGTCGCTGCAGAACATCTTCAAGGAAATGCAGCGCGACCTGGGCGTGCCCTTCCCGCCGTTCCCCGAGCCCGGCGGCAGCCTCGCCAAGTGGGCGAGGAACGGCGTGCTGCTGCTCAACACCTGCCTCACCGTGGAGGAGGGCCAGGCCGCGAGCCACTCCGGCCGGGGCTGGGAGCAGCTGACCGACGCGGTGATCCACCACGTGGCCGACGGCGACCGGCCCGTGGTCTTCATGCTCTGGGGCAGCCACGCGCAGTCCAAGCGCGCCTTCATCCCGCATGATCGCGGGCACCTCGTGCTCATGGCCAACCACCCCTCGCCGCTGTCGGCGCTGCGCCCGCCCGTGCCCTTCATCGGCTGCGGGCATTTCGGCAAGGCGCGCGCCTTCCGCGAGCAGCACGGCTACTGACCGCACGGCTACTGACTGCCCGGCTACCCTGCCAGGCTCTCGCACAGCAATGCAAGGAATGCCTGCGCCGCCACGGGCAGGCTGCGGCCCGCGAGGGTCTGCACCTCCAGGTCGCGCAGGTCCATGCCCTGGTCGCCGATGGGCAGTGCCACGAGGGCGCCGGCCGCGACCATGTGGCGCGCGGCGACCTCGCTGCCCACCGACAGCCCGCCGCCGCTCGCCACGAAGTGCAGCATGGTCTTGGCATGGTTGCTCACCAGCACGGGTTCCAGGCGCAGGCCCTGGCGGCTGCAGACGATGTCGATCATCTGGCGCACCGTGGTCTCGGGCGGGGGCAGGGCCAGCGGGTAGCGCGCCATGCGCGCGAGCGTGAGGCTGCGCGCGCGTGCCAGCGCGTGGCCCGGCGGCAGCAGGGCCAGCACGGGCGCGCTCTGGCGGTAGGCCACGGCGATGTCCTTCTCGGGCGCGCGGCTGAAGCACAGGCCGATGTCGGCCGCGCCGCCGCGCACCGCGCCGGGCACCTGGGCCGTGGGCAGCACCTGCACGCTGAACTGGATGCCCTGGTGCGTGCGCTGGAAATCCGCGCACAGGCGCGGCACGAGTTCGTTGGCGAAGGCGTCGGACGTGGCCAGCCGCACCTGCCCCGCGCGCAGGCCGCGCAGCGCGCCGATCTCGCCCAGCGCGTGCTCGGCGTCCAGCTGCGTGCGCCGCGCGTGGCGCGCGAGGATCTCGCCCGCCTCGGTGAGCACCATGCCGCGCGGGTGCCGCTCGAACAGCGGCGCGCCGAGCTGCGCCTCCAGCCCCGCGATCTGCCGGCTCAGCGCCGATGCGGCCACGTGCAGGTGTGCCGAGGCCTCGGTGATCGAGCCGCTTTGCGCCACGGCGAGGAAGTAGCGCAGCGCGGTGTCTTGCAACTGGTGGGCGCGCATGGGCTGCAAGTATGCAGCGCTTTGCCGCTTCGGCAACGCAGGCTTCCAGAATCGGTGTTGGTCAGAACGCGGGCGCCTTTCTAAGATGCCCGGTCTCGAAGCATTCAATCACTGAGGAGCACTGCGATGCGTATCTGGGCCCTGGGCATGGCGTTGTGGATGGCATGGGCGGGGGCGCAGGCGCAGGCCTGGCCCGACAAGCCCGTGCGCGTGGTGGTTCCGTTCCCGGCCAGCGGGGCGACCGACCTCGTGGCCCGCGTGGTCACGCAGCGCGTGGCGCAGGACCTGGGCCAGCAGTTCGTGGTGGACAACAAGCCCGGCGCGGGTGGCACCATAGGCGCGGCCGAGGCCGCCAAGGCCGCGCCCGACGGCTACACGCTGCTGCTCACCACGAGCAGCACGCACGCCATCTCGCCGCACCTCATGCCGCGCCTGGCCTACGACGCACGCAAGGACTTCACGCCCGTGGCGCACCTGGCCGACGCGCCCAGCGTGCTGCTGGTCACGCCCTCGCTGCCCGCCAAGTCGGTGCAGGAGCTCATCGCCTATGCCAAGGCCCATCCGCGCGCGCTCAACTACGCGTCCAGCGGCAACGGCACCATCGTGCACCTGAACGCCGCCGCGTTCAGCGCACAGGCCGGCATCGAGATGACGCACGTGCCCTACAAGGGCACGGCGCTGGCCATCCCCGACCTGGCCGCGGGCCAGGTGCACCTGCTGTTCGACTCCCTGCCCACGGGCATGCCGCACGTCAAGAGCGGCCGCCTGCGCGCGCTGGCCGTCACCAGCGAGAAGCGCAGCGCGCTCGCGCCCGAGCTGCCCACGCTGGCCGAATCGGGCCTGCCCGGCTACGCGTCGGTCACCTGGTTCGGCGTGTACCTGCCGGCCGGCGCCTCGCCCGCGATGGTCGAGCGCGTCAACAAGGCCTTCACCAAGGCCATGCAGGCGCCCGAGGTGGCGGCCAGCCTCGCCAAGCTGGGCGTGGAGCCCGCCGCGCCCGGCACGCCCGCGCAGTTCGCCGCCATGGTGCAGGCCGACAGCGCGCGCTGGGCGAGCGTGATCCGCCAGCACAAGATCTCCCTGGAGTGACCGCCATGCACCACGACGCAAAGACCCTCGACTGGAGCCTGCCCTACGCCTCGCACCGCAGCGCGGTGATGGGGCGCAACGTCGTCTCCACCTCGCAGCCGCTGGCCGCCCAGGCGGGCCTGTCCATGCTGCAGGCCGGCGGCAACGCCGTGGACGCGGCGCTGGCCGCCGCCATGGCGCTCACCGTGGTCGAGCCCACGGGCTGCGGCATCGGCAGCGACGGCTTCGCCATCGTCTGGGACGGCAAGGAACTGCACGGCCTCAACGCCTCGGGCCGCTCGCCCGCGGCGTGGACGCCCGACTACTTCACCCGGCTCGGCGGCATTCCCGAAAAGGGCTGGAACGCCGTCACCGTGCCGGGCGCCGTCTCGGCCTGGGTGGCGCTGTCGCAGCGCTTCGGCAGGCTGCCGTTCGCCCAGCTGGCCCAGCCCGCCATTGGCTACGCGCGCAGCGGCTTTCCCGTGTCGCCCACCATCGCGCGGCTGTGGGAGCTGGGCGGCGCCAAGCTGGGCGGGCAGCCGGGCTTTGCCGAGTGCTTCCTGCCCGGCGGCCGCGCGCCGCGCGCGGGCGAGGTCTTTCGCAGCGAGGCGCACGCGCGCACGCTGGAGCTGATCGCCGCCACCCATGGCGAGGCCTTCTACCGCGGCGAGCTGGCCGGGAAGATGGCCGCGCACGCCCAGGCCAACGGCGGCGCGATGACCGTCGAAGACCTCGCGGCCCACCGCGCCGACTGGGTGGGCACGGTGAGCCAGCGCTTCGGCGACTCGGTGATCCACGAGATCCCGCCCAACGGCCAGGGCATCGCGGCGCTGATGGCGCTGGGCATGCTGGACGCGCTGGGCGTGGGCGGGCAGCCGCTGGATGGCGTGGACAGCGTGCACCTGCAGGTCGAGGCCATGAAGCTCGCCTTCGCCGACCTGCACCAGTACAACGCCGACATCGATCACATGCGCGTCGCGCCAGCCGACCTGCTGCGCCCCGAATACTTGCGCGAGCGCGCGGCGCTGATCGATCCCGCGCGTGCGGGTGACCCCGCGTACGGCGCGCCGCGTCCCGGCGGCACCGTTTACCTCGCGGCGGCCGATGCCAGCGGCATGATGGTCTCGTTCATCCAGTCCAACTACATGGGCTTCGGCTCCGGCGTCGTCGTGCCGGGCACGGGCATCAGCCTGCAGAACCGGGGCCACGGCTTCAGCCTGATCCCCGGCCACGCCAACGAGGTCGGCCCGCGCAAGCGCCCCTCGCACACCATCATTCCCGCCTTCGCCATGCACGCCGACGGCACGCCACAGATGGCCTTCGGCGTGATGGGCGGCCCCATGCAAAGCCAGGGCCACACGCAGATGGCGCTGCGCGTGCTGCGCTACGGCCAGAATCCGCAGGCCGCGGCCGACGCGCCGCGCTGGCGCGTGACGGGCGGCAAGGGCGTGGCGGTGGAGCCCGCGTTCGACCCCGCCGTGGTCGAGCAGCTGCGCGCGCGCGGCCACGAGGTCACGGTGGAGGCGGGCAACGGCGTGTTCGCCTTCGGCGGCGCGCAGCTCGTGCTGCGGCAGGGCGACGTGTACGTCGCGGGCTCCGATCCGCGCAAGGACGGGTGTGCGGTGGCGTTCTAAGCCAAATCGGCCTCCAGCGCTTGCCTGGCAAGCGCTGGAAGCTACTTTTTCAATAGCTGAGCCGCATCAGTACATCGACTCGCCGCCGTTGAGGTGGATGAGCTGCCCCGTCACCCACGAGGGCTCGCTGGCCAGGAACAGGCAGCACTGCGCGGCGTCCTCGGGCGTGCCCAGGCGGCGCAGGGGCATGGTCTTGACGGCCTCGGCCCACAGCGCCCGGTAGTTGGGGTAGTTCGCCTCGTCGCGCTCGGTGTCCATCTTGCCGGGGGCGATGGTGTTGGCGGTGATGTTGTATTCGCCGAACTCCACGGCGATGGCCTTGGCCAGCGCGTGCAGCCCGGCCTTGGCCGTGACGTTGTGGGCGCGGTTGGCGTAGGTGAAGAAGCCGTCGCGCCCGGACATGTGGATGATGCGGCCGAAGCGCCGCTCGCGCATGTGCGGCAGCACGGCCCGCGCCAGGTAGAACGCGGAGCTCAGGCTGGTCTCGATCACGCGCCGCCAGTCCTCGACGCTGATGTCCAGGAAGGCCTGCCGGGGCCGCAGGCCGACGTTGGAGACGGCGACGTCGATGCGGCCGAACTGCGCCAGGCCTTCGTCCACCATGGCCTGCACCTGCCGGGGGTCGGTGACGTCGGCCATCGCGCAGTGGGCGCGCACGCCCAGCGCGCGGGCCTCGGCGGCGACGCGTTCGAGCGCCTCGCGGTCGCGGTGGCCGTTCAGGACCACGTCGGCGCCTGCGCGCGCGAAGCCCAGCGCGATGCCGCGGCCCAGGTTGCGCCCGGAGCCCGTGACCAGCGCCGTGCGCCCGGCCATGGGGCGCGAGGGCAGGCCCTGATCGACTGTGGTGGTCATTCCGCCTTGATCCCCGCCTGCTGGATCACCTGCGTCCACTTGGCCAGGTCGTTCCTGATGGACTCGCCCAGGCTCTGCGGCGTGGACCAGACCGCGTCCAGGCCCAGGGTGCGGAATTTCTCCTTCACCTCGGGGTTCTGCAGCACCTTGGCCATTTCGTCGTTGAGCCGCTGGATCACGGGCGCCGGCGTGTGGGCCGGCGCGAGCAGGCCGTAGGTGGAGCGCACCTCGAAGTTGTTGACGCCCGCCTCCCTGGGCGTGGGCAGCTCGGGGAACGCGGAGTTGCGCTCGGGCGTGGTCACCATGAGCGCGCGCACGCGGCCGCTGGTCTTGTTGGCCGCCCACGTGGGGCCGGTGGCGAACAGCACCTGGATCTGCCCGCCCATCAGGTCCGTGACCGCGGGCCCGTTGCCGCGGTAGGGCACGTGGGTCATGGTCGCGCCGGTCGCGCGCTTGAACATCTCGCCGGAGATGTGTTCGAGCGAGCCCGGGCCGGTCGATCCATAGGAAAGCGCGCCGGACTTGGATTGGGCGACGAGCTCCTCGATGGACTTGGCGGGCAGCTCGGCATTCACCATGAGCACCATGGGCTGGTAGCCGATCACGGACACGGGGGCGAAGTTCTTGTCCAGCGCGTAGCCCACCTTGGCGTTGCCGTAGAGGATGGAGTTGATCGCGTAGGTGGTCCAGGGCGCCAGCAGCAGCGTGTAGCCGTCGGGCGCGGCCTTGGCGGCCTGGGCCGCGCCGATGTTGCCCGAGAAGCCGGGCCGGTTGTCGACGACCACCGTCTGCTTCAGGCCCTCGCCGAGCTTCTGCGCCACGATGCGGCCGATGGCGTCAGCGCCGCCGCCCGGGGGATAGGCGACGACCAGCGTGATGGGCTTGGCGGACGGGTAGTCCTGGGCCTGCGCGGCGGGCACGAGCGCAATGGCCAGCGCGGCCATCAGGGCGCGGATGGGCATGGGGATCTTCAGCGGTTTCACGGAGGTGCTCCATACAGAGAGTGAAAGGGGTGACGCGCGCCCCATCGTCCTGTCTCCGGAGCAGTCGTCTGGAGAAATTATATTTTCTTAAGTTGTGAATTAGCAATATTGATGTTGTGCGGGTTATCCCCCGTTATTCACCTCGCCCCAGGGGGCCAGCCGCTTGATCTGCGGAATCCACTGGTGCTTGAGCGCCGTGCGGGCCGTGGCCGCTATGCGCTCCCATAGCGCCGAGTGCTCGTCGTTGTGCGCCACCACGCGCAGGGTGCGCGTGGCGAGCTCCGAGTGCAGCGGCAGGAACTGGAAGTCCTCCCGCACCGCCTGGCTCTTGAGCACGCACAGCGGCGTGGTGATGGTCCACCCCAGGCCCGCCTTGACCATGGCCAGGATGGCGTCCGCCGTGTCGAACTCGTACTGGCGCGGCAGATCGATGCCGTGGTAGCGCAGGTAGATCTCCACGTGCCGGCCCAGGAAGGCGCCGGGGCTGTAGCGGATGAGCGGCAGGCGCTCGCCCAGCTGCTCAAGGCCGCTGGCGTCTCCCCCGGGCAAGGTGGCGTTCTTGGGGGCCACGATGAACAGCGGCTCGCGCAGGATGGGCAGCGCGAGCAGCTTGGTGCTGCGGCCGACGTCCTCGGACGTGATGATCAGGTCCACGCGCTGCTCCGTCAGCGCCTTGGAGTTGGTGGACTGCACGCCCGAGCTGACCGACCAGCGCGATGCCAGCGTGGCGATCTCGCCCAGCAGCTGCGGCCCGACGGTGCTCGCGAACGAGTCGACCATGCCGATGCGCAGCAGGGGCAGCTGCGCGTTCTGCTGCATGTCCACCAGCTGCTCCAGCTCGCGCGAGCGCCGCAGCAGCTCCACCGCCCGCTCGTAGAACGTGGTGCCGAACAGCGTGAGCTGCATGGGCCGGGTGGAGCGGTCGATCAGCTGCACCCCCAGGCCGTTCTCGATGGCCGTGACGGCCTGCGATACGGCCGACTGCGTCATGCCGAGATGGTGGGCGGCGTTGGTCATGCCGTCGCGCTGAACGACGGCGACGAACACTTCGATCATGCGCAGGTTCAGCCAGCTGCGCGGCGCGCTCTGGCCGGGGTCCTTGGGCGGCGCCGGCTCGGACGGCGCCTTCGCGCCGCCGCGTGTCTTGTGTGGGGGTGTCTTGCTCTGGGTTGCCATGGGTTGCTCCGGCGGTGCGTTGACAGGCGCTCCGTGTTGTGCAAAATTACTAATACTTAGTAGTAAAAAAATTAATTGAAAGCATGCGGGCGCCAGGCCAATATACCCGTGCGGCGGGCCCGCGGCGCGTGATTTCCCGCCTTCCTTCGACCACCACCCCTGACCGAAAGCCTGCCATGAAGAACCCCCCCGTCCCGCCCGTCACCCGGGCGCTCGCCGATTTCGTCTCCGCCATCGCCTGGGACAGGCTGCCCGGCAACGTGCGGCAGGAAGCCAAGCTCGCGATCGCCGACACCGTGGCCGGCGCGCTGGCCGCCGTGCGCGAGCCCGTCGCCAAGGTCGCTCTGGAGGTGGTGGGCCGCGAGGCCGGCCCTGCCCGCGTGTGGGGCCTGGGCATGGCCGCGACGGCGCGCAACGCCGCGTTCGTCAACGGCGTGCTGGCGCATGCGCACGACATCGACGACACCAACCCGTCCATGCGCGGCCACCCCTCCTGCCCCGTGGTGCCGGCGATCCTCGCCCTGGCGCCCGAGGCCGGCGCGGACGGCAAGGAGCTGATCGCCGCCTACGTGGCCGGCGTGGACGTGGCCTGCAAGCTGGGCCGCGCGGTCAACATGGCGCACTACAACCGCGGCTGGCACACCACGCTGACGCTGGGCACGCTGGGCGCGGCAGCGGCCAGCGCCCGCGTGCTGCGCCTGGACCCCGCGCAGACCGCCATGGCGCTGGCCGTGGGCGCATCGTGCGCGAGCGGGCTGGTGGCCAACTTCGGCACCATGACCAAGCCCGTGCATTCGGGCTTCGCGGCGCAGAACGGCGTCATGGCCGCGCTGCTGGCGCGTGCCGGCGTCACGGCCAACCCGCGCGCCATCGAGGCGGGCAACGGCTTCTTCGACCTGTTCGCGGGCCTGGAGAACGTGCGCCCCGAGCTGGCGCTGGCGGGCCTGGGCGAGCGCTACGACCTCGTCGATCCGGGCAACATCTACAAGCAGTACCCCACCTGCTCGCTCACGCACTGCGCCATCGACATGATCCTGGACGGCATTGCCGCGGGCAGCATCGTGCCCGCGCAGGTCGAGCGCATCGAATGCGCCGTGGGCTACCGCTGCGAGAACACGCTGCCCTACCATGACGCCACCACGGGGCTGGAGGGCAAGTTCAGCATGGAGTACTGCCTGGCCGCCGCGCTGGTCTACGGGCAGGTGGGCTTCGACGAGTTCAGCGACGACAAGGTCAACGCGCCCGCCATCCGCGCGATGCACGACAGGATCCACCTCTACACCCACCCCGACCTGCGCACGCCCGAGTCGGTGCCGCACGACTTCACCGACCTGGTCATCACCCACACCGACGGGCGCCGGTTCCACGGCCGCGAGTCCTATGCCAAGGGCGACCCGAAGAAGCGCTGGAGCCCGGGCGAGTTCAAGGGCAAGTTCGTGCGCTGCGCCACGCCCGTGCTCGGCGCCGGCAAGGCCGCGGGCGTCTGGGATGTCGCGCTGCGCCTGGAGTCGCTGTCTTGCGCCGAGGCCTCGGCGCTGTTCTAACCCCCCTCCCTTTCTTTCCTGAAGCACACACCATGACCATGTCCGCCAACCCCATCCCCGGCATCTCCGAAACGCTGCTCGTCCAGATCGAGGACGGCATCGCCACCCTGACGCTGAACCGCCCGCAGGTGCTCAACGCCGTCAACCACCAGCAGCGCCAGAACCTGGAGACGGCGTTCAAGGCGCTGGACGCCGACCCGCAGGTGCGCGCCATCGTGCTCAAGGGCGCGGGCCGCTCGTTCTGCGCCGGCCAGGACCAGAAGGAGAGCGCCGGGCTCGATGCTGCGGGCGCCTCCCGCCGCATCGAGGGCTATGCGTCCCTGTACACGCTGATGCGCAGCATCGGCAAGCCCATCATCGCCCGCATGCACGGCTACGCCACCGGCGCGGGCCTGCAGCTCGCGCTGCTGTCGGACCTGCGCATCGCCGACGATTCCACCCGCGTGGGCATGACCGAGCTGAACGTGGGCTCGGCCGCCATCATGGGCAGCGCCTTCCTGCTGCCGCTGATCGGCGAGGCCTCGATGCGCCGCCTGGTGCTGCTGTCGGACTTCATCGACGCGCAGCAGGCGCTGGATATGAAGCTGGTGCACGAGGTGCACGGCGCCGAGGCCGCCGACGCGCGCGTGCGCGAGATCGCGCAGGGGCTGGCCAAGCGCTCGCCGCTGGGCGTGGCGCTGACCCGCGAGTGGTGGCGCATCCTGGGCGACGACGTGTTCTTCGCCGCCATGGACCATGCGCGCAAGGCCCACGCCAGGAACTTCGAGGCGGGCGGCCTGTCCGCCGGCGCATCGAAGTTCGTCGCGAGAAAGCAGGGCTGAGCCATGAGCGCTCTTCCGTTGCAAGGCATCCGCATCCTCGACCTGACCCAGGCGCTGGCCGGCCCGTTCGCCACCATGATCCTGGCCGACCTGGGCGCCGATGTCATCAAGATCGAGCCGCCCACGGGCGACCTCACGCGCACCACGCCGCCGCACATGGTGCAGGGCACGTCGCTGTACTTCGTCACCAACAACCGCAACAAGCGCGGCGTGGTGCTCAACCTCAAGCAGCCTGCGGCGCTGCAGGCGTTCTACGGCCTGTGCGCGCATGCCGACGTGGTCATCTACAACTTCAGCGAAGGCGTGGCAGAGCGGCTGAAGATCGACCCCGAGACGCTGCGCGCGCTGCACCCCCGGCTCATCGTCTGCAACATGACCGGCTACGGCCGCCAGGGGCCGGACGCGCGCCGCAAGGCGGTCGACCCCATCGTCCAGTCGCTCGCGGGCGCCGTCAGCATCACCGGCATACCGGGCGGCGAGCCGGTGCGCGCCGGCATCCCCACGGCCGATCTGTCCACGGGCCTGTTCGCGGCGATCGGCGTGCTCGCGGCGCTGCAGGGGCGCGCGCGCGCGGGCGAGGGCGCCAGCGTCGAGGCCAGCCTGTTCCACTCGCAGCTCAACCTGCTGAACTACATCGGCACCTACTGCATCCACTCGGGCCAGGTGCCGGGCCCGGTCGGCTCGGGGCATCCGGGCACCGTGCCCTCGCAGGTGTTCGAGACCAGGGACGGCTGGGTCACCATCGACGCGGGCTTCGACCGGCACTTCCGCGCGCTGTGCGACCTGCTCGGGCGCGCCGACCTGGCGGCCGATGCGCGCTTCGCCAACCGCGCCGCGCGCGCGGCCCACCGCCACGAGCTGCTGCCCACGCTGATCGATCTGGTGCGCCGGCAGACCACGGC
>Ga0209959_100686_pt1 | contig 18841 bp, 18 predicted proteins | sample ThiBiot_300_biof_2_FD_183943 | JGI IMG/M metagenome (GOLD analysis project Ga0209959, IMG submission 183943) | Wastewater bioreactor microbial communities from Cape Town, South Africa - Thiocy_expt_300_biof (SPAdes) | ecosystem: Engineered > Bioremediation > Thiocyanate > Unclassified | place...
GATGCCGCCGCACAGGCACAGGTCCACCCGCGCATATTCGACGCCGCCGCGCGCCATCAGCGTCTGGAACTCGTAGAGATTGGCGAAACGCTCGCCCGTGGCGATCGGAATGCCGATCTTCTCGGCGACGCGCGCCATGCCGTCCGGTCCTTCCGGGCGGATCGGATCCTCGATGAACATGGGATGGGTGTCTTCGATGCCGCGGGCGAAGACGATGGCCTCGGCCGGGGTGAGCCGGCGGTGGATCTCGATCAGCAGATCGACGCGATCGCCCACGACCTCGCGCATGCGCCGGGTGTTGTCGATCGCGTCGCGCATCTTCTTGATGTGCGTCTTGAAGTAGATCTGGTCGTTCCCTTCGTCGAGGAAGGGGTTGAGGTGGCCGAATGCGTTGAAGCCCGCCTCCATCTTGGCCTGGCACTCCACGAGCATCTTCTCGATGCTGTGCTCGTAGATGTGGCCGTAGATGCGCGCCTTGGTGCGCGCGGCACCGCCCAGCAGTTCGTAGATGGGCACGTTGAGCGCCTTGCCCTTGATGTCCCACAGGGCGATGTCGATGGCCGAGATGGCGGCGTTTTCCGCCAGGCCCGTGAAATAGCTGAAACGATGCATCACGTTCCAGTGGTGCTCGATGGCGAAGGCGTCCTTGCCTTCCAGGTACTCCGCGAAGCGGCGGATGCAAACGCCCGCCGCCTCGATATGGCCCCAGGTGCCCGCCTCGCCATAGCCCACGGTACCGTCGTCCGTGGTGATGCGAACGAACATGAATTGCCCCACGTGCAGGGGCTCCACCTTGCGAATCTTCATGAATCTGCTTCTTGCGTTGGTAAAAAATCAGTCCAGCCGGATCTGCGCCTTGCGCACCAGTTCGCCCCAGCGGCGCGCTTCGGCATTCACGTGGCGCGCGGCCTCGGCCGGCGTCATCGACACGGGCTCGGCGCCGGCGGCCAGGAGCTTGTCGCGCACGTCGGCTCTTTGAAGCACCTTCTGCACCTCCGCGTGCAGGTAGGCGACGACCTCGGCCGGCGTGCCCTTGGGCGCGGCCAGCCCGAACCAGTTGGCGATGCGGAAATCGGGAAACCCGGCCTCTGCTGCCGTCGGCACGTCGGGCAGCGAGGACAGGCGCCGCGGGTGCGCCACCGCCAGCGGGCGCATGCGGCCCGATCCCATCTGCGCGGTCACCGTGGGCGCCGCGGTGATGAGCACGTCCACCTGGCCGCCCAGCAGATCGGCCACGGCGGGGCCCGAGCCCTTGTAGGGCACGTGGGTCATGTCCACACCCGCGACGGTCTTGAGCAGTTCACCGGCGATGTGCGGGCCGCTGCCGGCGCCGCCCGAGGCGAAGTTGAGCTTGCCCGGCTGCGCCTTCGCCAGGTCCACCAGCTCGCGCAGGCTCTTGGCCGGCACGCCGGAATTGACGACGAGCACATAGGGCGCCTCGGCGAACACCGTGACGGGCAGCAGATCCTTGATCGGATCGAAAGACAGCTTGGGGAACAGCCACGGGATGATGGTCTGCGTCATCTCGTTGGCCAGCAGGGTGTAGCCGTCCGGTGCGGCCTTGGCCACGGCGCCCGTGGCGATGGTGGTGCTGCCGCCGCCCTTGTTCTCGGCCACGAAGGTCTTGCCCGTGCTGGCGGCCAGCGACTGCGCGATCAGCCGCGCGACGATGTCCGTGGTCCCCCCGGCGGAATAGGGAATCACCACGCTGACCGGTTTGGCGGGATAGGCCTGCGCATACCCCGCCAACGGCAGGAGGCTCAGCCCGAGGATGGTGGATCTGCGCGACAGCCGCAGGATTTCATGGCTCACGTTCGTCTCCTTCTGTTGCTCGCCACGGCGACGTGGCGCAGGCGGCAATGTACGGAGCGAATGGCGTTTAATAATCTGTAGAAAATAAAACCATTTTTCAGCTGTATTGAACAATGCAGGAACTCGGCAACGCTTCGTCGGAGATGGCGTTCTTCCATCTGCTGGTGCGCTGCGGCAGCCTCTCCGCCACCGCACGCGAATTGGGGCTGACCACGCCGGCGGTGAGCCGCAGGCTTGCCCTGCTGGAGCAGCGGCTGGGCGTTCAATTGCTCAACCGCACCACCCGCCGCAACTCGCTCACGCCCGAAGGCGAGGAGTACCTGGTGCAAGCACGGCGCATCCTGGCGGACATCGAAGACGTGGAACACAGCCTGCGCCGCTCGATGGCCGAACCGCTCGGCCTGCTGCGCGTGAACGCGACGCTGGGTTTCGGGCGCAGCCACATCGCACCGGTGATCTCGCGCTTTTGCAAGACCTATCCGCAGGTGCAGATCCAGTTCCACCTGTCGGTCACGCCGCCGCCGCTGACGGACGATGCCTTCGACGTCTGCATCCGCTTTGGCGAGCCGCCGGACGCACGCGTGATCGCCCGCAAGGTGGCGGCCAACCGGCGTCTGCTGTGCGCGGCCCCCGCATACCTGGAGCGCCATGGCACGCCGCGCGTGCCGGCCGACCTGGCGCGCCACCAATGCATCAGCATCCACCACGGCCAGGACGCCTACGGCATCTGGCGCCTGAGCGCCGGGCGGCGCACGGAGTCGGTCAAGGTGGCGGAAACGATGGTGACCAATGACGGCGACATCGCCGTGGCGTGGGCGCTGGACGGCCACGGCATCCTGATGCGCGCGGAATGGGACATCGACAAATACCTGCACAGCGGGCGGCTGCGCCAGGTGCTGGAGCAGTATTCGACGCCTCCCGCCGACATCTATGCCGTCTACCCCTCCCGGCACCAGAAGGCGCGGCGCGTCACCGCCTTCGTCGATTTCCTGTGCGCCGAACTCGGCCAGGCCACGTCCAAGACCCAGGCCCCGCCTCGCCACCGGCGCTAGGGCCTGGCCCTAGATCGCCGCGGCTACTTGCCGCCCGCCGCCTCGGGCAGCTCGATCTTCACTTCGAGCACTTCCAGGTCGTCCTGGCGCTCGAAGTGCACCTTGAGGTCGTCGGCGTTGATCTTCACGTACTTGGAGATCACCGCCACCAGCTCGCGCTGCAGCGCGGGCAGGTAGTCGGGCTTGCCGGCGTTGCGGCCGCTGCGCTCGTGCGCCAGGATGATCTGCAGGCGCTCCTTGGCGACCGCGGCGGTCTTCTTCTTCTCGCCAAGCAGAAAGGACAGCAGGGACATGGCCGCTTACCTCCCGCCGAAGATGCGCTTGAAGAAGCCGGGCTTGGCCGCGTCGGTGAAGCGCAGGGGCTTGTCCTCGCCGAGGAAGCGCGCGACCACGTCCTTGTAGGCCTCGGATACGTCGGTGCCGGCCAGGTGGATGGCCGGCAGGCCCTGGTTGGAGGCCTGCAGCACGTTCTCGGACTCGGGGACCACGCCGATGAGCTTGATGCGCAGGATGTCCTGGATGTCCTCCAGGCCCAGCATCTGGCCGTCCTGCACGCGGTTGGGGTTGTAGCGCGTGATCAGGAGGTGCTCCTTGATGGGGTCCTTGCCTTCGATCGCGCGCTTGGTCTTGCTGCCGAGCATGCCCAGGATGCGGTCGGAGTCGCGCACCGAGGACACCTCGGGGTTGGTCACCAGCAGCGCCTCGTCGGCGAAGTGCATGGCCATCAGCGCGCCGCTCTCGATGCCGGCGGGGGAGTCGCAGACGATGTAGTCGAAGCCCATGTCCGCCAGGTCCTTGAGCACCTTTTCCACGCCCTCCTGCGTGAGCGCGTCCTTGTCGCGCGTCTGGCTGGCGGCGAGCACGAACAGGTTCTCGCACTGCTTGTCCTTGATCAGCGCCTGGTTGAGGTTGGCCTCGCCCTGGATCACGTTGATCAGGTCGTACACCACGCGGCGCTCGCAGCCCATGATGAGATCCAGGTTGCGCAGCCCGACGTCGAAGTCGATGACGGCGGTCTTGTGGCCGGCGAGCGCCAGGCCCGATGCGAAGGCGGCACTGGTGGTGGTCTTGCCCACGCCCCCCTTGCCGGAGGTCACGACGACGATTTTGGCCATGTTCTGAGAAGTCCTTGCGTTACTGCCTGTGGAGTGAGGGAGAGAAGACAGGGCTTACAGCGGCTCGATGAGCAGCTTTTCGCCGTCCAGCCGCACCTGGGCCGGCTTGCCGCGCACGTTGTCAGGCAGCTCGGTCTCGGTGGTGCGGTAGATGCCTGCCACGGAGACCAGCTGCGGCTCCAGGCAGGTGGTGAAGATGCGGGCGCTGGTGTCGCCGCGCGCGCCGGCGATGGCGCGTCCGCGCAGCGGCGCATAGACGTGGATGTTGCCGTCGGCGATCACCTCGGCGCCGAAGCTGACCACGGCCATCACGACCAGGTCGGAGCCGCGCGCGTAGACCTGCTGGCCCGAGCGCAGCGGCTTGTCCACCACCAGCGCGCCGGGCGTCGGCGCCTGCACGGGCACTTCCACCTGCACTTCGCGCACGACCTCGCGGACCACCTCGCGCACGGCGCCGCTCTCGCGCGGCTGCGCGCGCGCCGCGGGCACGTCGGGCGCGGCGATCAGGCCGGCGGCATGGGCGGCGGCCATCTGCGCGGGACTGCCGCCGCGCACGGCCACGGGCTGGGTGCGGTGGCTGCGCAGCGCCTGCACCAGCGCGGCGAAGTCGATGGGCTGCTCCTCGCCCTGCACGGCCGACAGGTCGATCAGCACCGGATCGTTGTCGAAGAACTCGGGGTCGTCGGCCCTGCGGGCGGCCAGTTCCGCAGCGACGGCGGAAACGTCGGCAGTCTTGAGCACCAGGGCCACCACGGACAGCTGGGCGCTCTTGAGGTCTAGATGGGTGCGGGCCTGGCCCGCCGTGTCAACGGCCATGAAGCGATGGGGGTGGAAAAAAGGCGCCGCGCGGCGGCTCCTCGAAGCCGCAAAGTGTACCCGGCAGCCGCGCCGGCGGCTGCATCAGGAAGTGTCTCGGAACGTGTCCGCGGCCTTTTCACGGGGCACGCATGCAGCCAGGGCCGCCCGTCGGGCGCGATCGCCGTCAGCGCGCGCGCCAGGCCCACGCCACGGCCGCCGCCGGCGCCGCGAGCGCGAGCCAGGACAGCGCATCCCACACGCCGTCGCCGACCAGCGCCGAGACGAGCCCGACCGCGGTCGCCAGGCCGAGCAGGATGGGGACGCGGAAGATCTCCGCGGCGGTCTGCGCTTCGTCGGTGCGGGCGTCGCGCCGCGGGCCGGTGGGCATCGTCATGTCTTGGCCTCCACCGCCGCCACGGGCGCCAGTTCTGCATCCGGTTCCGCGTCCGGCTCCGCCTCTGCGCCCGGCACGGGCGCCGCCCTGGGCTTGCGCAGCCACAGGTACAGGCCGCTGCCGAGCACGACGATGGCCGCGAGGTCGAGCAGCGTCCAGAGGATCTTGAGCGGCAGCCCGCCGTAGTCGCCGAAGTGCAGCGGCTGCGACAGGAACAGCGTCTTGACGTACCACGGCATGTCGCGCGAGGCGGTCAGCACGCCCGTCTGCGCGTCCACCAGCGCGGGCTTGAGCAGGCGCGACGTGACCGGCGTGCCGCCCTTGAGGAAGAAGGTGTAGTGGTGCGGGCTGGAGAACATGGTGCCCGGGAACGCCACCAGGCGCACGGCCATGTCGGGCGCGGCCGCGCGCGCCGCCTCGATCGATTTCTGCAGGTGCGCGGGGCTGGCGACCGGCGGCAGGCCCTTGTAGGGCGCGGTCATCTCGGCCATCTGGTCCTGCTGCCAGATCGCCAGGATGATGCGGTCCAGCGTGTTGATGCTGCCCGTGATGCCGACCACCGTGAGCCACACCACGGTGACGATGCCCAGCAGGTTGTGCCAGTCGAGCCACCGGATGCGGGCGCTGCGCCGCGTGCGCAGGGCGCCGAAGCGCAGGCGGCGCATGAACGGGTAGTACAGCACCACGCCCGAGACGATGGCCACCACCATCAGCAGGCCCATGAAGCCCAGGAACAGCATGCCCGGCAGGCCCGCGAACATGTCCACGTGCAGCTTGAGCATGACGTACATGAAGCCTTCGTTGGTCCTGGGCTCGTCGAGCACCTGCGCGGTGCGCGAGTCCACCACGACGGCGTTGTTCTCGTCGGGCGGCGCGTCCACGCTGCTGGCCATGGACACGTAGGTGAGGTTGGGGTGCTCCTCCGGGTCCCAGAACATGTAGCGGATCACGTCGTCCGGCCGGCGCTCGCGCGCCGCCTGGGCGATGCGGTCCATGCTGGCCTCGGGCGTGCCCTCGGGCATGGGGGCGGCCTCGACCGCGCCGGACAGGTGCTCGATCTCCTCGTGGAAGATCAGCGGCAGCCCCGTCAGGCACAGCAGCAGCATGAACGCGGTGCAGACCAGGCTGCTCCACTTGTGGACCCAGGTCCAGGCGCGCGTGGACATCGGCGGCTCCCCGGTTACAGATCGACGCTGGCCGACAGCGACACGGTGCGCGGGCTGCCGAGGAACAGGTAGCCCGCCGTGGCGATGCCGTAGTAGTTCTTGTCGAACAGGTTCTCGACGTTCAGGCGGAAGGTGACCGGCTTGCCGCCGATGCGGGCGGCGTAGCGCGCGCCGGCGTCCCAGCGCGTCCAGCCCGCGACCTGCAGCGTGTTGGCGGCGTCCGCGTAGGTCTTGGCGGTATGGACCATGCGGCCCGTGAGCGTGAGCCCCGGCGCGAAGCCAGCGTCCCACTCGGCGCCCAGGTTGAGCTGCGACCTGGGCACGCCGATGGCCCGCTTGCCCACGAGGGCGGCGGTGGCCGACTTGCTGAGCTCGGCGTCCATGAAGGACGCGCCGCCCAGCAGCCGCAGGCCGCGCGCGACCTCGCCCGCGACGCTGGCCTCCAGGCCCCGGTTGCGCTGCTCGCCGTTGACGCCGAACACGTTGCCCGAGACGGCCGCGCTGGGCTTGGTCAGCTCGAACAGGCCCACCGTCGCGAGGAAGCCGCCGAGGTCGAACTTCGCGCCGATCTCCTTCTGCTTGGAGCGGTACGGCGGCATCACCTCGCCCGGATTGGCGATGGCCGCGCTCATGGGCGCGGTCTCGCCGCGCGACAGGCCCTCGACGTAGCTCGCGTACAGCGACAAGTTCGGCCGCAGCTTGAACACCACGCCCGCCAGCGGCGTGGTGGCGCTCTTGTCGTAGTAGGGGCCGCTCGCCGCGCCGGTCATGAAGTTGTAGCTCTGGCCCTGCACCTTCTGGTGGCGCAGGCCCAGGGTCACGAGCAGCCGGTCTTCGAGCAGCGCCACGGTGTCGGCCAGCGCGACGCTGGTGAGCTTGCTGTCCTGGTACGGGCGCAGGGGGTTGTCGATGCCGGCGATGGACGGCGTGGGCTGCTGCCCGCCCGTGTAGAGATTGGACACGCCGCCCGGGAAGCCCGTGTAGAAGCCCAGGGTCTGGTCCTGGTCGAGGCGCGTGAACGCCAGCGCGGCATTGTGGGCCATGCCCCCCGTCCTGAAGTTGGCGCGCACGCCCGCCTCGGCCGACTTGGAGTCGACACCCATGCGCTGCCAGCCGCCGAAGTACGAATAGTCGCCCGCGGTGTTCAGGATGACGGGGTTGCCCGCGACGGAGCCCCAGTTCAGCTTGCGCTGGCCCAGGCCCACGTAGGCCGTCAGGGTGTCGCTGATGTCGTATTCGGCCTTGAAGAGGGCCGAGCCGTCATGGCCGTCCGTCCAGCCGTAGCCCGGGTAGGCGATGGAATTGTTCGGCACGCGGGGGATGGCCGCCAGGCCCGGCGCGAGCTGGAACTGGCGCACGACGTTGTCGATGCGCTGCTCCTGCCACAGCAGGTCGAGCGAGGCACGCAGCGCACTCTGGCGCAGGTCCAACCCCAGCGAGGCGAGCGATTCGCGCGTGGACTGGTGGTCGATGTTCGTGTCGCCCTGGCGCCGCATGAGGTTAACGCGCGCGCCGAGCGCGCCGTCCGGGCCGAAGCGCCGGCCCATGTCCAGGTGCCCGCCCACCACCGAGTCCGACATCACGCCGGCCGTGAAGCGGGTGAGGGGCTGGGCGCCGGCCCGCTTGGACACGAGGTTGACCACGCCGCCCACGCTGCCGCCCGGCGCCATGCCGAACAGCGCGGCGGACGGCCCCTTGAGCACCTCGACGCGCTCCACCGCCTCCAGCGGCGCGCGCCAGTACGGCGTGAGCCCGAACATGCCGTTGAGCGCGAAGTCGCCGCTGGGCACCGCGAAGCCGCGGATGGTGATGTCCTCGTTGATGTTCGAGCGCGCGCTGGCCATGCGCACCGAAGGGTCCATCGCGATCACGTCGGCCACGGAGCGCGCCTGCTCGTTCTCGATCGCCTGCGCCGTGTAGCTGGTCACGCTGAACGGCGTGTCCAGCACCGAGGCGTTGCCGAGGATGCCCAGGCGTGCGCCGCTGCCGACCTGGCCCCCGGCGTAGGCCGGCGGCGCCTCGTCGATGGCCTCGCGGCGCTGGGTCACCGTGACCTCGGGCAGCGCCGCGGCGGGGCCGCCGGCGGCGGACTGCGCGGCGGCAGGCACCGCCCCGGACAGGCTGGCGCCCCCCAGCATGACCTGGATGGCAACGGCGCAAGCGCCAAGGACAGGGGTAGGGGCGGACGAAGCCCGGGGTGGCGTGCGATGTGGCATGGTTTCCCTCGTCATGTAATGAAACTTATTACCGTAATGATAATCAATTTCATTTGCATGCAAAGATGTTCCACCGCGCACGCGGTGCAGGCCTCAGGGCCTGTCCAATTACAGCTTGGGGATGCGGATGCGGCTGATCATCAGCGAGCCCGACAGCGCGAACAGCAGCACCAGCGGGTGCAGCGTGAAGCCGCCGATCACCATCTTGCCCAGCCACAGGTGCTCGCGCACCGCGCCCATGGAGGCGGCCAGCGCCAGCAGGCCCACGAGCACGATGGAGGTGGGGATGGGCGTGCCCTCGAAGTACTTGACCTTGCCCGAGGGGCCTTCGGCCAGGGTCTCGGCCGTGATGTTGAAGCGCGCCAGGCGCGAGACGCCGCAGGCCACGAAGAAGGCGAGCACGATGCGGTCGTACAGCCCCTGCATGCCGCAGGCGTAGGCGATGATGGCCGGCGCCACGCCGAAGGAGATCACGTCGGCCAGCGAGTCGAGTTCGCGCCCCATGGCCGAGCTCTTCTGCCGCCAGCGCGCGATGCGCCCGTCCAGCACGTCGAACACCAGCGCCGCGAGCACCAGCGCGCAGGCGAAGTAGACGTGGCGCAGGTCCGCCGTCTCCAGGTAGGTCATGCTGGAGAACAACGCCCCCACGCCGCACACCGCGTTGCCCAGCGTGAACCAGTCCGCGAGGTGGAACTCGCGGATCATCGAGAAGCGTTTGTGGGGAGAAGCCATGGGGCGATTATCGGCGCCCGCCCCACGCGTCACTGAAAGCGCGGCGCGCGCTTTTCGATGAAGGCGGTGACGGCCTCGCGGTGGTCGGCCGTCTTGTGGGCGATGGCCTGGCAGCCGGCCGACAGCTCCAGCAGCGAGTCGAGCGTGGCGAGCTGGCCCTCGCGCAGCAGGCGCTTGGTCATGCGCATCACGGCGCCGGGGTTGGCGGCGATCTTCTCGGCCAGGGCGCGGGCCGTGGGCAGCAGCTCGCCGGCGGGCACCACGCGGCTCACGAGGCCGCAGGCCAGCGCTTCCTGTGCATCGATGGCCTCTCCGGTGAAGGCCATCTCGGCCGCCTTGGCCATGCCCACGGCGCGCGGCAGCAGCCAGGCGCCGCCGTCGCCGGGGACGATGCCCACGCGCACGAAGCTCTCGGCGAAGGTGGCCGTCTCCGCCGCGATGCGGATGTCGCACATGCAGGTCAGGTCCAGCCCCGCGCCGATGGCCGGGCCGTTGACGGCGCAGATCACCGGCACGTCGAGGTTGTACAGCGCCTGCGGGATGCGCTGTATGCCCTGGCGGTATTCCTCGCGGATCAGGTCGGGCGTGAGCGCGTCGTCGAAGAAGCGCTTCATGTCCTTGACGTTGCCGCCCGAGCTGAAGATGGGGCCGGCGCCGGTGAGGATGATCACCTTCACGCCCGCGTCCTTGCGCACGTCGTCGCACATCTGCACGAATTCCTGCACCGCCGTGTTGCCGGTGAGGGCGTTGCGCGTCTCGGGCTGGTTCATGGTGACGGTCAGGATGGCGCCGTCGCGCTCTATGGTCAGGAAGGCCATGGGTTCTCCATTCAAAAAGAGGAGCTGCCAGCGCTTTTCATGCAAGGATTTCCATGTGTTTTCATATGAAAACCCTTTGCAGGTAAGCGGTAGCAGCTATCAGTTTCAAAGCACGCTTTCCACATCGGTGATGCGGCGCACCACGTCCAGCGTCAGCCCCTGGTGCTCCAGCAGCGCCTGGCCGGCCACGTCGTGCCAGTAGGACTCGCTGCCCGCGGCCTGGCGCCAGGCATGCAGGCGGCGCGTGAACAGCTGCAGGTCGTATTCGGCGGTGAAGCCGATGGCGCCGTGGATGGCGTGGGCGAACTCGGCGACGGCCAGCGCCGCCTCGCTGCAGCGCGCCTTGGCCGTCGCCACGCGCAGGCGGTCGGGCCGCACGCCGGCGCCGCTGCAGCCCAGCTGCGCCGCCATGCGCGCGGCGGACACATGCTCGCTCATCACGGCCAGCTGGTGCTGTATGGCCTGGAACTTGCCGATGGGGCGGCCGAACTGCTGGCGTTCGTTGGCGTACTGCAGCGTGCGCTGGAAGACGTGCATCGCCGCGCCGGCCATCTGCGGCGCGAGCACGGCGGCCTGCAGGGTGCGCAGGTCGAGCGCGGCGTCCACGGCCACCGCGGGCGCGGCCTGCAGCTGCGCGGGCGTCCAGGCCAGCGCGGCGTCGAGCGCCAGCGCCTGGGGCGCCTCCTGCGCGCCGGCCACGCCCAGCAGGTGCCAGGCGCCGCCGGCCTGCGCCAGCACCGCATGCGCCACGCGCCCGCCGCGCACCAGGGCGCAGCGCAGACCGCCGTCTGCCGTGCGCTCGCCGCGCGCCAGCGCGATGCCGCCCGCGGGCCGGTCCACGCCGGCGGCCGCGAGCAGCGCGCGCGCCACCATGGTCTCGCCCAGCGGCAGCGGCAGCGCGTGCGCGCCGCATTGCTCCAGCACGCCGAAGACCTGCGACAGCGCAAGGCCCGCGCCGCCCTGGCTTTCGGGCAGCAGCGCGTCGGCCAGGCCCGTGGCCTCCAGCTGCGCCCAGAGTGCGGCGGCCTCGGGCGCGGCGCGGCCGCCGGCCTCGATGGCGCGCACCACCGCGCCCGTGCATTGATCGGCCAGCACCTGGCGGGCCGCGTCGGCAAACAGATCGTTGTCCATTCCCATTCCTTCAGAACGTTCAGCGCAGCCCGAGGCCGCGCGCGATCATGCCGCGCAGGATGTCGCGCGTGCCGCCGCGCAGCGAGAACGAGGGCGATGCCTCGGTCACGTACTTCAGCGTCATCAAGAGTTCCACGGGCACGTCCTCCGCTTCGCGGGCGAACAGGTCGTCGGCGATGGCCGCAGGGATGAACTGCTCCAGCGTGGTGCCCAGCTCCTTGACGAGCGCGGCCTCGACGATGGGGCTTTCGCCGCGCACCAGCTTTTCCTGGATCGCCACCGACATGGCGCGCAGCGGCGCGAGCTGCGTGAGCACCTTGCCCGCGAGCCTTTGCGCCGGCGCCGTGCGGCCCCGGGGCGTGCGCACGTAGTCCAGCCACTGGTCGAACAGCACGATGCTGGAGAACAGCCGCTCGGGCCCGCTGCGCTCGAAGGCGAGCTCGGCCGTGACCTGTTCCCAGCCCTGGCCCTCGGCGCCGATGAGCGCGTCGGGCGCGAGCTGCACGTTGTCGAAGAACACCTCGCAGAAGTGGCTGTCGCCCGACAGGTCCTCGATGGGGCGCACGGTGACGCCGGGCAGCTGCAGGTCCACGATGACCTGCGACAGCCCCTTGTGCCGGTCCTCGGGCGCGCCCGAGGTGCGCACCAGCGCGATCATGTACTGGCAGTGGTGGGCGTTGGTGGTCCAGATCTTCTGGCCGCTCAGCAGGAAACCCTTGTCGTTGGGCACGGCGCGGGTCTTGACGCTGGCGAGGTCCGAGCCCGAATTGGGCTCGCTCATGCCGATGCAGAAGAACGCCTCGCCGCGGCACACGCGCGGGATGTAGAAGCGCTTTTGCGCCTCGGTGCCGTACTTGAGGATCAGCGGCGCGCTCTGGCGGTCGGCGATCCAGTGCGAGCCCACGGGGGCGCCGCAGTTCAGGTATTCCTCCACGAGCACGTAGCGCGTGAACGCGCTGCGCCCGCCGCCGCCGTATTCCCTGGGCAGCGTCACGCCGATCCAGCCGCGCTCGCCGAGCTTGCGGCTCAGCTCCGTGCTGTAGCCGCCCCAGGAGCGGGCGCGCACGTGCGCGGGCAGGGCCTTGACGGCCTCGGCGAGGAAGGCGCGCACCTCGGCGCGCAGGGCCTCGTCCTCGGGCGGTATGCGCGTGAGCGCAAGCGAATCCAGGGTGCTCATCCCCGTCCTCCTCGTGAATCCATTCCTATTGCAGCGGCACCTTGGCCTGGCTGACGATGCGCTTCCACAGCGCGATCTCCTTGCGCTGGAAATCGTGCATCTGCGCGGGCCCGCCCGTCATGGGCGCGGCGCCCAGGCGCTCGTAGAAGGCGCGCGTCTCGTCCATCCTGGAGATGGCGGTGAACAGCTCGGCCAGCCGGGCCGTCTCGGCCGCGGGCGTCCTGGCGGGCACCATGGCGCCCACCCAGGTGTAGGCCTCGAAGCCGCTCAATCCCGCCTCGCCCATGGTCGGCACCTCGGGCGCGTTGCCCACGCGTTTGTCGGCCGCCACGGCCAGGATCTTCAGGCGAGCGCCCCTGGCCAGCTCCAGCACGGCCGTGACCTCGGCGAACGCATAGTCCACCGTGCCCGAGGCCACGGCGGTCATGGTCTCGCCCGCGCTCTTGAAGGGCACGTGCACGGTCTGCACGCCGGCCATGTCGTTGAGCAGCTCGCCCATGAGCTGGTAGCCGGCCGACCCGGCGCCGAAGTTCACCTTGCCCGGGTTCGCCCGGGCGTGCGCCAGCAGGCCCTTGAGGTCGCCGTAGGGCGCGGCCGGCGGCACCACCAGCATGGCGGGCGAGCGCATCATCATGGTCAGAGGCGAGAAATCCTTCACCGGGTCGTAGGGCAGCTCCTTGAACAGCGCCGCGTTCACGGCCAGCGTGGAGTTGCTGCCGATGAACACCGTGTAGCCGTCGGCCGGCGCGGCCAGCACCTGCTTGACCGCCAGGAAGCCGTTGGCGCCGGGCTTGTTCTCCACCACCACGGCCTGGCCCGTGAGGTCCTGCAGCTTCTTGGCGAAGTAGCGCGCCGAGGTGTCGGTGCCGCTGCCGGGCCCGAAGGGCACGACGAACTTGATGGTCCTGGACGGAAAGGCCTGCGCCCGGGCGGCCGGCGCCGTGGCGGCGCCCAGGGCCGCGAGGCCGGAACCCAGCAGGGCGCGCAGGGCGGTTCTGCGGTGCAATGGCATTGGTCTTGTCTCCTTGGCGGTCGGTTCGGCCGCCGGTCAGGGGCACCACTGTAGGCAGTGCGGCAAGCTGTGTCTAATATTAAAAAATTCGATTTCAATATTCATCAGGTATCAAATGAACCTGCGACAGCTGAGCCAGTTCGTCACGCTGGCGGAGACGGGCAACTTCCACCGCGCGGCCGAGCGGCTGCACATGGCGCAGCCGCCGCTGTCGGTCTCCATCCGCAAGCTGGAGGAAGAGCTGGGCAGCACGCTGTTCGCGCGCACGCGCACGGGCGTCGCGCTCACCCCCGCGGGCCAGGCCATGCTGGACGACGCGCGCCGCACGCTGCTGCACGCCCAGCAATGCCGCCAGTCCGTGCTGGACACGCGCGAGGGCACGGGCGGGCGGCTGCGCCTGGGCATCATCGGCTCGGCCACCTATGCGCTGCTGCCGCGGCTCATCCCCTCGCTGCGCGCGCGCTACCCGCAGATCACGCTGGAGCTGTCCGAGGCCACCTCGTCCGAGATCCTGGAGGGCCTGGTCTCGCGCCGCTTCGATGCCGGCCTGCTGCGCTTTCCCCTGCTCGACGCCAGCGGCTTCGACCTGACGCCGCTGGACCGCGACGACTTCGTGCTGGCCGTGGCCGAGACCAGCCCGCTGGCCGGGCGCGAGGCCATCGCCCTGCACGAGGCCGCGCACGAGCCCTTCATCATGTACCCGCGCAGCAAGGTGCCCGGCCTGCTGGCCCTGGCCATGATGCGCTGCCAGTTCTCGGGCTTTGCGCCGCAGGTGGCGCAGGAGGCCGCGCAGGTGCAGACCATCATGAGCCTGGTGGCCTCGGGCCTGGGCGTGGGCCTGGTGGCCGGCGTGGCGCGCCAGGTGGTGCCGCGCGGCGTGAAATGCCTGCGGCTGACCGACAATCCGCCGGGCTTTCACGTCAGCATCGCGCTGGCCAGGCTGGCGGGCAACACCAGCCGCGTGGTGCAGCGCTTTGCCGAGCATGCGCTGGAATGCGCCGGCGTGGACGAGAAATCCGAATGAAAACGGCCTCCATCGCCCATCCAGCAAGCGCTTACAGCTCCTATTTTTGAACCAACCCTCGAACGCGCCGCCCCCGGCCTTCCCGGGGTCTTGACCCACGGCAAGCCGGCGCCCCGGCACCCGGCGGACAATCCCGGCCCATGGCGATGACCGACACCCCCACCCCATCCCCGCAGCCCCTGGCGACCGGCCACGCCAGGCCCGACGTGCTCATCGTCGGCGCCGGCCCGGCCGGGCTGTCGCTGGCGGCCTCGCTGGCGCAGGCCGGCATGCAGGCCACGGTGCTGGAGCTGCAGCCCGCGTCCGTGCTCGCCGCCCCGCCGCCCGACGGGCGCGAGATCGCCCTCACCCACCCCAGCGTGGCCACGCTGCAGCGCCTGGGCAGCTGGCAGCGCCTGGCCGCGCACGAGGTCGGCCTGCTGCGCGAGGCCCAGGTGCACGACGGCCCCGTGGGCCGGCACGGCGCCATGCAGCTGCACGCGGGCGGCAGCGGCGTGGACCACCTGGGCTGGATCGTGCCCAACCACGCACTGCGCCGCACGGCCTACGAGGTCGCGGCGCAGCAGCCGGGCGTGCGCATCGTGACCGAGGCGCGCGTCACGCGCGTGGCCGTCACGCCCGCCCACGCCGAGCTCGAATACACCGACGCGCGCCAGGGCGGCCAGGGCACGGAGCGCCTGCAGGCCCCGCTGCTGGTGGCGGCCGACAGCCGCTTCTCCGCCACGCGGCGCCAGCTGGGCATAGGCGCGGCCATGCACGACTTCGGCCGCACCGTCATCGTCTGCCGCCTGCGCCACGAGCTGCCGCACCACGAGGTCGCGCACGAATGCTTCGGCTACGAGCAGACGCTGGCCATACTGCCGCTGCCGGGCGACCCCATCGACGGCACGCCCATGTGCTCGGCCGTGGTCACGACCGGCGCCGCGCAGGCCCAGCAGCTCATGGCCCTGCCGCCCGAGGAATACGCCGCGCGCGTGCAGGCGCAGTTCCAGAACCGCCTGGGCGCCATGCGCCTCGTGGGCGAGCGCCACGCCTACCCCCTGGTGGCCGTGTACGCCCACCGCTTCGCCGGCCCGCGCTGCGCGCTGCTGGGCGACGCCGCCGTGGGCATGCACCCGGTGACGGCGCATGGCTACAACCTGGGCCTGGCGGGCGTTGAGGGCCTCACGCGGGCCGTGGCCGGCGCATGGACGCGCGGCGCGGACATAGGCGCCGCCAGCGTGCTCGCCCCCTACGCGCGCGAGCACCACCGCCACGCCTGGCCGCTGTACCAGGGCACGAACGCCATCGTGCGCCTGTACACCGACGACCGCCCCCTGCCGCGCCTGCTGCGCCAGGCCGTGCTGGCCGGCTCCAACCGGCTGCCGCCGCTCAAGGGCCTGATCGTCAGCCAGCTCACGGGGCGGCGGCCGGCCTGGCCGGCGGCGGCGCCGTGACCGTGGCGGCCACCCATGCGCCTATGGAAACGCCCGCGCGGCTCACACGCCCATACAGGCTTGCAGCCGAAGCAAGCGCCGTCTGCCGGATCGACACGGTCATCGCTTTGATGGCGAAGCCGTGTATCAGCGGGGCAGGTTGCGGTTGACGCACAGGCAGTCGAATTCCTGGACACGGCCCAGGGAGTCGCGCGACACGGGGAACATGCCTATGACGTCGAAACCCAGCTCCTTCAGGCTGGCAATGGCCTCGTCGAACGCCGGCATGCCCTGGTAGATGGGCAGGAACGAAACCTCCGACTGGATGAGCGCCGCCTGGCGCAGCACGTTCCTGCCGCCCGACATCACCTTGACGTCGTGGCCCTGGGTGTCGACCTTCACGAAGGTGCGGGACCAGTCGATCGGCAGGTCCAGCCCGTCGAGCGTGACCGTCTCGACGTCCTCCGTACCGGTCTCGGTCATCTTGCGGCTGGACTCCCGGGGGGACAGGAAGGAGTTCAGCTCGCTGCCCACCATGGTGTGGATCTGCGCGGTGCCGGACCGGTCGCTGGCCGCCTTCTGGTAAACATGCCAGCGCGGGTCGCCGGCAGCCTTGCGCGCCAACTCGCCGAATGGCTGCGAACAGGGCTCGAAGGAATGAATGTCCCCGGCAAACCCCACCCTGCGCAGCAACTCGCCGTAACCGCCGACATTGGCGCCTATGTCGATCACGGTCTGTATCCCGTGCATTTTCAAGGCGCCAGGGAGAAAACGGTCGTAGATGTAATCCCGGCTGTAGGCGAGGGACATCACATCAAGGCCTGCGCGATGCGCCAAGGCTTTGATCAGGGCTTTCATTGGCTGGACTCCTCGGGCTCGGTTTTTTGCAGGAAGCAGGCCCGTGGGCGTGCCAAAGCATATACCGAAGCCCCCCGATAAGCCACGCGCACGCAAGCTGCCGCCCCCAAACCCTCTACCATCGCCCCACCCTACACAACAGGAGCGAATAAATGGGGATGTTTCAATGGAATGAGCGCCCGGCCGAGGTGCTGCAGGGCGGCGGCGTGATCGGGCCGGACGAGCGCCTGCCCTGGGGGCAGACGGGCCTGATGGGCATTCAGCACGTGATCGCCATGTTCGGCTCGACCGTGCTCGCGCCCATCCTGATGGGGTTCGACCCCAACCTGGCCGTGTTCATGAGCGGCATAGGCACGCTCATCTTCTTCCTCGTCACCGGCGGCAAGGTGCCCAGCTACCTGGGCTCGTCGTTCGCCTTCATCGGCGTGGTGATCGCCGCCACGGCCTACGCGGGCAAGGGGGCGAATGCCAACATCGGCGTGGCGCTGGGCGGCATCATCGCCTGCGGCGCGGTGTACGCGGCCGTCGGCGTGGTGGTGCACCTGGTCGGCACCGGCTGGATCGAGCGCTTCATGCCGCCCGTGGTGACGGGCGCGGTGGTGGCCGTCATCGGCCTGAACCTGGCCGCTATTCCCGTCAAGAACATGGCCGCCAGCAACTTCGACAGCTGGATGCAGGCCCTGACCTTCGTCTGCGTGGCGCTGGTGGCCGTGTTCACGCGCGGCATGGTGCAGCGCCTGTTGATCCTCGTGGGGCTGATCCTGGCGAGCATCGCCTACGCCCTGTTCACCAACGGCATGGGCCTGGGCAAGCCCGTGGATCCGTCGGGCGTGATGGCCGCGCCCTGGTTCGGCGTGCCGCAGTTCCACGCGCCGGTGTTCAGCGCGCCGGCCATGCTGCTCATCGTGCCCGTGGTCATCATCCTGGTGGCCGAGAACCTGGGCCACATCAAGGCCGTGACGGCCATGACCGGCAAGAACCTGGACCAGTACATGGGCCGCGCCTTCATCGGCGACGGCGTGGCGACGATGGTCAGCGGCGCGGCCGGCGGCACCGGCGTGACGACCTACGCCGAGAACATCGGCGTGATGGCCGCCACGCGCATCTACTCCACGGCCGTGTTCCTGGTGGCGGCGCTGATCGCCGTGCTGCTGGGCTTCAGCCCCAAGTTTGGCGCGCTGATCCAGGCCATTCCGCTGCCGGTGATGGGCGGCGTGTCCATCGTGGTGTTCGGCCTGATCGCCATCGCCGGCGCCAAGATCTGGGTGGACAACCGGGTGGACTTCTCGCAGAACAAGAACCTGATCGTGGCCGCCATCACGCTCATCCTGGGCACGGGCGAGTTCACGCTCAAGTTCGGCGACTTCGCCCTGGGCGGCATCGGCACGGCCACCTTCGGCGCCATCGTGCTGTATGCGCTGCTGAACCGCGGGCGCTGATCCAGTTCAATGGCCGATCTGCACGGCCTCCAGGAACCGCGACACCATGTTGTATGCGCCGATGGTCACCATGGCATCCACCATCTGCTGCTGCGTGTAATGCGCCGCCGCCTGCGCATACAGAGCATCCGGCACGTCGATGCGCAACGTCATCGCATCCGCCAGTTCCACCAGGGCGCGCAGGCCGCCCTGCACGGACGCGCCGATCGCGCCCGCGCCCGAGACGTCGGCAATCATCTGGCTGCTGGCACCGGCCTGCAGGGCGATGGGCACATGCGCCTCGTACTCGAAGCGCGCGTGGTTCAGAACGGCCACCCGCACGATGAGCAACTCACGGTCGAGGTCGGGCAGGCTGTTGTGCCGGCGCACCGCCGTGAGCATCTGCTCCCAGCCATGGGCCATGGCCGGGCTATTGAGCAGCACCTGGTAGAGCGGCGAGACGCGGCCGCGCTGCCGGGCGATGGTGGCTTCCAGTTCGGCCAGTTCGGGACGTGTTCCGGGTGTGATGGGAGCGATTCGCATGGGGTTTACCGATGGGTTGCAGGTGCGGCGTCACGTCACACCACGGTGGGCAACGCGACGCCGTCCATGGCGATCACGGCACCGCTGATGTAGCTTGCGCGAGGAGAGGCAAGGAACACCGCGAGCGCGGCAATTTCCTCGGGCTCGGCGGGGCGCCCCA
>Ga0209959_100687_pt1 | contig 18815 bp, 17 predicted proteins | sample ThiBiot_300_biof_2_FD_183943 | JGI IMG/M metagenome (GOLD analysis project Ga0209959, IMG submission 183943) | Wastewater bioreactor microbial communities from Cape Town, South Africa - Thiocy_expt_300_biof (SPAdes) | ecosystem: Engineered > Bioremediation > Thiocyanate > Unclassified | place...
CTTCTCCATGAGCCAGGTGCGGTCGTAGAACGGCACGATCTGCATGCCCGGCGGCAGGCTGCGCGCGTTCAGGTCGGCGATCTTGGCCTTCACGTCCTTGAGCACGACGCTGGGGTTCTCGCCCTTACGCATCACCACGATGCCGGTGACCACGTCGTCGTCGTCGTCCTGGCCCACGGTGCCCAGGCGCGGCACGGCGCCCACCCTGACCTGGGCCACGTCGCGGATCAGCACCGGCGTGCCGCCATGCGCGGCGACGACGATGCGGCCGATGTCCTCGCTCGACTGCAGCAGGCCGATGCCGCGGATGGCGTACTGCTGGGCCCCCTGGGCGACGTAGCTGCCGCCCGCGTTGGCGTTGCCGCGCCCGAGCGCGTCGAGCAGGTTCTGGAACGTGAGCCTGTAGGCGCGCAGCTTATCCAGGTCGGGCTGCACCTCGTACTGCTTGATGGAGCCGCCCATGGCCACCACGTCGGCCACGCCGGGCACCTGGCGCAGCGCGCGCTCGACCACCCAGTCCTCGGTGCTGCGCAGCTCGGTGGTGGAGTAGCCGTCGCCCCGCAGGCGGTAGCGCATGATCTCGCCCACGGGCGTGGCGTTGGGGGCGATATCGGCCTCCACGCCCGGCGGCAGGTCCACGCTGCGCAGGCGCTCGCCCACCTGCTGGCGCACGATGTGCACGTTGGCGTTGTCGTCGTAGGTGACCACGGTGAACGACAGGCCGAACTGCGTGTGCGAGAACACGCGGATGGCATTGGGCAGGCCCGAGAGGGCGACCTCGATCGGCAGCGTGACCTGCTTTTCCACCTCCTCGGCGGCGCGCCCGGGGTAGAGCGCGATGATGGTCACCTGCGTGTCCGTCACGTCGGGAAAGGCTTCCACGGACAGGTTCTTGAACGCGATGACGCCCGCCATGGCGAACAGCAGCGTGCCCAGCACGATGAAGAGCGGCTGGTGCAGCGCGTAGTGGATCAGCCGCTTCATGGCGCTTCCTTGGCGGGCTGCGCCTTGGCCTCGGAGCCGGTGGCGCTGGCCTCCTGGGCAAGGCGGAACTGGCGCGCCAGCAGCAGCACGTTCTGCGTCACCACCTTTTCGCCCGCGGACAGGCCCTGGACGACCTCCACGTTCTTCGGACCCTCATGGCCCAGCACGACAGTGCGCGGCTCGAAGACCCCGCTCTCGCGCTGCACGTAGACCCTGTGCGTGGCGCCGTCGAGCGTCAGCGCCGCGGCGGGAACCACGAAAGCGGCGCTGCGGCTCTCGCTCACGCGCGCGGTGGCCAGCATCTCGGCCTTCAGGCGCCGGTCGGCGTTGGGCACGAGGCCGCGCACCTTGAGCGTGCGCGTGACGGGGTCAATCGCGTCGGCCGTGGCCGTCACGCGGCCTGTGAAGGTTTCGCCGGGGTAGGCGGGCACCTGCAGCGCGAAAGCGTCGCCGGGGCGCAGCGAGGCCAGGTCGCTCTCGCGCGCGTCGATCTGCACCCACAGCGAGGAGGGGTCGGTCACCACGAACAGCGCGGGCGTGCCGGGGCCGGACTGGTCGGGCCGCACCTCCTGGCCTGGGTTGAGGTTGCGCTCGACCACCACGCCGCCCATGCCGGCCGTGATCGCGAGCTGCTGGTCCACCGCGCCGCCGCCGCCGTAGAGGCTGGTGCGCGCGGCGGCGCGCGCCGCCTCGGCCCGTGCGCGCGCGGCCTCGGCCTCGGCCTGCTCCAGGTCCTTGCGGGCCACGACGCCGGCCTCGAACAGCTCGCGCTGGCGCGCCAGGGCCTGCTGCGCCAGCGCCTGGTCGGCCCGGGCCTTGGCCGTGTCGGCCTGGGCCTGGCCGAAGTCGGGCGAGGCCAGCAGCGCCAGCGGCGCGCCGGCCTTCACGCTCTGGCCCAGGTCGGCGCGTATGGCCGACACGCGGCCCGCGAACGCCGGGTACACGCGCTGCGTGCGCTCCTCGTTCCAGACCAGCCGCGCGGGCAGGTCCACGACCAGCTCCCTGGCGGGCCGCGCCTCGGTCACGGCGAGCAGCGCGAGCTGGGGATGGCCGGGCGGAAAGCGCAGCTGGCCCGACTGCAGTATGGGCGGCGCCGCCTCCGGGGCAGCGGGTTCGGTGGGGGCCTTGTGGCAGCCTTGCAGCACGGCGGCCGCGCACAGGGCCAGGGCCAGCAGGCCGCGGCCGGGCCGGCGTGTCGTGCGGCTTGCGCGCACGCGCGAGGGGGTGGATTGCACCATGGTGAGTTCAGTAAGGTCGAAAAGGGGTTGTCAGGGCAGCAGCTGCTGGGGCGCTGTGCGCAGCAGCCAGTTGCCCTGCGCCTTGGCGTAGTCGGCGCGCGCGGCCAGGGCTTCGAGCGCGGTGGCGCGCAGCGTGCGGCGCGCATCGAGCAGGTCGGTGAGCGGTATGGCGCCCTTGGCGTAGGCGAGCTCGGCGCTCTGCGCGACCTCGCGCGCGCGCGGCAGGATGCCGTTTTCGTAGCCGGCGGCGCGCTGCGCGGCGCTGGCGGCCTGCTGCTGCAGCGACTGCAGGTCCAGCAGCGCCAGGCGGCGCGTCTTGTCCAGGGCCTCCTGGGCCGCGCTCAGCATGGCCTGGGCGCGGCCGATCTCGCCCTCGAAGCGGTAGCCCCATTGCAGCGGGATCTGCGCGCGCAGTTCCACGAGCCGGCTCGACGTGCCGGGATAGTGGTCGTAGGAGGCGCCTATGGTCACGTCGGCCTTGCGCAGCGCCATGGCGCTGTCCAGTTCCGCCTGCGCGGCCTGCACGCGCGCCAGGGCCGCCCGCACGTCGGCGCGCGACTCGGCCCAGGCGAGCAGGTCGCCGCCCGGCGCGGGGCCGGCCACCTGCGCGGGCCAGTCGCAGGCGCAGGCCTCAAGGCCCGGGCCGCGCGCGGTGAGCTGGGCCAGCGCCACGGCCGCCTGCGTGCGCGCGAGCTCGGCCAGTTCGGAGTCCGCGCGTGCGCGCTCGGCCTCGATGCGCGTGCGCGCGGCGTCCTGGCGGGCCAGGTCGCCGGCCTTCAGGCGCAGGTTGGCCACGCGGTCGAGCTCGGCTATGCCGCGCTCGATCTCGCGCGTCTCGCGCAGCCGCTCCTGCGCGGCCAGCAGGTCGTAGTAGGCGGAGAGCGCGGCCTGCAGCTGCTGGGTCTGCATGTCCTGCACGTCGGACTGCGCGGCGTCGAGCGCGCGCTGCGCGGCCAGCGTGCGCAGGGCGCGCTTGTCGCCGCGCTCCCAGGTCCAGTCGATGCCTATGGACTTGTCGATGCGCTTGCGCGTGACGACGTTGCCGCCGCCCACGCCGTTCTGCAGGTCGATGGAGGCCGCCTTGGTGCTCAGCACGGGGGCGGGTGCATGGTCGGCCGCGAGCACGTCGGCGCGCGCTCCCGCCAGGGCATGGCGGGCCAGGGCCACGTCGCTGTTGTCGCGCGCGGCCGCGAGGGCCTGCGCGAGCGTGAGCGTGGGTGTGCCGGATGCCGCGGGCGGAGTCTGCGCCCAGCCGGCCGGGGCCTGGCCCATGGCCCAGGCCAGGGCGGAGAAAAGATACAACTGTCGTATGCTCATACGCGCCGTTTATCGCCGGCCGTGCCTGACCGCAGCCTGACCAGGTCACTGCGTAAAAATGCGTACTTCCCCGTTCACCACCCTCCCATGCGAATCCTGATCGTCGAGGACGACCCCGTGCTGCGCGGCGTCATGCAGCGCAGCCTTGCCGATGCGGGCCACCGCGTGGACGTCGCGGCCAGCGTTGCCGAGGCCCACCATTTCTGGTGCGTGCAGCCGTTCGACGCCGTGCTGCTGGACCTGAACCTGCCGCTGGACGGCGCCGACGAAGGCGCCGGCGGCGCGCAGCTCGGCAGCGGCCTGGCGGTGCTGCGCGCGGCGCGCGCACGCGGCGACCGCACGCCCGTGCTGGTGCTCACGGCGCGCGACCGCACGCACGAGCGCATCGCGGGGCTGGACGCCGGGGCCGACGACTACCTGGGCAAGCCCTACGACCTGGCCGAGGTCGAGGCGCGGCTGCGCGCCCTGGTGCGCCGCAGCCGGGGCACGCAGGACCGCACCGCGGCCGGCGCCCTCGTGCTGGACCGGCATGTGCGCCGCTTCACGCTGCACGGCCTGCCACTGGAGCTGCCCGCGCGCGAGTTCGAGGTGCTGTGGGAGCTCATGACCCCGCCGGGCCGCGTGGTGAACAAGCGCACCCTGTCGGAAAAGCTCTCCGACTTCGACGAGACCCTGGGCGACAACGCGCTGGAGGCCTTCATCTCGCGCCTGCGCAAGAAGCTGGCAGGCAGCGGCGCGGGCATCCGCACGCTGCGCGGCCTGGGCTACATGCTGGAGGCGCAGGCCGCGCCGCCCGCCGACGGCATGCCATGAGCACGCCGCCGCAGGCCCCGCCCGCGCCGCCGCCCTCGCTGCGCACGCGGCTGCTGCGCCACGTGCTGGGGCCGCTGGCGCTGACCTGGCTCGTGGGCACGGTGGCCTCGGCGCTGCTGGCCAACAGCTTCACGCAGCGCGCCTTCGACCGCTCGCTGCTCGACGACGCCTACGCCATCGCGGCCAATGTGCGCGAGGGGCCGGACGGGCTGGAGTTTCCCTTGAGCTCGCGCGAGGTCAAGGCCGTGCTGTTCGACCAGGTGGAGACCGTGTACTTCGCCGTGCTGCGGAAAGACGGCACGCTGCTGGCCGGCAACGCCAGCCTGCCCGCGCCGCCGCCGCACGAAGGGCAGGTCTACCGCTTTTCCGACATGCGCTTTCACGGCCGCGCGCTGCGCGCCGTGCGGCTGCAGCTGGCCACGCCGGCGCCCTTCGAGGTCATCACGGCGCAGACCGTGCACAGCCGCAGCATCATGCTGCGCAGCGCGCTGCTGTACTCGCTGGCCTCGCAGGTGCTGCTGCTCGTGGTGCTGGCCCTGTGGCTGGGCCGCGCCATACGGCAGGAGCTGCGGCCCCTGGCCATGTTCCAGCAGGCGCTGGACCAGCGCGACGCGCGCGACCTCGCGCCCATGCGCGTCGAGGCGTCCACGCGCGACCTGCAGCGCCTGGGCCGTGCCGTGAACGACCTGCTCGCGCGCGTGGCCCAGGGCGTGCAGGCGCAGCGCGAGTTCGCCGGCAACGTGGCGCATGAGCTGCGCACGCCGCTGGCCGGCATACGCGCGCTGGCCAGCTACGGCCTGGCGCAGAAGGAGCCGGCCGTGTGGCGCGAGCAGCTGGCCGGCATCGTGCAAAGCGAGGCGCGCGCCAGCCACCTCGTGGACCAGCTGCTGGCGCTGGCGCTGGCCGACGAGGCGCGCGGCTCCATGCCGCTGCGGCCGGTGCCGCTCGACCAGCTGGTGCGCGACACCGTGCTGCGCTTCCTGCCCCGCGCCGACGCCGCGGGCGTGGACCTGGGCGCGCTGGGGCTGGAGCAGGCCGTCACGGTGCAGGGCCAGCCGCTGCTCATCGAGGGCGTGCTGAGCAACCTGATCGACAACGCCCTGCGCTACGGCGTGCCGCCCGCGGGCGAGGCGCCGCAGGTGACGGTGGAGCTGGCGCGCGAGGCGGGCTCCGTGGTGCTCTCGGTGCTCGACAACGGCCCCGGCATCGCGCCGGTGCAGCGCCAGCAGCTGCAGCAGCGCTGGGTGCAGGGGCGCGACGGCGAGCGCCTGGGCCAGGGTGCGGGGCTGGGCCTGGGGATCGTGGCGCGCTACGCCGAGCTGCTGGGCGCGCGCCTGGAGCTCACCCCCGGGCCGCAGGGCAGGGGGCTGTGCGCGCGGCTGGTGTTCGCGCCATCGGCCAGCATGCCGAGCGGCAAAAACTGACCTTCGTCAAGACGGTGGGGCAGCCCTAGTCCGCCATAGCCGGGTAGTCGATGTAGCCCTTCTCGCCGCCGCCGTAGAAGGTGGGCCTGTCCCACTCGTTGAGCGGCGCGTTGCGGCGCAGGCGTTCGACCAGGTCGGGGTTGGAGATGAAGGCCCTGCCGAAGGCCACCATGTCGGCGTGGCCGCTGGCCACGGCCTGCAGGGCCATGTCGCGGTCGTAGCCGTTGTTGACCATCCAGGCGCCGCGCCCTCCGGCGTCGCGGTAGGCGGCCTTGAAGGCGGCGTAGTCGAAGGGGCGGCCCTCGACCTCGCGCGGCCCGCCGGTGGCGCCCTCGATCACGTGGATGTAGGCCAGGGAGAGCGGCGCGAGCTGGCGCGCCAGGTGCTCGAACAGCGGCTGGGGGTTGCTGTCGTGGATGTCGTTGGCGGGCGTGACGGGCGACAGGCGCAGGCCCACGCGGCCGCCCCCTATGGCATCGGCCACGGCGCGGGTCACCTCCAGCATCAGCCGCGCGCGGCGCGCGATGCCGCCGCCGTAGTCGTCGGTGCGGCGGTTGGCGCCGTCCTTGAGGAACTGGTCGAGCAGGTAGCCGTTGGCGCCGTGGATCTCCACGCCGTCGAAGCCCGCCGAACGCACCGCGTTGCGCGCGGCCGCGGCGTAGGTGTGGACGATGTCGGGCAGTTCCTCTGCCGTGAGCGCGCGCGGCGTGCAGGTGTGCAGGAACTCGCCCTGGCCCGTTTCCGGGTTCACCACGTAGGTCTTGGCGTTGGCCTGCACGGCCGAGGGCGCCACCGGTGCGGCCCGGCCCGGCTGCAGCAGGCTGTGCGACACGCGGCCCACGTGCCACAGCTGCGTGACGATCCTGCCGCCGCGCGCGTGCACGGCCTGAGTGACCTTCTTCCAGCCGTCGAGCTGGTCGCTGCCGTACAGGCCCGGCACGTCGGAATAGCCCTGGCCCTGCGCGCTGATGGCCGTGCCCTCGGTGATCAGCAGGCCCGCGCTGGCGCGCTGCGCGTAGTAGGTGGCGGTGATGTCGCGTGGCACGGTCTGGGGCGAGCGGTTGCGCGTCAGCGGTGCCATGGCGATGCGGTTGGCCAGGTGCAGGTCACCGGCCTGGATGGGGTCGAACAGGGAGGTCATGGCGGGTCAGGGTGGAGGAGCCCCTGTTCCACGTGGAACAGGGGCGGGCGCGGCGGTTACTTGAGCAGGCCCTCCGCCTTCATGGCGGCCTGCACTGCGGGGCGGGCGCCGATGCGTTCGCGGTAGGCGGCCAGGTTCTTCAGTTGCGAGATGTCCAGGCCGACGAATTGCGCCCAGTTGGTCACGGTGAACAGGTAGGCGTCGGCCACGGTGAAATGATCGCCCATCAGGTACGGCTTGCCCGCGAGTTCGCCGTCGACCCACTGCAGCCGGGACAGCAGGCGCTGCTTGATCTGGGGCTTGTATTCCTCCGGCGTGCCGGGCGCGAACAGCGGCCCGAAGCCCTTGTGCACCTCGGTGCCGATGAAGGAGAGCCATTCCTGCAGGCGGTAGCGCGCCAGCGTGCCGGGGGCCGGGGCCAGGTTCTTCTGCGGCGCCTGGTCGGCCAGGTATTGCACGATGGCCGGGCCCTCGCGCAGGCGCGTGCCGTCGTCCAGCTCCAGCACCGGCACGTAGCCCAGGGGGTTGATGCTGTAGAAGTCGGTGCCGTCGGCCAGCTTGTGCGTCTTGGTGCTGGCCAGCACGGGCTCGTAGGCCAGGCCGGCTTCGTGCAGCACGATGTGGGGCGAGAGCGAGCAGGCGCCAGGGGAGTAGTACAGCTTCATGGTGAGAGTCCTGGTTGACGAAAGCTTCAATGCTATGCCTTGCGCATGGCCTTTGCAGCCGAAGTGTACGGGGCGTCGGGCTGCGTCAGGCGTTCCAGCCGTGACAGGATCGATTCGGCCTCCTGGCGCGAGCCGCCGCACATGGCGGGGTGGGGCCGCAGCGATGCGCACACCGGCGGGCGCCCGGGGTGGCCGAAGATGCGGCAGCGCGCGTCGTCGTCCAGCTGCACGCAGCGCACGCCTGCCGGCTTTCCGCCGGGCATTCCCGGGATGGGGCTGGAGATGGACGGCGCGGTGCAGCAGGCGCCGCAGCCGGGGCGGCAGTCCATCCGTGGTCAGGCGCACAGGCGCTGCGCGGCCCACAGCACCTGATCGACCACGGCGCGCACCTGCTGGCGCTGCGCCTCGTCGGCCAGGCTGCCGCCGGCATCGAAGGCGCTGGCGGCACGCGCCAGGGCGTAGTTGCGCGGCGCCAGCCAGCAGCCCAGGTTGACGAGCAGCGGCGCCAGGTGGCTTTGCGAGCGCAGGCCGCCCAGCGCGCCGTTGGACGCGCTGAGCACGCCCACCACCTTGCCGGCGAAGGGGCGCGTCACGTCGGTCCAGACGGGGTGCCCGGCGACGGGGCTGGAAGCCCAGTCGATGGTGTTCTTGAGCAGGCCGGTGTAGCTGCCGTTGTATTCGGGCGAGCAGATGATCCAGGCGGGGTGGGCGTCCAGGATTTCCTTGAGCCGGATCACGTCGGGCGGCGTGCCGCGCGCCTCCAGGTCGGCGTTGTACATCGGGATGTCCAGGTCCGACAGCTCCAGCAGCGTGACCTCGGCGCCGGCGTCGCGGCCCATCCCGGCGGCGATGCGCGCCAGGCGCCGGTTGAACGATTGTTGGCGGGTGCTGCCCGCGAAGACGAGGAGTTTCATGGGGCCGGATTGAAGCACAGACCCGGCGCCGGAATCCTGCAATGGTTTCACGTGAAACACGGGCGGGGGCAACGCGGACGGGCAAAGATGGGAAAATTGCGGGTTCCCCCTTGCCGTGCCCGTTTCGCCCCATGCTCTACCCCCAGGAATTTGATGTCATCGTCGTCGGCGGCGGCCATGCCGGTACCGAGGCCGCGCTGGCTGCCGCGCGCATGGGCTGCCGGACCTTGCTGCTGACCCACAACATAGAGACCCTGGGCCAGATGAGCTGCAACCCCAGCATCGGCGGCATCGGCAAGGGCCACCTCGTGAAGGAGGTGGATGCGCTGGGCGGCGCCATGGCGCTGGCGACCGACGAGGGCGGCATCCAGTTCCGCATCCTCAACAGCAGCAAGGGCCCGGCCGTGCGCGCCACCAGGGCGCAGGCCGACCGCATCCTCTACAAGGCCGCCATCCGCCGCATGCTGGAGAACCAGCCCAACCTGTGGCTGTTCCAGCAGGCCGTGGACGACCTGATGGTGGAGGGCGACCGCGTGGCGGGCGCCGTCACCCAGATCGGCCTGCGCTTTCGCGCGCGCGCCGTGGTGCTGACGGCCGGCACCTTCCTGGACGGCAGGATCCATGTGGGCCTGAACAACTACGCGGCCGGCCGCGCGGGCGATCCGCCGGCCGTGAGCCTGTCGGCCAAGCTCAAGGAGCTGAAGCTGCCGCAGGGGCGCCTGAAGACCGGCACGCCGCCGCGCATCGATGGGCGCAGCATCGACTTCTCGCAGTGCGAGGAGCAGCCCGGCGACGGCATGCCCGGCGGCGTGAACGAGGGCGTGCTGCCCGTGTTCAGCTTCATGGGCAGCGCGGCCATGCACCCGCGCCAGGTGCCGTGCTGGATCACGCACACCAACGCGCGCACGCACGAGATCATCCGCAGCGGCTTCGACCGCAGCCCCATGTTCACGGGCAAGATCGAAGGCGTGGGCCCGCGCTACTGCCCCAGCGTGGAGGACAAGATCAACCGCTTCGCCGACAAGGAAAGCCACCAGATCTTCCTGGAGCCCGAGGGCCTGACCACGCACGAGTTCTACCCCAACGGCATCTCCACCAGCCTGCCGTTCGACATCCAGTACGCGCTGGTGCGCTCCATGCGCGGCCTGGAGAACGCCCACATCCTGCGCCCCGGCTACGCCATCGAGTACGACTACTTCGACCCGCGCTCGCTCAAGAGCAGCTTCGAGACGCGGCAGATCCAGGGCCTCTTCTTCGCCGGCCAGATCAACGGCACCACGGGCTACGAGGAGGCCGCCGCCCAGGGCCTGTTCGCCGGCCTGAACGCGGCCCTGCAGTGCCGGGGCGAGGCGCCCTGGCTGCCGCGCAGGGACGAGGCCTACCTGGGCGTGCTGGTGGACGACCTGGTGACCAAGGGCGTGACCGAGCCCTACCGCATGTTCACCAGCCGCGCCGAGTTCCGCCTGCAGCTGCGCGAGGACAACGCCGACATGCGCCTGACCGAGGCAGGGCGCCGCATGGGGCTGGTCGACGACGCGCGCTGGGACGCCTTCAGCCGCAAACGCGACGCGGTTTCACGTGAAACAGAGCGTCTCAAGAGCACCTGGGTGAACCCGCGCATCCTTGCCGCGGCCGAGGCCGAACGCGTGCTGGGCAAGGCCATCGACCACGAATACAACCTGTTCGATCTGCTGCGCCGCCCGGACGTGGACTATGCAAGCCTCATGAGCCTGGATGGCGGCAAGTACGCCAGCGGCGATGTTTCACGTGAAACCCTGGGCGCCTTGAGCGCGCCGGTGATCGAGCAGGTGGAGATCGCGGCCAAGTACGCGGGCTACATCGACCGCCAGAAGGACGAGGTGCAGCGCGCCGCGCACTACGAGCAGCTGCGCCTGCCGCCCGAGCTGGACTACATGCAGGTGTCGGCCCTGTCCATCGAGGTGCGGCAGAAGCTGCAGAAGCACCGGCCCGAGACCCTGGGCCAGGCCTCGCGCATCTCGGGCGTGACGCCGGCAGCCATCTCGCTGTTGCTCGTGCACCTGAAGAAGGGCGGCTTCAAGGGCTTCGCGCAGCAGCCCGAGGCCCTGGCATGAGGGCCGCCCTGCAGGCCGGCGCGCAGGCCCTGGGGCTGGCGCTGGACGAGCAGCAGACCACGCGGCTGCTGGACTTCATGGCGCTGCTGCAGAAGTGGAACAGGGTCTACAACCTCACGGCCGTGCGCGACCCGCAGGAGATGCTCACGCACCACCTGCTCGACAGCCTGGCCGCCGTGCCGGCGCTGCGGCGCCACCTGGCCGGCCTGCCCGGGGCGGGGCAGGGCGCGCGCCTGCTGGACGTGGGCAGCGGCGGCGGCCTGCCGGGCGTGGTGTTCGCCATCTGCTGCCCCGGCCTGGACGTGAGCTGCGTGGACACCGTGGCCAAGAAGGCGGCCTTCATCCAGCAGGCCGCAGCCTCCCTGGGCCTCAAGAACCTGCACGGCGTACACGCGCGCGTGGAGACGCTGGCCGGCCCGTTCGACGTGGTGAGCTGCCGTGCCTTCGCATCGCTGCCGGATTTCGTGAACTGGTCGCGCCAGGCGCTGGCGCCGCACGCCGTGTGGCTGGCCATGAAGGGCAGGCACCCGCAGGACGAGATCGCCGCGCTGCCCGCCGGCGTGCAGGTGTTTCACGTGGAACAGCTCGCCGTGCCGGGGCTGGATGCCGAGCGCTGCATCGTCTGGATGCGGCCCGTGGCTTAAACTCGGGCTCCTCTCCCCGCTGCTAGGCTCCCACATGTTCGGCATTGCAGACTACGGCGCATTCGTCGCCGCCATCGTGTTGTTCCTGGCCATTCCCGGGCCGGGCAACCTGGCGCTCATCACCTCCACCGGCAAGGGCGGCGTGCGCGCCGGTATGGCCGCGTGCCTGGGCGTGATCGCGGCCGACCAGGTCCTCATGTGGGCGGCCGTGGCGGGCGTGGCCGGCCTGCTGGCGGCCTACCCGGCGGCCTTCCATGCCGTGCAGTGGCTGGGCGCCGTCTACCTGGGCTGGATGGGCTACAGGATGCTCACGGCCAGGCCGGGCGATGCGCCGGTGCTGCGCATCGAGCCGCGCCACTATTTCCGCCAGGGCGCCGTCATCACGCTGCTCAACCCCAAGGCCATCGTGTTCTACATGGCCTTCTTCCCGCTGTTCGTGAATCCGGCCACGCACCGCGGCCTGGTCACCTTCGCGGCCATGGCGGCCACCATCGCGGCGCTCACCTTCCTGTACAGCCTGGCCGTGGTGCTGCTCACGCACCACCTGGCCGAGCGCATGCGCGCGAATCCCACGGTGGTGCGCGTGCTGGAAAAGACCGCGGGCACCTTCCTCATCGGCTTCGGCATCAAGCTGGCCATTTCGAAATAAAGACCGGCATGGCCAAGATCTTCTGCATCGCCAACCAGAAGGGTGGCGTGGGCAAGACCACCACCTCCGTCAACCTCGCCGCGGGCCTGGCCAAGATAGGCCAGCGCGTGCTGCTCGTGGACCTGGACCCGCAGGGCAATGCCACGATGGGTTCGGGCGTGGACAAGCGCCAGCTCGCGCTCAGCGTGTACGACGTGCTGCTCGAATCGAGCTCCATCAAGGAGGCCGCCGTGCCGGCCGAGCAATGCGGCTACCACGTGCTGGGCGCCAACCGCGAGCTGGCCGGCGCCGAGGTCGAGCTGGTGCCCCTGGAGCACCGCGAGCGCCGCCTGAAGGCCGCGCTGGCCGAGGTGGACCAGGACTACGACTTCGTGCTCATCGACTGCCCGCCGTCGCTCTCCATGCTCACGCTCAACGGCCTGTGCAGCGCGCACGGCGTCATCGTGCCCATGCAGTGCGAGTACTTCGCGCTCGAAGGCCTGACGGACCTCGTCAACACCATCAAACAGGTGCACGCCAACCTGAACCGCGACCTGCAGATCATCGGCCTGCTGCGCGTCATGTTCGACCCGCGCATCACGCTGCAGAGCCAGGTCAGCGCCCAGCTCAAGGACCACTTCGGCGACAAGGTGTTCGACACGGTGATCCCGCGCAACGTGCGCCTGGCCGAGGCGCCCAGCTACGGCCTGCCGGGCGTGGTATTCGACCCGGCAGCCAAGGGCAGCCAGGCGTTCGTGGACTTCGCGCACGAGATGGTGCAGCGCATCCAGCGCATGTGATCCTTCCATGGGTTTCAAGCCAAAAAGGCCTCCAGGGCTTACCAGGCAAGCGCCAGAAGCTATATAAAAGATAGTAACCCCGCATGCACCCCTCCCAGGTACTCCTTCTGCCCGGCTGGCAGGACTCCGGCCCGGGCCACTGGCAAACCGGGTGGGAGCGCCTGCACGGCTACCGGCGCGTGCAGCAGCACGACTGGATGCGCCCGCTGCGCGGCGACTGGAGCGCGCGCCTGGAGGAAGTGGTGGCCGACGCCCCGGGCGAGGTGCTGCTGGCCGCGCACAGCCTGGGCTGCATACTCGCCGCGTGGTGGGCCGCGCACACGCGCCACGCGCGCAAGGTGCGCGGCGCGCTGCTGGTGGCGCCGGGCGACGTGGAGCGGCCCGACCTGACAGCGCAGATCCGCGGCTGGGCGCCCATCGCGCGCCGGCCGCTGCCCTTTCCCGCCGTGCTGGCGGGCAGCCGCGACGACCCGTACTGCGCCTTCGAGCGCGCGCGCGCCCTGGCGCAGGACTGGGGCGCGCGCTTCGTCGACCTGGGTGCGCGCGGGCACGTCAACGCCGAATCGGGGCTGGGCGACTGGCCCGAGGGCCATGCGCTGCTGCAAACACTGATGAACGAGGACTGAAGAACATGGTCACCAAGAAACCCAAGGGCCTGGGCCGCGGCCTGGAAGCGCTGCTGGGCCCCAAGGTCGCCGACAAGGCCGAGCAGGCCCAGGTCGAGGCGCAGGGCCTGCCCAGCACGCTGGCGCTCGACCAGCTCGTGCCCGGCGTCTACCAGCCGCGTACGCGCATGGACGAGGGCGCGCTGTACGAGCTGGCCGAGAGCATCAGGGCCCAGGGGGTGATGCAGCCCATACTCGTGCGCCGGCTGGGCAATGGCGGGAACGCCGGCAAGTACGAGATCATCGCCGGCGAGCGGCGCTTCCGCGCCTCCAGGCTCGCGGGCCTGAACGAGGTGCCCGTGCTGGTGCGCGACGTGCCCGACGAGGCCGCCGCCGCCATGGCGCTCATCGAGAACATCCAGCGCGAGGACCTGAACCCGCTGGAGGAGGCCCAGGGCCTGCAGCGCCTCATCCGCGAGTTCGGCCTCACGCACGAGCAGGCGGCCCAGGCCGTGGGCCGCTCGCGCAGCGCGGCCAGCAACCTGCTGCGCCTGCTGAACCTGGCCGAGCCGGTGCAGACCATGCTCATGGCCGGCGACATCGACATGGGCCATGCGCGCGCGCTGCTGGCGCTGGACCGCGCCACGCAGATCACGGCGGGCAACCAGAAGCTGTCGGTGCGCGAGGCCGAGGGCCTGGTCAAGAAGCTGGGCGCCGAGTTCAACCTCACGCCGCAAAAGCCCAAGAAGGACAAGTCGCGCGACATGAAGCGCATCGAGGAAGAGCTGTCCGACCTGCTCATGGCCGAGGTCGAGGTGCGCGTGAAAAAGCGCGTCAAGCGCGGCAGCCGCACCGAGGAGATGGGCGAGCTGGCCATCGCGTTCGGCTCGCTGGAGGCGCTCAACGGCCTCATCGAGCGCCTGCGCGGCTGACCGACCCCGGCCGCCTCCTGCCCCCTGCCGATGCGCCTGCCCTGGCCGCTGCCCGCCTTGCTCGCCTGGGGCGCCGCGTGGCTGCTGCACGTTGCGCTGCAGCCGCGCCTGGGCACCCTGGCGTCGCTGCTGGGCGCCACCGGCGTAGGCGTGCTGGCCAGCCTGTGGGGGAGCAGCTGGTGGCGCAGGGCGTTGATCGCGCTGGGCTTTCCGCTGTCCATCGCGCTCACGGGCGCGGCGGCGTTGCCGGCCTGGGCATGGCTGCTGCCGCTGGCCGTGCTGCTGCTGGTCTACCCCCTGAATGCGTGGCGCGACGCGCCCCTGTTCCCCACGCCGCGCGGCGCGCTGCGCGGGCTCGACGCCCTGGCGCCGCTGCCGCCGGGCGCGGCCGTGCTCGACGCGGGCTGCGGCCTGGGCGACGGGTTGCTGGCGCTGCGCGCCGCCTATCCCCGGGCGCGGCTGCACGGGCTGGAATGGAGCTGGCCGCTCGCCCTGCTGTGCCGCCTGCGCTGCCCCTGGGCGCATGTGCGGCGCGGGGACATCTGGGCGGCCGGCTGGGGCGGCTACCAGCTGGTGTACGTGTTCCAGCGGCCCGAGAGCATGGCGCGCGCGGCGGCCAAGGCGCTGGCCGAGATGGCGCCGGGAAGCTGGCTGGTCAGCCTGGCGTTCGAGGTGCCGGGCCTGGCCGCCTGCGCGCGGCTGCCCGGGTTTGCCGGGCAGGGGGTGTGGATCTACCGCATGGGCGCCGGCGCCGCCGCGCCGCGCGGGGCAACAAAAGAATGCGGGGCCTCTGCAGATGTAACGCTATGATTTCACGCAATTCAACCGCGCTTATCGAACCATTCACCGTGATAGAGAGGAAGGAAACCATGTCCCGCAAAACCCTGTCCCTGCTGGCGGCTGCCTGCGCCGTCGTCGCCCTTGCCGGGTGCGAAACCACCAACATGAAGATGGGGAGCCAGGACGCCAAGACCGTGGCCACCGGCGCGGCCGCGGGCGGCAGCGCCGCCAATGAGAGCAGCCAGCTCGAACGCTGCCAGTCGCCGCTGGGCACGGTGTCGCTGGTCGAGAACCAGGACGCCGGCTGGTACACCATCCTGCGCAACGAATACAAGCTGCCGCCCACGGCCAACCTGCTGCGCCTGCTGATCCAGCAGTCCAACTGCTTCGTCGTGGTGGAGCGCGGCGCGGCCGGCATGCGCGCCATGGACCGCGAGCGCCAGCTCATGGGCTCGGGCGAGATGCGCGGCGGCAGCAATTTCGGCAAGGGCCAGATGGTGGCCTCCGACTATGGCCTGTCGCCCGAGATCATCTTCAGCAACAACGATGCCGGCGGCGTGGGCGGTGCGCTGGGCGGCCTGATCGGCGGCGGCAGGGGGCGTGCGCTGGCGGCCATCGGCGGCAGCCTCAAGACGCGCGAGGCCAGCGCCATGCTGACCCTGGTGGACAACCGCTCGGGCGTGCAGGTGGCGGCCTCCGAGGGCAGCGCCTCCAAGAGCGACTTCGCCGGCTTCGGCGGCATCTTCGGCGGCAGCGCCGGCGGCGGCCTGGGCGGCTACCAGAACACGGCCCAGGGCAAGGTGATCACGGCCGCGTTCATGGACGCCTACAACCAGATGGTCGTGGCGCTGCGCAACTACAAGGCGCAGAGCGTGCAGGGCCAGGGCCTGGGCGGCGGCGGCAAGCTGGGCGTGGATGGCGGCGCCGCGCCGTCGCAGACCAAGGCCGGCGCGGCCATGTCCGTGCGCGAGGCGCAGGAGCGCCTGAACGCCCTGGGCTACAACGTGGGCACGCCCGACGGCTCCGCCGGCCCGAAGACGGCCCGTGCGCTGCGCGAGTTCCAGCAGCAGCAGGGCCTGCCCGTGACGGGCCGCCTGGACACGGCGACCGCCGGCGCGCTGTCGCGCTGAGCCGGGAGCGTTTCCCGCATGCCACGCAGAAGCGGCCCCAGGGCCGCTTTTTGCTTGTGCGCCGCCGCCCGCCCGCGGTTCATGCCCCCAGGAACCGCCCCGGCGCCAGCCCTACGGTGCGGCGCACCATGGCGCTGAAGGCGCTGGGGCTGTTGTAGCCCAGCTCGGCCGCGATCTGGTTGATGGGCCGGCGGCCCGCGGCCAGGGCCACGGCGCGCGCCAGGATGACCTGCTGGCGCCACTGCGTGAAGGTGCTGGAGAGCTCCTGGCGGAACAGGCGCGCCACCGTGCGCGGGCTCGCGCCCGTGTCGCGCGCCCAGTCGGCCAGCGTCTCGTGGCGCGTGGGGTCGGCGATCACCGCCTCGCACAGGTGGCGCAGGCGCTTGTCGCGCGGCAGATCCACGCCCAGGCGCACGCTGCTGGCGCGGCGCAGCTCGTCGAGGATCAGCGCGCTCAGGTGGCGCTCGCGGTGCAGCAGCTCGGGCGGCAGCGGCGGGGCGTCGTCGGGCTCGGAGGGCATCTCGCGCACCAGGGCGCGCAGCAGGTCGGACACCTCCAGCACGCGGCACTGGCGCCAGGGCTCCTCCTGCGCGCGCGCCACGCCCGGGCCGCAGCGCCCGGGCGGCTGGTGGAAGTACAGCGTGCGCAGGTCGGCGTCCTCCACCATGGTCACGGCATGCTCCACGCCGGGCGGGATCCACAGCGCGCGCGAGGGCGGCACGATGTAGGCCCCGTCCGGCACCGTCAGGCGCAGCACGCCCGTGGTGGAGATGGCCACCTGCGCCCAGGGGTGGCTGTGCGGGCGCACCTGCGTGTCGGCGCGCAGCTCGCGGTGCTTGGCGCGCACGGGCCGCGTGCGGCTGGGCACGAACAGATGGGGCGTGAGCGACTCCACGTACGACAGCACGCGCGCCGCCCGCGGCGCATGGGCGGGGGCGGCCTGCGCATCGGCGTGGCCGGGCGGCGGGGCGGCGTGAATTGGCATGATCGCGACAGTAATTGGCCGCCTATCGTATATCGGACTCACGCTCCTTGCCTAACATCACGCCCATGACGACCGCCGCCACTCCCTCCCTGCGCCAGGACGCGCGCACCATCGGCCTCATAGGCCTCGCGCACGGCTCCTCGCATTTCTTCCACATGCTGCTGCCGCCGCTGTTCCCGTTCCTGATCAAGGACTTCGGCTACAGCTATTCCGAGCTGGGCCTGCTGCTGTCGGTGTTCTTCGTGGTCTCGGGCACGGGGCAGGCGCTGTCGGGCTTCCTGGTGGACAAGGTGGGCGCGCGCCCGGTGCTGTTCGCCGCGCTGTCCAGCTTCGCCGCGGCGGGCCTGGTGGCGGGCAGCGCCGGCGGCTATGCGGGCCTGGTGCTGGCGGCCGTGCTGGCGGGGCTGGGCAATGCGCCGTTCCACCCGGTGGACTTCACCATCCTCAACAAGCGCGTTTCGCCCCAGCGCCTGGGCCATGGCTTCTCGGTGCACGGCATCTCGGGCAACCTGGGCTGGGCCACGGCGCCCGTGTTCATGGCCGGCATCGCCACGGCCACGGGCTCCTGGCGCATGGCCTGCCTGGGCGGCGCGGCGCTGGCGCTGCTGGTGCTGGCCATCATGGTGTGGAACCGTGACGCGCTCGACGACCGCAAGGGCGCCTGGGCGCACCAGGCGGCCAAGGGCGCTGCGGGCGCCGCGGCCGTGCAGGAGCACCCCATGGCCTTCCTCAGGCTGCCTGCCGTGTGGCTGTGCTTCTCGTTCTTCTTCTGGAGCACCTGCTCGCTCAGCGCCATCCAGAGCTTCGCCGCCCCGTCGCTGCAGCGCATGTACGGCATGCCGCTGTCGCTCACGACCATGGTCGTCACCGGCTACATGCTGTGCGGCGCCATGGGCATGGTGCTGGGCGGTTTCCTCGTGGGCCGCGTGGAGAGGCTGGAGAAGACGATCAGCGTGTGCCTGCTGGCGTCGGCCACGCTGCTCACGCTGGTGGGGCTGGGCGTGCTGCCGGGCATGGTGGCGCTGGCCGTGGCGTCGCTCGCGGGCATGGGCATCGGCATCGCCGGCCCCTCGCGCGACATGCTCATCAAGCGCGCCGCGCCGCCCGGCGCCACGGGGCGCGTGTACGGCACGGTGTATTCGGGGCTGGACCTGGGCTTCAGCCTGGCCGCCCCGGTCTTCGGCGCGATGCTGGACGCGCAGATGAACGCCGGCATCTTCTACGGCTCGGCCCTGGCGCTGGTGCTCAGCGTGGTGTCTGCGGGCTTCGTGGGGGTGGGCGTGGCTGCGCGGCGGATGGCCGTCGCGCAGTCGGCGGCGTGATTCAGGCGTTCCGGTAGGCCATCGGCGTCTCGGGCACGGGATAGCCGGCGGCGCCGAAGGTCTCGACGATGGCCTTGTTCGTGTCGAAGTACACCTGCCAGTAGTGGTCGGTGTGGGTGTAGGGGCGCACGCACAGCTTGGGGCCCTCGGGCGTGAATTCCAGGATCGCGATGTCCGGCGCCGGCTCGGCCGCCACGTTGGGGATGGCGGAGATCACCGGCTTGAGGCGCGCCATGGCGTCCAGCGGGTTCACGCTGTTGGCCACCTTGGCCACGCAGTCCACCCGGCGCACCGGCAGGGCGCTGAAGTTCTGGATGTTGTCGCTGAAGATCTTGCCGTTGCCCACCACGGTCATCACGTTGTCGGGCGTGGTCAGCGTGGTGGCGAACAGGCCCAGCTC
>Ga0209959_100697_pt1 | contig 18502 bp, 17 predicted proteins | sample ThiBiot_300_biof_2_FD_183943 | JGI IMG/M metagenome (GOLD analysis project Ga0209959, IMG submission 183943) | Wastewater bioreactor microbial communities from Cape Town, South Africa - Thiocy_expt_300_biof (SPAdes) | ecosystem: Engineered > Bioremediation > Thiocyanate > Unclassified | place...
TGATGAAGGAGTCCAGCATGATGAAACCCCTTACCGCCGCAAAAATCTTCACGCTGCTCGAACCCGGCCCGGTGGTGCTGGTCACGACACGCCACGCAGGACAGAACAACATCATGGCCATCTCGTGGACGATGGTGATGGACTTCACGCCGCGCTTTGCGATTTGCACCGGCGCGTGGAATCATTCGTTCACCGCACTGGAAAAGACACGCGAATGCGTGATCGCCATCCCGTCCGCCGACATGCTCGACACCGTCGTCGGCATCGGCACCTGCTCGGGCGCAGACACCGACAAGTTCACGCGCTTCGGCCTCACCCCTGTCAAAGCCCAACACGTGCAGGCTCCGCTGGTCGCGCAGTGCCTGGCGAACATCGAATGCAAGGTCACCGAAATCATTGCCCCGCACGGCATCGTTGTACTCGATGGCCTGGCCGCGTATGTCAATCGCAGCAAACCCGATCAGCGCATGCTGCACGCCATCGGCGACGGCACTTTCGTCGCCGATGGTGAGCGCTTCGACCGCAGGAAGGCGATGCAGTCGAAGCTGCCGGAGGGTGTCTAGGCGTCCTGGTGGCTACGCAGTGGCCGTTAGGCGAGGCGCATGAGACAGGACTGGCAAAAGCGCTAAACAGATCTGCCGAGCCGGCTTGTGCCCACGGCTGCAGCAGTCTCATGGTTCACGGAGCATCGTGCAGACTCAGCCCTGCAGCTTGACCTGAGCCTCCCTTTTTCCCATCTTCAGCACCGACTGAATGTGCTCGAGCTGCGCCGCCCTCGGCATCACCTTGCCGCTCTCCCATCGGGAGACGGACAGGGTCGACGCCCCCAGCAGCGCCGCCATGGCCTGCTGCGAGAGGCCTAGCTGCTCGCGCTTGCGGGAAGGCTTGTTGGCTTATTTGCCAGCCTTCTCGGCCTTGCGCTTGGCAGCCTTGGGATCGACCACGGCCTTGAACTTCGCGCCGGGCACGAACCTGGGCACCGTGGAGGCGGGGATCTTGAGCGCCGCACCCGTGGCAGGATTCTTGCCGGTGCGCGCGGCGCGCTTGGCGGACTTGAAGGTGCCGAAGCCGACCAGTTGCACGGCATTGGCAGCCGTCTTGGGCGGTCCCTACCCATCAGCCACCATCGAGCCCGGTGGAGTCTCCTGCAATGCAAACCGCAGCCCCACCCCCGGCTCGGTCACGATGTAGCGCGGCGCCGATGCGTCGTCCCCCAGTTTGTGGCGCAGCTTGCCCACGAGGATGCGCAGGTAGTGGGCATCCTCCTGGTGGGTCGGCCCCCACATCTCCCGCAGCAATTGCGTCTGGGTCACGAGACGCCCGGGCTGGCGCGCCAGCAGGGCCAGCAGCGCGAACTCCTTGCGCGTGAGCGCCACCGCCTGCCCCCGCAGGCGCACCTCGCGCCGGGCGAGGTCGATGCACAGCGTGCCGTCGTCGTAGACCGGGCCTTCCTCGCCGGACAGCGCCGCCGTGCGCAGGAAGGCGCGGATGCGCGCCATGAGCTCGCCGATGCCGAACGGCTTGGTCACGTAGTCGTTGGCCCCCGCGTCCAGCAGCGCCACCTTCTCCTCTTCGCCGGAGCGCACGGTGAGCACGATGACCGGCACGCGCGACCACTGGCGCAGCTCCTCGAGCACCTCCTTGCCGTCGCGGTCGGGCAGGCCCAGGTCCAGCACCACGATGTCCGCGCCCTGGCTCGCGAGCAGGGTCAGGCCCTGCTGGCCGGTCTCCGCCAGCAGCGTGGCATAGCCCTGCGAGCGCAGGCTGATGTCGATGAACTTGCGGATCTGCGGCTCGTCGTCGATGACGAGCACGCGCGCGGCCGGGCCGCCGGGCGGGTGGGTCACTGGCTCATTCCTCCTGCGCGGGTGGCGGCTCGCCCAGCGGCAGGGTCAGGCGGATGGTCGTGCCCCTGCCGTCCAGCCCGGGCAGGGCCTCCACCCGGCCCATGTGCGCGCCCACGATGCCCTGCACGATGGTCAGGCCCAGGCCGGTGCCCTGCTTGCCGCGGTCGCCGCGCTCCACGCTGTAGAACATGTCGAAGATCCTGCGCCGCTCGTCCTCCGGGATGCCCGGCCCCCGGTCGGAGATGTCGATGCGCAACAACCCACCCTCCTCCCGCAGTGCCTGCACCCGGATGGGCTCGCCCGGCGGGGAGAACTTGGCCGCATTCTCCAGGACGTTGAATATCGCCTGCTCGATCAGTGCCGGGTGCAAGTGGACCGGGCCGATCCCGGCATCGATGCTGCTCTCCACCTTCACCGCCGGCTCGTAGCGCTGTAGCCGGCGCGCGGCGGAGCCCACCAGCTCATCCACGCCGATCCAGTCGCGCGACAGGGCCAGGCCCTGCTGGCCCAGGCGGGTCATGTCCAGCAGGTTCTGGATGTAGCGGTCCAGGCGCTCACCCTCGACGCGGATGGTCTCCAGCAGGCTGGCGCGGTCCTGCGCCCCCATGTCCTGGCCATAGCGGGCCAGGCTGTCGGCCGCGCCGATCATGGACGACAGCGGCGAGCGCAGGTCGTGCGACACCGAGGACAGCAGCGCAGAGCGCAGCCGCTCGGTTTCCCCGGTCACCCGCGCAGCCTCCAGATCCGACACCAGGCGCGCGCGCAGCGCGGCCTGGCCGATGTCCTCGGTCATGCTCTCGGCCAGGCGCCGCTGCTCGAAGGACAGGCGCCCCATCCCCGCGGGCAAGCGCAGGCCTACCACGCCGAGCGTCTCCCGGTCCGAGCGCACGGGCAGGAACCACCACGCGCAATGCGCGAGCGTGTCGGTATAGCGGCCACTGGGCTGCCCGTGCTGCTGGCTCCATTCGGCCGCGGCCTTGTCCTTCCCGTCCAGGTGCTGCGCCGCCGCGGCGGGGCCGGATTCGCCGTTGATGCGGATCCACGCCTGCGCGTTCAGCGCCGATTGCAGCACCGAGGCGCTGGCCGCGATCACCTGCCCCAGGTCGGCCGCCTTGGACAGCTGCCGGGCCAGGTTCTGCATGGCCGTGGCGTGCGTGTTCGCGGCGCGCAGCGCGATCACCTGCATGCGCAGGCGCGAGGCCAGCCGGCCCGCGATCAGGGCCGCGGCCAGGAACAGCAGCACCGTCGCCACCCCGCGCTGGGCGCTGATGAGGAAGGTGAAGCGCGGCTCGATGAACAGAAAGTCGTAGGCCAGGAAGCACAGCACCGCGGTGATGGCGGCGGCCACCATGCGCGTGCGCGAGGCGACCAGCAGCACGGCGATCAGGAACACCGTGGAGAGGTCCTCCAGCCCCACGAAGCGCTCGGCGAGCGCGGCGGCCGCTGTGGCGCCCAGCGTCGCCAGCGCGATCAACGCGGGCTCGCCCCGGGCCAGGCGCTCGCCGGCCAGGCCTTGCAGGCGGCGCGCGCGCTGGCGCGCCTGCGGCGTGCTGACGATGGTGAGTTCGTAACGGGCGCCGCGCTGCAGCAGCTGCTGCGTCAGCGTGCGGTTGAAGATGCGGGCAATGGGCCGCTCGCGCGTGCGCCCGATCACGATGGAGCGCGCGCCGCGCGCCGCCGCCGCGTCCAGCAGGGCCTGCGTCACGTCGGTGTTGTGCAGCACCTCGGTCTCCCCGCCCAGGCTGCGCGCCAGCGCGAAGGCCTGGTCCAGTTCCCGCTGGCGCTGCTGTTCGGCATGGGCGGCCGGGTGGCGCGCCTGCCCGGGCGCCGCGCGCTCCAGGTCCTCCGCGTGCAGCGCCGCGCCCGCCGAGCGGCCGGTATCCACGCTCACCACAGACCAAGGCGCGCCGCGCCGCTCGGCGATGCGCGCGCCCGCGCGCACCAGGTATTCCGACTGGCCCCGGCCGTCGATGGCGACGAGCACGTGCCGCTGGATCGCGATGCCGGCCAGCCCGCGCGCGGTGCGCGTCTCGCGCAGGTCGGCGTCCACATGCTCGGCCACGGTCTGCATCGCCAGCTCGCGCAGCGCCGTGAGGTTGGAGGGCGAGAAGAAGGCCTGCAGCGCCTGCGCCGCCTGCTCGGGCAGGTAGACCTTGCCCTGGTTCAGGCGCTCGATCAGCTCGCGCGCCGGCAGATCGACCAGGCGGATGTCGCGCAGCCGCTCGAACACGGCGTCCGGCACCGTCTCGCTCACCCGGATGCCGGTGATCTGGTGCACCACGTCGTTCAGGCTCTCCAGGTGCTGGACGTTGACGGTGGTGTAGACGTCGATGCCCGCATCCAGCAGCTCCTGCACGTCCTGCCAGCGGCGCTCGTGGCGGCTGCCGGGCGCGTTGCGATGGGCCAGCTCATCGACCAGGGCGATGGCCGGCCTGCGCGCCAGCAGGCCGTCGAGGTCCATTTCGTCGAGCATGCGCCCCTGGTACCCGACCTGCCTGCGCGGCACCTGCGGCAGCCCCTCGGCCAGGGCCAGGGTCTCGGCGCGGCCATGGGTTTCGACGATGCCGATCACCACGTCGATGCCCTGGCGGTGCAGCTCCCGCGCGCGGGCGAGCATGGCGTAGGTCTTGCCCACGCCCGGCGCCGCGCCCAGGAACACCGTGAGCCTGCCGGCCGCCTGCCGCCGCAGCTCGCCGATCAGGGCATCCGCCTGCTGCGTGTTCTCCGCCCCCATCGTCCGCGCCTTCCGCTACCTGCGGGCCGCCAGCGCGTCCAGCGCCAGGTTCAGGGCCAGCACGTTGACGCGCGGCGCGCCGAAGACGCCGAACTGCTGGCCCTCGGTATGGGCCGCCACCAGCCTTTCGACGGCGTCGCGGGCAAGGCCCCGCGCACGCGCGACGCGCGCCACCTGGATCGCCGCGCCCTGCGGGCTGACGTGCGGGTCGATGCCGCTGCCGGACTGCGTGTACAGCTCGCCGGGCACGTCCGAGGGCGCCACGCCCTCGCGCAGGGCAACGGCCGCGCGCGCCTCTTCCAGGCGCTTGCGCAGGTCCGGGTTGGTGCGCGCCTGGTTGCTGCCCGCCAGCGCCATCGTGTCGTAGCCGGCGGCGGAAGGGCGCGGCTGGAAGTAGCGCTTGCCCGCGAAGGGCTGGGCCACCAGCGCCGAGCCGGCGACCCGGCCGCCGCGCTCGACCAGGCTGCCATTGGCCGCCTGCGGGAACAGCGCCTGCCCCATGCCGACGCCCGCCAGCGAATACAGGAAGCCGAAGCCGGCCAGGGTCACGACGGCCAGCACGACGGCGCCGCGCAAGGCGCCCCGGTCGGCAAGGGGTGCGGTACCGGAAGAAGCCGGGAGGATGTTTGCCATGGTGTCTTTTTCCTCAGAACGTGTTCACGATCTGTTCATGGAGCCCGTTGCCCCGCAAAGGCAGTGGATGCAAGGCGCAAACCGCAGACGGGCTGGTGGCCCGGCGAGGATTTGCAACGCCGCAGACGCTGCCTTTGCGGGGCAACCCTTCGGGCAAGGCAGCAAACGGCCACGCTCGTCGTTGCCCGCCTTGCCCAGGCCGCCAGCATGGGCTGCGGCGTGCGGGCTCCATGAACAGATCGTGAACACGTTCTCAGAGATTGAACATCGCGGACAGCACGATGTCGATGAGTTTGATCCCGATGAAAGGCAGCAGCACGCCCCCCACGCCGTAGACCAGCATGTTGTTGCGCAGCAGCTCGGTCGCGCCTGCGGGCCTGAAGCGCACGCCGCGCAGCGCCAGCGGTATCAACGCCGGGATGATGAGCGCGTTGAAGACCAGCGCCGACAGCACCGCGCTGGACGGACTCGACAGATTCATCACATTGAGCGCCGCCATCGACGGGATCGCCGCGGCGAACAGCGCCGGCAGGATGGCGAAGTACTTGGACACGTCGTTGGCCAGCGAGAAGGTGGTCAGCGCGCCGCGCGTAATGAGCTGCTGCTTGCCGATCTCCACCACCGCCAGCAGCTTGGCCGGGTCGGAGTCCAGGTCCACCATGTTGCCGGCCTCCTTGGCCGCCTGCGTGCCCGAATTCATCGCCAGGCCCACGTCGGCCTGCGCCAGCGCGGGCGCGTCGTTGGTGCCGTCGCCCACCATGGCCACCAGCCGCCCGCCGGCCTGCTCGGCGCGGATGCGCGCCAGCTTGTCCTCGGGCCGGGCTTCGGCGATGTAGTCGTCCACCCCGGCGTCGGCGGCGATGCTCGCTGCCGTGAGCGGGTTGTCGCCGGTGATCATCACCGTCTTGACGCCCATCTCGCGCAGGCGGGCGAAGCGCTCCTTGATGCCGCGCTTGATGACGTCCGACAGCTCGACCACGCCCAGCACGTGCCGGCCGTCGCTCACCACCAGCGGCGTGGCGCCCTTGCGCGCCACCTCGTGCACGCGCGCCTCCAGCTCGGCCGGCGCATGGCCTTCGAGCGCCGCGACGTGCCGGACGATCGCATCCATCGCGCCCTTGCGGATCACGCGGCCGGCGGGCAGGTCCACGCCCGACATGCGCGTCTGCGCCGTGAAGGGCACGAAGTGGGCCTGCTCCGGGTCCACGGGCTTCTCGCCTTTCTCCCGCGCGAGCCTGACGATGGACTTGCCCTCCGGCGTCGGGTCGGCCAGCGAGGCCAGCAGCGCGGCCTGGCGCAGGTGCGCCGCATCCACCCCGGCCAGCGGGTGGAAGGCCGTGGCCTGCCGGTCGCCGTAGGTGATGGTGCCGGTCTTGTCCAGCAGCAGCACGTCCACGTCGCCGGCCACCTCCACCGCCTTGCCGGACTTGGCCAGCACGTTGGCCTTCAGCGCGCGGTTCATGCCCGCGATGCCGATGGCCGGCAGCAGGCCGCCGATGGTGGTCGGGATCAGGCACACCAGCAGCGCCACCAGCAGCACGACGTCGACCCGCACGCCCACGAAGCCGCCGATGAAGGGCAGTGTGGCGACCACGATCAGGAAGCTCAGCGTCATCACCGCCAGCAGGATGCCCAGCGCGATCTCGTTGGGCGTCTTCTGCCGCACGGAGCCCTCGACCAGCGCGATCATGCGGTCCAGGAAGCTGTGGCCGGGCTCGGCCGTGACGCGCACGACGATGCGGTCGGACAGCACCTTGGTGCCGCCGATCACGCCGGAGCGGTCGGTGCCCGCCTCGCGCAGCACCGGCGCGGACTCGCCGGTGACGGCCGCCTCGTTGATGGTCGCCAGGCCCTCGATGATCTCGCCGTCAGCCGGGACCATCTGGCCTTCCGCGACCACCACCAGGTCGCCCGGGCGCAGTTCCGCGGCCGGGACGGTGCTCTCCCGGCCCGCCTTGTCCAGCCGGCGCGCCACCAGGTCCTTGCGGGCCCGGCGCAGCGAGGCGGCCTGGCCGCGCCCTCGCGCCTCGGCCACCGCCTCGGCGAAGTTGGCGAACAGCACGGTGGCGAACAGGATGGCGGTGACGGCCCAGCCGAAGCCGGCGCTCGTCCAGCCCGCGACGGTGGCGGCAGCGGTCAGCACCGTGCCCAGCCACACCACCGCCATCACCGGGTTCCGGATGGCATGCCGGGGCGCCAGCTTGGCGAAGGAATCGATCAGCGCGGGCTTCAGCGTGCTGCCGGCGCCGGGCGAAGGAGTTGCTTGTGTAGAGCTCATGTGGGACTCCTTCAGCGGGCAAGCAGCGCGGCCAGGGCAAGGTGGTCGGCCACGGGGCCCAGCACCAGCACCGGCATGAACTGCAGCAGCGTGAGAATGGTGACGATGCCGATCAGTACCAGCACGAAGGTGGGCGTTTCCACCTGCAGCGTGCCGGCGCCCTCGGGGGCGCGGCGCTTGGCGGCCAGCATGGCGGCGATGGCCAGCGGGATCACCAGCGCGGGGAAGCGGCCGGCGGCCAGCACGATGGCGCAACTGACGTTCCACCACACCGTGGCGTCGCCCAGCCCCTCGAAGCCCGAGCCGTTGTTGGCGAAGGCCGAGACGTACTCGTAGAACACTTGGCTGATGCCATGAAAGCCCGGGTTGGAATTGCCCGCCAGGCCGGGCACGGCCAGCGCCGCGGCCGTGAAGCCCAGCACGACCAGCGGCTGCAGCAGCACCAGCACCGCCAGCAGCCGCACCTCGGGACCCTCGATCTTGCGGCCGAACAGTTCGGGCGTGCGCCCCGTCATCAGCCCGGCCAGGAACACGGAGAGCAGCAGGTACACGATGAACTGCTGCAGGCCGCAGCCCACGCCGCCCCAGATGGCGTTGATCAGCATGTCGGCCATGGCCACCATGCCGGTCAGCGGCGCCGCCGAGTCGAGCATGGAATTGACCGAGCCGTTGTTGACCTGCGTCGTCACCGCCGCCCACAGCGCCGAGGCATCGGCGCCCAGGCGCACCTCCTTGCCCTCCATCAAGGCAATGTCGGCCGTGGTGGCGGAGTGCGCCTCGGACCAGACCGCCAGGCCCGTGGAGAGCACCGACATGGCCAGCATGGTGCAAAAGACCATGGCGCCGAACCTGCGCCGCCCGGTGAAGGGCCCGACCATGAAGACGATGCTCACGGGGATCAGGCAGATCGCCAGGGTCTGCAGGAAGTTGGACAGCGGCGTCGGGTTCTCCAGCGGCACCGCGCTGTTGGGGCCGTACCAGCCGCCGCCATTGCTGCCCAGTTGCTTGATCGCCACCATCGGCGCCACCGGCCCGAGCGGAATCTTCTGCGCCTTGAACTCTGCGCTGGCCTCGACCGGCACCGCCACCGGGCCGCCGGCCAGCGTGGCCGGCACACCCTGCCAGGTCAGCAGCGCCGAGAGGATCAGGCACAACGGCAGCACGAAGCGCAGCGTGGCGCGCACCACATCAGCCCAGTAGTTGCCGACATCCACGGGCTGGCCCTGGGCCTGGGGCTGCCGCCCGCCGAACAGGCCGCGCAGCGTGGCCACGGCCACGGCCAGCCCCATCACCGGCGTGACCACCTGCAGGCCCACGATGCCCGTCATCTGCGACAGGTAGGACAACTGCGCCTGGCCCGCGTAGTGCTGCTGGTTGGTGTTGGTGAGGAAGGACACCATGGTGTGCAGCGCCAGGTCCCAGCCCATGTTGGGCACGCCGTCCGGATTGAGCGGCAGCCAGGCCTGGGTCATGAAGATCGCCCAGACCACGAGCGCGAGCACCAGGTTGCCCAGCAGGAAGGCTCTGGCATACCCGCGCCAGTCCATGCCGGTCTCGGGCCGCGTGCCCAGCAGCGCATATAGCGTCCGCTCGATCCAGCAAAACAGGACATCGCCGCGCATCGGATCGCCGCGCATCACCGCGGCCAGGTAATGCCCGAGCGGCCAGCCCAGGACGACGAGCAGCGCGAGGAGAAGAAGGGGCTCAACCATGGTGCTGAACTCCCAGAGGAACAATCGGGGCCATGGCGGCGAACATCGGGGTCGCCTGGGAACGCTTAGGTGTCATGCTTCTTGCCGCGGATGGAATGGCGAAATAGCCATGACCGAGTGTTCTGCCGATGCCCGTAAATTCTCCATTCCGCAAAGGCACCCGCGCATAAATTCGGCGTAAATTCCGAGCGGAGAAGCACGTGAGCACCCCGGCGCGCGACCTCGAAAGCCCGACCATCCACAAGCTGACCGAGCTGTGCGAGGTCATGGAAGTGCATCCGCTCACGCTGCTGGCGCTGGCCTACGCCGAAAACGACCCGGCCAAGACCGATCAACTGCTGGCACAGGTGCGCAAGGAACTGGGAGCAATAGCGGACGCGGCCGGATAGATGTGGCCAGACCTGGAGGAGATATGCCTTACTACGCCGGACTGAAGAAGATCAAGGATGCGGCGGTTCGCCGACGCACCATCGAGGGTTTGCAGCGCCTGCGTCCGGCGCTGGCCAAGGCCATCCCGACGCGCACGGCCACCAACACGTTGCTGCTGGCAACGTGGAACATCCGCGAGTTCGACTCCGGCAAGTATGGCTACCGGGGCGATGAGCCCTACTACTACATCGCCGAAGTCCTGAGCCGCTTCGACCTGATCGCCATTCAGGAAGTGCGCGATGGCCTTTATCCCCTGCAACGTCTGAAACGCCTGCTGGGTGACGACTGGGATTTTCTCGTTACCGACGTGACGCTGGGCACGTCCGGCAACTCGGAGCGGATGGCCTATCTGTTCGACCGCCGCAAGGTGAACTTCACCGGCCTGGCGGCCGAGCTGGTGCTGCCCAAGGAGAAGGGCGCCCAGGAGGAGCCCGTGCAACTGGCGCGCTCGCCCTACGTGGCGGGGTTCCGCGCCGGCTGGGCCTACCTGACGCTGGCCACGGTCCACATCTACTACGGCGAGGGCGTGGCCGTTGACCCGCGCCGGCTGGCCGAGATCACGGCATTCAGCAAGACGATCGCCAAGAACGCGGCCAAGCTCTCCGGTGCTCCGCAGTACGAACCCGGTGCGCCACCGCTGCCGGACAACCTCCTCATGCTGGGCGACTTCAATATCTTCAACCGCAAGGACGTGACGATGGAGGCCATCACGAAGGCCGGGTTCGTCGTCCCCGAGGAATTGAACGCCATCCCAGGCTCGAACGTCGCCAAGGAAAAGCACTACGACCAAATCGCCTACTACAAGCGCCTGGCGCGTCTGAAGCCGACCGGCCAGGCCGGCGTGTTCGACTTCTTCGAGCACGTCTATCGGCTCGAAGACGAAGCAGCCTATGCCGGTGAACGTGCTGAGAAGCCCGGCCGCAGCTTCAAGGACTGGCGCACCTATCGCATGAGCGATCACCTGCCCATGTGGATCGAACTGGGCATCGACGACACCGATGCCTACCTGGGCACGTTGGCGTGATGCCGAAGGGACTGGCGCCCCGCCTGACGGCAGGGCGCTGCAGCGGTCACGCCGCCTGGGGCTTACTACGCGACCAGATCCAGATAGTTCATAGGGTCTCAAGCTGCGCCTATGTCGCATGACCTCCTTGTGCGTTATCGCCCGACCTACTGCGATTACGGCCGCTGGTCATCGGAGGTCAAACTCACGTTGAACAGCGTCAAGCGGTCATTGACTCCGACAACTGACGCTTACGCGAATAGCGGATGATGTATGAGGTGCTGCAGTCAGGCCCTCGCTACCTAGCCGGCGCTACGCCACTAGCTGCTTCCTCACTAGCTTCTTGACGATCCTACCAATTCGAAGTGTTGGGCTATTGCTGCAGCAAAGAAAAAAGGACTTAGCCCCTTGCGAAGCTAAGTCCTTGATATAAATGGTCGGCGTGGCGGGATTCGAACTCGCGACCCCTTGCACCCCATGCAAGTGCGCTACCAGGCTGCGCTACACGCCGACAAGACTTGTATTCTATAGCGAAAAAACAGCGCTAAAAAAGAAGTGCGCGAATTTCTTCCAACTCTTTTCTGAGCCGCGCGGGGTCGAGAGGCAAGGCGTGCGGCCCGTCGCCCTCCGCGGGCTGCACGCCGAGATCCCCATGCGATGCCTGCTCGTCATCGGGCACGGGTAGCGAAGCGCCGCGCGCGCCCTTGTCCGCATGCGCCAGCTCCTGCAGCCGGTTGCGCGCGCCGCTGATGGTGAAGCCCTGGTCGTACAGCAGGTCGCGGATGCGGCGGATCATCAGCACCTCGTGGTGCTGGTAATAGCGCCGGTTGCCGCGCCGCTTCACGGGCCTCAGCTGCGTGAACTCCTGCTCCCAGTAGCGCAAGACATGGGGTTTGACGCCGCACAGATCGGCCACCTCACCGATCGTGAAGTAGCGCTTGGCCGGGATGGGGGGCAGCTGGGTGCTCATGGGATCTGCGTGAATGAGCGGAAACTCTCAAGGGTACTGCAGGCGCCCCGAGTCCACCAGGGACCGTGGGGCTGCAAACGCAAGACAGTGTCAACGGCCTCAGGCCTCTTTGGAGCGGCCCTGAATCTGCTCCTTGAGCTTGCTGCTGGCATGGAACGTCACCACGCGCCGCGCCTCGATGGGGATGGTCTCGCCCGTGCGCGGGTTGCGCCCGGGCCGCGGGGCCTTGGTGCGGATCTGGAAGTTGCCGAAGCCCGAGAGCTTCACGTCCTGGCCGTCGACCAGGCTTTGCACGATCAGGTCGAAGAACGCGTCCACCATGTCCTTGGACTCGCGCTTGTTCAGGCCTATGTGCTCGAACAGCAGGTCCGCCAGCTGCGCCTTGGTCAGGGCCGGGGACTCCAGGCTCTCCACCGCGAATTCGATCGCGCCGGTTTCCATTCCCGATGTCATCGCAACCTCGCTCCCGTCTGTTGGGCCAGCGCCTGCAGCACGGTCTGCACGGCGGCGTCGATTTCCGTATCCGTCAGCGCGGCGCTGTCGCTGCCCAGCGTCAGGCGCATGGCCAGGCTCTTTTCGCCCTGGGCCAGCGCGCCCGCCGGCGCGCTCTCGCCCGCGCGCGGCGGCTGGGGCCGGAACACGTCGAACAGCACGGCCGAGCGCAGCAGCTCGCCCGGCAGGGCGGCGGAGATGGTGCCCATCACCTCGTCATGGGTGACGCGCTCGGCCACGACCACGGCGATGTCGCGCTCCACGAACTGGCGCTTGGCCACGGCGCGGAAGGCCGGCACCTTGCGCTGCAGCACGGCGTCGAGTTCGAGCTCGAACATCACCGGCGCCGCGGGCAGTTCCCAGGACTGGCGCCACTGCGGGTGCAGTTCGCCGACGAAGCCGATGGCCTTGCCGTCGAGCAGCACGCGCGCGCAGCGGCCCGGGTGCAGCGCGGGGTGCGTGGCCGGTTCGAACGTGGGGCGCAGCGGTGCCAGCAGCGCCTCCACGTCGCCCTTGGCGTCGTAGAAATCCACGGCCTTATCCTTGCAGCCCCATTGCAGCGCGTCGGCCGCGCCATGGGCCAGGCCCGCCACGCGCATGGGCTGGGCATAGCCCTCCACGCTGCTGTCGCTGCCCTGCACGCTGGCGTCGCGCAGGAACACGCGGCCGAGCTCGAACACGCGCACGCGGCCGGCCTTGCGGTCCAGGTTGAACTTGAGCACCTGCAGCAGCGAGCCCAGCAGCGACGAGCGCATCACGCTCAGGTGGCTGGCGATGGGGTTGAGCAGCCTGATGGGCGCGGCGTTGCCGGCCAGTTCCTTCTCCCAGCGCTCTTCGACGAAGCTGAAGTTGATGGTCTCCTGGTAGCCCAGGGCAGCCAGTTCGCGGCGCACGGCGAAGCTGCTGCGGCGCGATTCGGCGCGCAGCCGCGGCGTGATAGGAGCGAGCGGCGGGTTCGTGGGCAGGTTGTTGTAGCCCACCACGCGCGCGACTTCCTCGATCAGGTCTTCCTCCAGGCGCAGGTCGAAGCGGAAGGACGGCGGCAGCACGGTGACGGCGCCCTCCTCCTCCTGCACCGGCAGGCCCAGGCGCCTGAGCGCATCCGCGCACTGCACCTGCGTGAGCGGCATGCCGATGACCTTGGCCGCGCGCGCCACGCGCATGCGCACGGCGTTCTGCGCGGGCATGTTCACGCGCTGGTCGTCGATGGGGCCCAGGGCCGTCTCGGGCGTGCCGCAGATCTCGACGATGAGCTGCGTGATGCGCTCGATGTGCTCCACGGTGAGCTCGGGGTCCACGCCGCGCTCGAAGCGGTGGCCCGCGTCGGTCGCGAAGTTGTAGCGGCGCGAGCGGCCGGCCACGGCCTCGGGCCACCAGAAGGCGGCCTCCACGTAGATGTTGCGCGTGTCGTCGGACACGGCCGTGGCGTCGCCGCCCATGATGCCCGCGAGCGATTCCACTTCGCGCGCGTCGGCGATCACGCCGACCTTCTCGTCGACGGTGATGGTGTTGCCGCTCAGCAGCTTGAGCTGCTCGCCCGCCCTGCCCCAGCGCACGTCGAGGCCGCCGTGGATCTTGTCCAGGTCGAAGATGTGGGACGGCCGGCCGAATTCGAACATCACGTAGTTGGAAATGTCCACGAGCGGCGCCACGCTGCGCTGGCCGCAGCGCGCGAGACGGTCGACCATCCACTGCGGCGTCTGCGCGCGCGGGTTGACGCCCCGCACCACGCGGCCCGAGAAGCGCCCGCACAGGTCGGGCGCGCTCACGCGCACGGGCAGGCGGTCGTCGATGGCGGCGGCGGCCTTGGGGAACTGCGGCGCCTTGAGCGACGCGCCCGTGAGCGCGGACACTTCGCGCGCGACGCCGTACACGCTCAGGCAATGCGCGAGGTTGGGCGTGAGCTTGAGCGTGAACAGCGTGTCGTCGAGCTTCAGGTACTCGCGGATGTCCTGGCCCAGCGGCGCGTCGGCGGGCAGCTCCAGCAGGCCGCCGTGGTCCTCGGAGAGCTTGAGCTCGCGCGCCGAGCACAGCATGCCGTAGCTTTCCACGCCGCGCAGCTTGCCCACCTTGATGAGGAAGGGCTTGCCGTCCTCGCCCGGGGGCAGCTCGGCGCCCACCATGGCGCACGGCACGCGGATGCCCACGCGCGCGTTGGGCGCGCCGCAGACGATGCTGAGCAGCTCGGGCTGGCCCACGTCCACCTGGCATACGCGCAGGCGGTCGGCGTTGGGGTGCTGCGCGGCCTCCTTGATCTCGCCGACGACGATCTTCGTGAACGGCGGGGCGACGGGCTGGAGCTCCTCGACCTCCAGCCCCGCCATCGTCAGGGTGTCGGCCAGTTCTTGGGTGCTCAAGGGTGGGTTGCAGAACTCGCGCAACCAGGATTCAGGGAATTGCATAGTCGGATTCTTTGGCGTGCTCTTTTAAAGTGAGCTGCTGGCGCTTGTCACTCCTTGGTTTCAGTATAAAAATAGCCTGAAACCCTTTGCTGACAAGTGCTGGCAGCTCCTCTTTTTGTGCGTTACTGAAACTGCGACAGGAAGCGGATGTCGCCGTCGAAGAACAGGCGCAAGTCGTTCACGCCATAGCGCAGCATGGTCAGCCGGTCCGGCCCCATGCCGAAGGCGAAGCCGATGAAGCGCTCGGGGTCCAGCCCCATGTTGCGCACCACGTTGGGGTGCACCTGGCCGGCGCCGGACACCTCCAGCCAGCGGCCGGCCAGCGGGCCGCTCTGGAACTGGATGTCGATCTCGGCGCTGGGCTCGGTGAACGGGAAGAAGCTGGGCCTAAAGCGCAGCACGAGGTCGTCGCTCTCGAAGAAGGTCCGGCAGAAGGCCGTGAACACGACCTTCAGGTCCTTGAAACTCACGTTCTCGCCGATCCACAGGCCCTCGCACTGATGGAACATGGGCGAGTGCGTGGCGTCCGAGTCCACGCGGTAGGTGCGGCCCGGCGCGATCACGCGGATCTCGGGCATGGGCTGGCCCGCGTCGATCAGGTGGCGGTATTTCTTGACGTGCTGCACCGCGTAGCGCACCTGCATGGGGCTGGTGTGCGTGCGCAGCAGGTGGGGCGCCTCGCTCGTGCCGCCTTCGACGTAGAAGGTGTCGTGCATGGAGCGCGCCGGATGGTCCTCGGGCGTGTTGAGGGCCGTGAAGTTGAACCAGTCGGTCTCGATCTCGGGGCCGTCGGCCACGTCGAAGCCCATGGAGCCGAAGATGCCCTCGATACGCTCGAGCGTGAGCGACACGGGGTGCAGCCCGCCGCGCCCCTGCTTGCGGCCGGGCAGCGTCACGTCCAGCGCCTCGGCCTGGAGCTGGCGCTGCAGCTCGGCATCGGCGAGCTGCTGGCGGCGCTCGGTCAACGCGGCCTCCACGCCTTGCTTGGCCACGTTGATCGCGGCGCCGCGCGTCTTCTTCTCCTCGGGCGAGAGCTGCGCCATGCCCTTCATCAGCTCGGTCAGGCGGCCCGACTTGCCCAGGAACTGCGCCTTGGCGTTCTCCAGCTCGGCGGGGGTTGCGGAGCGCGCGAACGACTCGCGCGCGCTTTCGACCAAGGAATCCAACTCGTTCATATCGACTCTTGAAAAGAAACAAGGGCTAGCGCCTTCTCAAGCCCTAGCCCCTGTTGTTTGCGCGCTGAAAGCTATGAAGAACATAGCTGACAGTCGTGAACTCAAGCGGCCAGCTTGGCCTTGACTTGCTCCACGATGCTGCCGAAGGCAGCCTTGTCATGCACCGCGAGGTCGGCCAGCATCTTGCGGTCGATCTCGATGGACGCCTTCTTCAGGCCGTTGGCGAACTGGCTGTAGGTCAGGCCCAGTTCACGGGCAGCGGCGTTGATACGGGCGATCCACAGCTGGCGGAACACGCGCTTCTTGGTACGGCGGTCACGGTAGGCATATTGCCCGGCCTTCATCACCGCCTGCTTGGCGATGCGGAAGACGTTGCCGCGGCGGCCGCGGAAACCCTTGGCCAGGGCGAGAACCTTCTTGTGACGGGCGCGGGCCGTAACACCACGTTTGACGCGAGGCATGTGTTTTCTCCTTGTTCGTCAGTTGATTACAGGCCTGCGAAAGGCAGCATCTGTGCCATGTGACCCATGTTGGTCTCATGCACGGCCACTGCACCACGCAACTGGCGCTTGTTCTTGGTGGTCTTCTTGGTCAGGATGTGACGCTTGAAGGCTTGACCGCGCTTGACGGTGCCACCCGGACGAACGCGAAAACGCTTCTTCGCGCTGCTCTTGGTCTTCATTTTGGGCATGTGAATGCTCCTGTTGCTTGTGCTCGTGAGGCGTTTGCACACCGCTGTGCAACCTTGTTGGCCCCGAGCCACTTTTTCAAACGGCGGGCTTTCGCCCCGCCGTGCGGCCATGCTCTCGCATGGCCTATCGGCTGGCGTCCGCCTTGCAGCGGGCGCCGGCCAAATCCTCTTGCCTACGCAGCGCTGCTGCCGGCCGTCGCCGCGGCATCCGCCGCGGGCTTGGTGCCGGGCTTCTTGCGCGCCGGCGCGATCATCATGATCATCTGGCGGCCTTCGAGCTTGGGGAACTGCTCCACCAGGATCGTGTCCGCCAGGTCGTCGCGCAGCCGGTTGAGCAGGGCCAGGCCCAGTTCCTGGTGCGTGATCTCGCGGCCGCGAAAGCGCAGCGTGATCTTGCACTTGTCGCCTTCGGCCAGGAAGCGGCGGATGTTGCGCAGCTTGATGTTGTAGTCGCCATCGTCCGTACCAGGGCGGAACTTGACTTCCTTGATGTCGATGACCGTCTGCTTGGCCTTGGCCTCGGCAGCCTTCTTCTGTTCCTGGTACTTGAACTTGCCGTAGTCCATCAACCGGCACACCGGCGGGTTGGCCGTGGCGGCGATCTCCACCAGATCAACGTCCAGTTCGCCCGCCATGCGCAGGGCCTCTTGCAGGCTGACGATGCCCAGGGGTTCGTTCTCAGGGCCGGACAGGCGCACTTCGGGCGCCATGATTTCCCGGTTCAGGCGGTGCTTGCGCTCCTCGCGCTGGCGACGGTCACGAAATTCAGTAGCGATGGCTCTCACCTTCAATCAAAAATGCTACGAAAAGCGTAGCTGCTCACGCACCACCTGTGCGCTCTAAGGCCAGTTTTGACTCGAAAATCAGGCTTTGGAGGCGATGTCCCGTGCGATCAGTTCGACAAAGGCGTCGAGGGACATCACACCCAGGTCTTTATTGCCCCGGGCGCGCACTGCGACGGCTCCGGCCGCCTTTTCCTTGTCGCCCGCGACCAGGATGTAGGGCAGCTTTTGCAGCGCATGCTCACGTATTTTATACGTAATCTTCTCGTTACGCAGATCCTGGACCACCCTAAGATCTTGATGCGGCAGCGCTTTCTGCAGCTTTGCGGCAATTTCGCGACAGTAGTCGCCCTGCGCGTCGGTGATGTTGAGCACCGCCACCTGCACCGGCGCCAGCCACACCGGCAGCGCGCCCGCGTGCTGCTCGATCAGAATGCCGATGAAGCGCTCGAGCGAACCGACGATGGCGCGGTGCAGCATCACCGGGCGATGGCGGCCGCCGTCCTCGCCCACGTATTCGGCGTCCAGCCGCTCGGGCATCGAGAAGTCCACCTGGATGGTGCCGCACTGCCAGTGGCGGCCGATCGCGTCCTTGAGCGTGTACTCGATCTTGGGGCCGTAGAACGCGCCCTCGCCGGGCGAGATCTCGAAGTCGCAGCCCGAAGCCTTCAGGCTCTCGATGAGCGCCGCCTCGGCCTTGTCCCAGATCTCGTCCGAGCCGATGCGCGCATCGGGCCGCGTGGCGACCTTGTAGACGATGTCGGTGAAGCCGAAGCCCTGGTAGACCTTCTGCAGGAGCCGCGTGAAGGCCAGCACCTCGGGCTGGATCTGGTCCTCGGTGCAGAAGATGTGGCCGTCGTCCTGCGTGAAGCCGCGCACGCGCATGATGCCGTGCAGGCCGCCCGTGGGCTCGTTGCGGTGGCACTGGCCGAACTCGCCGTAGCGCAGCGGCAGGTCGCGGTAGCTCTTGATGCCCTGCTTGAAGATCAGGATGTGGCCCGGGCAGTTCATCGGCTTGAGCGCATAGTCGCGCTTCTCGCTCTCGGTGACGAACATGTTCTCGCGGTACTTGTCCCAGTGGCCGGTCTTCTCCCACAGGCTCTTGTCGAGGATCTGCGGGGCCTTGACCTCCTGGTAGCCGTTGTCGCGGTACACGCGGCGCATGTACTGCTCTACCTCCTGCCACAGCGTCCAGCCCTTGGGGTGCCAGAACACCGTGCCGGGCGAATGCTCGTCGATGTGGAACAGGTCGAGCTCGCGGCCCAGGCGGCGGTGGTCGCGCTTTTCCGCCTCTTCCAGCATGTGCAGGTACTGGTTCAGCTCGTCCTTGGTGGCCCAGGCCGTGCCGTAGACG
>Ga0209959_100716_pt1 | contig 17930 bp, 16 predicted proteins | sample ThiBiot_300_biof_2_FD_183943 | JGI IMG/M metagenome (GOLD analysis project Ga0209959, IMG submission 183943) | Wastewater bioreactor microbial communities from Cape Town, South Africa - Thiocy_expt_300_biof (SPAdes) | ecosystem: Engineered > Bioremediation > Thiocyanate > Unclassified | place...
GGTACAGGCCCTTGACGCGCAGCGACGGAATGCCCACCACGATGCCGCCCAGCATGGCCACCACGCCGCCGGCCAGCAGGTTCAGCAGGAAGGGCGTGCCATAGCGCGTCTGCAGGATGGCCACCGTGTACGCGCCCAGGCCCATGAAGGCGGCCTGGCCCAGGCTCACCAGGCCGGTGTAGCCGGTGAGGATGTTGAGGCCCGTGGCGCTGGCCACGTTGATGGCCACCAGGCAGGCCATGTAGAGCCAGTAGTCGCTGGCCATGAAGGGGAACAGCAGCAGCAGCGCGGCGGCGATGGCGAGCCAGGCATGCTGGGTGCGCGAGTCGAACAGCGCCGCGTCGGCGACGTAGCTTTCCTTGAGGGTGCCGATACGCATCAGAGTCTCTCTATCTCATGGGTGCCGAACAGGCCGTAGGGCCGCGCCATCAGGATGACGACCAGCACCACGAAGGTGGCCAGCAGCTTGTATTCGCCGCCCAGGTAGGCGCCGGCCAGCGCCTCCACCAGGCCGATGAGGATGCCGCCCACGAGCGCGCCGAGCACGCTGTCGAGCCCGCCGACGATGACGACCACCAGCACCGACAGGCCGAACACGCCCATGCTCGATGAGATGCCGCCGATCGAGCCGACGATGATCCCGGAGACCGCCGCGAGCATGGCCGAGGCCACCCAGGCCAGCGAGAACACGCGCGGCACGTTGATGCCCACCGAGTAGGCCGCGGCCTGGTCGCTGGCCGTGGCGCGCAGCGCCACGCCGCCGCGCCAGTAGCGGAACACCAGCAGCACGGCGGCGATGAACACGGCCGCCACCACCGCGCCCCAGAACACCTTGGGCGCGAGGAAGGCGTCGCCGACCATGATCGGGTCGCTGGGCATGAACTCGGGCAGGCGGCGCTGGTCGGCGGTCCAGACCATCTCCACCAGGCCGATGAGCACCGAGGACAGGCCCACGGTGACCATGAAGACGGAGATCGGCGGCTCGCCCAGCAGCGGGCGGATCATGGTGCGCTCGATCACCGCGCCCAGCAGGCCGCAGGCCAGCACGGCGGCCGGAATCGCCAGCCACAGCGGCAGCGCCCACATGGCGGCGAAGGTGAAGAACAGGTAGCCGCCGGCCATGAGCATCTCGCCGATGGCGATGTTGACCACGCGCGTGGCCTTGTAGACCATCACGAAGGCCAGCGCGGCAAGCGCGTACAGCCCGCCGCTGGCGATGCCGGTGAGGCTGATCTCGAACAGGTAGGCCCAGTCCATCATGCGGCGACTCCTGCAGCGGCGCGCAGCTTGGCGCGCAGCTCATCGACGTTGCCCGAGCCCAGGTAGGCGCGGCCCACCTCCGGGTCGGCCTGCACCTCGGCCGGCACGCCCTGCGCGATGACCTGGCCGAAGTTGAGCACCACCACGTGGTCCGACAGGTCCATGACCATGCCCATGTCGTGCTCCACCATCAGCACCGTCACGCCCCACTCGGCGCGCACGTCGAGGATGAAGCGCGCCATGTCCTCGGTCTCCTCGCGGTTCATGCCGGCCACGGGCTCGTCGAGCATCAGAATTTCCGGCTGCATGGCCAGCGCGCGCGCCATCTCCACGCGCTTTTGCAGGCCGTAGGACAGGGCCGAGACGGGCGCGTGGCGGATGTGGTCGATCTCCAGGAAGTCGATGATGCGCTCCTCGATGTCGCGGCGCAGCGCGGCCTCCTCGCGGCGCGCGCGGCCCATGTACAGCAGCGCGTCGAACACGTTGGTCTTGAGGTGCGCGTGGCGGCCGAGCTTGATGTTGTCCAGCACCGTCATGCCGCGGAACAGCGCGATGTTCTGGAAGCTGCGCCCCAGGCCCATGCGGGCGCGCTGCGGCGCGGGAATGCGCGTGATGTCCTGGCCCTTGAACCGGATGCTGCCTTTCGAGGGCCGGTAGAAGCCCGAGATCGTGTTGAACAGCGAGGTCTTGCCCGCGCCGTTGGGCCCGATCACGGCGGTGATGGAGCCCGGCTGCACGGCGAAGCCCACGCCCGACAGCGCCCGCACGCCGCCGAACGCCAGCGTCACGCTGTCCACCTGCAGCAGGGGCGGGGCGGTGGTGTGCGCGCCGCGCGCAAGCGTTGTCTCCATCGGGCTCCTCTACGGGTTTTTGCGCAATCAGGTGAATCTACTTTTACGTAGACTCGTTACTCGTGAGTAGATTTTTGGAGTGTCCCGCCTTTCCGGGCATCGGGACTTTCCCGGAACACAAGAGGCCATCAGCATGGGTTCATCCTCCACCGCCGCCACTCCGGCCGCCCGGCGCGCACGCAAGCCGGCCGACGACTCGCCCTGGGCGCGCGAGAAAGAGCGCGCACAGCAGCGCGAGGCCAAGCGCAACGCCGTGCTGTCCACGGCGGCGCAGATGTTCAACGAGCGGGGCTTCCACGCCACCTCGCTGGACGACATCGCGGCGCGGCTGCACGTGACCAAGCCCACGCTGTACTACTACGTGAAGAACAAGGACGAGATCCTGCTGGAGTGCGTGAGGAAGGGCCTGCACATGACGCTCGACGGCATAGAGGCCTCGCGCGCGGCGGGCGGCAACGCCGTGGACCAGCTGCGCGCATGCATGCAGGTGTATGCCGACATCGTCACCCAGCCCTTCGGCATGTGCCTGATCCGCGTGGGCGACGAGGAAGTGCCCGAGCCCAGCCGCACCGAGCTGCGCCGCATGAAGGCCGAGATCGACCAGGCCTTCCGGCGCCTGGTGGCGCAGGGCGTGCAGGAGGGCTCGCTCAGCGCCTGCGACCCGAAGATGACGGCCTTCGTCATCGCCGGCGCCCTGAGCTGGATCGGGCGCTGGTACCAGCCCGACGGCAGCTACAGCGCCGCGCAGGTGGCCGAGCAGTGCATCGCCACGCTGATGAACGGCGTGCTCAGGCAGGCCACCCTGGCCGCGCCGCCCAGGACCAGGAAGAAGGCCTCATAGAAGCAGCGCCACGGCGCCCGAGAAGCTCAGGAACGCCAGCACGGTGGACACCAGGATGATGCGCGCCACGCGCCCCCCGTGCGCGCCGAAGCGCTCCACCAGCAGCGCCACGTTGCTCGCGCTGGGCAGCGCGGCCAGCAGCACGAGCACGGTGAACGTGAAGGGCGACAGCGGCGCGCCCAGCGCGATCGCCGCGCGGCCCACGCACCACACGAGCAGCGGGTGCACGACGAGCTTGGCCAGCGCAATGGGCACGTAGCGGCCCGGCGGCACGTATTCGTGCTGGTTCATCTGCGAGCGCGCCAGCACCGCGCCTATGGTGAACAGCGCCACGGGCGAGGCCGCGCCCGCGAGCATGGCCAGGGTCTTGTCCACCGGCCCGGGCAGCTGCCACTGCAGCGCCGAGGCCACGCCGCCGAGCACGATGGACCAGGGCATGGGGTTGGTGGCCATGCCGCGCATGGCATTGCGCAGCGCCACCGCCACGCCGTGCGCGCCCGCGCCGTCCAGGCGCGAGAGGGCGATGCACAGCGAGGTGGTGACGACCATGTCCAGCGCCATGCTCAGGATCACGGGGCCGGCGCTGTGCTCGCCCAGCAGCGCCACCAGCAGCGGCACGCCCATGAAGCCGGTGTTGGGAAAGGTGGCGACCAGCGCGCCGAAGGCCGCGTCGTTCCACCCCACGGAGCGCCTGGTGAGCGCGATGGTGCCCCCCACCATGAGCAGCGCGCACAGCAGGTAGACACCCGCCACGGCCGGGTCGAGCAGCTGCGCGATCGGCGTCTGCGCGCCGAAGCGGTACAGCATGCAGGGCAGCGCGAAGTACAGCACGAAGCTGTTGAGCCCGCCTATGGCCGACGCGGGCAGCGCCCCGCCGCGCGTGGCGAGGTAGCCGCAGAGCACGAGTGCGAAGAAGGGGAAGGTAACCAGCAGTACGGAGAGCACGGGCGCGATTGTCGCAGCGCCCGACACATCCCCACACCACTGCAACCACCCCATACGGGCCTCGCGGCGCCATGGGGGCCGCTATCATCGGCGGCCTTGTATGTCTCCCGCCCGTCGCCGCCGGCCGGCCGATGGTGCGCCCCCCGCTCCCCCTTCTCCCATGTCCGGTCTCAATCTCGCCCAGCTGCAGGCAGTGCATTACACCGAAGGCCCGTGCCTCGTGCTGGCCGGCGCGGGCTCGGGCAAGACGCGCGTGATCACGCACAAGATCGCGCGGCTCATCGAGACGGGCCTGGCGCCGCGGCGCATCGCCGCCATCACCTTCACGAACAAGGCCGCGGCCGAGATGCGCGAGCGCGCGGCCGGCCTCATCGGCCGGCAGGCCAAGGACGTGCTGGTATGCACCTTCCACGCCCTGGGCGTGCGCATGGTGCGCGAGGACGGGCACGTGCTCGGCCTCAAGCCCTCGTTCAGCATCCTCGACCAGGACGACGTGACCGGCATCCTCAAGGATTGCGCGGGCGGCACCACGGACCTGGCCACCGCGCGCCAGTGGCAGTGGACCATCAGCAACTGGAAGAACCAGGGCTGGGACGCGCGCAAGGCGCTGGCGATGGCCAAGGACGACCACGAGCGCAGCATCGCCCTCGTCATGCAGCGCTACGAGGAGCGCCTCACGGCCTACCAGAGCGTGGACTTCGACGACCTCATCGGCATGCCCATGCGCCTGCTGCGCCACCACCCCGAGGTGCGCGAGAAGTGGCAGCGCGTGCTGGGCCACGTGCTCGTCGATGAATACCAGGACACGAACGCCACGCAGTACGAGCTGCTCAAGTTCCTCGTCGGCGAGCGCGCGCGCTTCACCGCCGTGGGCGACGACGACCAGAGCATCTACGGCTGGCGCGGCGCGACGCTGGACAACCTCAAGAAGCTGCCGCAGGACTTCCCCCAGCTCAAGGTCATCAAGCTGGAGCAGAACTACCGATCCACCTCGGCCATCCTGCGCGCGGCCAACAACGTCATCGGGCCCAACCCCAAGCTGTTCCCCAAGACGCTGTTTTCCGAGCTCGGCGAGGGCGAGCCCGTGCGCGTGGTGGACTGCGACAACGAGGAGCACGAGGCCGAGCGCGCCGTGGCCCGCATCCAGGGCCTGCGCGCCGCGAGCAACCCGCCGCCCGCGTGGAAGGACTTCGCCATCCTCTACCGCGCCAACCACCAGGCCAAGCCGTTCGAGAAGGCGCTGCGCAAGGCGAACATCCCCTACAAGGTCTCGGGCGGCACGAGCTTCTTCGACCGCGCCGAGATCAAGGACCTGTGCGCGTGGTTCCGCCTGTGGATCAACAACGACGACGACCCCGCCTTCCTGCGCGCCGTCACCAGCCCGCGCCGCGGCGTGGGCCACACCACGCTGGGCGCGCTGGGCGAGTTCGCCACGCAGCACAAGCAGAGCATGTTCGGCGCGCTGTTCAACGCCATGCTGCCCGCCGTGATACCCAGGCGCGGCCTGGAGGGGCTGCTGGAGTTCGGCCGCACCCTCAACGACCTGGAGCACCGCGCGCGCCACGCGCACGGGGCCGAGGCTGCGCGCGCGTTCCTCGCCGACTGGCTCAAGGAGATCGGCTACGAGCAGCACCTCTACGACGGCGAAGACAGCGAGAAGGTGGCCGCCGCGCGCTGGAGCAACGTGCTGGAGTTCTGCGACTGGATGGCCCAGCGCGCGGGCGGGCAGGTCGAGGAAGGCACGGGCCTGCAAAGCGAGACCAAGAGCCTGCTCGAAGTGGCGCAGACCATCGCGCTGCTGTCCACCATTTCCGAACGCGAGCAGGAGCAGGACATGGTGGTGCTCTCCACCCTGCACGCCAGCAAGGGCCTGGAGTGGCCGCACGTCATCCTGGCCGGCGTGACCGAGGGCATGCTGCCCTTCAAGCTCGACGACGACGACGGCCGCCAGCAAAAGGTGAGCGACGACACCGCCGCCCGCCTGCAGGAAGAGCGCCGCCTGATGTACGTGGGCATCACCCGCGCCCAGCGCACGCTGGCCGTGGGCTGGACCAAGAAGCGCAAGAAGGGCCGCGAGATGGTCGCCTGCCAGCCCAGCCGCTTCATCGCCGAGATGAAGCTCGACGCCGCCACCGCCCGCGAGAACCCGCGCGACAAGCTGCGCCAGCTGCGCGAGGAATTCGCGCGCAAGGCGCAGGCCGCCGCGGCCGCACCGGACTGAACACCATGCGTATCACCCCATTTTTGATAGCTGCCAGCGCTTGCCTGATAAGCGCTTGCGCCCAAAATCATTCAAAAACCGCCTGCCCCACGGCCGCGCAGATGGAGCAGCCCGAGCTCGTCGGCCGCTGGCAGGCCGACATGCCGGGCCAGAGCGGCCCCATCGTGCTGGAGCTGGGCCCGCACCCCGAATGGGACGGCACGGTCAAGGGACACATCCTGCGGCCCGGCTCCAGCGCCGTCGTGGTGGGCGACGTGAACCGCGGCGAGCTGACGCTGGAGGAATCGCGCGACGGCAGAAAGGTGACCGGCAACTGGTTCGGCCAGGTGGTCGAGGGCAGCTGCGCGCGCGAGATCCGCGGCGAATGGACCGACGAGGCCGACCGCCCCTACGCCTTCACGCTGCGCAAGATCGGAGGCCCCCAGCCATGACGCGCGCCCTGCCCTTGCCGCTGCGCTGCTGCGCCGCCCTGCTCGGCGCCGCGCTGCCCCTGGCCAGCCCCGCGCAGACCGCAGCCCCCGCCGCAGGCGACGCCGGCTGGCGCCAGTGCGCGGCCCTGGCGGGTGACAGCCAGGCGCGCCTGGCCTGCTTCGACCGGTGGGCCGGCGAGCAGGCCTGGCAGGCGCCCGCGGCCTCGGCCAGCGCGCAGCCGGCCGCCCCAGGGGACGCGCCGCCCCCGCCCGTGGACGCCACGCCGCCCGCCACGCACACCGCCGAGGCCGTCCAGGTGGACGGCTGCCGCGACGCGCAGTACGGCACGCTCTCGCGCTTCTGGGAGCTGGAGGCCGGCAGCGACTGCGGCGCCTTCCGCTTCCGCGGCTACCGGCCCATGACCGTCTCCGTGGTGGGCGCGAACAACGTGAACCGGCAGCCCACCTCCGGCAATCCCGAGAACAACGCCACCAGCCCCATCGACTACCGCCGCACCGAGATGCGCATGCAGCTGTCGGTGCGCACCAAGCTCGCCCAGGGCCTGCTCCCGCGCAGCAACCCCGGCCTGCGCGACTCGCTGTGGTTCGGCTACACGCAGCAGTCGTACTGGCAGCTGTTCAGCCCCGACATCTCGCGGCCGTTCCGCAACACGGACCACGAGCCCGAGATCGTGTACGTCTACCCCACCGACGCGCGGCTGCCCTGGGGCTGGCGCTGGCGCTACAGCGGCCTGGGCCTGGTGCACCAGTCCAACGGCCAGAGCCTGCCGCTGTCGCGCAGCTGGAACCGCGTGTACCTGATGAGCGGCATGGAGCTTGCCGACCGCTGGCGCATCACCGGCCGCATCTGGAAGCGCCTGCACGAGAGCGCCGCGAACGACGACAACCCCGGCATCAGCAACTACGTGGGCCGCGCCGAGCTGGGCGTGGCCTGGACCCCCAACCCGGACAACACGCTGTCGCTGACCGCGCGCCACTCGCTGGGCGCCACGGCGCGCGGCTCGGTGCGCCTGGAATGGCTGCAAAGCCTGGGCACCAGCTTCGTGGGCCGGCGCACCAACCTGCGCCTGCACACGCAGCTGTTCTCCGGCTACGGCGACAGCCTGATCGACTACAACCGCAGGCGCACCGTGTTCAGCGTGGGCGTGAGCCTGGTGGATTTCTGACCGGCCTGCGCCGGAAGCCGCCTGCCGGCGGCCGGTGGAGGGGGGAGAAGTTTCGCGCGCCGGGGCGCTCATCACATCCGGTTACGGTTTGCCCCGCGCCGCGGCTTGAAGCGGCGCCGGGGCGGGCACACAATCGCAGGCGGCCATCTCTGCTATCGGCCATGGGGTGGTCATAAGGCTTTGACTATCGGCGTGCAGCCGGCCAGCCTTCGATAAGGCGCCGGCTTCGCCCGGTTTTCCTGCCTTTGCCCGCGGGCCTTCCCCGCAACAATGCCCACCGGAGGAGGAGACCATGGACCTGCAATACGAGCTCAAGGCCGGTAGCTATTACCTGTACGACATGCGCGAGACGCCCAGTGCCGTCACGGGCGAGCGCCGCTTCAAGCTCAAGACCGACAGCGTGGCCATCGCCTTCGACCGGCACACGGGCCAGATGCACCAGCACGGCAGCCCGGCGCGCATCCAGTCCTGGGCCACGCACCAGCGCCGGCGCCTGCGCGCCGCGGGGGCGCTCGACGAAGCCAACGGCATCGTCGTCGTCTCGGGCCCGCTGCCCGTGGACGAGCTCAACAAATGCCTGTGGATCAGCGGCTACTGCCGGCGCCTGTTCACGCGCCTGGCCACCCTGCCGCACGGCAAGCTGCAGCGCCAGGCTCAGCAGTGGAAAAAAGCGGCCTGAGCGCTTATCTGGCAAGCGCCATTAGCTACCAATTAAATAGCAAACCACCGAAACAGCCTGCGACAGGGCTCACAGGAACATGCCGCCCGAGGCCTCGATGCGCTGCGCGTTGATCCAGCGGCTCGCGGGCAGCAGCAGCGATGCGACCACGCCGCCGATGTCGTCCGGCACGCCCACGCGGCCCAGCGCCGTCTGCGAGGCGACGAAGGCGTTCACCTGGGCGTTGTCGCGCACCGTACCCCCGCCGAAGTCGGTCTCGATCGCGCCCGGCGCCACCACGTTCACCGCGATGCCGCGCGGCCCCAGCTCCTTGGCCAGATAGCGCGTGAGCACCTCCACGCCCCCCTTCATCGCCGCGTAGGCGGCGTAGCCCGGCAGCGCGAAGCGCGCGAGGCCCGAGGACAGGTTGACGATGCGCCCGCCGTCGCGCAGCAGCGGCAGCAGCGCCTGCGTGAGGAAGAACGGCCCCTTGAGGTGGACCGCCACCAGTTCGTCGAATTGCGCCTCGGTCGTCTCGGCGAAGGGCGCGTGGATGCCGATGCCCGCGTTGTTCACCAGGAAGTCGAAGCGCTCGGCGGACCACACGCGCGCCAGCGCCTCGCGCACCTGCGCCGCGAAGGCCGCGAAGGTGCCGCTGCGCGCCACGTCGAGCGGCAGCGCCACGGCGCGGCGCCCCAGGCCCTCGATCTCCGCGACCACGGCCTGCGCCTCGTCGGCGCGGCTGCGGTAGGTCAGGATCACGTCGATGCCCTGGCGCGCGATCTGGAGCGCCGCGTTGCGGCCCAGGCCGCGGCTGCCGCCGGTCACGAGCGCGATGGGGGTGGAGGATGCGGTGGAGGTCATGGCAGGTTCCTTTGGGATGGGATGCCCACACTGTATTGATCGATCCAGCCTTGATAAATAATCGAAAATCGATTTGTTTGTTCAAATTTACAGACCAATAAGCCACCATGAGTCCCATAGAGTGCATGCAGGTCTTCGCGCGCGTGGCCGAGCTGGGCAGCTTCACCCAGGCTGCCGCGGCGCTGGGCCTGCCCAAGGCCAGCGCCTCGCTGGCCGTGCGGCAGCTCGAAACCCGGCTCGGCACCCGGCTGCTGCACCGCACCACCCGGCGCGTGCAGCTCACGCAGGACGGGCAGGCCTGCTACGAGCGCTGCAAGGGGCTGCTGGCCGATCTCGACGAATTCCAGGCCATGTTCCAGTACCCCGAGGGCGCCCCGCTGCGCGGACGGGTGCGCATCGACATGACCACGGGGCTTGCACGCAACGTGGTGGTCCCGCGCCTGCCCGAGCTGCTGCGCCGCCATCCCGCGCTGGAGGTGGAGCTCAGCAGCACCGACCGCCGCGTGGACCTCGTGCGCGAGGGGTTCGACTGCGTGCTGCGCGCGGGCCCCGTGGGCGACGCGAACCTCGTCGCGCGGCCCCTGGGCCTGCTGCACCAGGCCAACTGCGCCAGTCCTGCCTACCTGCAGGCCATGGGCACGCCGCACGCGCTGGAAGATCTCGCCCGCCACCGCCTCGTGCATTACACGGGCACGCTGGGCGCGCGCCCGGTGGGTTTCGAGGTGCAGGACGGCAGCGGCGGCGTGACGCGCCATGCCATGGCCGGCGCGGTCACCGTCAACAACGCGGAGGCCTACCTGTCCGCCGGCCTTGCCGGCCTGGGCCTGATCCAGATGCCGCGCCTGAGCGTGCGGGACCTGCTCGCGAGCGGCCTGCTCGTGGAGGTGCTGCCTGCGCATCCGGCGCCGTCCATGCCCCTGACCCTGGTCTATGCCCACCACCGCAATCTCTCGCGGCGCGTGCGCGTGGTGATGGACTGGCTGGCCGGGGTGGTGCAGGAGGGGCTCGCCAGCCCCGGTGGCCCCGTCACGCAGCCATGAAGGCGGCGGCCTTCAATCCTCGCCGCCGTCCTCGTCTTCGCCCGCTCCCTCGTTGTCGTCGTCCGGATCGGCGTGCTTGACCACCGTGACCGGCACCGGGCTCTGGTGCACCAGCGCCTGCGACACCGATCCCAGCCAAGCGCCGCGCAGGCCGCCCAGGCCGCGCGCGCCGATGAACAGCGCGTCGCAGCCGCAGTTCTCCACCATGTCCACCAGCGTGGCGGCCACGGGGCCGAGGGCGATTTCGGTCTCGTAGGGCACGCCGGCGGCCTCCACCAGCGCCACGGCGCTGGCCATCAGGTGGCGGCCCGCGGCCACGCTGGCCTCGGCCACGGCATCGGCGCCCTGCGTGGCCAGCTCGATGAAGCTCGCCTCCTCCTGCACATGGCCCAGCACCAGCGTGGCCCGCAGGCCGCCGCGGCGCATCAGTTCGAGGCCGTGGCGCACGGCGTCCAGCGCGAGTTCGGAGCCATCGACGGCGATCAATATCCTGAGCATGTTTCCTCCTTGCTGTACCCGGTCAGTGTAGGCCAGGCACTCTGGGACAATCGCCGCCCATGCTGCAATTCCAACTTCTCGCCAACGACCCCTCCAGCCACGCGCGGCGCGGCACGCTCACGCTCAACCACGGCGTGGTGCAGACCCCGATCTTCATGCCCGTGGGCACCTATGGCACCGTCAAGGGCGTGATGCCGCGCAGCCTGCGCGAGATGGGCGCCCAGATCATCCTGGGCAACACCTTCCACCTGTGGATGCGCCCGGGCCTGGACATCGTGAAAGACTTCGGCGGGCTGCACGGCTTCGAGCAGTGGGACAGGCCCATCCTGACCGACTCGGGGGGCTTCCAGGTCTGGAGCCTGGGGGCGATGCGCAAGATCACCGAAGAGGGCGTGCACTTCGCCTCCCCCGTCAACGGCGACAAGCTCTTCATGTCGCCCGAGGTCAGCATGCAGATCCAGACGATCCTGAACTCGGACATCGTCATGCAGCTCGACGAATGCACGCCCTACGAGACCAACGGCCACAAGACCACCGAGGCCGAGGCGCGCAAGAGCATGGAGATGAGCCGCCGCTGGGCCGCGAGGTCCAAGGCCGAGTTCGAGCGCCTGGCCAACCCCAACGCGCTGTTCGGCATCGTGCAGGGCGGCATGTACGAGCACCTGCGCCAGGAGTCGCTCGACGCCCTGGTGGAGATGGACTTCCCCGGCTACGCCATCGGCGGCGTGAGCGTGGGCGAGCCCAAGGACGAGATGCTGCGCATCATGGCCCACACGCCGCACCGCCTGCCGGCCCACAAGCCGCGCTACCTGATGGGCGTGGGCACGCCCGAGGACCTGGTCGAGGGCGTGGCCCAGGGCGTGGACATGTTCGACTGCGTGATGCCCACGCGCAACGCGAGGAACGGCACGCTGTTCACGCGCTACGGCGACCTGAAGATCCGCAACGCGCGCCACAAGGCCGACCACCAGCCGCTGGACCCTTCCTGCACCTGCCACGCCTGCGCGGGCACCGAGGGCGTGGCCTGGAACGACGGCGGGCGCGGCGGCTTCTCGCGCGCCTACCTGCACCACCTGGACCGCTGCGGCGAGATGCTGGGCCCCATGCTCACCACCATCCACAACCTGCACTACTACCTGAATCTGATGCAGGAGATCCGCGACGCGCTCGATGCCGGCGCCTTCGCCGCATTCCGCGCGCGCTTCAAGGCCGACCGGGCGCGCGGCGTCTGATTCAGCCCTGCGCGGCCGCCGCCGCGCCGCAGGCATGGCAGAACCGCGCGAACGCGCTCTTGCGCGTGCTGCAGTGCCCGCAGCGGTCGAACAGCCCTATGCCGCAGTGCGGGCAGAAGTCGATCTTCTCGTTCTTCAAGTCCACCGCGCGCTCGCAGCCCGGGCACACGCCCTTGGCCAGGCGCGCCAGGGCCACGTCGTAGCTCAGCTCCTTGCGGCGCTCCTGGTCGGGCAGCTGCTCGGCCTGCTTCTGCCGCTCCAGGTAGCGGTTCAGCGCCACGATGGCGTAGCGCCCCACGAGCGCCGTGACCGCGATGCCCACCGCGTAGCGCACGTAGCCGCCGTAGCTCGGCAGGTAGGGCACGAGCTCGACGAAGAACGCGAACAGCGCGAAGAGGATGAAGCCCCAGACGAAGGGCCAGTACATGCTCTGGCGCTTCCTCGCGAACAGCCAGCCCGCGGCCACCAGCAGCGGCAGCGTGAGCGCCAGGCGGTAGAGGAACACGCGCAGCTCCACCCGGCGCTGCTCGGCGGCCATCTTCTGGCCGCCCTCGCGCTCCATGGCGCCCAGGCGCTGCTGCGCGGCCTGCGCGCCCTGGCGCGCGTCCAGCAACGCCTGCTGCTGCGCCTGCACGGCCTGCTGCGCCTTGCGCTCGCCGGCCTTGAGCGCATCGAGCGCGCGGGTGCGCGCGATCACCTCGGGGTCATGCTCGGCGCGCTGCGTGGCGCTACGCGCGGCCAGCCAGTTGGAGAAGCCCTCGCGCTCGGCCAGGGTCTCGCTGCGCGCCTTGGCGTGCTGCAGCCGGGCCTGCTCCAGCGCCGCCTGCGCATCCTGCTCGGCCTGGCGCGCGTCGCGCACCTGCGCGCGCAGCTGCTGCGCCGCGCCCTGGTCGAGGAAATCGTCCAGCGCCAGCGGCCGCTCCACCCGGGGCAGGTCGCCCACGATGGTGCCGCCCAGTCCGATCAGGAAGCCTGCAAACACCAGCGCCACCAGCCACAGGCCGCGGCGAAACCATTTTTCCGATAGGCGCAATGCCTTGCCCATACTGCCCTCCTGTCCGGTCACTATTCGTTTGATAGCTGCAAGCGCACCATGCATGGGCGCTACGGCCGATTTTCGTCTGAAACGCGCTTGCCAGCACTGCGGCAGTGCGCACAATGGCCTGCCATGAGCACCACCCCCACCCCCCCGGCCCCCTGGGAGCGCATCGTCGCCGACGTGGCCGACGCCCTGATCTACGCCGACCGCGAAGGCATCATCCGCGCCTGGAACCCGGCGGCCACGGCGCTGTTCGGCTTCGAAGCAGCCGAGGCCCTGGGCCAGAGCCTGGACCTGATCATCCCGGCGCACCTGCGCGAGGCCCATTGGCGCGGCTTCGACCGCGCGATCGCGCGCGGCAGCTGCGGCCGCGAGGTGCGCACCACGCGCGGCACGCACAAGGACGGACGCAAGCTGTACGTGGACATGAGCTTCAGCGTGGTCACGGACGGCAACGGCCAGGCGCTGGGCTCCGCCGCCATGGCCCGGGACGCGACCGAGCGCTACCTGGCCGAGCTGGCGCGGCGCAAGGCCGGGGGCTGAGCCGCACGGGTATTGGCGGCACAGGCGCGCCGGGCGAGGAGCGGCATCATTCCTCAAAAAGAATAGCTCATAGCGCTTATTGGATAAGCGCTGGAGCCTGATTTCACTCACATTGCCAGCAATTGCAGCACCTGCTCGCGCAGCAGCATGGGCTGCACTTCGCCAGGCGGCATGGGGCGCCCCACGTTCAGCCCCACGCGGTTGAACATGCCGCGCCGGAACGGCCGCACCATCGCCCCGCCCTGCTCGATGCGGCTGAAGAACGAGCCCCACAGGTTCGTCAGCGCCATCGGCACCACGGGTGCATCCACCCCGTCGGCGCGGGCGCGGTCGATGATCTTCATGATGCCGCCCTTGAACTCCTGCAGCTGCCCGTCGCGCGTGATGCCGCCTTCGGGGAAGATGGCCAGCAGGTCCCCCTCGCGCAGCACCTGCGCGGCGCGCGCGAACGCGGCCTCGTAGGTGGCGGCGTCGTCCTTCTGCGGCGCGACCGGGATCGCCTTGGCCAGGCGGAACAGCCAGCCCAGCACAGGGATGCGGAAGATGCGGTGGTCCATCACGAAGCGGATGGGCCGGGGGCTCGCGGCCATGAGCAGCACGGCATCGACGAAGCTCACGTGGTTGCACGCGAGGATGGCCGCGCCCTCGGTGGGGATGTGCTCGTCGCCGCGCACCTTGAAGCGGTACACGCAGCGCGAGAGCACCCAGGCCACGAAGCGCAGCAGGTATTCGGGCACAAGCATGAAGATGTAGAACGCCACCACCGCGTTGGCGATGCCCGTGAACAGGAAAACCTGCGGCACCGTGAAGCCCGCCGACAGCAGGGCGCCGGCCAGCACCGCGCTGGCGATCATGAACAGCGCGTTGAGGATGTTGTTGGCCGCGATGATGCGCGCGCGGTGCGTGCTCTGGCTGCGCATCTGGATCAGCGCGTACATGGGCACGCTGTACAGGCCCGCGAACAGGCTGAGCAGCAGCAGATCCAGCATCACGTGCCAGTGCGCGGGCCGCGCCACGAAGGCCGCGAGGCCTTGCGGCGCGGACGGCGGCAGCCCGCGCGAGGCAAAGTACAGGTCGATGGCGAACACGCTCATGCCGATGGCGCCCAGCGGCACGAGGCCGATCTCCACGTGCCGGCGCGAGAGCACCTCGCACAGCAGCGAGCCGATGCCGATGCCCACCGAGAACACCACGAGCAGCAGCGAGGCCACCTGCTCGTCGCCGTGCAGCACCTGCTTGGCGAAGCTCGGGAACTGGCTCAGGAACACCGCGCCGAAGAACCACATCCACGAGATGCCGAGCAGCGAGCGGAACACGACGAGGTTGCCGTGCGCGAGCCTGAGGTTGCGCCAGGTCTCGCTCACCGGGTTCCAGTTGATGGCCAGGCCCGGGTCGGTGGCGGGCGCCAGCGGAATCCACTGCGCCACCAGCCGCCCGGCCAGCGCCAGGCCCACGCAGGCCACGGCCACCGCGGTGTGGCCCACGCCCGGCAGCGCCACCAGCAGGCCGCCCGCCACGTTGCCCAGCAGGATGGCGACGAAGGTGCCCATCTCCACCATGCCGTTGCCGCCCGTGAGCTCGCGCTCGGAGAGCGCCTGCGGCAGGTAGGCGAACTTCACCGGCCCGAACAGCGTGGAGTGCAGCCCCATGAGGAACACGCAGCCCAGCAGCACGGCCGCGCTGCCCGCCATGAAGCCTGCGGCCGCCACCAGCATGATGGCGATCTCCAGGTTCTTCACGAAGCGGATGATGCGCGTCTTCTCGAACTTGTCGGTGAGCTGCCCGGCCGTGGCCGAAAACAGCAGGAACGGCAGGATGAACAGCGCACCGATCACCAGGCCCGCCATGGCGGGCGGCAGCCACGACACGCCGAGCTGGTAGGTCACCATCACGGTGAAGGCGAACTTGAACAGGTTGTCGTTCGCCGCGCCCGCGAACTGCGTCCAGAAGAACGGGGCGAAGCGCCGCTGGCGCAGCAGCGCGAACTGGTTGGGGTGCTGCGCCTCGGGCGCATGGGGGCTCGATGAAGATATGGGTTGCTGCGCGCTCATGTGCGGCGGGCCTTTGGTGACGTGACGGTGCCGCGCATTGTGCGCACAAACCGGCGCTGCCCGGCCAAGGCCTGCCGCGCGCACTAATCGATGGCGCTGGATAGGCAAGCCAGGGGTTTTCTGCCATTCTGGCGCCTCCTGCCGGGCCGGCGCGCAGGCCGGCCTCCCGTTCGGAGAAGGAGAAAGCCCGCCATGCCGCCCCCTCAACCACCCCGCTCCGGGCCGCCGCCCGGATCGCCGCAGCCGCCCTGGCAATGGAATCCCAACAGGCTGTGGCTGGTGATCCTGGCGCTGACGGCGCTGTTCTGGCTGCGCGACCTCTGGGTCACGTCCAACCAGGTGCAGCCCATACCGTACAGCGAGTTCCTGCAGCACCTGAAAGCCGGCCGGCTGCAATCCATATCGATCAGCAGCCAGTTCATCGAAGGCCAGCTCAAGACGGCGTTGCCAGACGGCCGCACGCGCATCGTCACGACGCGCGTCGACCCCGCCCTGGCGGCGGAGCTGGCCGGCTACGACGTGCGCTTCGAGGGCGTGGTGGAGAACAAGCTGCTGAGCGGGCTGCTGTCATGGGTGATCCCGGGTCTGATGCTGCTGGCCGCATGGAGCTTCATCGGCCGGCGCATCGCGGCGCAAGGCGGCATGGGCGGCCTGCTGGCCGTGGGCAAGAGCCGCGCCAAGCTGCATTCGGAGACCGACGTGAAGGTCAGCTTCGACGACGTGGCGGGCGTGGACGAGGCCAAGGCGGAGCTGCGCGAGTCGGTCGAGTTCCTGCGCAACCCCAAGGACTACGGCCGGCTGGGCGCGCACATGCCCAAGGGCATCCTGCTGGTGGGGCCTCCGGGCACCGGCAAGACGCTGCTGGCGCGCGCCATGGCCGGCGAGGCCGGCGTGCCCTTCTTCAGCATCACGGGCTCGGAGTTCGTGGAGATGTTCGTGGGGGTCGGCGCGGCGCGCGTGCGCGACCTGTTCGAGCAGGCCCGCGCCTCGGCGCCGTGCATCATCTTCATCGACGAGCTCGACGCCCTGGGCCGGGCGCGCGGCGCGGGTCCGCTCTCGGGCGGCCACGACGAGAAGGAGCAGACGCTGAACCAGCTGCTGGCCGAGATGGACGGCTTCGACACCAGCGCGGGCGTGGTGATCCTGGCCGCCACCAACCGTCCCGAGATACTCGACCCGGCGCTGCTGCGGGCCGGCCGCTTCGACCGGCAGGTGCTGGTCGACCGGCCCGACCGCAAGGGCCGCGCCGACGTGCTGCGCGTGCACCTCAAGAAGGTGCGGCTGGGCGGCGACGTCGATCCCGACGCGGTGGCGGCGCTCACGCCGGGCTTCGCCGGCGCCGACCTGGCCAACCTCGTCAACGAAGCGGCGCTGCTGGCCACGCGGCGCGGCGCCGACGCCGTCGCGATGGCGGACTTCACCGCCGCCGTGGAGCGCATCGTCGCCGGGCTGGAGCGCCACCAGCGCGTGCTCGGCGACAAGGAGCGGCGCACCGTGGCCGTGCACGAGATGGGCCACGCGCTGGTGGCGATGGCGCTGCCCGGCACCGACCCGGTGCACAAGATCTCCATCATCCCGCGCGGCATAGGCGCCCTGGGCTACACCCTGCAGCGCCCCAGCGAGGACCGCTACCTGGCCAGCAAGAGCGAGCTGCGCAACCGCCTGGCGGTGCTGATGGCCGGGCGCGCAGCCGAGGCGCTGGTGATGGGCGAGGTGTCCACGGGCGCGGCCGACGACCTGGTCAAGGCCACGGACATCGCGCGCGACATGGTGGCGCGCTACGGCATGTCGCCGGAAGTCGGCCAGGTGGTCTACGAGCGCCAGCAGCCGCGCTTCCTCGACCTGCCCGACGGCATGGCGCTGGAGCGCGGCCTGTCGGACGACACCTCCCGGCGCATCGACATGGCCGTGCGCGCGCTGGTGGACGAAGCCTTCGCCCGGGCCAGCGCGGTGCTGGCCGAGCGGCGCGCGCTGCTGCAGGAGGGCGCGGACAGGCTGCTGGCGCAGGAAACTCTCACCGAAGCGGATCTGCTGCCGCTGGCCGAAGCCGCGCAGCGCGGGCCCGCCGCGTGATGCCCCGGCGCGTCATTGACTTCGGCCGCCGTGTTGCCGACACTGGCCCGGTCGCCGCCCTGGCGCGGCCGCCACTCCGGAGGTTGCAATGCATCCGTCTGCTGGAGCCCGAAGCTGCCTGTACGACCGCGCCGAGCTGGATGCGGTGATGCATGCCATGGCGAGCCGGGTCGCGGCCTGGCTGCAACCGCAGCAGCGCCTGGCCGTGATCGGCATT
>Ga0209959_100717_pt1 | contig 17862 bp, 20 predicted proteins | sample ThiBiot_300_biof_2_FD_183943 | JGI IMG/M metagenome (GOLD analysis project Ga0209959, IMG submission 183943) | Wastewater bioreactor microbial communities from Cape Town, South Africa - Thiocy_expt_300_biof (SPAdes) | ecosystem: Engineered > Bioremediation > Thiocyanate > Unclassified | place...
GGGGGCGCGAATCTACGGCGCAGGCGCGAAGCCAGAGGAGCCCGACGGCGTCTCCCCGTTCCCACCGATGATCAGTCGGCGATTCTCCCCCAACCTCCGAGGAGAATCGACACATAAGGAGCCCGCTCGCGGGCGATGCTCTTTTCCTCGCGGCTCCGGGGCAACGGTATCGCCCGCGAGCGGGCTCCTACAGCAAGCCCAGCGCCTCGGCGTGGTGCCGCAGGTGGTCGTCGATGAAGCTGGTGATGAACCAGTAGCTGTGGTCGTAGCCGGCGTGCCGGCGCAGCAGCAGGGCCTGTCCGGATTCGGCGCAGGCCTGGTCGAACAGTTCCGGTTTCAGCTGCGCTTCGAGGAAGCCGTCGGCCTCGCCCTGGTCGATCAGGATGGTGCCGGGAAAGGTCTGCCGCCGCACCAGTTCGCAGGCATCGTGCGCGGCCCAGGCCGCCGGGTCGTCGCCCAGGTAACGCGGCAGCGCCTTGCGCCCCCACGGCACCTGGCTGGGGGCCACGATCGGGGCGAAGGCCGACACCGAGCGATAGCGTGCAGGGTTGTTCAATGCCAGGGTCAGCGCGCCGTGGCCACCCATCGAATGGCCGCAGATGCCGCTGCGCGCGAGGTCGGCCGGGAAATGGGTGCCGACCAACGCGGGCAGTTCGTCGACGACGTAGCTGGCCATGCGGAAGCGCGTCGACCACGGTGCCTCGGTGGCGTCGAGGTAGAAGCCGGCGCCTTCGCCGAACTCCCAGTCGCCGGTGGCGCCGTCGAAGCCGGTATCCCGCGGGCTGGTATCGGGCATCACCAGGATCAGGCCCAGTTCGGCCGCCAGCCTTTGCGCGCCGGCCTTGATCGTGGCGGTTTCCTCGGTGCAGGTGAGGCCGGCCAGGAAATACAGCACCGGACACTGCTGCCGCGCCGCCTGCGGCGGCTGGTAGACGGCAAAGCGCATGGGGCCGGCACAGGCATGCGATTCATGCCGATAGAAGCCCTGCACGCCCGCATGCAGGCGCTGTTCGGAAATCGTTTCGATGGCCATGGCTTTGTACTGTCCTGGTCGCGCGAACCGCCAGCATACTTGGCCGCCACGATGGCAGCCCGTTCAGGCTTGCCGGCCACGCGCGTCGGCAGAGACTGGTAGAATCCGCCCCTTGCGCGTCTCATTCACGGCGCTGCGTTCCGCTCCGAGGTTTCCCCATGTCATCCCCCACTTCCGACCACGCCCCGGTCCCGTCCGGCTTTGGCGCGCTGGCACTGCACCCCGACGTTCAGCGCGTGCTGGCCGACGTCGGCTACGAGTCGCCCTCGCCGATCCAGGCCGCCACCATCCCGCCGCTGCTGGAAGGCCGCGACGTGCTGGGCCAGGCGCAGACCGGCACCGGCAAGACCGCCGCGTTCGCCTTGCCGATCCTCTCGCGCATCGAGCGCCGCGCCGGCAAGCCGCAGGCGCTGGTGCTGGCGCCCACGCGCGAGCTGGCGATCCAGGTGGCCGAGGCGTTCCAGACCTATGCCGCGCACGTCCCCGGCTTCCAGGTGCTGCCGATCTACGGCGGCCAGAGCTACGGCCCGCAACTGCATTCGCTCAAGCGCGGCGTGCACGTCGTGGTCGGCACGCCCGGCCGCGTGATCGACCATCTGGACAAGGGCACGCTGGACCTCTCGGAGCTGAAATTCCTGGTGCTCGACGAGGCTGACGAGATGCTGCGCATGGGCTTCATCGACGACGTCGAGAAGGTGCTGCAGGCCACCCCGCCCGGGCGCCAGGTCGCGCTGTTCTCGGCGACCATGCCGGTGCCGATCCGCAAGATCGCGCAGCGGCATCTGAAGGACCCGGTCGAAGTCACCATCAAGTCCTCGACCACGACCGCGGCGAACATCCACCAGCGCTACTGGTTCGTCAGCGGCATGCACAAGCTCGATGCCTTGACCCGCATCCTCGAGGCCGAGCCGTTCGACGCGATGATCATCTTCGCGCGCACCAAGCAGGCCACCGAGGAGCTGGCCGAGAAGCTGCAGGCGCGCGGCCTGGCCGCCGCCGCGATCAACGGCGACATCGCCCAGGCACAGCGCGAGCGGGTGATCCAGCAGCTGAAGGACGGCAAGCTCGACATCCTGGTCGCCACCGACGTGGCCGCGCGCGGGCTGGACGTGGAGCGGATCAGCCACGTGCTGAACTACGACATCCCGTACGACACCGAAAGCTACGTGCACCGCATCGGCCGCACCGGCCGCGCCGGGCGCAGCGGCGAGGCGATCCTGTTCGTCAGCCCGCGCGAACGCGGCATGCTGCACGCGATCGAGCGCGCCACCCGCCAGCCGATCGAGCAGATGCAGTTGCCGTCGGTCGAGGTGGTCAATGATGTACGCATCGGCAAGTTCAAGCAGCGCATCAGCGACATGCTGGCGCAGGGCGACCTCGGCCAGTTCCAGCAGCTGATCGAGCAGTACGAGCAGGAACACAACGTGCCGGCGGTCGAGATCGCCGCCGCGCTGGCGCGCATCGCCCAGGGCGACCAACCGCTGCTGCTGGCGCCGCCGCCCAAGCGCGAGAAGTACGAGCCGGCCACGCGCGAACACAAGCCGCGCGAGCGCGACGGTGCCAGCCGCACGGCCCGCGAGCACAAGCCGCGCAGTCACGAGGGCGCGACACCGCGCGAGTTCGCGGCGCGCCCGCTGCGCGCGCATGCCACCGAACAAGGCAAGCGCACCTACCGCATCGAAGTCGGCCACGAGCATGGCGTCAAGCCGGGCAACATCATCGGCGCGATCGCCAACGAGGCAGGACTGGACAGCCAGTACATCGGCCGCCTCAGCATCCGCGACCACTACAGCCTGATCGACCTGCCCGACGGCATGCCGAAGGAAATCTTCGAGCACCTGAAGAAGGTGTGGGTGGTGCAGCAGCAGTTGCGCATCCACGAGTGGGACGGCAACGACACCGGCTCAGCGGCACCGCCCGCACACCACGCCCCCAGCCACAAGCCGGGCGGCCACAAACCCGGCGGATTCAGGCCAGGCGGCGTCAAGCCACGCACGGGCAGCAAGCCACCACCGCGCAAATAAGGCGCGCGCCCGACAGTCGAGGCCGCTCAGGCACTCTGCGGCAACGGCGGTTCGCCGGCATCGAAGGGGTCGAGCCAATCCTCCGGCTGCAGCACCGGCAAACCGTGCGCCAGGCGCGCCTTGTCGCACTGCGGGCTGGCCGCACCAAACTCCCACGAGGGCTGCACCTCGCGGCACACCGATGGCCGCAGCGGATAGATACCGCATTGCGCGGCCTCGCCCACCACGCCCTGCAAGGCGGTGCAACGCGGCTGTGCGGCCTGCGTGCCGCGCATCACGACGCGGTGCGGATCGAGTTTCTCGGTCAGCTCCGGCGGCACCTTGCCGCCCAGGAACGCCTCCGTCTCCGACCAATGGAAGGCCACGCGGAAATACGCGCAGCAGGCACCACAACGCAAACAGGGATGCAGCATCGAATCGAACCCGGGCGCAGCTCATGGCGCACCCCGCGGCGCGCAGCGGACGATTCTAGAGCGTCCGCAACCCGCCGCACGGCAGACCACGCGATGCGTTCAACACGCGCTCAGGGTTCACCCGCAAACGTGTTGCACTGACTCACGTCGCCGCTGCCGAAGCCGGTCTTGAACCATTTCACCCGCTGCGCCGAGGTGCCATGGGTGAAGGTGTCCGGCCGCACCCGGCCCTGCGACTGCTGCTGCAAGGCGTCGTCGCCGATGTGGCTGGCGGCGTTCAGGGCCTCCTCGATGTCGCCCGGCTGCAGCCAGTTCAACTCGCGCTGGCTGTGGTTTGCCCACACGCCGGCGTAGCAGTCCGCCTGCAGCTCCTGGCGCACCGACAGGCCGTCGGCGCCATCCATCGGCGCGCCGCGGCGGCGTGCCTCGTCGACCTTGTCGAACACGCCGGTGAGCTTCTGCACGTGATGGCCCACCTCGTGGGCGATCACGTAGGCGCGGGCGAAGTCGCCGGACGAATGCAGCTCGTCCTGCAATTGCTGGAAGAAGGCCAGGTCGAGGTAGACCTTCTGGTCGGCCGGGCAATAGAACGGCCCCACCGCGCTGGTCGCGCCGCCGCAGCCGGTGCTGACGCCGCCGCTGAACAGGTGCAGCTTCGGCTCGACATAGGTCATGCCACTGGCCTGGAAGATCTCCCCCCAGGTCTGCTCGGTCGAATGCAGGATCGCGCTGACGAAGGCCTGTTGCTCCGGATCGACCTGGGCCGGCGTGTCGGACGACGGCGCGTAGGACGCGCTGCCGCCCTGATCGAGCAGGGCCATGGGATTCTTGAAGAAGACCCAGCCCAGGATCGCGAGCACGATCAGGCCGCCGATGCCCATCCGGCCGCCACCGCCGCCGAAGCGCCGACCGCCGCCATTGCCGCCGATCTCGACGTTGCTGCTGCTGCCACCTTTTCGCCAATCCATGATGTCCTCGCCGGGCGCCGTGCGGTGGCGCCATCGTGCGACGATAGCGCCACGCCCGCGATCGCGCCAAGCGGCACGCCACCGATACCCCATCTGCCGAGGACCACCATGACCCAGTTGCCCGCCCTGGTTACCCTGCTCACTATCCTGCTGCTGTTCGGCACCAGCTGGCTGGTGGGCCGCGCCCGCGGCAAGTACGCGATCAAGGCACCGGCCACCAGTGGGCACCCGATGTTCGAGCGAGCCTACCGCGTGCAGATGAACACGCTGGAACAGACCGTGATGTTCCTGCCCACGCTGTGGCTGGCGGCGACCTACGGCTTCACCGGCTGGGCCGGCATTGCCGGACTGGTCTGGGTGGCGGGACGGGTGTGGTACGCAGTGGCGTACATGGCCGAGCCGGCGAAACGCGGCCCCGGCTTCGGACTGGCCTCAGTCGGCTGGATCGCCTTGCTGGTGATGGCCGCCATCGGCGTGGTGCGCGCGATGGCGGTAGGCTGACGCGCTTGCCGTCAATCCGGCAACCCCGGCGCCACGGCGCTCAAGGCCCATACGCGATGTGGCACCGCCAGCGGCTCGTGCGGATGACGGCTGGCCAGCATCGCGGCCAGTTCCCCATCGAAATGCTTCACCTTGGCCGCATCCAGTACGGCGCCGATACCGGCGCTGGCACGGATCCGGCCGCGCCAGGCCTCGTGGCTGTAGGGGATGTCCAGGTCGAACGACCAGGTGCGCAAATCGGTGAAACCGGCCTCGGCCACATCCTTCAACCAGGCCGGATACAGGCCGCTGCCGCTGTGCAGGGTCCAGCCGGGATTGCAGGCCAGGATCAGCCGCTCGGTGTCCTGCACGATGTTGCCGTTCAACGGCAGCCAGTCGAAGTGGGCAATCAGCAAGTGTCCGCCCGGGCGCAACCAGCGACGCACCAGGGCCGCGGTGCGTGCGCGCTCGAACCAGTGCCAGCACTGCCCGGCGGTGACCAGGTCGAACGAGGCCGGCGGGAAATCCGCGTTCTCGACCCGCGCCCGCACCTGCTTCACCTGCACGCCGGCAGCCCGGTCGAGCTCGGCCGCCTGCGCCAGCAGCGGCGCCGAATGATCCAGCGCGGTGACCGTGCAGCCGCGCAACGCCAGGCCCCGGGCGACCGTGCCGGTGCCGCTGCCCAGGTCGAGCGCCTGCTGGCCGGCGCGCGCCGTGCCATCCTGGAAGATGCGTTCAAAGAACGCTTCGGGAAAACCCGCCCGATGGCGTACGTAATCGTCGGCCGTCCTGCCAAAGTCGATAGCCATCGCGCGCCCCCTGATGCATCGGTTCCTGCCACGATGTTACGCCATGCGGCCGGTAGCGACCGTGTCGGATGGCCGATTGCGCGGGAGCGCGGCCACGGACTAGCGTGCTGCCAGGAACGCCGTGCCGCTGCGGCGCGGCTCGTCACTCGCCGCAGCTGAGGAAGCCTCGACCATCGACATCCGCCCCGCCACCACCGCTGCGCCGACGGCCCCCGGACCGTGGATGGCACTGGGCTGGATCGTGCTTTATTTCGCCCTGCAGGCAGCCGGCAGCAGCGTGCTGGTGGTCCTGCTGGCCATCGCCACCGGCCACCTGCACGACTGGCACGGCGTGGCCGATTTCACCGTGCGCATCCGCGAAACCCTGCAGCCGCCCGGCATGCAGGCGCTGCTGGTGATGCTGACGCTGGGCCTGGCGGCAGCCACGATCCTGTGGCTGGTGTGGCGGCGCTCGCCGCGGCTGTGGTCGCTGGCGCAGCCGCCGGGTTTCGGCTTCGTGCGCCCGTCGCGGCTGGGCTTTCTCGCGCTGGCGGTGGTCATCGGCCTGCTCGCACCCGTGCTCGGCGGCTGGCTGACGCACTGGCTGGCGCAAGGCCACCCGGTCACCCAGAACATCCAGCAACTGGGCGAGAACACGCCGCTGGGCTGGCGCATTCCTCTGATGCTGATGGTGGCGAGCCTGGGGCCGCTGGTGGAAGAGCTGCTGTTCCGCGGCGTGCTTCTGTCTTCGCTGCAGCCGCGTTGGGGTCGGTTCGGCGCCGCGGTGCTGAGTTCAGTGATATTTGCGACTGCCCACCTGCCCGGGCTCAACTGGCAGGTGTTCGCGCTGCCCGCCCTGTGGCTGCTGGCGATGGCGCTGGCCTGGCTGCGCCTGCGTTCGGGCTCGATCTGGCCGGGCGTGATGGCACACGCGGCGAACAACGCACTGGCCACGGCGGCGTGGTTCCTGGCGGCTCACGCAGGCTGACCCGCGATCAATCCGCAAACTTGCGCAGCGCCTGTGCGGTCTCGAACAATGGCAGGCCCATCACGCCGGAATAGCTGCCGGCGAGGTGTTCGACCAGGGCCGCGCCACGGCCCTGGATCGCGTAGCCACCCGCCTTGCCGAATGGCTCGCCGGTGTCGACGTAGGCGGCGATGGCCGCCGCATCCAGCGCCGCAAAGCGCACCTGCGACACGCTGACCGCCGCCAGCTCGCGCCGGTTCGCCACCAGCCACAGCGCCGAGATGACCTCATGCGTGCGTCCGGCCAGCCGGCCCAGCATCGCCGCCGCATCCCGCGCATCGCGCGGCTTGCCGAACACCTCGCCGTCGAGCACCACCTCGGTGTCGGCACCCAGCACCACTGCGTCGGCGGCATCAGCGCCGAGCGATGCCAGCCCCGCACGCGCCTTGTCGTGCGCCACCCGCTGCACGTAGGCCAGCGGCGACTCCGCCGCGTCGCGACACTCCACCACCTCGACATCAATGACGGCGAACTCGACGCCGAGCTGCTGCAGCAACTGCCGCCGACGCGGCGACTGGGAAGCGAGATGAAGCATGGACAGTTCCGGCGTGACGATCCCGGCAGCATAGCCGTCTCACAGCCCCAGGCTGTACTCGCAGAAGCCCGATTCGCGCCGCCAGCCCAGTGATTCGTACAAGGCCTGCGCCGGCGCATTGTCCAGCGCCGTGGACAGCGACAGGCTCGCCGCACCCCGTTCGCGCGCCTGCTCGGCCGCCACCCGCAACAACGCACCCGCCACCCCGCGTCGGCGCGCCGACCGGGCCACGAACAAGTCGTTGAGCAGCCATGTGCGCACCGCGCGCACCGACGAGAACAGCGGGTACAGCTGGGTGAAACCCAACCCCGTGCCGTCATCGTCGCGCGCCAGCAGGATCAGCGATTCGCCGCGCTCGATGCGCTCGGCGAGAAACGCCCGCGCCCGCGGGAGGTCGGGCGACTGGCGGTAAAACTGGCGATAGCCGTCGAACAACGGCACCAGGGTGTCGAGGTCTGCCATCGTGGCGAGCTGGATGCGGGTTGGCATGGCGGGGATTCGGGATTCGGGATTCGGGATTCGGGATTCGGAAAACCATAGCTCGCCCGGGCCCGCAACGCGATGTTGCATGCATCCACCAATCCGTGACGGGTACTTCGCCCAGCCGCAAACTCCGTTCGCCCTGAGCGCAGCCCAGCGGAGTCGAAGGGCTCACCACGCCATGCCCAGGGAGAACGACGAAAGGGTCGGGCGAAACGACCGGGCAGGAGGCCCCACCTTCACCCCCGGTGATACGGATGCCCCGCCGCGATCTTGCACGCGCGATACAGTTGCTCGGCCAGCACCAGCCGCACCAGCATGTGCGGCAGGGTCAGCGGGCCCAGCGACCAGCGCTGGTCGGCGCGCGCCAGGACTTCGGGTGCATGACCGTCGGGACCGCCGATCAGGAAGGCGAGATCGCGCCCACCCATGCGCCATCCCGCCAGCTGTTCGGCCAGGTCCTCGCTCGACCAGGCCTTGCCACGGCCATCAAGTGCGATCGCGTGGGCGTCGTGCGGCAAGGCGGCGAGTAGCGCGGCGCCCTCGTCCTGGATCGCCCGTGCATCGTCGCGGCCCTTGCCGCGCAGGCCGGGCTTCAGTTCGACCAGCTCCAGCGGCAGTTCGTGCGAGAGCCGCTTGCGGTATTCGGCGAAGCCTTCCGCCACCCACCCTGGCATGCGTTCACCGACCGCGATCAGGCGCGCGCGCATGGTCCGCTCTCATGAAATGACACGCGCGCAGCGCCGCGTTCGCTTCCTCTCCCCTGCGGGGAGAGGACTGAGGTGAGGGGCCACTCCTGCGACGCACCCCACACGAAATTCAGCCGGCTTGCGCGGCGTCGGCTTCGTGCCCGTGGTCACCCACCGTCCACAGCCGCTCCAGGCCGTAGAACTCGCGGATGCGGGGCAGCATCACGTGGACGATCACGTCGCCCAGGTCGACCAGTACCCATTCGCCCTCGGTCTCGCCTTCCACGCCCAGCGGCATCACGCCGGCCTTCTTGGCGAATTTGCCGACTTCGTCGGCAATGGATTTGACGTGGCGGGCGGAGGTGCCGGAGGCGATCACCAGCAGGTCGGCGATGGAGGTCTTGCCGCGGACGTCGATCTCGCGGATGTCCTTGGCTTTCAGTTCTTCGAGCGCGTCGATGACGCACTTGCGCAGGGTGGCCGTGGTGACGGCCGGGGTGCTACGAGCTGTGCTCAAAAGGGTGGGCCTCGATGCAGGATCGCCGCGCAAAATGGCGCGGGCGCAGTATAACCGCCCAGCCGTGACGGCAAGTCAAGCCGGCCGCCCAGGCCGCGGCCATCAATGTGCGAGCGACCTTTTCGCCATCCGGTACTCGTGCATCAGCCGCGCCACCAGTTCGGCGGCCGGTTGCGGGCGCACCATGGCGGCGGCCTGGCCGCACCACTCGGACAGCAGGTCGCCACGCCCGGCCGCCGCCGCGGCGCGACGCAGCGGCGCGGTGAGCGCGTTCAGCACCGGATACGGCAGGCCCTGCGCCGCCTGCGGCATCGCCTCGACGAAACGGTTGCGCAGGCCACGGGCGGCGCGGCCGGAGAAGCTGCGGATGGTGGCGACCTGATGCTCCTCGACCCGTGGCAAGTCCTGCTTCCAGGCCTCCGCCGCCGGACATTCCGGACAGGCGAGGAAGGCGGTGCCGAGCTGGCTGGCCGCCGCGCCGAGCACTTCCGCCGCCAGCATGCCGCGGCCGTCCATGATGCCGCCGGCGGCGATCACCGGGATGTCCACCGCGCGCGCGGCCAGCGGCAGCAGGGCGAACAGGCCGATCATCGCGTCCTCGGGCTCATGCAGGAAGGTGCCGCGGTGACCGCCTGCCTCGGCGCCCTGCAGCGACACGGCGTCGGCACCGGCATCGGCCCAGGCACGCGCCTCGGCGACCGTGGTGGCCGTACCGATCACGACGATGTCGCGTCGGCGCAATTCGCGCCGCTGGGCCGGATCGATCACCCCGAACGCGAAACTCGCCACCGCGGGACGCGCCTCGCACAGCGCGGCGAACTGTTCGGAGAAACGTGGCGCCCAGCGCGCCGGCACGCGGGTGCGCACGTCGATTCCTTCGCGCGCCATCAGCGCGTCGAGCTGTTCGCGCGCCCTGGCCACCGCTGCCATGTCGGCCTCGAACTCGTCCGGCAGCACGAACAGGCCGATCGCATACGGCCGATCGCCCAGCGCCCGGATCTGCGCCGCCTGGTCCAGGATCGCCTGCGGCTCCAGGTAGCCGGCACCGAGCGAACCCAGCGCCCCGGCGTTCGATACCGCGGCCACCAGCGCGGGCGACGTCGACCCGGCCATCGGTGCCTGGATCAACGGATGCTCGATGCCGAGCCGGCTGGCGAACGAGGCGCTCATGCATGATGGCCTGCGGCGGAGATGATCCCAGTATCCACCGCCGCCGCAGGCAACTGAAGCCGGTCAGCCGCCGAAGCCGATCGCCTCCTTCCTCATCGCATTCCCCTTCATGGCGTTCTGCTTCATCGCGTCGTGCTTCATCGATCCGCGCTTCATGGCATCGTGCGACGTCGCGCTGCCGGAGCTGGCAGCCATCGCGTCCCGGGCAAACGCCTTGCTGGCGGCAAGGGCAAAGGCAAGGCGCGCGTTCATCGGTCATTCCCCGGGGAAAAGGCAAGAAGGGATGAAGCGGTCATGCCGCTCCTCGCTCCCTTTGCCGCGAACCGAGGCCGGATTGCCCGGCCCGATCAGCTCCCCTGCCCGGCCACGATATTCACCGTGATCGCGATGATGAACACGTTGAAGAAAAACGCGATCACGCTGTGCAGCAGCACCACGCGGCGCAGGTAGGGGCTGGTGATCTGCACGTCGGAGACCTGGAAGGTCATGCCGATGACGATCGAGAAATAGGCGAAATCCCAGTAGTCGGGTTTCGGCGTGTCGGGAAACTCCAGGCCGGCATGCTTGTCGCCGAAGTTGCCGTAGTAGCCGTGGGCGTAATGCACCGCGAACATCACGCTGAGGAACAGCCAGCTCAGCACCACGCTGAGCACGCCGACGGCCAGCTCCGGCACCCCGCCGCTCCTGGCCGCGTGCAGTTCGTCACCCAGCGCCGCCAGCACCACCGCCGACAGCAGCACGCCGCCCCACAGCACGCCCCAGCGCCCGGTATCCAGCGCCTGCGCCTGGCGCCGCATGTGGCTGGGCGTGGCGTGGTTGAACAGCCTGGCCAGGATGCCGAGGTAGACCACCGCGGCCAGGTCGAAACCGAGCAGCACCGCGCTGGCCAAGCGCAGACCGAATCCCCACGACAGCACCGCGACCGACGCCACGAAAAGGACCAGCGACAGGATCAGCCACGGGCGCCCCGCCACGAAACGCCACGGCCGCCAGCCACGCGACCGGACCGGAGCCGGCTCCGGCTCCGGCTGTGCCGAGGGTTTTTCCATGCATGCCTCCGCGTCAGGAGTTAGCCGAGCAGGTCGTGATATTCGGGATGCCGCTGCACCCACGCGGCAGCATATGAGCATGCCGGCACCACCTGCCAGCCTTCCGCACGCGCAGCCTCCATCGCCGCCTGCACCAGCGCCGAGGCGATGCCGCGACCGCCCACCTCGGGCGGCACGCCAGTGTGGGTGATCGTCATCACGGTGCCGGCCAGGCTGTAGTCGAGCACGCAGTGCGCGCCATCCACCTCGGTGTGGAAGCGGTGCGCCTTGCGATCGTGCTGGATGGGCAGTGGCATGGGTGCTCCTGACGGTCGGGCAAACCGCGAGCATACGGCGCGCGAGGGGCAACCGCATGTGAACCGAAATGCCCGCTTCATTCGCGCCGGCTGCATGAAGCTTCGTGCAGCATGGGTGCTTGTCCGCACAGGAGAACCCCTGATGAAGAAATCCGCATTCGCCCACTGGTCCGGCGGCATCAAGGACGGCCAGGGCACGATCTCGACCGAGACCGGCGTGCTGCGCGAGGCGCCCTACGGCTTCAAGTCGCGGTTCGAAGATGGCCCCGGCACGAACCCGGAGGAACTCATCGGCGCAGCACATGCCGGCTGCTACTCGATGGCGCTGTCGCTGGGCCTGGGCAACGCCGGGCTCACCGCCACCAGCATCGACACCAAGGCGGTGGTGACGCTGGAGAAGGACGGCGACGGTTTCACGATCACGGCGGTGCACCTCAGCTGCGAGGCGAAAGTGCCCGGTGCCGACGCGGACACGTTCGCCCGGATCGCCGAGGCGACCAAGCTGGGCTGCCCGGTGTCCAAGGTGCTGAAGGCCGAGATCACGCTGGACGCGCGCCTGCTCGGCTGACTCAGGCGGCGGCTTCCGCCGGAAGCGCGGCAACAGTGCGGCGGCGCTGCCGCACTGCCCGCGCCAGCCGCTGCAGCACCTGCACGGAATCCTCCCAGCCGAGGCAGCCGTCGGTGATGCTCTGGCCGTAGCGCAGCGGCTGGCCGGGCTGCAGCTCCTGCCGACCGCCGAGCAGGTGGCTTTCCACCATCACGCCGAGGATGCGCGTTTCGCCGGCGGCGATGCGCACGGCGAGGTCTTCGATCACCCGCGGCTGGTTCTCCGGGTTCTTGCCGCTGTTGGCGTGGCTGGCATCGATCATCACCTGCGGGCGCAGGCCGGCCTTGTCGATCGCGGTGCAGGCGGCATCGACGCTGGCTGCGTCGAAGTTGGGCGCCTTGCCGCCGCGCAGGATCACGTGGCAGTCGCCGTTGCCGCTGGTGCTGGCCACGGCGGCCCGGCCGTCCTTGGTCACCGCCATGAAATGGTGCGGCTGCGACGCGGCCTGCACCGCGTCCACCGCGATCTTCACGTTGCCGTCGGTGCCGTTCTTGAAGCCGACCGGGCAGGACAGCCCCGAAGCCAGCTCGCGGTGCACCTGGCTCTCGGTGGTGCGCGCGCCGATCGCGCCCCACGCCACCAGGTCAGCGATGTATTGCGGCGTGATCATGTCGAGGAACTCGGTGCCGGCCGGCACACCCAGCGTGTTGATGTCGCGCAGCAGGCCGCGGGCAAGGCGCAGCCCCTTGTCGATGCGAAAGCTGCCGTCGAGGTCGGGGTCGTTGATCAGCCCCTTCCAGCCGACGGTGGTGCGCGGCTTCTCGAAATACACCCGCATCACGATCTCCAGCGCGTCGCCCAGTTCGTGGCGCAGCGGCGCCAACCGTGCGGCGTACTCCAGCGCCGCGCGGGGGTCGTGGATCGAGCACGGGCCGATCACCACGGCGAGGCGGTCGTCGCTGCCGCAAAGCATGCCGTGCATGGCGCGGCGCGCGGCATCCACGGTGGCCATCGCGGCGTCGCCGGCGGCGCAGTCGCGCATGATCTCGGCCGGCGTGCCGAGGGGGGTGATGGCGCGGATGCGCAGGTCGTCGGTGGCGTGCATGGCGGCTCTCCTGGGGATATTCAGGTGGCGGCCAAAAAAAAAACCGCCATGGATTGGCGGTTCGGTGTGGTTTTTCGATCAGTTCAAAACGATCGCGTCCGCGCCGCCGCCGTTGGCTTCGGGTAGCCGTAAAACCAGAAATACAGGCGGGCGGTGATGGAGGACATGGCGCCATTGATAACACAATGGACGTCCAAATCAAACCTTCGCGTCCAGGCGATAGACTGCAGGCATGCCCTCGCCCATCGACGTGCTGCGCCAACCGATCCGCCACTGGGTGCTGCGCGCCTTCCCGCGCGCCGGCTCCGACGGCCCCGACTACGACCATCCGCACGGCGATCCGGGCCTGTTCGGGCCGCACAGCGCCACCTGGCGCGTGCACTCGGATTTCCCCGGCATGCTGGCCGGCGGCCTCGCCGCGCTGACCCTGCAGACGCTGCACCCGCTGGCGCTGGCCGGGGTCTGGGACCACTCCAATTTCCGCGGCGACCTGGTCGGCCGGCTGCGTCGCACCACGGCCTTCGTCGGCGGCACCACCTATGCGCCGCGTGCGCAGGCCGAGGCGATGATCGCGCACGTGCGGATGATCCACGGCCACGTCACCGGGCACGGCGAGGACGGACGGCCATACAGCGCCGACGATCCCGACCTGCTCACCTGGGTCCACGTCAGCGAGGCGTACTGCTTTTTGCAAGGCTACCGCCGCTACAGCCACATCGCGATGCCGCCCGGTGCTGCCGACCGCTACTACGACGAGGTGCGGCGGATCGCCGAGGCGCTTGGCGCGCGCGACGTGCCGGCGTCCGAACGCGAGGCCATGGATTATTTCCGCCGCATCCAGCCCGAACTGGCCTTTACCGAACGCTCCCGCATCGTGCTCGGCCTGCTCGCGCGGGTGCGGCTGCCGGTGCCGGCGGCCGCGCTGTCGCGCGACCTGTTCCTGCGTGCCGGTCATGCCCTGCTGCCGGATTGGGCGCTCGCGGCGCTCGGCCACACGCCTCGGCAACAGCGCCAGGCGCGACTGGCCGCGCGTGCGCTGTGGTCGATCGCGCCGGTGTTCCGCGCCGCCCTGCAGGACGGCATCGCCAGCCGCGCGTGTCGGCGGGTGGACGTGGCGCCGGAGCAGTTGTCGCACTGGACGCAGCTCCACGCCGTCAATCAGCATTGACAGCGCCACCCTATCGGCTAACGTCACCCGGTGACGTCAGCCAGGGGCGCCTGTGGCAACACTCATCCCAACCCGCAACAGCTGCCTGCCGCGCATGACCGGCGGCGAGAAGCGTGTCTCCGAACGGCTGGAACAGAAGCTGGAGGACGACTACCTGCTCTGGTACGACGTGCCGGTCGGGCTCAAGCAGCGCCATCCGGACTTCGTGGTGTTCCACCCGCGCCGCGGCCTGCTGGTGCTGGAAGTGAAGGACTGGAAGGCCGACACCATCCGCCACGCCGACAGCACCCAGTTCACCCTGGTCACCGAGCGCGGCCTGGTAAAGGAGAACAACCCGCTGCTGCAGGCGCGCGCATATGCGCTGGAGATCGGCGTGGTGCTGGAGCGCGACCCCGCGCTGCGCCACCCGCAAGGCTCGCGCCACGCCGGCAAGCTGATCATGCCGTGGGGCTGGGGCGTGGTGCTGGCCAACATCACCCGCAAGCAGTTCGACGAGGGCGGCCTGGGCGAGGTACTGCCCGAGCACCTGGTGATCTGTCGCGACGAGTTGTACGAGACGGTCGACGCCGAGGCGTTCCAGCAGCAGCTGTGGGCGATGTTCCCGCAGGTGTATCCGGTGGCGCTGACCCTGCCGCAGATCGACCGCGTGCGCTGGCACCTGTTCCCCGAATTGCGCGTGGAAGCCGGCAGCGGCCAGTTCGGCCTGTTCGGGCCCACCGATGCCGCGGTGCGGCCGCTGGAAATCCCCGACCTGGTCAAGGTGATGGACGCCCAGCAGGAGCAACTGGCACGCTCGATCGGCGGCGAGCACCGGATCATCCACGGCGTGGCCGGTTCCGGCAAGACGATGATCCTCGGCTTCCGCGCGATGCAGCTGGCACGCGAGATGAGCAAGCCGATCCTGGTGCTCTGCTACAACAAGACGCTGGCCGCGCGGCTGGAACAGTTGATCGGCGAACGCGGCCTGGGCGAGAAGGTGCAGGTCTACAACTTCCACAAGTGGTGCCGCAAGATGCTGGTGGCCTACCACGAGCCGCTGCCGCCGGGCAGCGGCAAGGCCTTCATCGAGGCGCTGCCGCCGGCGGTGATCGCCGGCGTGGACCGCGGCCGCATTCCGCGCGCCCAGTACGGCGCGGTGCTGGTCGACGAAGGCCACGACTTCGAGCCGGACTGGTACAAGCTGATCGTGCAGATGATCGACCCGGCCACCAACTCGCTGCTGGTGCTGTACGACGACGCGCAGAACATCTACGGCCATGCCGACCGCCGCAAGATCAGCTGGAAGAGCCTTGGCGTGCAGGCGCAGGGCCGCACCACCATCCTCAAGCTCAACTATCGCAACACGCTGGAAATCCTCTCGGTCGCCCGCGCGTTCGCCCAGGACCTGCTTGCCTCGCGCAGCGACGACGATGACGGCGTACCGCTGATCGCGCCGGAAAGCGCCGGCCGCCGCGGCGCCGTGCCCGAGCTGGTGCGCACCGAGACCGCCCGCGCGCAGATGGATGTGCTGATCGCCCGGCTGCGCGACGAACACGCGCATGGCCGTCCGTACTCCGACATGGCGGTGATCTACCGCAACCAGTGGGAAGGCGAAAGGCTGCACGAGGCACTCAGGCAGCTCGGCATCCCCAGCCGCCTCGCCGACAACGCCGGCAAGCAGGCCCTGTTCGTGGTCGAGGACAGCGTGAAGCTGGTGACCATGCACTCCAGCAAAGGCCTGGAGTTTCCCTTCGTCATCATCCCCGGCATCGGCGGCCTGCCCAAGGAAGGCCAGGCCGAAGCCGACGAGGCGCGCCTGCTCTACGTCGCGATGACCCGCGCCACCGAACACCTGCTGCTGATCCACCACGACGACTCGGTGTTCTCCAAGCGCATCCGCGACTCGATCAACGAAGTGCAGGGTCAGCTGAAAGACACGCCGTAAGCCAGCGCCCCTCTTTCGCGTGAACCCGCCCGCGAGCGATGCTTTCGGGGTCCGGATTCGGTATCTGCAAGAGCGAGAGCATCGCCCACGAGCGAGCTCACAAGGGGCGTCGCAGCCATCGGTGGCCGGCCCGAGAAGTTGAAAAACTCACAAGCTCTCAGCGTGGCTTGACCGGCAGATATTGCCGCCGCTCGCCATGGCGCGCGCCGCGGGTGTCCACGTTCGCGCACAGCGTGCCGCTGTCGCACAAGGTCACGTCGGCGCCGTTGTAGGCTTTCAGCAACTCGGCGGAAAGCTGGTTGTCGCGAATCACGCGGGTGTAATGCGTCGACAACCACACGCTGCCGGCCAGCAACAAGGCGAACGCCAGCACGACGGCGCCGAGGGTTTTCCATATCAACTGGCGATGCAGCCGTTGCAGGTGACCGATCTGTCCGGCCAGCGCCTGTGCAGTCTTTTCCACATCGCCGCTCGCCGAATCCAGACGCTGGCGATAATCGCCGATCGACGAGCCAAGGCCATCGCGCATCAGCGAACTCATCTCGGCCGGCAAAGTCTGCAACGCACCATCGGCAGAGGTCTTGACTACCGCCGGCAGTTGCAGCGCCAGTCCCTGCAGCGCATCGGCCAGAGCTTGCAGGCGCGAGTCGATGGCGGCGCCGCGGCGCTCGTAATGCACCATCAGCGTCGCGGTCTTGTCGATCAAGGCGGTCAATTCGTCCTCTTGCATGGTGTCGCTCCTTGATGCCAATCGATCGTGTTCAGCGCTGCAGCACGGGTTCCGGAACGGGTTGCAGCCGCGGTGGCGCGGGCATCGCCTGCTGCTGTGCCGCGTGCTGCTCCAGCCAGCCCGCCTGCGTCGCGGCGCGCTCGAGCAGCCGGCGGCCAGCGTCACCATCGGCCAGCGTGCGGTTTTCGCGGCTGAACGTCGCCCAGTCGTTTGCCTGTCCGGCCGCCAGCAGGCGGTCGAGCCGTGCCGACAAATCGTCGGCTGGCGTCTTCCATGCCGACTCGGGCGTTACCGTCCGGGCGCCCGCCTGCACCGGCTGCCGTTCAAACTGCCGGCTCAGCACTTCGTCGCGGGACTCGGCGTTGTACGGATCGCTCACCTTGCCAGCCTCGTGCTTTGGCACCAGCAGCTCGTTGTAGCCCTCGGGACGGAGTCGGTCGACCTTGCGGCCGAGTCGATAGATCAGCATGCCGTCCTCCGAGCGATGCACCACGTTCAGGCGCGGGTCGCCGGGTACCGCCTGCAGCGTGAGGAACGGCTGATCGCTGAGGGCGTTGAGGTAATCGCTCATCAGGTTCTCGCTGCGGATGGCCAGGCCATCCCGGTGATAGCTGCCCCCGACGTCCGAATGCACCCCGGCCACGATCACGCCCAGGAAGCGACCATCCGGCGTCATGCCCGGATCGATGATGCGATCGGACTTGAACAACCCGCGCCGCTCGTCCGCGGAAATGATCTGGAATCCGGAAATCACCGACGGCGGCAGGCGCCGGTCGTGTTCGCGCACCGGCTCGCCGGTACCCACTGCATCGAACAACCCCACCACCTGTGCCACCTGGCCCGGCTCGACCAGCGGGGACCTGGTGTATTCGACGCGGGTGATCTGATGGTGGCGGTTGTAGGTGTAGATCGCGCCTGC
>Ga0209959_100720_pt1 | contig 17817 bp, 20 predicted proteins | sample ThiBiot_300_biof_2_FD_183943 | JGI IMG/M metagenome (GOLD analysis project Ga0209959, IMG submission 183943) | Wastewater bioreactor microbial communities from Cape Town, South Africa - Thiocy_expt_300_biof (SPAdes) | ecosystem: Engineered > Bioremediation > Thiocyanate > Unclassified | place...
GGGTCATGCGTGGATCGGTGATCGGCAAGACGCCATCGTCCTTGCGCGCAAGGAAGAACGGAATCACCGAGCCGCGACTACCCATCACGTTGCCATAGCGGACCACGCTGAAGCGGATGCCGCGCGCGCCCTGGATATTGTTCGCCGCGATGAAGAGCTTGTCCGAACAGAGCTTGGTCGCGCCGTAGAGGTTGATTGGAGCAGCCGCCTTGTCGGTCGACAGGGCGACGAGCCGCTCGACCTGCGAATCAAGGCAGGCCTCGATAAGATTCTGCGCGCCGAGGACGTTGGTCTTGATGCACTCGAACGGGTTATATTCCGCCGCCGGCACTTGCTTGAGCGCCGCCGCGTGGACGACGATGTCTATTCCCTCCAGCGCCCGGCGCAGGCGCGGTTCGTCGCGAACATCGCCGATGAAGTAGCGAAGCGCCGGATACTTCTGCTCAGAAAATGTCTGCGCCATCTCAAACTGCTTGAGCTCGTCGCGCGAATAGATGACCAGCCGACGTACATCCGGATAGCGCTCAAGCACCGTCTTGACGAACGCCTTACCGAACGAGCCGGTGCCGCCAGTGATCAGGATGGATTTTCCGTTGAGCATTAATCTTCCCGATTGGCCTGGTGCGAGCGCCCGCCCCCTGAAGGGCGCCGGACCGAGTGAGGTGGATTATTAAGGGAGCCCGTTAGCGCCTCGATCTCTGCGCGCAATGCCTCATATTCGGCGAGCTTGCGCTGCAGGAACCGGCTGGTGAGTGAAACTTTCTCGGATATCCCTTTGGGCGTGAGCACGTACATGTAGCGCAGCTTATTGCTCGAACTACGGAAATTTCCGAGCTTTACGTGCCCCATCTCGATGAGCGCGCCCAGACAGTAGTTCACGCTGCCAAGGCTGACGCCAAGCGCGTGAGCAATGTCGCGCTGGCTGTACTCAGGATGCTCTTCTAGCAGACGGAGTACGCGGAAGCGCACGTCCTCACGATTGTGATCCTGGCGGGCGCCAGCCATGGTGGATTCCGCTCGCTTCGAATGGCTACCGCACTGGCATCGGAATCACGTCCGGCCAGTGCCTGCGCAAACGAATGGAATTCAGGAGCGTTCACGCATGAACGCCATTAGCCCGGCGCCTGCGGGCCATCAAGGAAAATCTGCTGTTACGGCGCCCGGTTTTCGCATGGAAACGCTATCGTATGCGCAGCCGCGGGTTTGACCGCCCGCCCGCCCCGCACTAGATCGTTCATCTTTGAACGGAGCCAACATGACCGATACCAGCGAAGCACCAAAGGACAAGTGCTGGTATCTCGCGCAGGCCAAGCCGAACGCATTGGCCATCGCCGAGTTGAATCTCCGGCGCCAGGATTTCGAGACATTTATTCCGCGGCAAGTACGTACGCGCCGCATGCGAAACGGCTTTGCCAAGGAACTGCGTCCGCTCTTCCCAGGCTATCTATTCGTGCTCGCTCATTCAACGGCCGCGGCGTGGCGAAGCATCAACGGCACGCTTGGCATTGCCCGACTCGTCCAGTTCGGCGACGCGCGCCCATCGCCGATTCCCGATGCGCTGATCACCAGCCTGAGGGAATCGTGCGACGCCGATGGCAGATTCGAGCCGGAATCGCCGCAGCCCGGCGAGAGGGTGCGACTGCTCACTGGTCCCTTTGCGGACTTCATCGGAACCGTCGAAAAGGTCGCACCGGGCCAACGCATCTGGGTATTGCTCGACCTGCTCGGGCGCGCGACCCGTATCTCCGCGCCAGTATCCAGCACTTCATCGCTCACCCCGCACGACGCGCGCGCCGCGCGAGGATAGCCCTATCCGTAAGCCGACGGGTGCGAGCGGAAGTCAACGCCCCCGCGCGGGCGGAGCGGCGCTGACGACCTTGCCTCGCGCCGCATCGATCGCCACGCCGAACAGGTCCTGAAAAAAGGGGCATCGCGTAGACCGACAGATGATTGTCATCCGCGTAGACGGGCTCCCCGTCGACGAGGAAGCCACAATGCCGCGCATCACAGAACTTGGTCGACGGCAATATCGCAATGCTGCCACCCGGCTGGTTACGAGTCCAAGCCTCGGCGTCGCCGAACTGGCTGTCGAACTCGGCGCGGGTCTGCTCGAGGGGCGAAAGGCTGCGCGCACCGAATGCGATCTCGCGACTCACTACGCTCGCCACGTCATAACCGGGACGCGGAATCGGACCCACGAGGATCACTTGCTTCCCGGCTTTCTCGAAACGATCGATCGTCGCCTGCAGGCTCGCTCGGATCTGCTCCCAGCTCAGTTGACCAACGGCATTACCCGTCGGGTCGACCATGTTGTCCTTCATCTTCGCCCACGCAAAGGCAATCACAACCACCTTGGTCCGCTTGAGCGCCAGCACCGCATCGATATTCGCGCGAGTCATCGCCAGGCACTCGCCGGAAATATTGTACTCGACGATCGGCGCGCAGCCGCTTGCCGGAACGAGCAGGCGGTGCATCCCGCGCTTGACTAGCGCCCGCTCGATCGCCGGCGCGTACATCTGCGCATGCGAATTGCCGATCAAGGCCAAGTCCGCGTCCTCCACATTGCGGGTCGGAAGATTCAGCGGGCAGCCATAGAAGGGGCCAAACAATATATAGTTGGAGACCGGGCACCGATAATGCGTTCCGACAACCCGATTGAACACCGCGCTACGCGGATCGAAGCGCTGTGGCAGCTGACGTGCTCCCCAAAACTCCTCCAGTCATAACTGGAGTCCGGGGTTATCATCGTGCCCTTGTGGGCAGGGTTGCACAACCCGCCTGGCAGCATCGGCGGGCGTCAGCCCGCCTATTCCGCTATGCGGTCGCACATGGTTGTAGTCGTGGCGCCAAGCCCGCAGCACCGAGCGTGCATGGCTGAGCGACGCGAACAGCGTCTCGTTCAGGCATTCGTCGCGTAAGCGACCATTAAAGCTCTCGACGTAGCCGTTCTGCTGCGGCTTGCCGGGGGCGATGTAATGCCACTCGATCTGCCGGTCCTGCGCCCAGCGCAGGATCGCCAGGCTGGTCAACTCGGTCCCGTTGTCGCTCACAATCATCAGCGGCTTGCCGCGCACCGCGATGATCGCATCGAGCTCACGGGCGACACGAGCGCCCGACAGCGACGTATCGACCACCAGCGCCAGATTCTCGCGCGTGAAGTCATCGACCACGGCAAGGATGCGGATGCGCCGGCTGCACACCAACGTGTCGCTCACAAAGTCCAGGCTCCACCGCTGGTTCGGCCCTTGCGGCAGCGTCATCGGTGCCCGCGTGCCCATCGCTCGCTTCCGCCCACGACGCCGACGCACGCGCAGGTTCTCCTCGCGGTACAGCCGCAGCAGCTTCTTGTGGTTCATGACCAACCCCTCGCGCGCCAGCATGATCCCCAGCCGTCGGTAACCGAACCGGCGACGCTCGAGCGCGATCTCGCGAAGACGCGACCGCAGGTCGCCATCATCACCACGCCGATGCGCATAGCGCATCGACGATCGATCCACGCTGAGAATGGCGCACGCCCGACGCTCGCTGATGCCGAAGGTCTGTCGAACATCCTCGACAGCCCTTCGGCGAGCGGCAGGCTTCACCAGTTTTTTGAGGCAACCTCCTTCAGCACCGCATTGTCGAGCATCGCGTCGGCCAGCAGTCGCTTCAACCGCGCGTTCTCGTCCTCCAGCACCTTCAGCTTGCGCGCCTGCGACACGTCCATGCCGCCATAGGTCGCCTTCCATTTGTAGAACGTCGCGCTGCTCACGCCGTGCTTGCGACATACATCCGCTGTCGATGACCCAGCTTCCTGCTCCCGCAGGATCGCTATGATCTGCTCCTCGCTAAACCTGCTGCGCTTCATCTCCGTCCTCCTCAATGAAGGACTCTAGCTCAAACTGGAGGAGTTTCAGGGGAGCACGTCAATGTCATTCAAGGTCAGTTTGCCTGACGAAAGATCATCCGCCACGCGATGCAACGCGTTGCGAACGGAATCCTCATTACGGAGGTACTCGAATTTCCCTTTGCGGATGCTGAAACCAAGGCGGTTACGGATCGCCTCGGCCGATAGAAGCCGGTTCATATTTGAACGAGGAATCTTCTTCTTGGGAAGCAGTCCCGCCGCAGCGAGGCGCTTTTCGATTTCGTCCGCCACGTTCGTGCCCGTCCCCTTTCCGGTGCGGACCACGAAATTGTTCTTCATGCGGTCGTCCCACGTGGACTGACCGACACCATTCTGGCTTCCTGTGTGTCGCCGGAAAAGGATGTCGTCCACCCGATCGCGATCGGTTTCGACCTGACACTGTATGCGGTCGGGCAGCTTTCCGTTCCACGCCTTTTTCTGCTCAGCGAAGAATTGCTGAAGTTCGACGGTTGGCGCTCGTTTGGGGCTGGCGAGCAGCTTCAGGCAGGTCGTGCGCCTGTTTCCGTCAGCGATGATGAATTTGTCGCCCTCGGGATACACGAGCGGGGGTTCGAATATCTCACCTTTCGCCACGAGATCCTTCGTCAGATTGCGCATGTGCGTTTCGCGCAAAGCGAACAGCCGCGCGATGGCGGCGGTTTCGTTCTCCAGTTCGCCGTGCCGGTCGTTTGCCGGGTTCACCACGAGCGAGTCCAAGGGCAATATTCGGTAAGCCATGCAAGCCCCTCCCACGGAGATGATATTGGAATGGCTTACCCTTGTATATGCGGTCAAAATTGCATGGTGCCTGGCCGAACATGAGGCTAATATTTGACCCCAATCATGAGAGCCAAAACAAAGCCAACCCCGACCGTCTCAATGCCTTTCGAGACACTCCCGCCACCACTGCGGCAAAGCACTCGTTTCTTGAAGCGCTACATCCTGCCATCCGACAATCACGGCTTTGTTGGACGGCTCTACGATCTGGGGATCGTGACACTCAGTTTCGACAGCTACGATGAGCTGGCGAAATACCCAGACTGCAAATATGCCGTCGATGTCCTCGACAACGTGCAACTGCTTGCACGGCGGGTAGAGTCGCTCAATCTCGTTGGAAATATGCTCTGGCCTGATCCGTTACCGACAGATTTTCGCACGTTCCCTATCTCTCAATACGACTGGCTCGTGGTTTCCGCCGACGTGTTTCTGACACGATACATATCGGTGGTCGATTGCGCCCTGCACCTCGTAAATGAAGTATATGAAGCGGGATTGGTGCCTCCGAACTGCACATTGCGGCACCTTGCGAAAGCGGGAATTCCCGCCGACCTCGTCACGATTCTGGGGGAGATGCTTGATGACCAAGGTGGCTTGCGGGACGAACGCAACGCCCGCATCCATCAAGGTGAGGAGCGAGCATTCACAATCGACGATCGTTCTTTCAAGACCGCCTCACTGTTTAATCATCGTCTAAACGGCATGGTTGGAACGGACTATTATGGCCGCCCCATCAACGTGCAGCGCTCTTTCAAAGAGGGGCTGGTCAGGCTGCAAAGAGCCTTCAACCGCTCGACGCGAAAGCTCGTTCGGCAATTGGATCGAGTATACGATGAACTGTGGGATGAATTCGAGGATCGCTTTGGTCCGCGTATTGCGGCTGCAACCCACGGACTGAACGCGGGCAGCCGAAATAAGCGGGAGGCTTAGGGCTTCGCCCTCGGCGCGCTGCAAGAGGCTTCCGCCCAGCTTCCTACGCGCTACGCGCTCCGTGCAGCCGGTTCCCCGCGAAGCCTATTTCCGCTTACACACCCACTGTTCGCCACGAGGCAGGGTTGCAGACCTGCAACCCATGCTCATTTCCCTCATCGGCTAGAGACCATCCCAGCTGCGTTGTAGATACCGACAAGCTCTTGGGGGCTAACCACCCATAACCCCGGCAATAGCGCACGTAGCTCGGCGCTTTTTCTAAGAATGCGCTTGTCCAATGTCACGAAGTAACCGCCATACTTGCTGGCCTCGACCACGTGAAAGGCATCGCTGTCATGCTGGTTGGATAAGGCATTGCCTCGCATGAGCGCCCGTACCTTTGCGTGGACGTCCAATTCCCCAGGATTAAGGGACACCGGCATCGTATAAATCAAATCAGCCGCCCGGCACTTCACCGCCGTGGGGGTGTTCGGATTCTCAATTTCCGCCTTTACCGAATGGGGCAGAAGAACCGACACGTCGGTTCTTCTGCCCCATTATCGTTTCAACTGCCCCCGCAACCTCGGCGTCGCCTGTGTCATCCAAAATGTGCGCATCCAGCAGCACCTGATGATAGCGGGGATCGGGCGGGGGACGACTCACGCGCCGCCGTTTCGTCGGCTCTTCCATTGCCTCATTCTACAGCTTACCGAACGAAAGGCACAGTTGGCTCGGTTGCGCTGATTGCCGAGCACGTTATGAGAGGCGCATCGACCGTGGTTCGCCGCCAGTATTCGCAAGAAATTTCGTCACAACTAACGCACAATTTAACGCACTGATTTCCGACGTGCATTTTTACGTAGTGTTTTCAAGTGGTTGCAAACTCAATGTTTCCACTTAAAATCTTCTGCCCTTCAGGGCGTGCGGGTTCGAGTCCCGCCGTCCGCACCAATGTCTTTCACATCGATGCCCTTTACGGGCTGTCGGGTTTGTCGTCCTGCGTGGCGATGATCACGCCGCCGGCCACGATCGCAACGACGCCGATGATCGCGATGATCGGCGCGCCGGCGATATCCGATTTGTGCTTGGAGCCGGTAGCTCCGCGCAGAGACAGCTTCGACGCGGCGGTTTCAGACGCAGCGAGCGCCGGCACAGCCGCCAGCGATACCAGGGCAGCGACAGCCGCCGCCCGACCAAGAATACGCATCGTACACACTCCCCTTTCAAAGGAATGGGAGTAAAATGCCTCGCGCGCGCCGATAGTTCCCGCATCGCAGCGAATCGCTGCGGTGCCGCAGGGGTTGGCAGCGGCGCCCGGCGATCATACACCCGTTTCCGCCCAGCCGGATTTACCTGATGTCCCCTCGCCTCCTCTGCCTGCTGCCCCTGGTCGCGCTTTCGGCGTGCGACGGCGGCGCGGGGCAACGGCGCGACGACACTGCCGTGGTGGTCAGCGCGATCGGATCGGGCAGCGCGCTCGCCGATCCCGACGGCGGGGCGCTCGATCCTGCCCGCCGCGTACTGCTCGGCGCGACGGCGCAGGGCCTGGTGCGATTCGACGCCACCGGCCAGATCGAGCCGGGGCTGGCCGAGCGCTGGATCGTGATCGACGACGGCCGCAGCTACATCTTTCGCCTGCGCGACGATGCGACCTGGCCGGACGGCGAACCGGTCACCGCCGAGCAAGTGGTGCGGGCGCTGCGCCGCACGATCGCGCCGCGTTCGCGCAACGCGCTCTCGCCCTTTCTCGCGGTGATCGACGAGATCGTGGAAATGACGCCGCAGGTGATCGAAGTGCGGTTGAAACGCCCTCGGCCCGACCTGCTCAAGCTGTTCGCCCAACCCGAAATGGCGGTATTCCGGCTCGACAAGCTCGATGGCAGCGGCCCCTTCCGGGCCGCGCAGCGCCACGGCGGCGTGCTGTTGCGTCCGGTGCCCGATCCGGACGCGGCCGAAGACGCCGGCGCGCCCCGCCCCCAGGAGATGCTGCAGTTCCACGGCGAGCGCGCGGCGGTTGCCCTTGCCCGTTTCCGCGACGGCCAGTCGGACCTGGTGCTGGGCGGCAGCTTCGCCGACTGGCCGCTGGTAGTGGCATCGGGCATCGCAACGCCCAATGTGAAGCTGGACAACGCGCTCGGGCTGTTCGGCCTGGCGGTGGCCTCGCGCCAGGGGTTTCTGGCCGATCCCGCCAATCGCGCCGCGATCGCGATGGCGATCGATCGCCCCACCCTCACGCACGAGATCCATCCGGACTGGGTGCCGGTCGAGACCCTGCTTCCGGGGCAGCTCGATTCGGCCAATCCGCCTGCGCAGCCCGCCTGGACGCCGCTCGACCTCGACCAGCGCCGGCAGAGCGCGCGGGCCGCGGTCGCCGGCTGGCGGCGTGCGCACCCGGGCCCGGTCACCATGCGCATCGCCTTGCCCGCGGGGCCGGGCGCCACGCTCGTCTGGTCGCGACTGGCCGAGGCGCTCTATGCGATCGGCATAACGCCCGTTCGCAGCGCCCTCGACGCCCCCGCGGACCTGCGCCTCGTCGATGCCGTCGCCCCCTATGACAGTGCGCGGTGGTTCGTCGCCACCGCTTGCCAGGCCTGTTCCGACGATGCGCAGACGCTGATCGAAGCCGCGCGCGATGCGCCGGACCTCTATGCTCGCGCCCATCGCATCGCCGAGGCCGATGCCGCGCTCACCGCGGACGGCGCTTTCATCCCTATCGCCCAGCCCTTCCGATGGTCTATCGTCGCATTGCGGCTGCAGGCGTGGCAGGGGAACGCGCGCGCGTGGCACCCGTTGAACCACCTGCGCAACGAGACGAGGTGAGCGTGGCGAGAACGACGCGGATGGCTTCGGGGGCAAAGGCGGCAGCGGCGGCGCTGCCGCTGGGAACGCATGCGGCGGACGTGCGCCGGCGGATCGAGATGATGGAGCATCTGCTCGAGCGCAGCGTTCCCATCCCCGGCACCAAGGCCAAGGTCGGCCTGGATGCGATCCTGGGCCTCGTGCCGGTGGGCGGCGACCTGATCGCCGCGTTGCTCGGCCTCTACATCGTCTGGGAAGCGCGCAACCTTAAGATGCCGGCGACGACGATGATGCGCATGGTCGGCAATGTCGGCTTCGACTGGCTGATCGGGCTGGTGCCGGTCGTGGGCGACGCGGCGGATTTCCTCTTCAGGTCGAACACCCGCAACCTCAGGCTGATCAAGCGGCACCTCGATCGGCACCACCCGGGCACCGCGACGGTCCATCAGCGCTAGGTTGAAAACCCAAACCAGTATCTGATTTTCCGCCGTCATCCCTGCCTGCGCGGGGATGACGGAAACGAATATGAGCCCCCAACCTAGAACAAACCGGGATATTCGGGTGCTTCGGACTTCCCTATCCGTGATTGGCCCAGCCAAAGGTCGTTGATCAGCGCCGCCCGCCGCGCCAGATCTTCAACGCGCTGCCATCAGCCGCGCCGCCGGTGCCGGGCCGGCACGCTTCGTAGCGCAGCCCCTTGTCGAGACAGAGCCAGAGCTCGTCGAGCCACCCCTCGCGCGTCACCGTCACGCGGATCGCGCTGGCGGGAATGCCGCGATTGGCCTCGGCGAAACGCGCCTTGAACCCGCCGACGGTCAGCTCCCCGCGCGACAGCCGCTCCATGTCCGGATAGCGGACCGCGTCATAGAGCCGCCTGGCCGTGCCGAAATAGGCAGCGGGCGACATCGAGGTGCAGGTGCCGTGCTTGGCCCATTCGTGCTGGATCAACTGCGCCGAGGGCGTGGCGCAGAGCATCGACTTGATCTGCGCGGGCGGCAGGATGCGGGTGTCGGCGCAATATTGCGGCCAGCTCCGCGTCTCCCCATCGGGCCACAGGCCGTGCAAGGTGAAGCCGAAGCGCGCGCCCTGGCGGCACTGGAAGCGATTCTCCGGTTCGTCGCCATGGGCGCGGCAGAAGCCGGGGCTCCAGGTAAGCGCCAGCGTATAGGAGCCGATCGGCATGATCCGCCGCGGCTCCTTCGCGCCGGGCAGATCGGGGCGCGGCCGCTCGGCCTTGCCGGGCACGCGGCACATCAGCGCCTGGGCGGAAGCAAGGCCAGGCAGCAACGCGAGACCGGCGCCGACGAGACCGAGAACCGGCTTGCGCACATCCATGCTCCTCATCCCTGCAAGAAATCCACGCCGATATCGGCGGCGGGCGCCGATTGGGTGAGCCGGCCGGCGCTGACATAAGTCACGCCGGTTGCGGCGATCGCCCGGATCGTGTCGAGCCGCACGCCGCCCGAAGCCTCGGTCGGCACCCGGCCCGCGACCAGCGCGACAGCCTCACGCAGCGTCGCCAGCCCCATATTGTCGAGCAGGAGATGCGTCGCCCCCGCGGCAAGCGCGGGTTCGATCTGGTCGATCCGGTCGACCTCGACGATGATGCGCGCGATACCGGCGGCGGCGGCGCGCCGCGCCGCCTCGGCCACCGATCCGGCGACCGCGACGTGATTGTCCTTGATCATCGCGGCGTCCCAAAGGCCCATGCGATGGTTGGTCGCCCCGCCCATGCGCGTCGCGTATTTCTCGAGCCTGCGCAGGCCCGGCAGCGTCTTGCGCGTGTCGAGCAGCGTGGCGCCGGTCCCCGCGATGGCATCGACATAGGCCCGCGTCATGGTCGCGATGCCGGAGAGATGCTGCACCGTGTTGAGGGCGGGACGCTCGGCGGTGAGCAGGGCGCGTGCGCGGCCGCGCAGCCGCATCAGGTCGGTGCCCGGCACCACGCGATCGCCATCCTCGACCAGCCGCTCGATCTCGACCTCGGGATCGAGTGCGCGGAAAAAGGCCTCGGCAATGGGCAGGCCGGCGACGGTGATCGCGTCGCGGCTGTCCATCACCCCGGCAAACATCGCATCGGCCGGGATCACCGCGGCGGAGGTGACGTCGCCTTCGTCGCCGAGATCCTCGGCGAGCGTGGCGGCAACAAAGGCATCGAGATCGAATCCCGGAAGTGCGAAGACGTGTGACATGGCGCGCTTGTGGCACAGTCCGCGCGGACGGCAAGGGGGTGCGGAACCGCGCGGGATCGGTTCGAACCCGAGTTGACCGGGATGCGGCGCGCATAGCAGGCTGCCTCCATGGCCGATATCGAACCCGCCGCGCTGCCCGAGGTCCGCCGGCTGCGCGCCTATTGGGAACGCCGCGTCGCGCATCGGTCGTCGCCGCCCGAGGAGTGGATGGCCGACAAGCTGTTGCTCGACGCATTGGGCCTGGGCCTGGAGCAGACGCTACAATTTCTGGGCCGCGAACAGCCCGATTTCGAGGCCTTCCGGCGCTGGATCGTCACCACCGCGGGCCGGCCCGACCCAGTGACCATCGCCCGCTATCATGCCGCGATCGCCGGCGCCCCGCCTCCGCCGCAAGTCTCCGCCCAGCTCTCGCGGATCGACGCGATGCCGGCGGTGCTCGATGCGGCGGACCTCGCCCATTGGGATGCGCAAGGCTATGTGATCCTGCGCGGCGCGATCACGCCCCGGGAAGTCGAAGCGGCGGCGGCCCTGCTCTGGGAAGCGACCGGGGCCGATCCGGCCGATCCGACAAGCTGGCATGGGCCGCGCACCAACGGGCTGATGGTCCAGCTTTTCCAGCATCCCGCATTGGAGGCGGCGCGACGCGCACCGCGGGTGCACAAGGCCTTTGCCCAGCTCTGGGGCACGAGCGACCTGTGGTCGCGCATCGACCGGATGAGCTTCAACGCGCCGCTGCGCACGCCTTGCAGCTTCGCCGCACCGCGGCTGCACTGGGACGTGAGCCTCGTCCCGCCGATCGCCTTCGCGACGCAGGGCATCCTCTATCTCTCCGACACCGCTGCGGACCAGGGCGCGTTCGAGCTGGTTCCCGGCTTCCACCATCGCCTGGTCGAATGGCTGGCCGCGCTGGGCGACGCCGATCCGCGAACGGTGGATCTCGGCGACCGGGCCGTGCGCGTCCCCGCGCGTGCCGGCGACCTGATCATCTGGCGGCACGACCTGCCGCACGGCGCCAGCCCGAACACGGCCACGCAGCCGCGGCTCGCGCAATATGTGAACTATTATTCGGCGGAGATGGGCATCCAGCCGGCGTGGCGGTGAGCCGGCCCCTCCCCTTTTGGGAGAGGCGCAGGTTCAGCGCTTCCCGGCCGGATCGCCGCCGATCGCGCCCAGATCGCCCTGCCCCACCGTGCCCGCCGCCATTTCGAGCATCCGGTCGAGGCTCTTCTTGGCCTGGAGGCGCAGGCCCTCCTCGATCTCGATGCGCGGCGTGAGGTCGCGCAGCGCGAGGTAGAGCTTCTCCATCGTGTTGAGCGCCATATAGGGGCAGATGTTGCAATTGCAGTTGCCGTCGGCACCGGGCGCGCCGATGAAGGTCTTGCCCGGCATCGCCTTCTCCATCTGGTGGATGATGTGCGGCTCGGTGGCGACGATCAGCGTATCGCCCGGAACGGTCTGCGAGAATTCCAGGATGCCGCGGGTCGAGCCGACATAGTCGGCGTGATCGAGCACGTGCGGCGGGCATTCGGGATGCGCCGCCACGGGCGCGCCGGGGTGCTGCGCCTTGAGCTTGAGCAGTTCGGTCTCGCTGAACGCCTCGTGCACGATGCACACTCCCGGCCAGAGCAGCAGGTCGCGCCCCACCTTGCGCTTGAGATAGCCGCCCAGATTGCGGTCCGGGCCGAAGATGATCTTCTGGCTCTCCGGGATCTGCGCGAGGATCTTCTCGGCCGAGCTCGAGGTGACGATGATGTCGCTGAGCGCCTTAACCTCGGTCGAGCAGTTGATATAGGTCAGCGCGATATGGTCCGGATGCGCGGCGCGGAAGGCGGCGAACTGCTCGGGCGGGCAGCTGTCCTCCAGGCTGCACCCGGCATTCATGTCGGGCAGCACCACGATCTTGTCCGGCGAGAGGATCTTGGCGGTCTCGGCCATGAAGCGCACGCCGCAAAAGGCGATCACTTCCGCATCGGTCTCCGCCGCCCTGCGGCTGAGGTCGAGGCTGTCGCCGACGAAATCGGCCAGGTCCTGCAGCTCGGGCTTCTGATAATAATGGGCGAGGATGACGGCATTGCGCTCCTTGCGCAGCCGGTCGATCTCCGCACGAAGGTCGAGCCCCGACAGGCTCCCGCCGATACCATTGCGCGCGTCCATGCCTAACACTCCCTTGCCCGCGCCGCACATGGCCCGGCGGGCGCGCGGGTTCAAGGTCGATCAGGGAAAGTGCGCAGCAAAGGCGCGATCGGCACCGGGCGAGCCCGCCACCACGGCACGCGCCACCGATTCGCCGAACGGGGTGAACGCGATCGCCTCGCCCAACGCGAAGGTGGCGATCATCGCGCCGAGCCCCCAGAGCCAGGCCGGATGCACCCGGCCAGTGCGCCGCCGGTCGACGGCCATGCCGATCAGCGGGAAGATCGCCGGGGCGAGAAGTGCCGCGACCAGCCACGACCAGGGGATCATGAACGGCACGGGCAGGATCCGCCCGAAGCCCGGCCCGGTGATCGTCGCCATCGAGCAGAGCATCAGCCGGCGATGCCAGTCGGAGCGGCCGCGCATCGAGAATCCCGCAAGGGCCAGCCCGGCGAAGCAGAACAGGCCGGCGGGATTGCCGAACAGGAACTCGGGCAACGCAAAGAAGGGCGGCCCGCCATGATCGCGCACCGCATAGAGCGTGATCGCCAGCCCCATCGCCACCATTGCCGGCACCCAGGCCAGCGCGATCCAGCCGAGCCTGCGGTGGATCGCCGCGTTCCCGGTGGCGATCAGCAGGTTCTGCGCCAGGTAGATCAGGATCCAGCCCATGAAGACAAAGGCATGGACATGATAGATCAGCGGCAGGCCGAAGCTCGACCGGCCAAGCGCCAGGTTGAGCGAGAAGCCGCCGACGATCACCGCGATCATGGCGAGCGACAGGATCAGGAAGAAGCGGTCGCGCTGGACGCGCGGCATCGGTTCGGCGAGAGTCGCCATGTTCAGTCCCCCAACTGAAATATGCAATGCCGTGAAGGTAGCGCATTCGGGCCGGCCGCTCAACGGCGCGGCCGCTCACCATTTGTTGGCGATCACCTCTTCGGGCCGGCGCGATTCGTCCCAGCGCTCGGTCGGGCGGTTCGCCTCGTCGGGGAAGATCACCTGGACATCGGCGGCGATGCCCGTCGCCCGGAGCGGCATGGTGAAGCTGCGCTCCACCGCGCGCCGCGTCGCATCGCGCGCCATGCGCATATAGGGCCCCGACTGGGCCTGGCGGAGCAGCTCCTGCTGGCCGGCCTTGCGATTGGCATCGTCAAGCTTGCCGCCGACATCGGTGACCGAGAGCAGGATGCCGCCATTGTCGTACTGGCGGACCTGGTCGAGATCGACGTCCGGGCCCATTGCTTCGACGGCCGGCAACCGGACGGTCAGCAGCTTGTTCTGCGCGTCCCAGGTCACATCCTCCTGGCGCAGCTTCGACAGGTCTACCTCATAGCGGACGCTGCCCGGCATGATCATCGTCTTCTGCGCGGTGAGGCCGAGCTGGCTCTGCTTCGACGTGACCACTGCGACGAACTTGGCCGCGAAGGCGGACAGCCGGTTCTGCTCGCGCAGCCCCTGCAGGCTGGCCTGCGCCACCGTCTCCGGCGTCGGGCCCTGGAACTGCCGCTTGATCGTATCGCCCAGGAACCAGAAGCCGGCCCCCATCGTCAGGACCACCGCCAGCACGATCACGAGGGTGACACCGAACAGCTTGAGGCAGCCCCCGCCGCCCTGCTTCACGCTGTCGTCTTCCAAACGCCGTCCTCCTCGATGACGAGCCCGCGGTCGCGCAGGTCGATCAGATGCGCGAGCACCGATCGTCCGGCCGCCCCGTTCAGCCGGGGATCGAGCCCAGCATACATGCGCTCGACCATGGCGGGAACCGCGCCGACATCGGCCTTGAGCAGGCGCAATATCTGCCCCTCGCGCTGCTTGCGGTGCCCGATCAGCCCGCGCACGAAGCGGTGCGGCTTCTCGATCGGCTCGCCATGCGCGGGGAAATAGATGCGGTCGTCCTCGCGCGCCATCAGCTTGTCTAGGCTGGCCATATAGGCGGCCATATCGCCGTCGGGCGGCGCGACCACGGTGGTCGACCAGCCCATGACATGGTCGCCGCAGAACAACGCACCGCTCTCGGGCAGCGCGAAGCAGAGGTGGTTGGAGGTATGGCCAGGCGTGGCGACCGCCACCAGCGTCCAGTCCGGGCCCGAGACCCTGTCCCCGTCGGCGAGCACGCGATCGGGGGCATAGCCGGTATCGAACGCGGCATCGGCACGCGGGCCGGCATCCTCGAGCGTGAGCGGGGCGCAGCCGATGATCGGCGCGCCGGTCGCGGCCCGGAGCGGCGCGGCGGCGGGGCTGTGGTCGCGATGCGTGTGGGTGCAGAGGATCGCCGTCACCCGGCGCCCGCCGATCGCCGCGACCAGCGCCGCGAGGTGGCGCGGATCGTCCGGTCCGGGATCGATCACCGCAAGCTCGGAGGTGCCGACCAGATAGGTCTGGGTGCCGGTATAGGTGAAGGGCGAGGGATTGGGCGCCAGCACCCGCGTGACCAGCGGATCGAGCGCCATGGCCAGGCCGGTCGGGGCATCCGCGATGATGTCCATGTCCCCGAAATGGCCTTTGCCGCGCCGCAGCGCAAGGCCGGCCTGAAAAACGGAAACGGGACCGGCCGCGAAGGAGATCGGCCGGCCCCGTCGAAAGGCGTTCGTGAAAGGGGCTTTTTGACGAACGCCCTTCCCCTCCATGTCACTTGTCGTCGGCGGCGCTCTTCTCGACTTCGGCGATCGCCTCATCGATGCCCTTCAGCGCCTTGGCGCGCTGCTCGGCGCTGAGATCGGACTGGCTCTCGATCGAGCGCCGGGCCATGCGCAGGCCCATCATCGCGCTGCGCATGCCCATCCGCTTGGCGTCGACCGCCGCGCGTTCGGCATTGATCGTGATCTTCTCGATCCGGTTGGAGCAGACGATCATCACCTTCTTGCCGTCGCGCTCGAACTTCTCGACGACGGGCTTGCCGTCCGCGGTGTCCGCGCACTTGCCGTTCCGGACCTCGGGCACGCTGGCGCGGATCGCGTCGATATCGGGCATCTTCGTCTCGAACGAAGAACCGTCGGCACGCACCATCACGATCTTGGTGACGCGCTTGTCGTCCTTTTCCTTGCCCCCCTCGGTGGAGCGATAGACGTAGCGCTCGACCCGGGCCGGAGCCGCGGGCGCTTCCGGCGCGGCGGCGGGCGCCCGCGGAGCGGCCGGCTCGGCCGCAACCGGCGGCGCCGGCGGCGCGGGTACGTCCTGGTCCAGCTTCACGCCGGTGACGGTCTCCACCTTCGCCTTGATCTGCTCGGCGGCCTGCGTGCCAGAGGCCGTGAGGCCGAGGGCGGCGAGGCCGAGCGCGCCGGTGCCGATCAGGCCGGTGGCGAGACGGGCGGGGGTATTCTTGTGGGTCTTCGAAAGCATGCGTAGCCTCCCTTTGACTTCGTTGATCGTGTGCAAGTGACATGCCGCCGAGACCGCACCCCCATGCGCGGACTTGACGATCGCACGGCCATAGGCATGGCGCAGTGCCTGGGCGCGGCCGGCGAGCACCAGGGCGTCGCAGGCCATTTCCTGGTCGGCGCGGAAGGCGCGGAACGCCCTCCAGGCGACCGGATTGAACCAGTGGATGGCGAGGACGAACAGGGCGACCCAGTTCGCGATCAGGTCCCCGCGGACATGATGGCCAAGCTCATGGGCCAGCGCGAGATCGCGCTCCTGCTCGTCATAGCGCTCGGTGAAGTCGCACGGAAAGGCGACGTATTTGCGCAGCACGCCGAAGGCGAGCGGGCCGTGCACCGCATCCGTCTCGATCACGCGCACCTTGCCCTGCGCCACGGTGCGATCGACGCGGGCGGCCCTGAGCAGGCGCGCGCAGTGGCGGCGATGGGCGATCAGGTGCCAGCCGAGAAAGGCCAGCGCGCCGATCGCCCACAAGCCGATGCCGAGGATCAGCAGGCTGGGCCCGCTCGCGCCATAGGTGGGCGCGACCAGCGCCGCAGTGGCGGGATGGCTGCCGGCACTGATCTCGACGATCGTCACCGCGCTCCTGTCGATCCCGGTGGGCAGCGCCTCCGGCCTGATCACGCCGGTGACGATCCCGGGTACATCCGCCTCGCGGACGAAGGGAGCGATCAGGCTGGTGAGCTGCCAGTCGCCCGGCAACGGCGGCAGCAGCATCCGGATCACGGGGATCGCCCACAGCGCATAGGCCATTTGCGGCCCGAACGCGCGGCGGACGGGCGCGCGGACGGCGAGCACCAGCAGCATCAGCAGCGTGGTGGCGACGAAGGTCTCGATGAGCCAGCCGGTCATTGCTTGAGCTCCTTCAGCAGGGCCTCGATCTCGGCGATGTCCTGGTCGGTGAGTTCGTCGCGCTCGGCGAGATGCGCGACCAGCGGCGTGAGTCGGCCGCCGAAGAGGCGGTCCATCAGCTTGCGCGACTCCCCGGCGACATAATCGCCGCGCACCACCAGCGGGCGATAGAGGTAGCGACGCCCCTCCTCCTGATGCGCGATGATGTTCTTGGCGAGCAGGCGGCCGAGCAGGGTCTTGACCGTATTGGCGCTCCAGCCGCGCTCGGCCGGCACGCGCTCGGCCACTTCCTGGGCAGTGAGCGGCGACTCTTCCCACAGCACTTCCATCACGGCGTGCTCGGCGTCGCTGATCCGTTCCGTCATCGGGTCCCTCTTTCGCTCGACTACTGTTGTAATCGTTACGATTACGTCTGTAGTCAAGCGGGTGAACGCCGGCTGAACGAATTCTGTCGGATCTTTGATATGCCCTTCGCCCTCAGGGCCGGAAACTGTCGGAACGGCTTACAGCTGCGCGAGAGGGTTAAGAGCCGATAACCAGCATGAGGCGCAGAAATCCGCGGTCGGGGCGAACTGGCACGGGGGCTGCAGGATATAAGGCACCCCAAGCGTTCAACGCTTCATTTCAGGGTGGGTCGACCGCTACTTTCCCCGGTCTCGCGTCGACCCACCCGACCCGGGTCTTCCCAGAACGAATCGATCGGATGCCGTCCGCCGCCTGATTATGGCACGATCGCCGCGGCGAGATCGCCACAAGAAGCCGACACGCTCGCCATCTCGGAGCGTCGGCGCCGGCAGCGGGCTGGGGCAATGAAGAAGGATGACGATCATCCCCTTCCCTTCAGGCAAGGGCTCGATGGCCGTCATCCCCGCACAGGCGGGGATCCAG
>Ga0209959_100730_pt1 | contig 17566 bp, 15 predicted proteins | sample ThiBiot_300_biof_2_FD_183943 | JGI IMG/M metagenome (GOLD analysis project Ga0209959, IMG submission 183943) | Wastewater bioreactor microbial communities from Cape Town, South Africa - Thiocy_expt_300_biof (SPAdes) | ecosystem: Engineered > Bioremediation > Thiocyanate > Unclassified | place...
CTTGAAATTTCTCAGCAGATGCCGAGCGATTTCCTGCGCCTGCAACGACAGCGGCACGATGTACGGCGGGATATCGCTGAAACGCTGGCGCTTCTTCTTGGTGAGCTGCTTGCGTTGCTTGAGCCTGACTACCGGGACGATCCACAGGCCGCGGTCGAGATCGAACTGGTCAGGGGTGGCGTAGCGCAGTTCACCGGTCCGCACGCCCGTAAGCAGCAGCAGCCGCAGGCCCAGTTGCGTGTTGAGGCGACCGCGGTACTTGCGCAGCGTCTGCAACATTGTCGGCAGCTCGGGCATGCGCAGGAAGGGATTGTTCTCCACCGGCGGCAGCGGCATCGCCACCACATCCAGATCCTTCGATGGGTTCTCGCCCATGTTGGGCACCACCACCGTGGCGTAGGTGAAAAGCTGGGTGAACCAGGTGCGCAGCTTCTCGGCGACCGACAGCGAACCGCGCTTTTCCACTCTGCCGATGATGTCCAGTAAATGGGCGCGAGTGACGTCGTAGATGGTCAGGTGGCGCAGCATGGGAAACACGTCCTTCGCAAAGACGCGCCCGATCTGCTTGGGCGTGCTCTGGCGGCCCTCATTTTCCAGAGAGAGGCTGCGGTGGGCCAGCCATTTGTCGTAGATGGCCTGGAAGGTGTGCTCGCCCGCCAGGACGATCACATGGCGCTTGCGTTTGCGTTCAGAGTGCGGATTGATGTCTTTTGCCAACAGCGCCCGGGCCTCGTCACGCAAGTCACGGGCCTGTTTCAGGGATATTGCGGGGTAGCCGCCAAAGGTGATGCGCTCGCGCTTACCTAGCCAGGAATAGCGGTAGTGCCACACCTTGCTGCCGATGGCGGAAACGTAAAGGTAGAGGCCGTCGAAATCGGCAAGCGAATACGGCTTACCGGTGGCCTTGGCTTGCCGAGCCATGAGATCAGAAAGCATGTGTCCAACTCCAGAAAGCGAGTTGGATGCCATGGTTCCCGTCTAACCCCGGCTCCTCCAGCAACAATGCGGATTGGGAACCCCGCACATTGTTTTGGGCCACTTTTTGTACCAGTTTGGGCTGGCAGTGAGTGGATTTCGCTGGATGTCAGTGGATCGAGGTCGGCTAAAAATCCTCAATCCTGACAATGACTTACGACGTTCCTTGGAGTCCCGTGGAAGTCCCTGGAAAGTCGAAGTGGAGCGGGCGATGGGAATCGAACCCACGTCTTGAGCTTGGGAAGCTCAGGTCCTACCATTGAACGACGCCCGCATTTTCCAAGTCATTGAATTTCTTGGAATTTTCGCACTAGGTGCTTCTATAACCTGAGGATTCTAGCGTAACTTCCGTGCCTGCCACGCAAGTTGAAGGTCGGTCAGAACGCCGGATCAACCTGCCTTCAGGCCCAAGGCAAACACTGAGTTGGGCACGTTGCGCGATGGAAGCTGGGACTCCCGGGCGCGGTGGGGGCGTGCCTGAGAGGGTTGCGCCGTCGCGGCAGGAGAGCCAGCGTTATCGGCGCTGGTCCTGTGCTGTGCAAGCAAGTCGGCGACGGTAATGGATTGCAGGTACTCCATGATGCGTGAATGGAAGCTGGCCCACAGGTCCGCGGTCATGTCGTCGGAAGATGGGGAAGGGGCGGCATTGCCAGCCTTGTCATTGGCGTGGGCCATGTATTTCTCGGAGGCCATGACGATCTCCGCGACCGACAGGCTTTGCGGTGGGCGTGTCAGCATGTAGCCGCCGCCGGGCCCGCGAACGCTGTGGACGAGCCCCGCGCGGCGCAGCGCGCTGAAAATGTCTTCCAGGTAGGACAAGGAAATACCCTGCCGGACACTGATGCCGGGGAGGGCCACGGGGTGGCCATGGGAGTGCAGCGCCACGTCGGTGATGGCGGTGACGGCGAGCTTGCCTCGGGTGGTTAAACGCATGGGGATGCTCCTGGTGAAATCGGTCGGTTGCCCTGGACGAGATGCGCCAGGGCGGAGAAAGCGGTTTTGCGGGTGCGCCAGGCTGCCCCTGTGGCGGGTGCTATGGGATGCGGAGTTGACCGATCCCTGCGACTCCAGCCGGACGCCGGAGTGCGCAGAGCAACTCAGGCGCGGTGCAGCATGCGGCCCGCTCGTGGCCGTTTGGGCTGCTTTTTCAGCCAGGGAGACGACAGTGACGTGGTCATCGCCATGGGGCAATGGAACGGCGCATGGCCGGAACCTGCGTCAAAGAGGCCGATGCTCTGGTCGTCCGGCAGATCCGGGTTGGTGTCGGCAAGGCTGCACTCATACCCGTCGGTGGAGGCCTGATCCGCGGCGGCTGTCTGCTGGGCCTGAGGGGCGGTGATGTGCTGATGCATCAAAGCGGCCTGGATCGACCGCGCGCTTGCCTGCGCAGAGAGCGGCGCCGTGGGTGTCTTGCCGAAAGCGGACGCACCCAGGCCCAACAGGATGTGGAGGGTGAGAACCGCAATCAACCATCTCGGCATGATGGGCAAATTATAAAGGCCGGGTCTTTGCCGGGGTTCGTTGCCGTTCGTAAAGCCGCTAAGATGGCGCACCATGCAAGCCAGCCCAGCCCCTCCTGTCACCCAGGAACAGCCCCAGGCACCCTGGGGCTGGGCCAAGTACTTTCGCATGCCGGTCTACAAGCCGGGTACCCGCGTCAGGCGGTCCGGCAGCTGGGAAACGGTGAGTCACGTATCGCTGCGCCGCAACGATCTCGCGGTCTTTCTTGTCGGCTACGCAGAGCCTGTCGATCCCATGGACCTGGAGCTCGAACCGACGGTGTTCACCACCGTGCGCGTGCCCGAGCGGTATTGACGGCACCCCTGCTACCGTGGCGCAGGGCTGTTCGCCCACGCTCCGGGCCGCTGGGCCATGGCTTCACCCAGGCGCACTGGGCGCGCAGCCGCCCAGTCCGGGTTGAACTCCACCGCCCCGTTCTGAAACAGCAGCACGACGGTGGAGCCGAGCAGAAAGCGTCCCATTTCCTCGCCCTGGCGCAGGGTGATCTGCTGGCTTTGGTAGTCCCAGCGGCGCGGCTGTCCCGTGCGTGGCGGGTTGACCTGGCCATGCCATACGGTGGCCATGCTGCCAACGATGGTGGCGCCCACCAGCACCAGCCCCATGAGGCCCAGCGGGGTTTCGAACAGGCATACCACGCGCTCGTTGCGCGCAAAGAGCCCGGGCACGCCGCGTGCCGTCGTGGGGTTCACCGAGAACAGGGCGCCCGGCACATGTTCCATGCGCAGCAGGCGGCCGTCGCAGGGCATGTGGATGCGGTGGTAGTCGCGCGGGCTCAGGTAGATGGTGGCGAATTGCCCGTCCTGGAACTGCGCGGCCAGCTGCGCGTCTCCGCCGAGCAGGGCGGTCGTGGAATAGCGGTGCCCCTTGGCCTGGAAGATCTGGTCGCGTTCTATGGGGCCCAGCTGGCTCACGGCGCCATCCACGGGGCAGGTGGCGGCCGCGTCGGCCTGCGGGCGCAGGCCGGGACGCAGCGCGCGCGTGAAGAAGTCGTTGAAGCTGGAGTAGCCGGCAATGTCCGGCTCGGCCGCCTCGCTCATGTCTACCTGGTAGCGTGCCACGAAGCGGCGGATGGCGGCCGTTGTCAGCCCTCCCGCACGGGCCGACGCAAATCGTCCGGCGAGGGAGGTGAGCAGCTGCTTGGGGAGCAGATACTGGGGTAGTACGGCGAGACGGTCAGACACGTGGTGGCAATCCAGGCAAAAAGGCCGGGCCATTCTATATAGGGCGAATGGGCGATTTCCTTTGCCGTTCGAGCAAAGGCATGCATGGTGCAATAACCATGTGTGCCCATGGCGGATGTGCCGCGCGGATAATTCGCGGCCTTTTGCCCGGGCACGGACCAGCGTTCCGGCCGTGCCGGCGCCTGTCGTGTCTTCATGTCCTTGCTCACCACACCCAACCCCAGCCCAGGTCCCCATGAGGCCGAGGCGCCAGGGCCATTGACCCGGCGTGCCCTGGCGTGGCTGCGCCTTTTCATGCCGGCACGCGTGCGCATCAACCAGCGCGAGCGCCTGCGCATGGTCTCGGGCATCGTCCTGAGCGTGGCCGCTGTGGCGGTTTTCGCCCATTGGTTTGGCGCTGCCTCTCCAATGCCATGGATGATGGCGTCGTTGGGGTCGAGCGCCGTACTCATCATCTCCTTGCCCTCCAGCCCCCTGGCGCAGCCATGGCCGGTGCTGGCGGGCAGCGCGCTGTCGTATCTGGTGGGCGTGGCCTGCGCGGCGCTGGTGCCCAACCTGCCGCTGGCCTGCGGCCTTGGCGTGGGATTGGCGGTGATGCTGATGCTGGCGCTGCGCTGTCTGCATCCACCCGGGGGTGCCATGGCGCTGTTTGCCGTGCTGCACCCGCAGGAGGCCGCGGTCATGGCGGTGGTGCCGGTGTCGTTCAATGTGCTGGTGCTGGTATTGGCGGGCATGGCCTTCAACCACCTGACGGGTCGCGGCTACCCCCATGCACAGTTGCGCAAGCCCACGGAGCCCAAGGATTCCGATTCCGGCGCCTTCACGTCGGCCGACCTGGACGCGGCGCTGTCGCACTACAACCAGGTGCTGGACGTGAGCCGCGACGATCTGGAGGGCCTGCTGCACCTGGCGGGCAAGGCAGCATTCCAGCGCACGCTGGGCGGCCTGCGCTGCAGGCAGATCATGTCGATGCCCGTGTATGCGGTGGCGGCCGATACGCCACTGCAGGAGGCCTGGGCGCTCATGCGCAAGCATGCGATCAAGGCGCTGCCCGTGGTGGACGCGCAGCGCGTGGTGGTGGGCATCGTCACCATGGCGGACTTCATGCGCCTGGCCAACCTGGAGGTGCACGAGGGCATGGGCCAGCGTCTGCGCTCCCTCATCATGGGCCGGCCCAAACGGCCCGATCAGGTGCAGGGCCTGATGTCGTCGCCGGTGCTGCAGGTGCAGGCGGACCAGCATGTCATGGACCTCGTGCCGTTGTTTTCCGAGGCTGGCCACCACCATATTCCCGTGGTGGACGAGGCAAGGCAGCTGGTTGGCATCATCACGCAGTCGGATCTGGTGAAAGCGCTGGCGGCAGCGGTGGCGCGGTCTTGGTGATCCGAGGCCTGCGCGACGTCTCGGCGCCGCAGTATAATTAAGGGTTTCATGCGCAGCGCCACGCCTGTCCATTGAAGCCGCCTTCCCCGGCCTGCCGGTCTTTCTGCGTCCCGGGTACGGCGAGTCGCTTTCCTGCATTGCTCCATGCTTCGAGTCCGCAAGGGAGCCGATGCGGTCCTCGGTGGCGGACGCGTGGGCTTCACCGACGCCGCTACAGACATTTGTTATCTAGAGACGACCACACATGGCCAAAGAAGAACTGATCGAGATGCAGGGCAGCGTCACCGAAGTCCTGCCGGATTCTCGTTTTCGTGTAACCCTGGACAACGGGCACCAGCTCATTGCCTATACCGGCGGCAAGATGCGCAAGCACCACATCCGTATCCTCGCGGGTGACAAGGTGTCGCTGGAGATGTCGCCCTACGATCTGACCAAGGGCCGCATCACCTTCCGCCATCTTGCCGGCCGCGGCCCGGGGCCGGGCACGTCTTCGGGCAACCGCTGAGCGGCACAAATAACGTGCCGTTCGCCCGGGCGGCGTTGTTTGGCGGGTTAGAATTCCCGCCGTCGGAGCGTAGCGCAGCCTGGTAGCGCATCTGCTTTGGGAGCAGAGGGTCGCGAGTTCGAATCCCGCCGCTCCGACCAATCGATTCGAAAGGGTTGTGCCGCGAGGTGCAACCCTTTTTTTACGCTTGCAGGCGACTGCCCGCTCCCCGTCACGTATCGAGGCTTGACTCCGGTGCCCGCATTTTCTCGTCATGGCGCACGCGCAGCGGCACGCTACGACCTGTTGGACGCGTGGCGCGGCCTCGCCATGCTGTGGATGACGGTGTTTCATTTCTGCTTCGACCTCAGCCACTTCGGCTATTGGCCGCAGGACTTTCGCGCCGACCCTTTCTGGACGGTGCAGCGCACGCTGATCGTCAGCCTGTTTCTGCTGTGTGCGGGCCTGGGCCAGGCGGTGGCATGGCAGCAAGGGGTGGGCTGGGGGCGTTTCTTGCGGCGCTGGGGCCGGATCGTCGGCTGCGCGCTGCTGGTGACGGCGGGCTCCTACGCCATGTTCCCGCGCAGCTTCATTTATTTCGGGGTGCTGCACGGCATGGCGCTCATGCTGCTCGTGGTTCGCCTGACGGCGGGCTGGGGGCGCTGGCTCTGGCCCGCGGGCCTGCTGGCCGTGGCCTCGCCCTGGCTCGCGGCGTGGGCGCTGGAGGGGCCGCTGGCGGGGTGGGCAGGGTATTTCAATGGCCGCGCCCTGAACTGGCTGGGCTGGGTGTCCCGCAAGCCCTTCACCGAGGACTATGTGCCCGTGTTCCCCTGGATCGGCGTGATGTGGTGGGGCATGGCCTGCGGGCAGTGGCTGCTGGCCCGGCGCGCGCCCTGGATTGCCGGGCCCCTGCCGCGCGCTGCGGCGCCGCTGGCGGCTCTGGGGCGTTACAGCCTGGGCTACTACATGCTGCACCAGCCGATCATGATCGGCGCCTTGATGCTCTGGGGCTGGCTTGCGCGGCCATAGGCCCTGATGCGCTATTTTTTTGCGGATCGCTGGTCCACGGCCTCGCGCAGGGCCTTGCCGGGCTTGAAGTGCGGCACGCGTTTTTCGGGGATGTGCACGGCCTCGCCGCTGCGCGGGTTGCGGCCCATGCGGGGAGGGCGATGGCTCACCGAGAAACTGCCAAAGCCACGGATCTCGATGCGGTGCCCGCGCACCAGGGCGTCGCTCACGGCATCCAGGATGGTCTTGACGGCATATTCGGCATCGCGCTGCGTGAGCTGGCCAAAGCGTGCGGCCAGTTCTTCGACGAGGTCAGATCGGGTCATGGGTCAGCAACAAATATGCGGTGGGTGATGTGACGGCGGGCGCCCGCCGTTGTGAGCCGCCACCCCGAAGGGCGGCGGCGACCGGGTCGATGCCTTCGCAGGCCCCGGTGATTACTTGTCGGAGTTGTCCAGCTTGGCGCGCAGCAGGGCGCCCAGGCTGGTTGTACCGGCATTTTCCTTGGCGGACTGGGCCGACAGGTGGGCCATGGCTTCCTGCTGGTCGGCCTGGTCCTTGGCCTTGATCGACAGCTGGATGTTGCGGGTCTTGCGATCCACGTTGACCACCACGGCCGTGATTTCGTCGCCTTCCTTGAGCACGTTGCGGGCGTCTTCCACGCGGTCGCGGGAGATTTCCGAGGCGCGCAGGTAGCCGACGATGTCATTGCCCAGGTCGATCTCGGCGCCGCGGGCGTCCACGGTCTTGACCTTGCCGCTCACCGTCTGGCCCTTGTCGTTCACCGTCACGAAGGTGGTGAACGGGTCGCCGTCGAGCTGCTTGATGCCCAGCGAGATGCGCTCGCGGTCCACGTCCACGGCCAGCACGATGGCCTCGACTTCCTGGCCCTTCTTGTAGTTGCGCACGGCGGATTCGCCGGGCTCGTTCCAGGACAGGTCGGACAGGTGCACCAGGCCGTCGATGCCGGCAGCCAGGCCCACGAACACGCCGAAGTCGGTGATGGACTTGATCGGGCCCTTGACGCGGTCGCCGCGCTTGGTGTTCTGCGCGAATTCCTGCCAGGGGTTGGCGCGGCACTGCTTCATGCCCAGGCTGATGCGGCGCTTGTCTTCGTCGATTTCGAGGACCATGACCTCGACCTCGTCGCCCAGCGACACGAGCTTGTTGGGGGCCACGTTCTTGTTGGTCCAGTCCATTTCGGAGACGTGCACCAGGCCTTCGATGCCGGGCTCCAGCTCGACGAACGCGCCGTAGTCGGCGATGTTCGTGACCTTGCCGAACAGGCGCGTGCCGGAGGGGTAGCGGCGCGAGACGCCCATCCAGGGGTCGTCGCCCATCTGCTTGAGGCCCAGCGAGACGCGGTTCTTCTCGGTGTCGAACTTGAGGATCTTGGCGGTGATTTCCTGGCCGGCCGTGACCACTTCCGAAGGATGACGCACGCGGCGCCAGGCCATGTCGGTGATGTGCAGCAGGCCGTCGATGCCGCCCAGGTCCACGAACGCACCGTATTCGGTGATGTTCTTGACCACGCCGTTGACGATGGCGCCTTCCTTGAGCGTTTCCATCAGCTTGGCGCGCTCTTCGCCCATCGAGGCCTCGACCACGGCGCGGCGGCTCAGCACCACGTTGTTGCGCTTGCGGTCGAGCTTGATGACCTTGAATTCCAGGGTCTTGTTCTCGTAGGGGGTCAGGTCCTTGACGGGGCGCGTGTCGATCAGCGAGCCGGGCAGGAAGGCGCGGATGCCGTTGACCAGCACCGTCAGGCCGCCCTTGACCTTGCCGGAGGTGGTGCCGGTGACGAACTCGCCGGACTCCAGGGCCTTTTCCAGCGACAGCCAGGAGGCCAGGCGCTTGGCGGTGTCGCGCGAGAGGATGGTGTCGCCGTAGCCGTTCTCGATGGAGCCGATGGCCACGGACACGAAGTCGCCCACCTGGACTTCGATTTCGCCCTGGTCGTTCTTGAATTCGTCGATCGGCACGTAGGCTTCGGACTTCAGGCCAGCGTTCACGACGACGAAGTTGTGCTCAACGCGCACGACTTCGGCGGTGATGACCTCGCCCGGGCGCATTTCGGTGCGCTGCAGCGATTCTTCAAACAGGGCGGCAAAAGATTCAGACATGTATTTCCTTGCCCGCAAACAGGTTTCCAGCAGCACCATTGCCACCGTTTCTAAGACTGCCTGCGGAGGGGGTGCGGTTTGAGGCCGCGGTTCGGGTTGCAACAACCGCAAGGCCGGTGCGCTGTCGGGGCGCGGAGGGAGCCTTGCGGGGCCTGTACCGGCCCTTTGGTCAATTTCTGGTCAGAAGGGCTGGCGTGCCTGCCACCAGTCGAGCACCTGCGCCACGGCTTGTTCCACCGTGAGCGCCGAGCTTTCGAGCAGCAGGGCGTCCTGCGCCGGCTTGAGCGGTGCGACGGCGCGGGACTGGTCCCGTGCGTCGCGCGCTTCGAGCTGAGCGCGAAGGTCGAAGATATTAGCGGAAATTCCCTTGGAAATCAATTGTTTATGGCGCCGTTCGGCGCGGCATTCGACGCTGGCCGTCAGGAACACCTTGAGCGGCGCCGCGGGAAAGATCACCGTGCCCATGTCGCGCCCGTCGGCCACCAGGCCCGGCAGGCGGCGAAAGCCGTGCTGCAGCGCGACCAGGGCCGTGCGCACGGCGGGCAGGGCGGAGACGCGCGAGGCGTTCATGCCCGCCTCTTCGGTGCGGATGGCCTCGGTGACGTCGTCCTGGCCCAGCCAGATGCGCTCGCCCTCGAAGCGCACGGGCAGGCTGCGCGCCAGCTCGGCGATGCGCTGCTCACCGGCCTCGTCGATGGCGATGCCGGCGCGCGTGGCGGCCAGCGCCGTGATGCGGTAGAGCGCGCCCGAGTCCAGGAAGTGGTAGCCCAGTTGCCGGGCCACGGCCGCTGCCACCGTGCCCTTGCCCGAGGCCGTGGGGCCGTCGATGCAGATGACCGGGATGCGGGCCGCGTCGGCCCGGGCGACCTGGAACAGCGCCTCGAAGTAGTCGGGGAAGGTCTTGGCCACGCATTTGGGGTCTTCGATGCGCACGGGCAGGCCGGCGGGGTTGAAGGCCGCCAGCGAGAAGCACATGGCCACGCGGTGGTCGTCGTAGGTGTGGATGCTGGCGCTCTTCCAGTCGGCCGCGCGGGCGGGAGGCGTGATGCGCAGGTAGTCCGCGCCTTCCTCCACGCTGGCGCCGAGCTTGGCGAGCTCGATCGCCATGGCGGCGAGGCGGTCGGTCTCCTTGACGCGCCAGCTCGCGATGTTGCGCAGCGTCGTCGTGCCCTGGGCGTACAGCGCCATCACAGCCAGCGTCATGGCCGCATCGGGGATGTGGTTGCAGTCGAGGTCTATGGCCCGCAGGGGCCAGCTGCCGCGCTCGATCTGCAGCCAGTTGGGGCCGCCGGTGATCTGCGCGCCCATGGCGCGCGCGGCTTCCACGAAGCGGATGTCGCCCTGGATGGAGTCCTGCCCCACGCCCAGTATCTTGATGCCTTTTTGGCCTTCAGGGCTTGCTGCTATTGCGCCAAGAGCTATGAAATAGCTAGCGGAAGAGGCGTCGGCCTCCACGTGGATCTGGCCGGGCGAGCGGTAGCGGCTGCCGGCGGGGATGGTGAAGCGCTGCCAGTCTTCGTGGCGCACGGCGATGCCGAAGCGCGCGAGCAGGGCCAAAGTGATGTGGATGTAGGGCTTGGAGATCAGCTCGCCCACCACCTCGATCACCACGTCCTGCTCTTGGGCGACCAGCGGCAGCGCCATCAGCAGCGCGGTGAGGAACTGGCTGGACACGTCGCCGCGCACGCGGATGGGCTCGTGCAGCCGCAGCGCGGGCAGGCCGGCGGCGTGCCGGATGGACAGGGGCGGGTAGCCCTCGTTGCCAAGGTAGTCGATGCGGCAGCCGAGCTGGCGCAGCGCGTCGACGAGGTCGCCGATGGGGCGCTCGTGCATGCGCGGCACGCCCGACAGCTCGAACTCGCCGCCCAGCAGTGCCAGCGCCGCGGTCAGGGGGCGCATGGCCGTGCCCGCGTTGCCCATGAACAGCTTGGCGGGCGAGCGCGGCGCGGCGCCACCCAGGCCGGTGATGCGCACCGTAGCGCCGCCGGCCTCATCCACCGTGCAGCCGATGGCGCGCAGCGCGTCGAGCATCACGCGCGTGTCGTCCGAGGCGAGCAGGTCGTGCACCTCGGTCGTGCCCTGGCTCAGGGCGGCCAGCAGCAGCACGCGGTTGGAGATGCTCTTGGAGCCCGGCAGCTGCACGGTGCCGCCGGCGCCGGTGAGGGGGGGCAGGTCGAGGAAGGCGGTGCTGAACATCAGGCGTCCTTGTGGCCGCGCTGCGCGCCCATGCGCCAGTGGGCGCGGGTGTGGCTGGCCAGGGTGATGAGGTCTTCCAGGGGCTGGTCGCTGTCGGCCTGCATGGCGTCCTCCAGTCCTTGCAGCGCCTGCTTGAACAGGCGCGACTGGGCCAGCACCTCGTCGCGGTTGGCGCGCAGGATGTCGCGCCACATCTTCGGGTCGCTGGCGGCGATCCGCGTGAAGTCGCGAAAGCCCGGGCCGGCCAGCGCCAGCAGTTCGTTGGCGTTGGGCTGGGCGTTGATGCTCGAGAGCATGGCGAACGCGAGCATGTGGGGCAGGTGGCTCACGGCGGCGAAGGCGGCGTCGTGCGACTCGGGCGACATGCTGCTCACGCGGGCGCCGAGCTGGGTCCACAGCTCCTCGGCGCGGCGCAGCTGGGCCGTGAGCGTGCGCTCGGTGGGCGTGAGGATGACCTGGCGGCCGTGGTACAGGCTGGCATCGGCGTGCTCCACGCCCGAGACCTCGCGCCCCGTGATCGGGTGCGCGGGCACGAAGCTGCCGAGCTGGCCCTGCAGCGCGCTGCGCGCGGCCTTCACCACGTCGGCCTTGGTGGAGCCCACGTCCATCACCAGCATCTGCGGCGTGACCAGGTGCTTGATGGCCTTGAGCGTGGCCTCGGTGGCGGCCACGGGCACGGCCAGCAGCACGATGTCGGCGCCGGCGGCGGCCAGCAGGGCCGAGGGCGCCTCCACGTCGATCACGCCGAGCTGGCGCGCCCGCTCGGTGGTCGAGGGCGACTTGCTGTAGCCCACCACGCGCTGCACCAGGCCGGCCTTCTTCATGGCCAGCGCGAACGAGCCGCCCATGAGGCCGCAGCCGATCAGGCCGAGTTGTTCAAACATGGCCCGCTCCTCACGCAGCGACGGGGTAGGTGCCGAGCAGCTTGTAGAAGGCGCACAGCTGCTGCAGCTCGGCCAGCGCGGCGGCCACGTTGGGCTGCGCGGGGTGGCCTTCGAGGTCGATGTAGAAGTAGTACTCCCACTGGCCGGTGCGCGCGGGGCGCGACTCGAAGCGGGTCATGGACACGCCGTGGCGCTTGAGCGGCACCAGCAGGTCGTGCACCGCGCCGGGGCGGTTGGGCACGGAGATGATGAGGCTGGTGCAGTCCTTGCCCGTGGGCGCGGGCGTGGCCAGCGTGTGCGGCAGGCAGATGATGGCGAAGCGCGTGCGGTTGTAGGCGTCGTCCTGGATGGCGTGGGCCACCACGTGCAGGCCGTACTGCTGGGCCGCGCGCTCGCTCGATATGCCGGCCCAGGCCGGGTTGGTGGCGGCCAGGCGCGCGCCCTCGGCGTTGCTCGACACCGGGCGGCGCTCGGCATGCGGCAGGTGCTTGGCGAGCCACGCGTGGCACTGCGCCAGCGCCTGTGGGTGGGCCAGCACGGCCTCGATGCCCTCGGCCGAGTTGACGCTGCGCAGCAGGTTGTGGCGGATCAGCAGGCTCACCTCGCCGACCACGTGGCAGGGCGTGTGCAGGAACATGTCCAGCGAGCGCGTGACCACGCCCTCGTTGGAGTTCTCGACGCCCACCACGCCGTACTGCGCGCTGCCCGCGGCCGTGGCGTGGAACACCTCGTCGAAGCTGTTGCAGTACATCAGGTCGGCTGCGCCGCCGAAGTACTCGATGGCCGCCTGCTCGCAGAACGTGCCCTCGGGGCCCAGCACGGCCACGCGCTGGGGCGATTCGAGCGCCAGGCACGCGGACATGATCTCGCGCCAGATGGCGGCCACGTGCGCGTTCTTGAGCGGGCCGGGGTTGGCCGCCTGGATCTTCTCGATCACCTGCGCCACGCGGTCGGGGCGGAAGAAGGGCGTGCCCTCGCGCTTCTTGAGCTCGCCCACCTGCTCGGCCACGCGGGCGCGCTGGTTGACGAGCTCAAGCAGCTGGTGGTCCAGCGAGTCGATCTGCACGCGCAGATCGGCCAGCGCGGGGCTGGCCTGCGGGGTGATGCTCATTGGTTTGTCTGCCATGGTTTTGATAGCTGCTGGCGCTTGTCCCTGCTGGTTTTGAGTATGAAAACTATCTGAAAATCACGGGGGCCAAGCGCTGGCAGCTCTTTTTTTATGAGTGGATTCAGGCGCAGGTGCGCTCGAAGTCGCGCATGTAGTCCACCAGCGCCTGCACGCCCGCGAGCGGCATGGCGTTGTAGAGGCTGGCGCGCATGCCGCCCACGGACTTGTGGCCCTTGAGCTGCAGCAGGCCGCGCTCCTTGGCGCCGGCCAGGAACGCCTCGTTGCGCGATTCGTCGCGCAGGAAGAAGGGCACGTTCATGCGCGAGCGGCAGTTGGCCGCCACCTTGTTCACGTAGAACTGCGAGCCGTCGACGTAGTCGTAGAACAGCTTGGCCTTGGCGATGTTGCGCCGCTCCATCGCGGCCACGCCCGTGGCGTCGCCCTCGCGCTGGCGCTTGAGCCACTGGAACGTGAGGCCCGCCATGTAGATGCCCCAGGTGGGCGGCGTGTTGTACATGGACTGGTTGTCGGCCACGATTTTGTAGTCGAACGCGCTCGGGCAGATGGGCAGCGCGTGGCCCAGCAGGTCCTCGCGCACCACGACCAGCGTCAGGCCCGCGGGGCCGATGTTCTTCTGCGCGCCGCCGAAGGCCAGGCCCACACGGCTCCAGTCGACGGGGCGCGAGGCGACGTGCGACGAGAAATCGACCACCAGCGGCGCGTCGCTGCCCAGCGCGCGCAGGTCGGGCAGTTCCTGGAACTCGATGCCGTGGATGGTCTCGTTGCTGCAGATGTGCACGTAGCTCGCGCCGCGCGAGAGCTGCCACGACGCCGGGGCTGGCAGGGTGGTGAAGCCGCCTTCCTCGCTCGATGCGGCCGTGCGCACCTCGGCGGCGTACTTCTGCGCCTCCTTGCGCGACTTCTGGCTCCACGAGCCCGTGACCACGAAATCCACCGTGGCCGCGCGCGAGAGGTTCAGCGGCACGATGGCGTTCTCGGCGATGCCGCCGCCCTGCATGAACAGGATCCTGAACCCGTGCGGAATGGCGAGCAGCTCGCGCAGGTCGGCCTCGGCCTGCTCGTAGATGGCGATGAACTCCTTGCCGCGGTGGCTCATCTCCATGACTCCCATGCCGCTGCCGTGCCAGTCGAGCATCTCGGCGGCAGCCTGCTGCAGCACTTCTTCAGGGATGGCGGCCGGGCCGGCCGAGAAGTTGTAGGGGCGGTTCATGGTGTTTTAGTCAAATATGCCTCCAGCGCTTGTGTGGCAAGCGCTGGCAGCTATTGTTTTCGATAGTCAGTGCGGGTCGTCCGCGGCAGGAGTCGTGTCCGCTCCATCGGCCTCGGCGGCATTGGCGTCGTTCTCCACGATGCGCTGCAGGCCGCTGAGCTTGGCGCCTTCGTCCAGGCTGATCAGCGTCACGCCCTGCGTGGCGCGGCCGAGCTCGCGGATCTCTGACACGCGCGTGCGCACCAGCACGCCGGTGTCGGTGATCAGCATGATCTCGTCGTCGGCGTGCACCAGCGTGGCGGCGACGACGCGGCCGTTGCGCTCGCTTTGCTGGTGCCGCGGCCGTGGCGCGTGTACTCGGTGATGCCGGTGCGCTTGCCATAGCCGTTCTCGGTGGCGGTGAGCACGCTCTGGTTCTCGTCCTCGGCGACCAGCATGGCGATCACGCTCTGGCCGTCTTCGAGCTGCATGCCCTTGACGCCGCGCGCGTTGCGGCCCATGGGGCGCACGTCGTTCTCGTCGAAGCGCACGGCCTTGCCGCCGTCGCTGAACAGCATCACGTCGTGCTCGCCGTCGGTCAGCGCCGCGCCGATGAGGTAGTCGCCCTCGTCCAGGCCCACGGCGATGATGCCGGCCTTGCGCGGGTTGGAGAACTCGGCAAGCTGCGTCTTCTTCACCGTGCCCATGCTGGTCGCCATGAACACGTAGCGGTTCGGGGGGAAGCTGCGCATCTCGCCCGTGAGGGGCAGCACCACGTTGATCTTCTCGCCCTCCTGCAGGGGGAACATGTTGACGATGGGCCGCCCGCGCGAATTGCGCGAACCGGCGGGCACCTCCCAGACCTTGAGCCAGTACAGCCGCCCGCGGTTGGAGAAGCACAGGATGTAGTCGTGCGTGTTGGCGATGAAGAGCTGGTCGATCCAGTCGTCTTCCTTGGTCGCCGTGGCCTGCTTGCCGCGCCCGCCGCGCTTCTGCGCGCGGTACTCGGACAGGGGCTGGCTCTTGATGTAACCCGTGTGGCTCAGCGTCACCACCATGTCGGTGGGCGTGATCAGGTCCTCGGTGGAGAGGTCCTGCGCGCTGTGCTCGATGGTGGAGCGGCGCGCGCCCAGCCTGGACTGGCCGAACTCCTGGCGCAGGGCGGAGAGCTCCTCGCCGATGATCGTCGAGACGCGCGCGGGCTTGGCCAGGATGTCCAGCAGGTCCTCGATGACCGCCATCACGTCCTTGTATTCGGCCACGATCTTGTCCTGCTCCAGGCCCGTGAGGCGCTGCAGGCGCATCTGCAAAATTTCTTGCGCCTGCGTGTCCGACAGGCGGTACAGGCCGCCTTCCTGCATGCCGTACTCGCGCTCAAGCCCCTCGGGGCGGTAGTCGTCGGCGCTCACCACGCCGCCGTCCTCGCGCGTGCGCGTCAGCATCTCGCGCACCAGCTGGCTGTCCCACGAGCGCGCCATCAGCTCGGCCTTGGCCACGGGCGGCGTGGGCGACTCGCGGATGATGCGGATGAACTCGTCGATGTTCGCCAGCGCCACGGCCAGGCCTTCGAGCACGTGGCCGCGCTCGCGCGCCTTGCGCAGCTCGAACACCGTGCGCCGCGTCACCACCTCGCGGCGGTGCTGCAGGAAGACCTCGATCAGTTCCTTGAGGTTGCATAGCTTGGGCTGGCCGTCCACCAGCGCCACCATGTTCATGCCGAAGGTGTCCTGCAGCTGCGTCTGCTTGTACAGGTTGTTGAGCACCACCTCGGGCACTTCGCCGCGCTTGAGTTCGATCACCAGGCGCATGCCGGACTTGTCCGACTCGTCCTGGATGTGGCTGATGCCTTCGAGCTTCTTCTCGTGTACCAGCTCGGCCATGCGCTCCTGCAGCGTCTTCTTGTTGACCTGGTAGGGCAGCTCATCGACGATGATCGCCTGGCGCTGGCCGCGATCGATGTCCTCGAAATGCACCTTGGCGCGCATCACCACCTTGCCGCGCCCGGTGCGGTAGCCGTCCTTCACGCCCTGGATGCCGTAGATGATGCCGGCCGTCGGGAAATCCGGCGCGGGGATGATCTCCATCAACTCGTCGATCGACGATTCGGGGTTGCGCAGCATGTGCAGGCAGGCGTCCACCACCTCGTTGAGGTTGTGCGGCGGAATGTTCGTCGCCATGCCCACGGCAATGCCTGCGGAGCCGTTCACCAGCAGGTTGGGCAGGCGGCTCGGCAGCACCAGCGGCTCCTTCTCGCTGCCGTCGTAGTTGGGGCCGAAATCGACGGTCTCCTTGTCGATGTCGGCCAGCATCTCGTGCGCGATCTTCGCCAGGCGGATCTCGGTGTAGCGCATGGCCGCCGCGTTGTCGCCGTCGACCGAGCCGAAGTTGCCCTGGCCGTCCACCAGCATGTGGCGCAGCGAGAAATCCTGCGCCATGCGCACGATGGTGTCGTACACCGCGCTGTCGCCGTGCGGGTGGTATTTACCGATCACGTCGCCCACGATGCGGGCGGACTTCTTGTAGGGCCGGTTCCAGTCGTTGTTGAGCTCGTGCATGGCATACAGCACGCGCCTGTGCACCGGCTTCAGACCATCGCGGGCATCGGGCAGGGCGCGGCCCACGATCACGCTCATGGCGTAATCCAGGTAGCTGCGCCGCATCTCCTCTTCTAGGCTGATGGGCAGGGTTTCTTTGGCGAACTGGGTCATGACGACGGCGGTGGAGACGGCGGGAAACGACCATTTTAGGTGCAAGACCATGTCGCGGCCGAGCAACACATCCCGGGGATTGCGCTTTTGTCCTACTGTTGATGCTCCGTCAAAGACGCCTTTGCGTTGTTACGTATGGCACAATCATTTCAACGTTTTTGGTGATGGTCACTGACGACGTCCCCGATTCGCAGCACGGCTGCGGCTTTTTCCCCAAGAGGAGAACCATGAAGAAACTGAACAAATTGGCGATGTTGTTGGCCTCTGCCGTGATTGCAACCTCGGCTGGCGCCCAAGTGAAGGCGGCAGACGGCGGTAAGGTCATCGACAACTGGCAAAACGGTTCCGGTGAACTGGTCTGGAAGAACGGCACGAACGAACTGTGCTGGCGCGATGCCAACTGGACGCCCGCCACCGCCGCAGAAGGCTGCGATGGCGCCCTGGTGAAGGCTGCTGCCGCTGCTCCCGCGCCTGCTCCCGCACCCGCCCCTGTGGCCGCTCCTCCCGCAGCACCCAAGCCCGCTCCTGCCGTCGCCAGCAAGGTCACCTACGCTGCCGATGCGTTCTTCGACTTCGACAAGTCCGTGCTGAAGCCCGAAGGCAAGGCCAAGCTGGACGACCTGGTCTCCAAGGTCAAGGGCATCAACCTGGAAGTGATCATTGCCGTGGGCCACACCGACTCCATCGGTACCGACGCCTACAACCAGAAGCTGTCGGTGCGCCGCGCCGAGGCCGTGAAGGCCTACCTGGTGTCCAAGGGCATCGAGAAGAACCGCGTGTACACC
>Ga0209959_100732_pt1 | contig 17530 bp, 14 predicted proteins | sample ThiBiot_300_biof_2_FD_183943 | JGI IMG/M metagenome (GOLD analysis project Ga0209959, IMG submission 183943) | Wastewater bioreactor microbial communities from Cape Town, South Africa - Thiocy_expt_300_biof (SPAdes) | ecosystem: Engineered > Bioremediation > Thiocyanate > Unclassified | place...
AGCGCGGCCACTTCGCGCTGGTAGGTTTCGGTGTCTTCGTGCTGCTGGCGGCTCAGGGGGGAGAGAGGTCCGATCAGCCCCTCCATGAACCCGCCGACGATGACGGAGGCAGCGATGTCGGGCTGCACGTCGTGCAGCATCTCGCCCGCGGCCTGCCCGGCAACGACGATGGAGCGGATCACTTCGCTGATCGCGGCGCGGTAGGTCAGCCGGGCTTCGTCGATCTCCTTGTCGCACGGCTCGGCGATGAGCGCGTAGGCCAGGCGCGGGTTGCGCATGGCGCGCTTGACGAAGGCCGCCACCGCGGCGTGCAGCCGCGCGGTGGCGGTGCCATCGGCCTGGGCCATCGCGGTCAGCACGTCCACCTCGCGCTGGGACACCTTGGACAGTACCTGCGCAAACAGCTCGGCCTTGGACGGGAAGTAGCGGTACACCGTTCCGGTGGCGATGCCGGCCGCCGCCGCGACGCTGGCGACCTGCGCCTCCCCCCACCCGCCCTCGCCCACCAGGGTCCGGGCAGCTTCAAGGATGCGGCTGCGGTTGTCTTGCAAGCGCGCTTCGATCGATGGGGTTTGACGATAGGCCATGAAGAAATGAATCCATATTCATTCAATAAGTGAATCCTAATTCATTTTTTCGTACCGTACAAGAAATTTTGAAAAAACAGCGTAAACCACTAATAAATAAGAATTTATAGCTATTATTTAAATAGCAATAAAAAAACTTTCCCCAGAGTAACCAGGCCCTCCACCGCCCTCGCGGCATGAAGCCATACCCTGCGAGACTGCTTACGGTGCCTGGCCCATGTGCGCGACCAGCGCACGGCCTTGGCGGCGCTGATCAAGGGTTTCGTAACCGCAGCCACTTCCGCTGGTTGACAATCGCCCGCAGCCCGGCCCGCGCCCCGGCACACTACCGTTTCATCAGCCAAATCATGCTCCAGCGCTTGTGCAGCAAGCGCCAGCAGCTATAAATTTTGAATCAGAAAGGCAAGCAACACATGAGTCTCGACAACAACGCCCGCACCGCCATCCGCATCGGCATCGTGGGCTACGGCAACCTGGGGCGCGGCGTGGAGGCGGCGGTCGCCAGGAACCCCGACATGGTGGTCGCCGGCATCTACACGCGCCGCGACCCGGCGCAGATCGAGCCCATGGGCGCTAGCGTACCGGTGCACGGCATGGACAGCCTGCCCGGCCACAAGGGCAGCATCGACGTGCTGGTCCTGTGCGGCGGCTCCAAGGACGACCTGCCGCGCCAGAGCCCCGAGCTGGCCGCGCACTTCAGCCTGGTGGACAGCTTCGACACCCATGCGCGCATCCCCGAGCACTTCGCCGCCGTGGATGCCGCCGCGCAGGCCGGCAGGACCACGGCGCTAATCTCGGCGGGCTGGGACCCGGGCATGTTCTCCATCAACCGCGTGATGGGCGAGGCCCTGCTGCCCGACGGCGCCACCTACACCTTCTGGGGCAAGGGCCTGAGCCAGGGGCATTCCGATGCCGTGCGCCGCGTTCCCGGCGTGGCCGGCGGCGTGCAGTACACCATCCCCGTGGACGAGGCCGTGGCCCAGGTGCGCAGCGGCGTGCGCCCGGCGCTCACCACGCGCGAGAAGCACCGGCGCGAATGCTTCGTGGTGCTGGAGGCCGGCGCCGACGCCGAGGCCGTGCGCAAGGCCATCGTCACCATGCCGCACTACTTCGACGAGTACGACACCACGGTGCACTTCATCGGCGCCGAGGAACTCGCGCGCGAGCACGGCGCCATGCCGCACGGCGGCTTCGTGATCCGCAGCGGCAACACCTCGCAGGAGAGCAAGCAGGTCATCGAATACCGCCTGCAGCTGGACAGCAACCCCGAGTTCACCTCCAGCGTGCTCGTGGCCTACGTGCGCGCCGTGCACCGCATGCAGCAGGCGGGGCAATGGGGCTGCAAGACCGTGTTCGACGTGGCGCCGGGCCTGCTGTCGCCCCGGAGCGCGGCCGAGCTGCGCGCGCAGCTGCTGTAACCGCGCCCCGATGCGCGCACCATGAGAAAATCGCGGGTTATTCCGCAAGAACAGGACGACCCGCACCATGGAAGCAGAACACATCAACCAGATCGGCGCCACGCTCGAAGACCTGGCCAACCGCACGCAAGAGCTACGGAGGTATCTTTGACTACGATGCCAAGTACGAGCGCCTGCGCACGGTAAACGCCTCGCTGGAAGACCCGAACGTCTGGAACGACCCCAAGAAGGCCCAGGAGCTCGGCAAGGAGAAGAAGCTGCTCGACGGCGTGGTGCTCACGCTGCAGAAGCTGACCGCCGAGCTGGCCGACAACGCCGAGCTCTACGAGATGAGCCGCGAGGAAGGCGACGAGGCCGGCCTGCTCGCGATCGAGGGCGAGGCCGCCAAGCTGCTGCCGCTGATCGAGGAGCTCGAATTCCGCCGCATGTTCAGCAAGGAGGCCGACCCGCTGAACTGCTACATCGACATCCAGGCCGGCGCGGGCGGCACCGAGGCCTGCGACTGGGCCGGCATGCTGCTGCGCCAGTACCTCAAGTACGCCGAGCGCAAGGGCTTCAAGGCCACGGTCGACGAAGAGACGCCGGGCGACGTGGCCGGCATCAAGAGCGCCACCATCCACATCGAGGGCGAGTACGCCTACGGCCTGCTGCGCACCGAGACCGGCGTGCACCGCCTGGTGCGCAAGAGCCCGTTCGACAGCTCGGGCGGGCGCCACACCTCGTTCGCCAGCCTGTTCGTCTACCCCGAGGTGGACGACTCGATCGAGATCAACATCAACCCCGCCGACGTGCGCACCGACACCTACCGCGCATCCGGCGCGGGCGGCCAGCACATCAACAAGACCGACTCGGCCGTGCGCCTCACGCACATGCCCACGGGCATCGTGGTGCAGTGCCAGGACGGGCGCAGCCAGCACTCCAACCGCGACGTGGCCTGGCAGCGCCTGCGCTCCAAGCTCTACGAGCACGAGATGCAAAAGCGCATGGTGGAGCAGCAGAAGCTCGAGGACACCAAGACCGACGTGGGCTGGGGCCACCAGATCCGCTCGTACGTGCTGGACAACAGCCGCATCAAGGACCTGCGCACCAACGTGGAGGTATCGGCCACCCAGAAGGTGCTGGACGGCGACCTGGACGTATTCATCGAAGCCTCGCTCAAGCAGGGCATATAAGGACACGTGATGAAAGAAGGACACACCAAGGCCACGCAGCGCCTGGACTATGCGCCGCCTGCGTACTGGATCGACAGCGTCGAGCTGACGTTCGACCTCGATCCGGCCAAGACCCGCGTCTTGAACAGGATGCGCCTGCGCCGCAACCCCGACGTGGCGCCCCAGCCGCTGCGCCTCGATGGCGAGGAGCTGAACCTGGCGCGCGTCATGGTCAACGGCGCCGGCAGCTCTTTCAAGATGGAGGGCGACAAGCTGGTGCTGGAGAACCTGCCCGAAGGCAACGACCCCTTCGAGCTGGAGATCTTCACCACCTGCGCCCCCGCCAAGAACACCCAGCTGTCGGGCCTGTACGTGAGCGGTGACACCTTCTTCACGCAGTGCGAGGCCGAGGGCTTCAGGCGCATCACCTACTTCCTCGACCGCCCCGACGTGATGGCCAGCTACCAGGTGCTGCTGCGCGCCGACAAGGCCCAGTACCCGGTGCTGCTGTCCAACGGCAACCTGGTGGAGAGCGGCGAGCTCGACGGCGGCCGCCATTTCGCGCGCTGGGCCGATCCGCACAGGAAGCCCAGCTACCTGTTCGCCCTGGTGGCGGGCAGGCTCGTCGCGCGCGAGCAGCAGATCGTCAGCCGCGCCGGCAAGCCCCACCTGCTGCAGGTCTGGGTGCGCCCGGGCGACCTGGGCAAGACCGAGCACGCCATGAACTCGCTCATGGCGGCCATCGCCTGGGACGAGGCGCGCTTCGGCCTCTCGCTCGACCTGGAGCGCTTCATGATCGTCGCCACCAGCGACTTCAACATGGGCGCCATGGAGAACAAGGGCCTGAACATCTTCAACACCAAGTACGTGCTGGCGAGCGAGGCCACGGCCACCGACGTGGACTTCGCCAACATCGAAAGCGTGGTGGGCCACGAGTACTTCCACAACTGGACGGGCAACCGCGTCACCTGCCGCGACTGGTTCCAGCTCTCGCTGAAAGAGGGCCTGACCGTGTTCCGCGACCAGGAGTTCAGCCAGGACATGGCGGGCGGCCCGTCCGCGCGCGCGGTCAAGCGCATCGAGGACGTGCGCGTGCTGCGCACCGCCCAGTTCCCCGAGGACGCGGGCCCCATGGCCCACCCCGTGCGCCCCGACAGCTACGTCGAGATCAACAACTTCTACACCGTCACCATCTACGAGAAGGGCGCCGAGGTCGTGCGCATGCAGCACAACCTGGTGGGGCGCGAGGGCTTCGCCAAGGGGCTGAAGCTGTACTTCGAGCGCCACGACGGCCATGCCGTGACCTGCGACGACTTCGTGCAGGCCATGGCCGACGCCAACCCCGCCAGCCCCCTGGCCCTGCACCTTGAGCAGTTCAAGCGCTGGTACTCCCAGGCCGGCACGCCGCACGTCAAGGCCGTGGGCCGGTACGACGCCGACGCGCGCCGCTACACGCTCACGCTGTCGCAAAGCTGCGCCGCCACGCCGGGCCAGCCGGACAAGCACCCCTTCGTCATCCCCGTGGCCCTGGGCCTGCTGGGCACCGACGGCCGCGCCCTGCCCCTGCAGCTCGAAGGCGAGGCCGCGGCAGGCGGCACCGAGCGCACCGTGGTGCTGACCGAGCCGAGCATGACGCTCGCCTTCGTGAACGTGGACAGCCAGCCCGTGCCCTCGCTGCTGCGCGGTTTCAGCGCGCCGGTGGTCCTGGACTGCGAGTACGGCGACGCCGAACTGCTCGCCCTGCTGACGCACGACGGCGACGCCTTCAACCGCTGGGAGGCCGGCCAGCGCCTGATGCTGCGCATCGCTATCAATGCAATAGCTGACGAGGCAGTCACCACGGGCGCTACGGGCCAGATCCAGCAAAACATCTTGCCCGCCGCGCTGGCGCAGGCCATGCGCGACGTGCTGCGCCACCCGCAGCTCGACGCAGCGTTCAAGGAGCTGGTGCTCACGCTGCCCTCGGAGAGCTACATCGCCGAGCAGCTCGGCGTGGTCGATCCCCAGCGCGTCCACGCCGTGCGCGAGGCGCTGCGCCAGCAGCTGGCCGTGGCGCTGCAGGCCGACTGGGCCTGGGCCTGGGAGGAGCACCACGCCGGCGGCGCCTACCGCCCCGACGCCGTGAGCGGCGGCCGCCGCGCGCTCGCCGGACTGGCCCTCTCCATGCTGTGCCTGGCCGCGCGCCAGAGCGGCGACGCGGTATGGCCCGGCAAGACCTACCAGCGCTTCAAGGATGCGGGCAACATGACCGACCGCTTCAACGCGCTGTCGGCCCTGGTCATGAGCGGCCACGAACTGGCCGCGCCCGCCCTGGCGCGCTTCCACGCCCTGTTCAAGGACGACGCGCTGGTGCTCGACAAATGGTTCGCCCTGCAGGCCGGCAGCACCGACCGCGGCGGCAACGTGCTGCCCGCCGTGAAGGCCTTGATGAAGCACCCGGACTTCCACATCAAGAACCCCAACCGCGCGCGCAGCGTCATCTTCAGCTACTGCAGCGCCAACCCCGGCGCCTTCCACCGCCAGGACGCGGCGGGCTACGTGTTCTGGGCCGACCGCGTGCTCGAACTCGACGCCCTGAACCCGCAGGTCGCCGCCCGCCTGGCGCGCGCGCTCGACCGCTGGAAGAAGCTCGCCGAGCCCTACCGCACGGCCGCGCGCGAGGCCATCGCCCGCGTGGCCGCCAAGCCCGACCTGTCGGGCGACGTGCGCGAAGTCGTCACGCGCGCCCTTGCCGATTGATTGAAGGAAAGGACCTATCCATGCCAGAACGCATCAGCCTCACCCGCTACCTCGTCGAGCAGCAGCGCGTGCACGGGCACATCCCCTCCGAGCTGCGCCTGCTGCTGGAAGTGGTGGCCCGCGCCTGCAAGCGCATCGCCCAGGCTGTCAACAAGGGCGAGCTGGGCGAAGTGATGGGCACCGCCGGCACCGAGAACGTGCAGGGCGAAGTCCAGAAGAAGCTCGACATCATCGCCAACGAGACCCTGATCGAGGCCAACGAATGGGGCGGCCATCTCGCGGCCATGGCCAGCGAGGAGATGGAGGGCATCTACGTCGTGCCCAACCGCTACCCGCAGGGCGAATACCTGCTCATGTTCGACCCGCTCGACGGCTCCAGCAACATCGACGTGAACGTGAGCATAGGCACCATCTTCAGCGTGCTGAAGAAGCCCGAAGGCCACCCCGGCGTGCACGACGAGGACTTCCTGCAGCCCGGCCGCTGCCAGGTGGCGGCCGGCTACTGCATCTACGGGCCGCAGACCACGCTGGTGCTCACCGTGGGCGACGGCGTGGCCATGTTCACGCTGGACCGCGAGCAGGGCTCGTTCGTGCTCATCCGCGAGAACGTGCGCATCCCCGACGACACCAGGGAATTCGCCATCAACATGAGCAACATGCGCCACTGGGACACGCCCGTGCGCCGCTACATCGACGAGTGCCTGGCCGGCAAGGAAGGCCCGCGCGGCAAGGACTTCAACATGCGCTGGGTCGCCAGCATGGTGGCCGACGTGCACCGCATCCTGAGCCGCGGCGGCATCTTCATGTACCCCTGGGACAAGCGCGAGCCGAACAAGCCCGGCAAGCTGCGCCTGATGTACGAGGCCAACCCCATGGGCTGGCTGGTCGAACAGGCCGGCGGCGCCGCGACGAACGGCAAGCAGCGCATCCTCGACATCCAGCCCACCCAGCTGCACGAGCGCGTGAGCGTGATCCTGGGCTCGAAAAACGAGGTCGAACGCGTAACCGGCTACCACAACGGTATATAATCCAGGGCTTCGCCGGTGTAGCTCAGTCGGTAGAGCAGCTCATTCGTAATGAGAAGGTCGGGTGTTCGATTCATCTCACCGGCACCAAATGAAAACCCCTGATTCGCAAGAGTCAGGGGTTTTTTCCTTGCCGGGTCCCAACCAGTCAGCCCACGCCGAGACGATCCACCACCCGCACCAGTTCGGCCAGCGTCCTGACCCGCATCTTGCGCATGGCCTGGGCACGGCGCACCTTGACGGTGATTTCGCTCACCCCGAGCTCCGCGGCCACCTGCTTGTTCAGCCGCCCCGCCGCCACGCCGCGCACCACGTCCCGCTCGCCGCTGGAGAGGCTGTCCCACTGCGCCCGCAGCGACCCCAGGGCTCCGGCCTGTTCGCGCCGGGCGCGGTCGCGGCCTATGCCCTGCTGGATGGCGTCCAGCAGGTCCTGGTCGCGGAAGGGCTTGGTCAGAAACTCGATGGCCCCGCCCTTCATGGCCTGCACGCTCATCGGAATGTCGCCGTGGCCGGTCACGAAGATCACGGGCAGCGCCATGCCCAGCTGCCGCATCTGGCGCTGGAACTCCAGGCCGCTCTGGCCCGGCATGCGGATGTCCAGCACCAGGCAGGCCGGAGCCTCATCAGGCGACTGCCGCCAATGCGCCACGAAGTCGGCGGTGGAGCCGAATCCGCGGGCCGCGAGGCCGACGGACGCCAGCAGGTCCTCGATGGCGGCGCGCACCGAGGCGTCGTCATCGACCACGTAGACCATGGCGGCGCAGGAGGGTGGGACGCTGTTCATGGCCCATTGTCCTGCACCGACGGCAGGCTGACGTGGAAGCTGGCGCCGCGGCGCCCGTCGGCGCGCGCCTCGGCCCAGATGCGCCCGCCATGGGCCTCGACCATGCTGCGGCAGAGGGCCAGCCCTAGGCCCATGCCCTGGGGCTTGGTGGTCCAGAAGGCGTCGAACAGGTGGGCGCTCGCGGCGGGGTCCAGGCCCGTGCCGCTGTCCGTCAGCGTGAGCTGCAGCTGGTCCGGCCCCAGGCGCCGCGCGGTGACGGCGATCTCCGGCGCGCCCGCGCCCTTGCCGGCCTGCCGGCCGGCATCGATAGCGTCGATGGCGTTGAGCAGCAGGTTGCCCAGCACCTGCTGCACCTGCACCCGGTCGGCCCAGGCGGCGGGCAGGCCGGGCGCAGTGTCCCAGCGCACGGCGATGCCGCGCGCGTCGAGCGCGCCGCTCGACAGGTCGACCATCTCGCGCACGGCCTCTTCCAGGTCGAAGCGCTGGCGGCGCGGAGCCTCGCCGCGCGCCATGCCGCGGATGCGGGCGATGACGCCGCTGGCGCGCCCGGCGTCGGCCTGGATGCGCTGCAGCGCCTGATGGGCCTTGTCCAGCTGCGGCGGCTGCTGGGCCAGCCAGCGCTGGCAGGCGTTGCCGCTGGTGACGATGGCGGCCAGCGGCTGGTTGACCTCGTGGGCAATGGTGGCCGTCAGCTCCCCCAGGCTGGCGGCACGCGCGATCTGCAGCAGCCGCGCCTGCGCCGCATGGGCCGCCGCCTGCGCCGCCACCATCCTCAGCCCCAGGTAGGCGGTGGCGGCAATGGCCAGGATGCTGATGCCGGTGTTGACCAGCCCCACCCGGTACTGCCCGGCGGGCGTGAGCGCGAAGCTGACCACGGTCAGCACGATGCACCCCAGCGCCAGGGCCGCCACCGCGCGCGGGCTGAACCAGCGCACGGCCGCCAGGATCACGGCCACGTAGAACACGGCGGCCGCCACCGCGTATTCGGTCACCGTGTCGGCCACGAAGATGGCGGCCATGGCAAGGCCCAGGGCCAGGGCGATGGCGGCGCGGCGCACGCGCGAGGTCGGATGCAGTTCGATGGACATGGGTGGTGTGGAGGACGCAGGCCGTGGCCATTGTGGCGCAGCGGTCGCTCCTATAAAGAGAGCTTGTAGCGCTTTCCATACAATGGTTTCAGCATGTTTTCAATATGAAACCCTTGCCAATGAAGCGCTGGCAGCTCCTGTTTCAGAAGCATGTCAGTCCTCCGCCCGGGCGTTCCAGAAAGCCTGCAGCACACCGGGCATGGCCTCCAGCCGGGCCATGATCTGGTCCAGCTCGCCCCCGTCTACGGCCGTGGCGTACAGCGTGGCCTCGATCTCGGCGTCGCCCTGGCCGAAGGCGTGCTGGACGATGTCGCGCACCGGGTAGCTGGCTGCCTCCAGCCACTCGACCAGTTGCTCGCGCACGTCGGACTGGCACTCGCGCCGGCAGATGACGTAGACGGCGTAGGTGGCCTCGCCGAACGCCTCCTGCACGGGCTGGCGGTTGATGCGGTTGACCACCGGGCGCAGCAAGGTGTTGGCCGCGAGCACGAACAGCGCCGCCAGCACCGCCTCGGGCAGCAGCTTGGCACCGGCGCAGCAGCCCACGGCGGCCGAGCCCCAGAGCGTGGCCGCCGTGTTCAGCCCCGAGACGTTGGCCCCCTCCTTCATGATGGCGCCCGCGCCCAGGAAGCCGATGCCCGAGACCACGTAGGCGATCACCTGCAGCGGGCTGGGCGAGCCGCCGTACAGGCCGTGGAAGCGCACCGCCAGGTCGACGAACACCGCCGCGCCCACGGCCACCAGCGTGTTGGTGCGCAGCCCCGCCGTGCGCTGGCGCACCTGGCGCTCGAAGCCGATCAGCGCGCCGAGCACGAAGGCCAGCAGCAGGCTGGCCAGGGTGCCGAGCGCGGCCGAGAGGTCGAAGTCGGGCCATTGGTTCATGCGCTTCCCTTTCTTGAATCCAGCCGTGGATGATGACACCGCGCCCCGCGCGTCACAGCCGGGGGCGCTGCCCCAGGCTCAGCTGCAGCTGCACGGTGGCCGCGGCCAGGTCGGCCCGGGCCTGCAGGTAGGCGAGGTAGGCCTCGTCGGCCGATCGCTGGGCCGCCAGCAGCTCCAGCAGCGAGGCCGCGCCGTGGCGGTACGACAGGCGCATGCTCTCGGTCACTCGCTGCGCGTCGGCCAGCACGCCGCCGCGGTAGCGCGCCACGTTGCCGCGCGCGGCCTGGAAGCGGAACCACGCGGCGCGCACTTCGGCCTCGGCCCTTTGGCGCGTCTGCTCCACGCCCAGCAGGGCCTGGGTCACCTCGGCCTCGGCCTGCACCAGTTCGCCCCGGTCCAGGCGCGACAGCGGCAGCGGCACGCTGACCGACACGGCCAGCACGCGCGAAGGCGCGGCGGCGTCATACAGCGGCTCGCCCGCCGCATCCGTGCCCGCGCCGTAGCCGCGCGTGCGGGCCACGCCGACCGACAGCGTGGGGTTGACCCAGCGGTTGGCCTGCGCCAGCGCGGCCTTGTCGCGCGCGTTCGCCAGCAAGGCCTCGGCGGTCTGGACGTCGTCGCGCACGCGCAGGGCCTCGGGCAGCAGGGCGGGCAGGTCGCCCTCCTGCGCGTAGGGCGCGAAATCGCATTCCAGCGGCGCGGCGCCCCAGAGGCCGGCGAAGGCCCGTCCCAGCGGCACGGACAGCGCGGCCTGCGCGGCCTGCACCTCGGCGTCCGCCAGCGCCACCTCGCTTTCGAACTGGTCGTGCTCCACGCGCGACTGCAGCAGCTCCACGCCGCCCACGTCGCCGGCCTTGCGGCGCGCCTCGTTGGCGCGCACCACCTCGCCCAGCGCGGCCAGGGTCTGGCGCTTTCGCGCCCAGGCCTCGCGCGTGCGGCAGGCCTCGGCGAAGGCGCCGGCGGCCTCGCTGTAGAGCGCGTGGCGAAAGCCTTCGACCTGGGCCTCGGCCAGGCGCACCCCGCTGCGCGCCGCCCGCACGCGCGCCGCGCGCTTGCCGCCGGTCTCGATCTCCCAGCTGAGGCCTGCCTCGCGGCTCGCCGGGCGCGGCGCGCCGCTGCTGATCTGCTCGCGGCTGTGGCCCAGGGTCAGCGCGGGGTCGGGCAGCAGGCCCGCCATGCCCACCCCGGCGCGGGCCGCGGCGATGGTGGTCTGCTGTGCCTGCAGGTCCAGGCTGTGGGCCTCCACGGCCTGCAGGTAGTCGGCGAAGCGCACGGCCTGGGGCGCAGCGGGGGCGTCCTGGGCCGCGCAGGCCGCACTCCAGGCGGCCAGGGCCGCCGCCAGGGCGCGGCGCGCACGGGGGAAGGGCAGGTATGTCATGTCAATGCTCCGTGGCGGGAAAGGCGCCGGCCTCGCCGCGTTGCGCGCGGCGCGCGGCCATGCGCTCGGCCCGGGATTCGACGGCGTAGTACACGGCGGGCAGAAGCAGCAGCGTCAATGCCGTCGCGCTGGCCAGCCCGAAGACCACCACGGTGGCCAGCGGGCGCTGCACGTCGCTGCCCAGGCCGGTGGCGAGCATCGCGGGCATCAGGCCGCAGGCGGCCACCGTGGCCGTCATCAGCACCGGGCGCATGCGGCTGGCCGCGCCTTCGCGCACGGCCTCGCGCAGCGGAAGGCCCTCCTCGCCGCGCATGCGGTTGATCTGCGCCACCATCAGCACGCCCGAGAGCACGGCCACGCCGAACAGCGCGATGAAGCCCACGGCGCTGGAGACGTTGAGCGTCATGCCGCGCAGGTGCAGGCCGGCCAGGCCGCCGATCATCGCCAGCGGCACCACGCCCAGCACCATCAGCGGCTGGCGCAGGTTGCCGAAGGCGCCGAACAGCAGCACCAGCATGAGCCCCAGCGTCAGCGGCAGCACGACGGCCATGCGGGCCTCGGCGCGCTGCAGGTTCTCGAACTGCCCGCCCCATTCGACGGCGACGCGCCGGGGGTCGTAGCGCACCTCGCGCGCGATGGCCGCCTGGGCGTCGGCCAGGAAGCCGGCCAGGTCGCGCCCGCGCGCGTTGAGCCTGACCAGCACGTGGCGCCTGCCGCCTTCGCGGACGATGACGCTCTGGCCCAGGCCGGCCTCGATGCGCGCCACGTCGGCCAGCGGCACCTGGGCGCCGTTGGCGGCCGGCAGGCGCAGGCCGGCGATGGCGTCGGCGCTGGCGCGCGCCTGGGGAGCGAAGCGGGCGGTCATGTCGTAGCTTTTCTCGCCCACGTAGAGCTGGCCGATGGCCGCGCCGCCGATGCCGGTGGAGACGAGCTGGGCCACGCTGGCGGCATCGATGCCCAGGCGCGCGGCGGCGGCGCGGTCGAGCGTGATGCGCAGGTTGGGCAGCGGCGGCTCCACGTCCACCGCCACGTCGGCGGCGCCGGGCACGCGCCGCAGCACCTCCACGAGGCGGTCGGCCACGCGCCTGTCCTCGGCTAGGTCGTCGCCGTAGACCTTCAGCGTCAGGTCGCTGTGTGCGCCCGAGAGCTTGTCCTGCACGCCGTCGATCATGGGCTGCATGAAGCCTACGGTGTAGCCCGGCATCTGCTCGAAGCGCGCGGCCATGCGGGCGATCAGCTGCTGCTTGGTCAGGCCCGACTTCCATTGATCGTAGGGGTGCAGGCCCACGCTGGCCTCGATGTGCGAGGGCGTCCAGTAGTCGGTGCCGTCGTCGTTGCGGCCGGTCTGGGTCACGACGTGGGACACCTCGGGGAATTCGCGCGCCACGCGGCGCAGCTCGTCGGCCATGGCCTGGGCCTTGTCCAGCGTGATGCCCGGGGGCATCTGCACCTGCAGCCAGATGGAGCCTTCGTCCAGGTAGGGCAGGAAGTCGCGGCCGATGCTCGCGCCCAGCCCCGCCAGCACGGCCAGCGCGGCCGCCAGCACCGCCAGCCACCAGCGCCCGCGCCCCACGGCGCGCGCGAGGAACCCCGCGTAGCGCGCGTCCAGCCAGCGCAGCGCCGGGTTGTGGAACACCTTGCGCGGGCGGCGAAAGGCCAGCCAGGCCAGCGCCGGCGTGAGCAGCAGCGCCACGGCCAGCGCGCCGGCCAGGGCCGCGCCCACGGCGCTGGCCATGGGCGAGAACAGCTTGTATTCGATGCGCTCGAAGGCGAACAGCGGCAGGTACGCGGCGGCGATCACGCACATGCCGAAGAAGATGGGCCGCGCCACCTGCAGCGTGGCGGCCACCGCGTCGCGCGGGGTGAGCGGCCGGTCTTCGTGCTGCTCGCGCCGGCGCAGCAGGTTCTCGACCACCACCACCGCGCCATCGACGAGGATGCCGAAGTCGATCGCGCCCAGCGACAGCAGGTTGGCCGGAATGCGCGCGTGGTGCATGAAGACGAAGGCCAGCAGCAGCGCCATGGGAATGGTCAGCGCCACGATCAGCGCCGCGCGCGGGCTGCCCAGGAAGAGCAGCAGCACCAGCGCGACCACGAGCAGCCCTTCCGCCAGGGTGTGGCCCACGGTGTCCATGGTGCGGTCGATCAGCGTGGCACGGTCCAGGTAGGGCACCACCTTCACGTCCGGGGGCAGCAGCTTCCCGTTGAGCTCCTGCACCGCGGCGTGCACGCCCTCCAGCGCCTTCGAGGGGTTGTAGTCCTTGAGCAGCAGCACCACGCCGGAGATGGCGTCGGAGTCATCGTCCTTGCCGAGGATGCCGCGCCGCTCCACGTTGCCGTAGGCCAGGCGCCCCAGGTCCCGCACCAGGACGGGCACGCCGTGGACGGTCTTGACGACCACCGCGCCCATGTCGTCCAGCGAGCGCAGCAGGCCCACGCCGCGGATCACGTAGGAAATCTCGCCGCGGTCGAGCACGCCCCCGCCGCCGCTGGCGTTGTTGGCGTTGAGCGCGTCAACCACCTCGGCCAGCGTCACGCCGTACTGCAGCAGGCGGGCGGGATCGAGCTCCACCGTGAACTGCGTGGTCAGGCCGCCGTAGTTGGTCACGTCCACCACGCCCTGCGCCTTCTTGAGGCGCGGTATCACGGTCCAGAACTGCAGCTCGGAGAGCTCGCGCAGGCTGCGCGTGGGACTCTCCAGCGTGTAGCGGTAGAACTCGCCCGTGGGCGAGGTGTAGGGGTCGAGCCCGGGCTTGGCGCCGTAGGGCAGATCGACCTCGTCGATGCGCTCGCGCAGGCGCTGGCGCGCCCAGTAGCCGTCCACGCCGTCCTCGAACACGACGGTGATCAGCGACAGCGCGAACAGGCTGCGCGAGCGCAGCACGTGCATGCCCGGCGTGGCCAGCAGCGCGCGCTCCAGCGGCACGGTGATCTGCTGCTCGATCTCCTCGGCGGCCAGGCCCGGCACCTGCGTGACGATCTGCGAAGTCACGTCGGCGATGTCGGGATAGGCCTCGATGGGCAGCTGCTTCCAGCTGAAGGCGCCGTACAGCGCGGCAAAGGCGAACACCAGCCACACCAGGCCGCGCCGCTCGAAGCACAGGGCAACGAAGCGTTCAATCATGGAGCAGCACCCCCCCGTCGACGACCACGCGCTCGCCCGCCCGCAGGCCGGCCGCCACCTCCACCTGCCGGCCCTGCTGGACGCCCGGCTGCACCTCGCGCGGCGCGAAGCGGCCCGCCCCCTGCTCGACGAACACGCGCGTGCCCACCCCGCTTTGCAGCAGCGCCGATGCCGGCACCACCACCGCCTCGCGCGCCGGCCCGTCGAAACGCACCTGGGCGAACATGCCCGGGCGCAGCCGGCCATCGCGGTTGTCCACCGCCACGCGCACCTTGACGCTGCGCGTCTCGGGGTCCAGCAGTTCGCCCACGTAGCGCACCCTGCCCTCCAGCACCTGGCCGGGGTAGGCGCTCAGCGTGATGTGCGCGCCCTGCCCCACGGCCACGCCGGCCAGGTCGCGCTCGGCCACCTGGGCGCTGAGCCAGACGGTGGACAGGTCGGCCACGGTCATCACCGGCACGTTGATGTCGTTCCAGTACGCGCCCTGGGCGCCCGCCATCTCGACCACGCGGCCGGCGATGGGCGCGCGCATCACATAGCTGCCGCGCGCGCCCGCGGCGGCCGGCACGCCCAGATGCGCCAGCCGGTCGGCCACCGCGGCCGCGTCGGCCTCGGCGGTGGCGAGGGCCAGCTGCGCGGCCTCGTAGTCCTTGCGCGCGGCGATGTCGGCATCCAGCAGCAGCTTCTGGCGCTCGGCATCGCGCCGGGCCTGGGCCAGCGCGGCGTGCGCCCTGGACTGCTCTGCACGCACGTCCGCCATGTCGGCCGAATCCATGGTGAACAGCGCATCGCCCGCGCGCACGGCGTCGCCCAGCGCGCGGTGGATGCGCACCAGCCTGCCCGCCACGGGCGGGGACAGCTTCACGAGCTTCTCAGGCTCTGCCTCGATGCTGGCCGGCGCCGTGATCGGCGTGGCCAGCGCGGCCGTGGCCGCCGCCTGCACCTGCAGCCGCGCGAGCAGCGGCGATCCCGCGGGCACTTCTATCACCTGGCCCTGGCGCCGCAGCACGGGCGCCGGGGGCGTGGCCGCGGCGTGGGCACCGGCCGTGGATGCACCCTGGTTGCACGCGCAGAGTACGCCGCCCAGCAGCAGGGCGGCACCGGGCCGCAGACAGGCGGTCAGGCGAAAGGTCATGAAAACTCCTTGGATGGTGCAGGACAAAGGAACTCAGGCCCGCTGGCCGTCGCCGCGCCAGGTCAGCAGCCCCCATGCCATGCGGGGCACGGGCGGCTGCGCGGCCGCGGCCATGCCCAGCGGGCGCAGGCTGTCGCACAGCGCGCGCGGCAGGCGGCGCAGCACGGCCTGGCGGTCGGCCGGGGGCAGCAGGCTCAGCACGTCGGCGGCCACGCGCGGCGAACACGCCGCGACGGCGCAGGAAAACGCCTGCAGGCCGTGGGTCGCGAGCTGGGCGCGGATCTGGTGCACGTTGCGGGCCTGCAGGGCGGCGCGCAGGGCGATGTGCAGTTGTTGGCGGGTCATGGGGTCTCTCCCTGGCGATGAGCCGCCAAGCCGGAGGCCCCTGCCGCTAGGCGATGGCGGGCCTCCGGCGGGCAGCCGGATTCAAGAGGCACCGCACGGCAGCGCGCCATGCGGTGGACATGCGTGGGATGGCGCGCAAGCGCCCGTCAGGATCGGGATCCATGGCCTTGTCCTCCATCGTCGTCAGTGGCGGGGCATTGCGAGATGGCGAAATTGTCCCGCGGCGGCGCCCGGCCCGCCAGTCTCTCCTGGGAAGGCGGAGATGGACGATGGTGCAGGCCGGATATACCTTGGTATGCCCTACGCGCCGCCGGCCCGCGCCGCGGCGCTCGCGTGCAGGCAGATGGCGGCGGCCGCGCCCACATTGAGGGACTCCTCGCCGCCCGGCTGCACGATGCGGATGTGCCGGCTTGCGCGCCGCTGCAGGTCGGGCGACACGCCCTGCCCTTCGTGGCCCATGATCCAGCCGCAGGGCCAGGGGAGCTGGGCGCGGTGCAGCCAGTCGCCCTGGTGCGAGCTGGTGGCCAGCAGCGGCACGCGCAGGCGGTCTATGTCCTGCGCGTCCAGGCCCTCGACCAGGCGCAGGGCGAAGTGCGCGCCCATGCCGGCACGCAGCACCTTGGGCGACCAGAGCGCCGCCGTGCCCTTGAGCGCCGCGATCTGCGTGAAGCCGAAGGCCGATGCGCTGCGCAGGATGGAGCCCACGTTGCCCGCGTCCTGCAGGCGGTCGAGCACCACCGTGGGCGATTGCGCGTCGAGCTCCTGCTGCACCGGCAGCGGCAGCACGAAGCCCATGCGCGCGGGCGATTCCAGGCCGCTGATGTCCGGCCACAAGGCGTCGGCGATCACTACGTTTTTAGTAGCTGCCTGCGCATACTCCGCGGGCGCCAGAGGCCAAAAAGACTCCGAGAACACCGCGATGGCCGGGCGCTGGCCGCGCGCCAGGGCGGCGCTGCACAGGTGGTCGCCCTCCACCCACACGCGGCCCTGCTTGCGGTAGGCCGTGCTGTCCTGCGACAGGCGGCGCAGGTCCTTGAGCAGCGCGTTGTCGCGCGAATGGATGGTGACGGGCTGCATGGCTGTCATGAAAGGGCCAGGGCGCGCGCCACGGGGGCGAACGAGCGGCGGTGCTGCGGGCAGGCGCCATGCGCCTGCAAGGCGGCCAGGTGCTCGGCCGTGCCGTAGCCCTTGTGGCCCGCGAAGCCGTATTGCGGGTACTGCGCGTGCAGCTCGGCGCACCAGCGGTCGCGCGTGACCTTGGCCAGGATGGAGGCCGCCGAGATGGCCGCCACCCGCGCGTCGCCCTTGACGATGGCCTCGGCGGGCATGTCCAGCCGCGGCAGCCGATTGCCGTCCACCAGCGCCAGCGTGGGCTTGAGGCGCAGGCCCTGCACGGCGCGGCGCATGGCCAGCAGCGTGGCCTGCAGGATGTTGAGCCGGTCGATCTCCTCCACGCTGGCCTCGGCGATGCTGCAGCACAGGGCCTTGGCGCGTATCTCGTCGAACAGCCGCTCGCGCCGCGCGGCCGTGAGGGTCTTGGAGTCGGCCAGGCCGGCGATGGGCTGCTGGTCGTCGAGGATGACCGCGGCCGCGACCACGGGCCCGGCCAGCGGGCCGCGGCCGGCCTCGTCCACGCCGGCCACGAGGCCGCCCGGATGCCAGTCGAAGCTGGCCTGTTCAGGCAAGGATCTGGGCGATGGCATGGGCGGCGAGGCGCGGAGTGTCGCGCTGCAGTTCTTCGTGCAGGGCCGTGAAGCGCTGCTCCAGCCGTGCGATGCGCCCGGGGTCCCGGGCGGGCGCATCCAGCCATTGCTGCACGGCCTCGGCCAGCGCCCGGGGCGTGGCGGCGTCCTGCAGCAGTGGCTGGATGCGCC
>Ga0209959_100745_pt1 | contig 17129 bp, 13 predicted proteins | sample ThiBiot_300_biof_2_FD_183943 | JGI IMG/M metagenome (GOLD analysis project Ga0209959, IMG submission 183943) | Wastewater bioreactor microbial communities from Cape Town, South Africa - Thiocy_expt_300_biof (SPAdes) | ecosystem: Engineered > Bioremediation > Thiocyanate > Unclassified | place...
GTTGTGTGTGGAAAGCGGACACAACCCCCAATGCACGGACCGTGCCAGCCACCATGCAGGTACATTTGGCAGCCAGGGCGCGGTCCCGCCGCAGGGCCGTGCACCAGATTGGGGAGGGTTCACGCGATGAGTCTTGCTTTGGTGCAAAGCCGCGCCCTGCTGGGCCTGCAGGCAAGCGCCGTCACCGTGGAGGTGCATCTGGCCAACGGCCTGCCGAGCTTCGCGCTCGTGGGCCTGGCCGACGTGGAGGTGAAGGAGGCGCGCGAGCGCGTGCGCTCGGCCCTGCAGAACGCGGGGCTGGAGTTCCCCTCCAACAAGAAGATTACCGTGAACCTAGCGCCGGCCGACCTGCCCAAGGACTCGGGGCGCTACGACCTGCCCATCGCCCTGGGCATCCTGGCCGCCAGCGGGCAGATCGCCGCCCAGCGCCTGGCGGGCTGGGAGTTCGCGGGCGAGCTGTCGCTGTCGGGCCTGCTGCGGCCCGTGCGCGGCGCGCTGGCCACCAGCCTGGCGCTGCGCGCCGAGCAGCCGCCCGTGCGCATGGTGCTGCCGCCGGGCAGCGCCGAGGAGGCCGCCCTGGTGCCCGGCGCCGAGATCTACCGCGCGCGCCACCTGCTGGACGTGGTGCGCCAGTTCCTGCCCGCGGCCGCGCCGCCGCAGGAGGACGAAGGCGACGGCTGGCAGCGCCTGGCGCCGGCCGCGCCCGCCGTCCACACTGTCGGCCCCGACCTTGCCGACGTGAAGGGCCAGGCCGCCGCCAGGCGCGCGCTGGAGATCGCCGCCGCCGGCGGCCATGGGCTGCTGCTCGTGGGCCCGCCGGGCTCGGGCAAGTCCATGCTGGCGCAGCGCTTCGCCGGCCTGCTGCCGCCGATGAGCGTGGAGCAGGCGCTGGAGAGCGCGGCCATCGCCAGCCTGGCCGGGCGCTTCACGAACGCGCAGTGGATGCAGCGCGTCACGGCCAGCCCGCACCACAGCTGCAGCGCCGTCGCGCTGGTGGGCGGGGGATCGCCGCCGCGGCCCGGCGAGATCTCGCTGGCGCACGAGGGCGTCCTGTTCCTCGACGAGTTCCCCGAATTCGCGCGCAGCGCCCTGGAGGCCCTGCGCGAGCCGCTGGAGACCGGCCGCATCACCATCTCGCGCGCGGCGCAGCGCGCCGAGTTCCCGGCGCGCTTCCAGCTCGTCGCCGCCATGAACCCCTGCCCCTGCGGCTTCGCGGGCTCCGCCCAGCGCGCCTGCCGCTGCACGCCGGACCAGGTGGCGCGCTACCAGGGCAAGCTGAGCGGCCCGCTGCTCGACCGCATAGACCTGCACGTGGAGGTGCCGCACCTGCCCGCCGAAGACCTGCTGAACGCCCCCGCCGGCGAGGCGAGCAGCACCGTGCGCGAGCGCGTGGCCCGCGCCCACGCGCTGGCCCTGGCGCGCCAGGGCACGCCCAACCAGGCGCTGCAGGGCCAGCAGCTCGACCGCATGGCCGCGCCGGACGAGGCCGCCGCGCGCTTCCTGCAGACCGCCGCCGCGCGCATGGGCTGGTCGGCGCGCGGCACGCACCGCGCGCTGAAGGTGGCGCGCACGATCGCCGACCTGGCGGCGTCAGAGCAGGTGGGCGTGGCCCACGTGGCCGAGGCGGTGCAGTACAGGCGGGTGCTGCGCGCTACCGTTTGAATAGCTATAGGCGCTTTCCCAGCAAGCGCCAAGGGCTTTTTTCCTATAAACCCAGATAGGCCTGCCGCGCAGCCGCGTCGCCCGCCAGGTCGGCCATCGCGGCCTCGTGCACGATCCGGCCCTGCTCCAGCACGTAGGCCCGGTCGGCCACGGCCTGGGCGAACGGCAGGTTCTGCTCGCTCAGCAGGATGCCCATGCCCTGGGCCTTGAGCGCGAGGATGGTGCGCGCCATCTGCTCGACGATCACGGGGGCGACGCCCTCGGAGGGCTCGTCGAGCAGCACCAGGCAGGGCTGGCCCATGAGGGTGCGCGCCACGGTCAGCATCTGCTGCTCGCCGCCGCTCATGCGCCCGCCCGGGCGGCTGGGCATCTCGCCCAGGTTGGGGAACAGCGCGAAGAGCCTCTGCGGCGTCCAGTGCGGCACGGGCTGGCCGCCGGGCCAGTGGCGCGGCGGCTGGCGGCCGGCCTCCAGGTTTTCGAGCACCGTGAGATCGGTGAAGATGCGCCGGTCCTCGGGCACGTAGCCCAGGCCCAGGCGCGCGATCTGGTGCGGCGCCAGGGCGTCGATGCGCCGGCCCATGAAGGCCACGCGCCCGCTGCGGCGCTGCAGCAGGCCGGCGATGCTCTTGAGCGTGGTGCTCTTGCCCGCGCCGTTGCGCCCCATCAGGGCCACGACCTCGCCGCGCCCCACGGCGAGCGACACGCCGTGCAGGATGTGGGCCGCGCCGTACCAGGCGTTGAGGTCCTGCACCTGCAGCAGGGGGGCGCCCTCACCCCTGCCCTCTCCCAGGGGGAGAGGGAGTGGGGACAGGCGCGGCCGGTCGCCCTCGCCCCCCTGGGGAGAGGGAGGGGTGAGGGGCTCGGGCCGCGCCTCCCGCGCCAGGCCCGTGCCCAGGTAGGTGGCCTGCACGCGTGCGTCGTCCTGGATCTGCCGGGGCGTGCCCTCGGCCAGCAGCTGGCCGCGCACCAGCACGGCCACGCGGTCGGCCTGGCCGAAGACCACATCCATGCTGTGCTCGGTGAACAGCACGGCCATGCGCCGCTCGCGCGCCAGGCGCTGCACCAGCCGCATCAGGGCCAGGCGCTCGGCGGGCGCCATGCCGGCCGTGGGCTCGTCCATGAGCAGCAGGCGCGGCGCGTGCGCCAGCGCCATGGCCAGCTCCACGCGCTTGACGTCGCCGTAGGCCAGCTCGCTGCACGGGCGGTGCGCCTGGGCGGCCATGCCCACCTGCTCCAGCAGGGCCAGCGCGTCCTGCGGGCGGTGCGCGCCGGCGCGGCGCCACCAGCGCCAGGCCTTGCGGTCGTGCGACAGCAGGGCCAGCTGCACGTTCTGCAGCACGCTGAAGCTGGCGAAGGTCTGCGCGATCTGGAAGGTGCGGCCCACGCCGCGGCGCCAGATGGTGCGCGGGCTCAGCCCGGTGATGTCCTCGCCGTCGAGCAGCACGCGGCCGCCGTCGGGCGCGAGCTGGCCGTCCACCATGTTGAAGGTGGTGCTCTTGCCCGCGCCGTTGGGGCCGATGAGCGCCAGCAGCTCGCCGGCCGCGAGCTCGAAGGACACGCCCTGCACGGCCTGCACGCCGCCGAAGGACTTGGAGAGGCCCTGCACGCTCAGCAGGCTCATGCGGCCCCCTCGGTCGCTTCGTTTTTGGTAGCTACACGCGCTTGCCACATCTGCGCGAACCCCGAAATTCCCTGTGGAAACAGCAGCACCAGCAGCAGCATGGTGCCGCCCAGCAGCGCGCGCCAGTAGTCGGTGGCGCGCGCCACGCTGTCGTGCAGCCAGGTGAAGGCGGCCGCGCCCACCAGCGGGCCGGCCAGCTGCTGCACGCCGCCCAGCAGCACCATGACCAGGCCATCCACCGACTTGCCCACCCACAGCGCGTCGGGCGCCACGCCGCCCTTGGAGAACGCGAACAGCGCCCCCGCCAGCCCGGCCAGCAGCCCGGCCACGACGAAGGCCGCCCACTGCACGCGGCGCACGGCGATGCCGATGGCCTCGGCGCGCGGGGCCGAATCGCGCGCGGCGCGCAGCGCCCAGCCCAGCGGCGCGAACAGCACGCGCCGCAGCAGGTAGACGCCCGCGGCGGCCAGCGCCAGCACCAGCCAGTAGAACGCCGCGCCCTGCGCCGCCCATTCGGACGGCCAGATGCCGGTGAGGCCGTTGCTGCCGCCGGTCAGGCCGTCCCACTGGAAGGCGACGGCCCAGGTGATCTGCGCGAACGCGAGCGTGAGCATGGCCAGGTACACGCCCGACAGGCGCACGCAGAACCAGCCGTAGACCAGCGCCCCCGCGGCCGCCGCCAGGGGGCCGAGCAGCAGCGCCGCGCCCATGGGCAGATCCAGCCAGCGCACCAGCAGCGCCGCGCCGTAGGCGCCCAGGCCGAAGTAGGCCGCGTGGCCGAAGGAGTGCATGCCCCCCGGCCCCAGGATGAAGTGCAGGCTGGCGGCGAACAGCGCGGCGATGGCCATGTCGGTCAGCAGCACGGTGGCGTAGCCCTCCTGCCCCGCCGCGAGCGGCAGCACGGCCAGCGCCACCAGCAGCGCCGCCCAGGCGGCCGCGGCGCGCGCCCCGGCGCCGCGCAGGGGCGCCTCGGGCGCGCCCGGGGCGCGCACGGCGGCCTGCGGCCGGCCCATCAGGCCCCAGGGCCGCCAGACGAGCACGAGCGCCATGACGAGGAACTCCACCACCAGCGTGAGCTTGGGGAAGGCCACCGCCACGCCGCCGACCTGCACCACGCCCAGCCAGATGCACACGGCCTTCAGTTCCGCGATCAGCAGCGCCGCGACGAACGCGCCCGGGATGCTGCCCATGCCGCCCACCACCACCACGACGAAGGCCGCGCCTATGGTCAGCATGTCGAGCTCCAGGCTGGCGGGCTCGCGCGGCAGCTGCAGCGCGCCGCCCAGGCCCGCGAGCAGCGCGCCCAGCGCGAACACGCCCGTGAACAGCCAGGCCTGGTTCACGCCCAGCGCGCCCACCATCTCGCGGTCCTGCGTGGCGGCGCGCACCAGCGTGCCCCAGCGCGTGCGCGTGAACAGCAGCGTGAGCAGCACCAGCACCAGCGGGCCGACGGCGATCAGGAACAGGTCGTAGGCCGGAAAGCGCCGGCCCAGCAGGTCCACCGCGCCCGCCAGGCCCGGCGCGCGCGGGCCGAATAATTCCTCGGGCCCCCAGAGCCACAGCGCCGCGTCCTTGATGACCAGCACCAGCGCGAAGGTGGCGAGCAGCTGCAGCAGCTCGCTCGCGCGGTAGATGCGGCGCAGGAGCAGCAGCTCGACCAGCGCGCCCAGCAGCCCCACGGCCAGCGGCGCCAGCAGCAGCGCGGGCCAGAAGCCGAGGGCGCCCGCCAGCTGCTCCACGCAGGAATAGGCCGCGAACAGCCCCAGCATGTAGAACGAGCCATGGGCGAAGTTGACGATGCGCGTGACGCCGAAGATCAGCGACAGCCCCGCCGCCACCAGGAACAGCGTGGACGCGCCCGCCAGCCCGTTGAGCAGCTGGGCCAATAACCCCGAAAAGTCCATTTCAGCCATCCATTGCTGCACGTCCCACACCCCGCGAAACTGGCGCACCCGAGGCCAGCGGCCACCGCGCAAGGGCCGCCCCGCCGCGCTGGTGGCGTCCCCCTGGGGGGAAGGCGCCGAAGGCGGCTCAGGGGGGGTTACTGATTCGGGCGCAGCTTCTTCACCTCGGCGTCGGACGGCTGGAACTTCGCGCCGTCCATGTACTTGAAGTCCACCATCACGCCCTTGCCGCCGTACAGGCCCGTCCTGCCCACGTAGGCGCCCATGGTGGACTGGTGGTCCTGCGCGCGGTAGGTGATGGGGCCGAAGGGCGTGCGCACCTCCAGGCCGCGGAAGGCGGCGATGAGCTTCTCGGTGTCGGCGCTGCCGGCCTTCTTCAGGCCCGCGGCGATCGACTGGATGGCGTTGTAGCCCACCACCGAGCCCGCGCGCGGGTAGTCCTTGAAGCGCTTCTTGTAGGCGTCCAGGAAGGCCTCGTGGTCGGGCGTGTGGATGGCGTACCAGGGGTAGCCGGTGACGATCCAGCCCTCGGGCGCCTCGCCCTTGAGCGTGTCCAGGTACTCGGGCTCGCCCGACAGCAGGCTCACCACGCCCTTGCCCGCGAACAGGCCGCGCGTGTTGCCCTCGCGCACGAACTTGGCGAGGTCGGCCGCGAACAGCACGTTGAAGATCGCGTCGGGCTTGGCATCCGCCAGCGCCTGCACCACGCTGCCCGCGTCCACCTTGCCCAGCGGCGCGGCCTGCTCGGCGACGAACTCCACGTCGGGCTGCGCGGCCTTGAGCAACTGCTTGAACGTGGCCACGGCCGACTGGCCGTACTCGTAGTTGGGGTAGACGATGGCCCAGCGCTTCTTCTTCATGGCCGCGGCCTCGGGCACCAGCATGGCCACCTGCATGTAGGTGGAGGGGCGCAGGCGGAAGGTGTAGCGGTTGCCGTTCTCCCACACGATCTTGTCGGTGAGCGGCTCGGCGGCCAGGAAGAAGCGCTTCTTCTGCTGCGCGAAGTCGGTCAGCGCCAGGCCCACGTGCGACAGGAAGCTGCCCATGAGCACGTCCACCTTCTCGCGCGTGATCAGCTCCTCGGCCGCGCGCACGGCGTCGCCGGGGTTGCCGTTGTCGTCGCGCGTGACCAGGCGCAGCTTCCTGCCGCCCACGCCGCCGGTGGCGTTGACCTGGGCCACCGCGAGCTCCATGCCCTTCTTGTAGGGCTCCAGGAACGCGGGCTGGGCCTTGTAGCTGTTGATCTCGCCGATGGTGTAGACGTCCTGCGCCTGGGCCGCGCCCAGGCCCCAGGCCAGTGCCGCCACGAAGGCGGTGAAGCGTTTGTGCATGATGGAATCCTTTGCCCCAGGTCAGTCGCCGGGCAGGGCAACTGTACCGCCGCGCCGAGTTTGCCCGACAATATGCGGGTTTGCCCGCATGGGGCGTGGGCTGTGCATTTCGGCTTATGCCCAATACGAATAAAAAAACGGCGAAACTCGCGAAAACGCCCGCCGTCCCCCTTCATCCATTCCAGTCCATTCATCCATGAGCGCATTCCTCGAAGAGCGAGTCCTGTCGGTGCACCACTGGACCGACCGTCTGTTCTCCTTCACCACCACACGCGATCCGGCGCTGCGTTTCTCCAACGGCCACTTCACCATGATCGGGCTCAAGGTCAACGACAAGCCGCTGCTGCGCGCCTATAGCATCGTCAGCGCCAACTACGAGGAGCACCTGGAGTTCCTCTCCATCAAGGTGCCCGACGGCCCGCTGACCTCGCGCCTGCAGCACATCAAGGTGGGCGACTCCATCATCGTGGGCAAGAAGCCCACGGGCACGCTGCTCATCGACTACCTGCTGCCGGCCAAGCGCCTGTACCTGATGTCCACGGGCACGGGCCTGGCGCCGTTCCTGAGCGTGATCCGCGACCCCGAGACCTACGAGAAGTTCGAGGAAGTGATCCTGATCCACGGCGTGCGCCAGGTGGCCGAGCTGGCCTACCACGACTACATCACCCGCGAGCTGCCCAGGCACGAGTTCCTGGGCGAGCTGGTCACCAAGCAGCTCAAGTACTACCCCACGGTCACGCGCGAGCCCTTCCGCAACCAGGGCCGCATCCCCAACCTGATCGAGAGCGGCAAGCTGTTCACCGACCTGGGCGTGCCGCCGCTCGACCCGCTCACCGACCGCGTGATGCTCTGCGGCAGCCCGGAGATGCTGGCATCGCTCAAGACCATCCTGGAGCACCGCGACTTCGAGGAAGGCAACACCACGCGCCCGGGCGACTTCGTGATCGAGCGGGCGTTCGTCGAGAAATAGAGACCGCCCCCCTGAGCCGCTTCGCGGCTTCCCCCTTCTCTTCACGCTTCGCGTGGGAAGGGGGACGACGCCGGTGGCCTGGCAAAGCCAGATCCACGGCGTCTGCCGGCATGGGGCGCGCCGGTTTCAAACCGTTCAGCGACCGGTCGCCCTCGCCCCTCTGGGGAGAGGGAGGGGTGAGGGGCCTACCCCCTGTCCACCACGCGCATAGGCGCGCCGGCGCCCTCGGCATCGCCGCTGCCGTCGTCCACGCGAAAGCCCTTGCCCTGCACGCGCACGGGCGTGCCCTCGGCCACGGGCTGGGAGCGCGTGAAGCTGCGCACCGAGCCGTCCTGCATGCGCACGCGCATCTGGTAGACGGTGGTGGTGCGGGTGCGCTCCTCCACCTTGTGGCCCACGTAGCCGCCGCCCACGGCGCCCAGCACCGTGGCGGCCGTGCGGCCCGAGCCCTTGCCGATCTGGTTGCCCAGCACGCCGCCGAGCACACCGCCGGCCACCGCGCCCAGGCCCGTCGCGGGCGCAGCCTGCTCGATGGCCTGCACCGACTCCACGCGCCCGCAGCTGGCGCAGGCCGGCGCCGCGGGCCGGCCCTGGGCGGCCGGCTGCAGGTAGGGATCGGCCTGGGGCACCGGAGCGCGCCGGGACTGGGTTGCTCTTGAATCAGGAGCTGCAAGCGCTTGCTGCACCTGCCCTTGAGGCGCTTTTTCATCGATGATCTCGGATTCGGGCGTGCGCGGCGCGGCGGCCGTGGCCTGCGCCGCGGGCGGGGCGTCGCCGCGCAGGTTCTGCGCCAGCAGCGTGCCGCCCAGGGCCAGCACGCTCACGCCGAGCGCGCCCACGGCGGCCCAGAGCCATTTGACGCTGGCCGCGGGCTGGGAGGAGGTGGCGGGGTTCATGGTTGCGATCCTGTGTCGTTGGTACGAAGCGCACGGCCCGGGCACCCGGCCATGCAGCGCGTACCGAGGCTACCCCGGCCCCGGCTTCACAATGCCGCGCAGGCTGTAACGGACGTAAACGGCGGTCAGCCCTGCCCCGGCGGCTGCGTGCCGGCGGCCGTGTGCGCCTCGTCGAGGGCCCGCGCGCAGCTGGCGCCGAACAGCAGCACGGCCGACGAGAAATAGATCCACATCAGCAGCACCACCAGCGAGCCCGCCGCCCCGTAGGCCGAGACCACGGCCGCCGTGGACAGGTACCACGCCAGCAGCTGCTTGCCCGCGGTGAACAGCGCCGCGCCCACGGCGGCGCCGAGCACCAGGCAGGACAGCGGCGGCTTGGGACCGCTGCCGATGCGCATCAGCCCCACGAACAGCAGCACGGCCACGGCAAAGGCCACTGCCTCGTTGACGAACTGCAGCAGCACGCCGGCGCCGAAGGGCAGCAGGGCGCCGGCCCAGGTGGCCAGCACCTTGATGGCCGTGGACAGCACCAGCGAGATCAGCAGCAGGAAGCCGATGGCCAGCACATAGGCCAGCCCGCGCAGCCGCAGCGACGCCACGTGCCACCATGGCTTGCGCTCGGGCGCGGCCCGGCCATGGGCCCACAGCCGCGCGAGCGCCGACTGCAGCTCCGCAAACACGCCCGTGGCGCCCGAGAGCAGCAGCACGAAGCCCGCGATGGAGGCCAGCCAGCCCTGCGCCGGCGCCTTGGCGCTGGCCAGCGCCATGCGCACCACCTCGGCGCCGCGCTCGCCCATCACGCCCTGCACCTGGGCGATGAGGTTGCTCTCCAGATAGGCCTTGTCGACCCACCAGCCCAGCACGCCCACCAGCAGGAGCAGCAGCGGCGCCAGGCTCAGCATGCCGTAGAACGACATGGCGGCGCTCATGCGCAGGCCCTCCGCGTCCAGCCACAGCTGCACGGCGCGCAGCAGCGGCGCCGCGGGCCGCATCAGGCGCCGGGCGCCCTGGTTCAGGTTCTGCATGGATGAAGTCATGGGCCGATTGTGCGCACGGCCACGGGCGCCGGGTGTCGGCGCAGGCCGACAGCCCGCCTTACACTCGCCGCCTTCCCCTACGAAAATTCAAGCATGCAAACGCGTTGCGCCCTGGTGGGCATGCCCGGCTCCGGCAAATCCACGGTGGGCCGGCAGCTCGCCCGCCGCCTGGGGCTGCCCTTCATCGACCTGGACCAGCGGCTGGAGCAGCAGCTGGGCACCAGCATCCGCAACTACTTCGAACAGCACGGCGAGCAGGCCTTCCGCGACCACGAGTCCGCCCTGCTGGCCGCGCTGGCCGACGAGCCCGGCGGCATGATCCTGTCCACCGGCGGCGGCGCCGTGCTGCGCCCGGAGAACCGCGAGGCCCTGCGCCGCGGCTTCCCCCACGTGATGTACCTGCGGGCCTCGCCCGAGGAGATCTTCCGGCGCATCAAGCACGACCGCACGCGCCCGCTGCTGCAGGTGGCCGACCCCCTGGCCCGCCTGCGCGAGCTCTACCGCGACCGCGACCCGCTGTACCGCGAGACCGCGCGCTACGTCATAGAGACCGGCCGGCCCACGGTGAACACGCTGGTCAACATGGCCATGATGCAGCTGGAGATGGCGGAAACGCGCTGAGAACGTGTTCACGATCTGAGGCGGAAGGGCCTGTCAGGGCAGCGCGACCGCTCCGCGATTGATGGTGTGGATCTGCGTGTTGGTGTATTCGAGCAGCCCTTCCAGGCCGTTCTCCCGCCCCAGGCCGGACTGTTTGTGGCCCGCCAGCGGATACTGCGGCGAGAGTTCGTGGATGGTGTTGACCCAAACCGTTCCCGCCTGCAGGCGCCGGGCCACCCGTTCGGCGCGTTCAAGGTCGGCGCTCCACACCGAGGCCCCCAGGCCATACGGGCCCTGGTTGGCGCGGCGGACCACTTCATCCTCGCTGCTGAAACGCAGCAGCGGCAGCACCGGGCCGAAGGCCTCTTCGGTGACGATGGGAGCATCGTCCGGCGGGTCGTCGGCGATGGCGACCGGCACGAAGTAGCCGCGGCCCGGCGGCACATCGCCGCCCGCCAGAAAGCGCACGCCGTCGGCGCGCGCCTGCGCCAGAAGGCTGCGGATGCGCTCGTGCTGCCGTGCGTTCTGCAGCGGGCCTATGCGTGTGCCGGGCTCCATGCCGTCGCCGATCTTGACCGTGCGGGCATAGGCCGCCAGCGCCTGCGCGAAGCACTCATAGATGCTCGCATGCACGTACATGCGCTTCGATGCCAGGCAGAACTGGGCGTTGTTTGCGAAGGCGCCCCAGAAGATGCGCGGCACCCAGGCGTCGATGTCCACATCGTCGAACACGATGGCCGGATCGTTGCCGCCCAATTCCAGGGTCACGCGCTTGAGCGTGTCCGAGGCACTGCGCATGATGGCGCGCCCCGTCGGCGTGGAGCCGGTGAAGGCTATTTTGTCGATGCCGGCATGCTCCGTCAGCCAGGGCCCCAGCCGGTCGGTGCCGGAAACGACGTTCAGCACGCCGGGCGGCAGCAGATCGCGCAGCAGTTCACCCAGCTTGAGCGACGTCAGCGGCGTGAACGGCGAGGGCTTCAGCACCATGGTGTTGCCGGCCACGAGCGCGGGCGCGATCTTCCAGACCGCCAGCGTCATCGGGAAGTTCCAGGGCGCGATGGCCGCGACCACGCCCAGCGGCACGTGGCGCTTGACCACCTTCTTCTCCGGCGTGTCGAGCAGCACCTCGTCGGGCAGCCCCATGCACGCGGTTTCCTTCAGCCAGCGGATGCAGCGGGCGACCTCTGCATGCGCATCGGCCAGCGGCTTGCCCTGCTCGCTCGTGAGCAGTCTGGCGAAGGCATGGTGGTGCGCCTCCAGGCGCCCTGCGATGCAATGAACCAGCGCCTGGCGCCGCGCCAAAGGCACGGCCTGCCAGCCGTCGAAAGCGCGCCGCGCGGCGGCGACCGCCGCGTCGAGTTGCGCCCGGGAGGCCTCCGGCGCCTGCGCCAGGCAGTCCGTCGTGGCCGGATTGATGACCGGGAACGAAGACTCGCCGGCCACGGGAAGGCCGCCGATGGTCATGGTGAAGCCGTGCTGGAAATCCATCGCAGTCAGTAGTGCAGGAGGGGCATCGGGTACGCCGCGTGGCGCTGGCATCCGGGCGGCCGGTTCATCAACCCTCCGGCCTGGGGCGCTCGGGCTGCAGGATGACGCGGCCGACCACGCGGCCATGCTCCAGGTCGTCGAGTGCCGCGTCTGCCTCTGCCAGGCAGCGGCAGGTGGTGGGAACGGGAGGCAGCGCACGGTCGCGCACCAGCGCCATCAGGGCATGCAGCTCTTCCAGGCTGCCGACGTAGGAGCCGTGGTAGCTCAGGGCGCGGATCGGAAGTAGGGGCGTCGGCAACGCGATCTGCCCACCGAACAGGCCGATCTGCACGAACTGCCCGCCCTTGGTCAGCAGGTCCAGCGCCGACTGCACGGTCTGCGCGGACCCAACGCAATCGAGCACCGCCCAGACGCTGCCGCCAGCCGCGCTCCTGACGCGGGCCATGAAGTCGGGGGCCGCGGGGTCGATGGCCTCGCACGCACCGGCGGCGAGCGCGGCCTCGCGCCGCGCCGCGTCCGGCTCGACGACCACCGCGCCGGCGCCGTCCAGCGCAGGCAGCAGCGTCGCCGCCATCAGGCCCAAGCCGCCGGCGCCGAAGATCACGACGCGCTCTTCGCGCAGCACGGCCGGGTCGAACTTGCGCAGCGCACTGTAGGCCGTCAGCCCCGAACAGGCATAGGGCGCCGCCTGGGCCGCCGGCATGTCGCCGATGTCGATCAGATAGCGCGGGTGCGGCACCAGCACATGATCGCTGTAGCCGCCGGCGCGAAAGATGCCGAGAAAGCGCGGCGCCGGGCAGAGCTGCTCGGCGCCGCGCCGGCAAATCTTGCACTCGCCGCAGCCGATCCATGGGTAGACCAGGCAGCGCCGCCCGACGGCGGCCCCGGCCGCCTGGGGCCCCACGGCCGCAACCTGGCCCGCGACCTCATGGCCCAGGGTGAGCGGCAGGCCCACCCCGCGGTCGCCCATCGTCAGGCGCTTGCCGCCGCCCATGTCGTACCAGCCCTGCCAGGTGTGGATGTCGGTGTGGCAGACGCCGGCGGCCTGCACGCGCAGCAGCACCTGGCTGCCATCGGGGCGCGGCGTCTCCTGCACCACGCGCGCGAGCCGCGCGCCGAACCGATGTACTTGGTAGCTGATCACCGCTGGACCTCCGGGCCTGCCCACTCACTTGGCCAGGCGGCATTCGCTCTGCGACAGCGGGCGGAACGCGGTCTCGCCCGGGGTGGTGGCGATGACCTTGTACAGATCCCACGGGCCTTTGGATTCCGCAGGACTCTTGACCTGGTAAAGGTGCATGTCGCGCACGACCCGGCCATCGACGCGCAGCTTGCCGTTCGCGGTCATGAAGTCGTTGATGGGCGTGGCGCGCATCTGTGCCATCACCTTGTCCGGGTCTTTGCTGCCGACAGCCTTGATCGCCTTCAGGTAATGCGTGACGGCGCCGTACGTGCCCGCCTGCGTCATCGTCGGCATGACGCCGTTGCGCTTGTAGAAGCGCTGCGACCAGGCGCGGGTCTTCTCGTTCTGGTCCCAGTAGAACGCCTCGGTCAGCATCAGTCCCTGGGCCAATGGCAACCCTATGGACTTGACGTCGGTCAGGAAAGCCAGCATGGCGGCGAGCTTCTGCCCGCCCTTGGTGATACCGAACTGGCCGGCCTGCTTGATGGCGTTGATCGTGTCCTGCCCGCCGTTGGCCAGGCCGATGACCTTGGCCTTGGAGCCCTGGGCCTGCAGCAGGAACGAGCTGAATTCCGACGCGCCCACGGGATGGCGCGAACTGCCCAGGACCTTGCCGCCCAGTTCCTTGATCACGTCGGAAGTGTCCTTCTCGAGCGACTGGCCGAAGGCATAGTCGGCGGAAAGGAAGTACCAGCTGTCGCCGCCGGCCTTGGCCACTGCGGCGCCCGTGCTGCGCGCCAGCGCGTAGGTGTCGTAGGTCCAGTGCACGGTGTAGGGCGAACAGCTCTTGCCGGTGAGCTCCGACGTGGCGGCGCTGGTCACGATCACGATCTTCTTCTTTTCTTCGCCGAGCTTGCTGACCGCCAGGGCCAGGCCCGACGCCGGCAGGTCGGTCACCATGTCCACGCCCTCGACATCGAACCACTGGCGGGCTTTCGTCGAAGCGATGTCGGCCTTGTTCTGCGTATCGGTGTAGACCAGCTCGATCTTCTGGTCCAGCACGCTGCCGCCGAAGTCCTCGATGGCCATGCGCGCCGCGTCCACCAGGGCCTTGCCGCCGATGGCCGAGTAAATGGATGACAGGTCGGCCAGCACGCCGATCTTGACGGGCGGCTGCGCCGCCTGGGCGAAGGCGCTGGAAACGCCGAATGCCGCGATTGCGAATGTGAGTCTTGTGGCGAATGGGCGCATCTTTGTCTCCGTACGGCTCGATATTCGCCACAAGGGTAGGATTTACGGTGATAAATAACTAGTATGATATTTTTATGGTTTGATATATAAAATATATATATCTCCCGGAGAAACCCTATGCTCGATTTCGGTCTGCGCCAAATGGCGCATTTCATCGCCGTGGCCGAGGCGGGCAGCTACCGTGAAGCGGCCGAGCGCATGTTCATCGCGCAACCCGCGCTGTCGATTTCCATCCGCAAGCTGGAGGAGGCCCTGGGCACCCGCGTGTTCGAGCGCGGCGCCCACGGCGCCACATTGACGCCGGCGGGCCGGGCCTTCCTGGTCGAGGCGCGGTGCTGCCTCATGCAGGCGGAGCAGGCGCGGCAGAGTGCCCGCCTGGCGGCGCTGGGCGAATGGGGCCTGGTTCGGCTGGGCTTCGTGGGCTCGGCCATCTATCGGCTGCTGCCCTCGCGGCTGCCCGACTTCGCCGCACGCCACCCGAGCGTCACGCTGGAGCTCAGCGAAGGCACGACCGTGGGCATGGTCGAGATGCTGCGCGCCGGCCAGATCGACGCCGCGGTGATCCGCATGCCGATCGATGACGCCACGGGGCTTCATGTGCAGGCCGCGGAGAAGGATGACCTGGTTGCCGTGCTCCCGGCCACGCATCCGCTGGCGAAGCGCAAGCGCATCGACCTGGGCCAGCTGGCGGAGGAGACCTTCATCATGTTCTCCAGGACCCACGTCCCCAACTTGCGCGCGACCATCCTCGAAGTCTGCCGGAAAGGGGGAGGCTTCACGCCGCGCGTGACGCAGGAAGCGACGCAGGCCATCACCGTGGTGGGGCTGGTCGGGAGCGGCCTGGGCGTCGCGCTGGTGCCCAGGGTCATCACGCGCTTCACCAATGAGCAGGTGCGCTTCGTCTCGCTGACGAACAAGGAGAGCGCGGGCTGCCTGACACTGGCCGTTGCCACGCGGGACCACGAGGTCCCGGAGGCGGCACGCAGGCTGTGCAGCGCCCTCGTGCAGACTTGAAGCGCGCCATGCCGCACAGGATTTTGATCAAAAAGCGCTGCAGCGCTTATGCAGCAAGCGCTTTTAGCTCTCTTTATTGAAGCATCCGCGCACCGGGGGGATGCGGGCCGCCCAGGATCTCAGAGCAGGCCGTGCCACTGCCGGCTGATGATGTCCTTGAGCACTTCGGATGCACCGCCCGCAATGCGGGCCACGCGGGCATCCACCCACGCGCGGCCAATGCCGTATTCGGCGCTGTAGCCATAGCCGCCGTGCAGCTGCAGCAGCTCGTCGAGGTATTTGCCCATGAGCTCGGTGGCCACCAGCTTGGCGCATGCCGCCTGCTCGACGCTGATGCGCTGCTGCACGTGCTGGCGCACCAGGTCGTCGATGTAGACGCGCAGCATGCCGCAGTAGGCCTTGGCCTCGGCCAGCTTGAACTTGCTGTTCTGGAAGCTCAGGATGCTGTTGCCGAACACCTTGCGCTCGCCGGTGTAGCGGACGCTGGCTTCGAGCTGGGTCTCCAGCACCATCGCCGAGCGCAGCGCGATCACCAGGCGCTCCTGGGGCAGTTGCTCCATCAGGTAGATGAAGCCCTTGTTCTGCTCGCCGAGCAGGTTCGAGGCCGGCACGCGCACGTTGTCGAAGAACAGCTCGGCGGTATCCTGCGCATGCAGGCCGATCTTCTCCAGCGGCCGGGCGCTCTTGGTGAAGCCCGGGGTATCCGCCTCGACGGCGATCAGCGACACGCCCCTGGCGCCCGCAGCCGGGTCGGTCTTGCAGGCGAGCAATACCACGCCGCAGTTGATGCCGTTGGTGATCCAGGTCTTCTGCCCGTTGATGACCCACTCGTCGCCATCGCGCACCGCCGTGGTCTTGATGTTCTTCAGGTCGCTGCCGGTGCCGGGCTCGGTCATGCCGATGGAGCCGATGATCTCGCCGCGGCACAACTTGGGCAGGAAGCGCTGCTTGAGCTCCTCGCTGCCGTAGTGCAGCAGGTAGGGCGACACCATGTCCGAATGCACGGGGATGCCGGTGCTGAGCCCGATGCGCGCCAGTTCTTCGGTCACCACGCAGGCATGCAGGAAGTCGCCGCCGGGGCCGCCGTACTGCTCGGGAATGGTGGTGCACAGGATGCCGTTCCCGCCCGCCATGCGCCAGAACGACTTGGGCGTGACCCCGTCGCGCTCCCACTGGCGGATGTGGGGCGCCACCTCTTTCTCGCAGAAGCGCCGCACCTGCTCGCGGAACTGCTCGTGTTCCTCGGAAAAGATCGTTCTCATTTCGCCTGGAGGTTCATCTGGTGGAGTTTGGGCAGGAGGGTCTTCTCTTCCGCCTGCATGCGCTTTTTCACGTCGGCGCCCTTGGCCACGTAGGGCGTGGCGCCAAGCCTGGCGAACTTCTGCGCCAGTTCCTTGTCCACCAGCACCTTCAGCGTGGCGGCTTCGAGCGTCTCGGCGATGGCGCGCGGAACGCCGGCCGGCCCGGCGACGCCCGTCCACGACGTGCACTCGAAGCCGGGCAGGTACTCGGCGACCGCCGGCACGTCCGGCAATGCCGGATTGCGTTGGAGCGAGGTCACGCCCAGCGCCCTGACCTTGCCGGCCTTGATGTTTTCGACGGATCCCGTGATGTTGTCGAAGTACAGATGCACGACGCCCGACAGCAGGTCCAGATTGGCCGGCGCACCGCCGCGATACGGGACGTGCGTCATCTTCACGCCAGCCGCCTGGCAAAAGAGCTCGGCGGCGATGTGGGTGCTGGTGCCGACACCCGCCGACGCGAAGCTGTACTTGTCAGGGTTGGCCTTGAGCAGTTGGATCAGCTCCGGGACGCTCTGCGCCGGCACCGAGGGGTGCATCACCAGTACGTTGGGCAGGTCCCACAGGCCGGCGATGTAGGTGAAACCCTTGTCCGTGTCGTAGGGCATCTGCGGCAGCAGAGCCTTGGAGAAGATGTGCGTGCCGTTGGTCATCATGCCAACGGTGTATCCATCCGAACTGGATCTCTCCACCGCGGACAGGCCGACGGTGCCTCCGGCGCCGGTCCTGTTGTCCACGATCATCTGGCTGCCCAGCGCGCGCGACATGTGCTCGGCGTAGATGCGGCTCAGCATGTCGGTCGCGCCACCCGCGGCGAACGGGCAGACGAACTTGACGGGCCGGACGGGCCATTTGTCCGCGTGCGCCGAAGGCAGCCAGGCCGCTGCGGGTATGGTGGACATGGCCTGAAGCAGGCTTCTGCGGTTGATCG
>Ga0209959_100746_pt1 | contig 17107 bp, 16 predicted proteins | sample ThiBiot_300_biof_2_FD_183943 | JGI IMG/M metagenome (GOLD analysis project Ga0209959, IMG submission 183943) | Wastewater bioreactor microbial communities from Cape Town, South Africa - Thiocy_expt_300_biof (SPAdes) | ecosystem: Engineered > Bioremediation > Thiocyanate > Unclassified | place...
GCTCCTGCTCATCGACGTGGAGGATGCCGTCTACGGCGCCGCCGCCGGGCGCCTGGGCACGCAGACCTACGAGGAGTTCCTGGCCGCGGGCGACCCGCAGTTCGCCTGGGAGCTGCCGGGCGACGAGTGGGACGCGATCGCGCTCAACTACACCTCGGGCACCACCGGCAACCCCAAGGGCGTGGTCTACCACCACCGGGGCGCGGCCATCAACGCCATCAGCAACGTGCTGGAGTGGGACATGCCCAAGCACAGCGTCTACTTGTGGACGCTGCCCATGTTCCACTGCAACGGCTGGTGCTTCCCCTGGACGGTGGCGGCGCGCGCGGGCGTGAACGTGTGCCTGCGCCGCGTGGAGGCGCAGGCCATCTTCGACGCGATCCGCAGCCACGGCGTGACGCACTACTGCGGCGCGCCCATCGTGCACGGCCTGCTGGTGAACGCACCGGCGGCCATGAAGGAGGGCGTGCCCGCCGGTGTGAAGGCCATGGTGGCCGGCGCCGCGCCGCCGGCCTCGATGATCGAGGGCATGGAGAAGCTCGGCTTCGACCTCACCCACGTCTACGGCCTGACCGAGGTCTACGGCCCGGCCACGGTGTGCGCCAGGCACGATGCCTGGAACGACCTGGACATCGGCGAGCGCGCCCGGCTGAACGCGCGCCAGGGCGTGCGCTACCACCTGCAGCGCGCGGCCGCGGTGCTCGACCCCGAGACCATGCAGCCCGTGCCGCATGACGGCGAGACCATGGGCGAGATCATGTTCCGCGGCAACATCGCCATGAAGGGCTACCTGAAGAACCCCGCCGCCACCGGGGAGGCCTTCCGCGGCGGCTGGTTCCACAGCGGCGACCTGGCCGTGCAGTATCCCGACGGCTATATCAAGATCAAGGACCGCAGCAAGGACATCATCATCTCGGGTGGCGAGAACATCTCCTCCATCGAGGTCGAGGACGTGCTCTACCGCCACCCCGACGTGCTGGCCGCCGCCGTGGTCGCCAAGCCCGACGAGAAATGGGGCGAGACGCCCTGCGCCTTCGTGGAGCTGAAGGCCGGCGCCCAGACCACGCCCGAGGACATCGTGGCGCATTGCAAGAAGCACCTGGCCGGCTTCAAGGTGCCGCGCGCCGTGGTCTTCGGCGAGCTGCCCAAGACCAGCACCGGCAAGATCCAGAAGTTCGAGCTGCGCCGCCAGGCCGGGTCGGCGGCGGCGATCAATGTCTGATGACTATGAAAAAAATAGCTTGCATCGCTTGCTGGACAAGCGCTGGAGCCGTTTTTCATAGAAGCCACTCGATCGGCAGGCGCATCAGCAGCCACACCAGGGACCGGCTCCACCAGGTGGTGTGGGGCTCGGTGCCGTAGACCGGCGCCGGGTCGCCCACGCCGCCGTGCCACCGCAGGGTGCGGTCCTCGGCCAGGGCCACGCGGTAGGACTGCAGGGGGATCTCGCGGTCGAAGGCCAGGGCGACCTGCTGCGCCAGCGCCGGGCTGTCGATCAGAAACCCGAGCTCGGTGTTGAGCAGCGCCGAGCGCGGGTCGAAGTTGAGCGAGCCCACGAACACGCGCTCGCCGTCCACCGCGAAGGTCTTGGCGTGCAGGCTGGAGCCCGAGCTGCCCAGGCGCTGCAGCAGCGGCCGGCCCTTGTCGGCGGCGTACTCCGGCACCAGGCTGCGCATTTCGTAGAGCGTGACCCCCTGCTCCAGCAGGCGCTTGCGGTACCTGGCGTAGCCGGCATGCACGGCGGGCACGTCCGTGGCCTCGAAGGCGTTGGTGAGCACGCGCACGCGCACGCCGGCCTGCCGCAGCCGCGCGAAGGCCTCCACGCCGTGGGCCGTGGGCACGAAGTAGGGCGAGACCAGGTCCACGCTGCGCCGGGGCGCGCCCAGCACGGCGCCGAGCCGGGGCAGCAGCAGGTCGGCGCGCCGCGCCTGGCCCATGCCCTTGGCCGGGTCGTCGCTGAGCATCTGCACCCGCGCCCAGTGCAGCGGCAGGCTGTGGCCGAGCAACTGGCGGATGAAGGGGCTGCCGGCGATGGCGCGGGCGTAGTCCCGCGCGCGGGGCGATTCCTGCAGGGCGCGGGCCTGCGCGGCGAGCTCGGCCACGGCCTGCGGCGCCACGGCGGGCAGGATGCGCTCCGCGGGGTAGGCGCTGGCGCTGGCCCAGTAGCGGTCGAAATCGTCCGACACGTCCTGCACCACCGGGCCCACGGCCAGCACGTCCAGGTCGGCGAACAGCACGCCCGAGGTGGCGCCGAAGTACTCGTCGCCCACGTTGCGCCCGCCCACGATGCTGGCCTGGTTGTCCACCGTGAACGACTTGTTGTGCATGCGCCGGTTGGCGCGGCGCAGGTCGGCCAGGTAGCCCAGCGGCTTGGGGCTGCGCCAGGCGAAGGGGTTGAACAGGCGCACCTCGATCCGCGGGTGGCCGTTCATGGCGGCCAGCGGCCCGTCCAGCCCCGCCGTGCCCAGGTCGTCCAGCAGCAGGCGCACGCGCACGCCGCGCTCGGCCGCGGCCAGCAGCTCGGCCAGCAGCAGGGTGCCGGTGGTGTCGCCGCGCCAGATGTAGTACTGCACGTCCAGCGTGCGCTCGGCCGCGCGCGCCAGCAGCACGCGGGCCGCGAAGGCGTCGTGCGGGTGGTCCAGCGCGTGGATGCCGCTCAGGCCCGGGTGCGCGGCCAGCTCGGGGCCGAGCGCGCGGCCCAGCTGCGTGTCCCGGGCCGCGGGCAGCTCCAGCGCCGCCGACGTGCTGCGGCCGGCCAGCGGCGGCAGGCTGCAGCCCGCCAGCAGCAGCCCGGCCAGCAGCGCCGGCAGGCGGCGCGCGAGGGCGGCGGGGCGCGTCATGGGCTTGCGTGCTGGTGTGCGCCGGCACTCTTGCGGCGCGCGAAGCGCCACCAGGGCAGCACGCGGCTCATGGCCAGCACCTCGCCGCAGTGCATCGGGGCGTAGCCCGGCATGGCGGCCATGCGCCGCTGCCAGGCGGGCGTCTGCAGCAGGTCGCGCAGGGCGCGCGTGGCGGGCTGCTCCAGCGTGGACTTGAGGCAGGCCAGGTGGTAGCGCTCGTGCACCAGCGGCACGAAGTCCAGCCCGCGCGCGCGCGCCGCCAGCTCTATGCCCATGCCCACGTCGGCGCTGCCGGCGGCGATCGCCTGGGCCAGGGCGGCGTGCGAGGGCTCGTCGCGCCCGTAGCCATCGATGTCGCCGCTCTCCAGGCCGGCCTGGGCCAGCAGGTCGGCCAGCAGCACGCGCGTGCCCGTGCCCAGGGGGCGGTTGACGAAGCGCGCGCCGGTGCGCGCCACGTCGGCCAGCGACGCGAGGCCCAGCGGGTTGCCGCGCGCCACGATCAGGCCCTGCGTGCGCCGCGCGAAGCCGATCACCTTGTGCAGGCCCGGCTGCAGCAGCGGGCGGTAGGTCTGCGCCGCCAGCGAATCCATGGCGGGCTGCTCCAGCGTGTGGAAGCCCGCGATGGTGCAGCGCCCCTCGTTGAGCGCGCGGATCGCGTCCACGCTGCCGGTGAAGCGTATGTCCAGGTGCAGCGCCCTGCCTTGGCCCGCGTGGCCGGGCACGGCGGCGAACGCGCGCAGCACGGACAGCGCGTCGTCATGGCTGGCGTACAGCGTCAGCACATGGGCATGCTCGTCGAACGCGACGGCGAAGGCGCGCTCCAGGTCGGCGCGCAGCGCCTCGATCTGCGGCGCCAGCCGCGCCTGCGCCTGGCGCTCGGCCCACAGCAGCTTGGAGCCGAACTCGCTGAGCTGCGCCGACTGGCCCTTGCCCCAGACGATGAGCTCGCTGCCCAGCTGCTCCTCCCAGCGCTTGAGCGCGCCCCAGACATGGCGGTACGACAGGCCCAGCGCCCGCGCGGCGCCCGAGATGGAACCCTGCTGGGCCACGGCCTGCAGCATGTCCAGCAGGGGGTTGCGGATCAGCGCGTCGCCCGCGTCGCGGTCGAGCGTGTAGTGGAGTTGGATCCTATGCACAAGATTTCATATGGGCTGGTAACGGATTGCTGCATACGATAGCCCAACCCATGTCCGCCATTTTGCAAAGCGCCGCGACGGCGCTGAACCTCGTCACCTCCGCCGATGCCGTCTTGTGGACCATCGTCGCCCGCTCCCTGTCGGTGAGCGCCACGGCCTGCGCGCTGGCCTGCGGCGCCGGCGTGGTGCTGGGCGCGTGGCTGGGCGTGGCGCGCTTCGCGGGGCGCGACGGGGTGCTGACGGTGCTCAACACGCTGCTGGCCGTGCCCTCGGTGGTGGTGGGGCTGGGCGTGTACCTGCTGCTGTCGCGCACCGGGCCGCTGGGCGGCCTGGGCTGGCTGTTCTCGTTCAAGGCCATGGTGCTGGCGCAGGCGCTGCTGGTGCTGCCCGTGGTCACGGCCCTCACGCGCCAGGTGGTCGAGGACGCCGAGCGCGTGCACGGCGAACAGCTGCGCTCGCTCGGCGCGGGCACGCTGCTGCGCGCGCTGCTGATCGCGTGGGACGAGCGCTACGCGCTGCTCACGGTGCTGATAGCGGCGTTCGGCCGCGCCGTCTCGGAGGTGGGCGCGGTGATGATCGTGGGCGGCAACATCGACGGCTTCACGCGCGTCATGACCACCGCCATCGCGCTGGAGACCAGCAAGGGCGACCTGCCGCTGGCCCTGGGGCTGGGCCTGGTGCTGCTGGCCGTGGTGCTGCTGCTCAACGTGCTGATCGCCGTGCTGCGCCGCTGGCGCCAGCGCGTGGATGGCGCCGCCATCGGCGGCATGGCGGTGGCCGCATGAGCGTGGTCCGGCACCCGCATGGCGCAGGGCCGCCCCGCCGCAGGACGTGCAGACCCTGGAGCCGCCGCTGTTCGCGCTGCGCGAGCTGGGCGTGCGCTACGGCGCCGTGCAGGCGCTGGCCGGCGTGGACCTGCGCGTGCTGCCCGGCGAGCGCGTGGCCCTGGTGGGCGCCAACGGCAGCGGCAAGAGCACGTTGCTGCGCGTGCTGCACGGCCTGGTGCGCCCCAGCGCCGGCCAGATGCGCCGCGACGGCGCGCCGCGCGTGGCCATGGTGTTCCAGCGCCCCTTCGTGCTGCGCGCCAGCGCCGTCGGCAACGTGGCCCTGGGCCTGTGGCTGCACGGCGTGCGCTGGAAGCAGGCGCGCGCGCAGGCCGCGGCGGCGCTGCAGCGCGTGGGGCTGCAGGACGTCGCCCGGCAGAACGCGCGCACCCTCTCGGGCGGGCAGCAGCAGCGCCTGGCGTTCGCGCGCGCCTGGGCGCTGCGGCCCGACGTGCTGCTGCTCGACGAGCCCACCGCCAGCCTGGACCCGCATGCCAAGCGCGAGGTCGAGGCGCTGATGGCCGACTTCGCCGCCAGCCACGGCAGCGCCGGCCCCGCGCAGCCGCTGACCATGGTCTTCAGCAGCCACAACCTGGGCCAGGTCAAGCGCCTGGCCAGCCGCGTGGTCTACCTGGAGCACGGCCGCGTCCTGGCCGACCTGCCCGTGCACGATTTCTTCGATGGCCCGCTGCCCGAGGCCGCCCGTTTGTTCGTCAAAGGAGAGATGACATGAAGAGCTTGAAGCGTTTTAGGCCCACAGCGCTTACCCAGACTGCGGTAGCAGCTATTTGTTTGATAGCTTACGGAAGCGCGGCGGCGCAGGCCATCACCATGGCGTCCACCACGTCCACCGAGCAGTCGGGCCTGTTCTCGCACCTGCTGCCCGCGTTCAAGCAGGCCACGGGCATAGACGTCAAGGTGGTGGCTGTGGGCACGGGCCAGGCGCTGGACATGGCGCGCCGCGGCGACGCCGACGTGCTTTTCGTGCACGACCAGGCGGCGGAGGAGAAGTTCGTGGCCGACGGCTGGGGCGTCAAGCGCTATCCGGTCATGTACAACGACTTCATCCTCGTGGGCGGCAAGGGCGACCCGGCCGGCGTGCGGGGCAACGACATCGTCGCGGCGCTCAGGAAGATCGCCGCCGCCAACGCCGAGTTCATCTCGCGCGGCGACAAGAGCGGCACGCACGCGGCCGAACTGCGCTACTGGAAGATCGCCAGCCCCGACGCCAAGGGCAGCGGCTACAAGGAATGCGGCTGCGGCATGGGCCCGGCGCTGAACATCGCCGCCGCGAGCGGCGCCTACGTGCTGTCGGACCGCGGCACCTGGCTCAACTTCAAGAACCGCGACAACCTCGCCGTGCTGGTGGAGGGCGACAAGCGCCTGTTCAACCAGTACGGCGTGATGGTGGTGAACCCGGCCAAGCACCCGCACGTGAAACAGGCCGAGGCGCAGAAGTTCGTGGACTGGGTGACGTCGCCCGCGGGCCAGGGCACGATCGCCGCCTACAAGATCAACGGCGAGCAGCTGTTCTTCCCGAACGCCGGCAGCAATTAGGTAAGGTCCAGGGCCGCGGCGGACGCAGGGGCCGCGGCCTATCCCTTCGGCGAGCGGAAGGACAGCAGCGACTGCCCGGACGGCAGGGTGTCCGGCTCGTAGGCCCAGGAGCGGTCGAGCAGTTTCTCGATGATCGTCTTCTTGATCTCGTCCGCGCTCGTCATCGTCTCGGCGATGCGCTGCGACATCAATATGCTGTGGTTGTACAGCTGGCGGTTGTAGAAATAGGTGAGCTGCCGGACCGAGCTGCGGTAGACCCAGAGGAAAAGCGCCGAGATGACCTCGATGATCGCGCCGGAAATGATGATGAGCGTGCTGATGTCGGTATCGAGGGGGCGCAGGCCGAACCGGTCCAGGTCCACCACGCGGATGACGATGCCGCCCAGGATCACCGAGAACCCGATCCACATCGCGATGATGCTGTACCGGAAGCTCCTCTGCGTCTGGGTGAGCCCTATCGCGTAGTAGGACTCCAGCTGCACCCTGCTGTACCGAAGAAGCGGCACGAGCCCGCTTTGGTCCTGCTTCGCCAGCTCGTCCTCGGCATTGGATTGCAGCGAGCTTCCGCGTTCCAGCACGAGCCGGACTTTCTTGGTGGCCTCGTCCGTGTAGACCTCCACGACATATGCCGTCGCGATGAATGCGCCGATGAGGGCATAAATGGGGAGGAAGGCAATAAAAAACACCCCGAAGAACCCGGGGACGCTTCTCAGCGTGAATTCCGCGAAAGACCAGTCCCAGACCTTCGGCAGCCAGAGAAACCATGCGAACCAGGTCAGGGCCATGGCCACGGGGAAAAGGCACACGCAAAATACCAGGGCCGTATTGCGCAGCACCGGTCTCGTCGCCAGCACCAGCTGGAATTTGTCGAGCCCCGTGGTTTCCTGTGGCCTGGGCCGGCCCGGTTCCCTGCTTTCCTCGGCCGGTGCGGCCGGCTCGGCCGCCGCGCCATTCGTGGTGGTATTCATGGATCACCTCCTGTACGCAAATGCCAGGAAACCGGCCCGAAACGGGGGGCGCAAGGAACGCCCACAGCCTACGCCAAAGACGCGGCGCTGAGAAGGACTGCGCAGGGGCGCCGCCTCAATCGACCAGCGCCACGCCCTTGACCTGCGCCCACACAGCCTGCCCCTCGGCCAGCCCGAGTTCGGTGCATGAGTGCCGGGTGATGCGCGCGAGCAGCACCGTGCCGCCCGCGTCCAGCCGCACCAGCACCTGGCCCGGGCTGTCGTCGGCCAGCGCGGTGATGCGCGCGGGCAGCAGGTTCAGGATGCTGCTGCCCTGGGCCCGGGCGAGCGCGATGCTCACGTCGCGCGCGGGAATGCGCAGGCGCACGCTCTCGCCCACGGTGCGCGCGCGGGTGCTGACGAGGCGCAGCAGGCCGCCCCCGAACTGCGCCGTGAGCAGGTGGTCGCGCGCGTCGTGCGCCGTCACGCGCGCCTCGACCAGCGCGGCGGCCGCATCGCCATGCGCGAAGGGCAGGTCCAGCCGCGCCATCAGTGCGGCGGGCGTGCCCTGCTCGACCACGCGCCCGTTCTTGAGCAGCACCAGGTGCGAGGCCAGGCGCGCCACCTCGTCGGGCGAGTGGCTCACGTAGAGCACGGGGATGTCGAGCGTGCGGTGCAGGCGCTCCAGGTAGGGCATGACCTCGGCCTTGCGCTCTGGATCGAGCGCCGCGAGCGGCTCGTCCATCAGCAGCACGCGCGGGCTCACGGCCAGCGCCCGCGCCATGGCCACGCGCTGGCGCTCGCCGCCCGAGAGCGTGTGCGGCATGCGCGAGAGCAGCGCGCCCAGGCCGAGCAGCTCCACGGCCTGCTCCAGCGACACCTGGCGGCGCGCGGGCGGCTGGCGGCGCAGGCCGTATTCCATGTTGCGCCGCACGTTCAGGTGCGGGAACAGGCTCGCCTCCTGGAACACGTAGCCCAGCGCGCGCCGGTGCGTGGGCAGCCACTGGCCGGCGGCGCTGTCCTGCCAGGTCTCGCCGTTGACCTCCACGCGGCCCTCGGTGCGCTCCAGCCCCGCCACGGCGCGCAGGCACGTGGTCTTGCCGCAGCCCGAGGGGCCGAACAGCGCGGTGACGCCGTTGCCGGGCAGTCGCAGGTCCACGTCCAGCGAGAAATCGGCGTGCCGCACGCGCAGGCGCGCATGGATGCCGCTCATCGCCGCTCCTTGGGCTGCAGCCACTGCAGCAGCATGAGCACGATGAACGAGAACACCACCATGCCGCCCGCGAGCCAGTGCGCCTGGGCGTATTCCATGGCCTCCACGTGGTCGTAGATCTGCACCGACACCACGCGCGTCACGCCGGGGATGTTGCCGCCGAGCATGAGCACCACGCCGAATTCGCCCACCGTGTGCGCGAAGCTCAGCACCGCCGCCGTGACGAAGCCCGGCCGCGCGAGCGGCAGCGCCACGGTGAAGAAGCGGTCCAGCGGGCCCGCGCCCAGCGTGGCGGCCACCTCCAGCGGGCGCCGGCCCGCCGATTCGAAGGCGCGCTGCAGCGGCTGCACCGCGAAGGGCAGCGAATACACGATGGAGCCGATCACCAGCCCCGGGAACGTGAACGGCAGTCGCCCCAGCCCCAGCGATTCGGTCAGGTGCCCGATGGGCCCGTTGGGCCCCATGGTCACCAGCAGGTAGAAGCCGATCACCGTGGGCGGCAGCACCAGCGGCAGCGCCACCACCGCGCCCACCGGGCCGCGCCAGCGCGAGCGCGTGTGCGCCAGCCACCAGGCCAGCGGCGTGCACAGCGCCAGCAGCAGCACGGTGGTGATGCCGGCCAGCTCCAGCGTGAGGGTGATGGCGGCCCAGTCCTCGAGGCTCAGGAAAGAGGGGATCAATGCTATTGAAGTGTGAGCTGCTGGCGCTTGCTGTTCCTTGGTTTCAAGTGTGAATCATATTGAAACCAAGGAAAGACGGGCGCCAGGCGCTATCAGAAAGAGTAGCCGTAGGACTTGATGACGGCGCGCGCCTTGTCGCCGCGCAGGTACTGCATGAGGGCGGCGGCGGCCTCGCTGCCCTGGCCGGGCTTGAGCACGATGGCGTCCTGGCGGATCGGCTCGTGCAGGTTGCCGGGCACCACCCAGGCCGAGCCCTCGCGCAGCCTGCCGTCCTCCATTACCTGCGACAGCGCCACGAAGCCCAGCTGGGCGTTGCCCGAGGCGGCGAACTGGTAGGTCTGGCCGATGTTCTCGCCGGTGACCACGCGCGGCTGCACCTGGGCCGTCAGGCCCAGCTTGTCAAGCGTCTGCATGGCCGCAAGCCCGTAGGGCGCCAGCTTGGGGTTGGCGATGGCGATGTGCTGCCAGTCGGTCTTCTGCAGCACCTTGCCCTCGGCGTCCACGTAGCCGGGCTGCTTGCTCCACAGCACCAGCTGGCCGATGGCGTAGGTGAAGCGCGTGGCACCAATGCCCAGGCCTTCCCTGGCGATCTTCTCGGGCGTGGTGTCGTCGGCCGCCAGCAGGATGCCGAACGGCGCGCCGTTCTTGATCTGCGCGTAGAACTTGCCCGTGGCGCCGAACGAGAGCACGGCCTTGTGGCCCGTGTCCTGCTCGAACTGCGCGGCGATCTTCTGCATGGGCGCGGTGAAGTTGGCGGCCACGGCCACCGAGACTTCGCCGGCATGGGCGCCGGGCAGCACCAGGGCGGCCAGGCCCAGGGCGGACAGCGTGCGGTGCAGGAGGGGGGAATGGTTCATGGGATCGGCCTCGCTATTACCAATGTGAATAGCGGGCGAGTATAGGCGAGCACCTGGCGCCCGGGGCATGATGCACCTCATGCAATCACCCGTTTCGTTCAAGGATGCGCTGGGCCACGGCATGGCCGACAAGCGCATCGACATCCTGCGCCAGATCGGGCAGGGCGGCTCCATCTCGCAGGCCGCGCGCGCCGTGGGCGTGAGCTACAAGGCCGCGTGGCAGGCGCTGGACACGCTCACCAACCTGGCGGGCGTGGCGCTGGTGGAGCGCGTGGTGGGCGGCGTGGGCGGCGGCGGCGCGCGGCTCACGCCCGCGGGCCGGCAACTGCTGGCCACGGCCGATGCCGTGCAGCAGGCGCGCTCCGCGGTGCTGGTGGGGCTGGGCGAGGGGGCCGGTGCGGGGGGCGATGCGGATGCGGCCGTGGCGCGCCTGTCGGTGCGCACCAGCATGCGCAACCAGTGGCCCTGCACCGTGCAGGCCATGGAGTCCCGCGGCCAGATCGTGCGCGTGCACCTGCGCGGCGCGGGCGGCGCGGCCGCGGGGCTGGCCGTGTGCTCGCGCATCACGCGCGAGAGCGCGGAGCTGCTGGGCCTGCGCCCGGGCCTGCCCGTGCAGGCCCTGTGCAAGGCCACGGCGGTGCACGTCCTGCCCTTGGAGGCGGCAGGGGCCGCGCAGGACGGCAACCGGTGGCCGGGGCGGGCCGCGCGCGTGTCGCGCGGGGAGCTTGGCGACGAGGTGGCCGCGCAGCTCGATGCCGGCGTGCAGATGGTGGGCTTTGCCGCCGCGGGCTCGGGCCTGCGCGCGCGCTCGCGCGTGGTGCTGGCGGCCGATGAGTCGGCCATCGTGCTGGCCGTCGTCTGACTACCACAGTATGGGTGGCTCTTTCACAATCCGTAGCAGCTTAGGCGTTTGTACGTAGGCATTTCTCCCGTTCATGATGGCCGAATTCGCCTCTTACGATGCAGCGCAACATAAACATGGAGACGGGGCCTGCCGCGCGTGCGCGGCGTGTGTCCGGTGGCAATGAGCGACGTCATACTGAAAACATCCCACCTCACCAAGGAGTTCAAGGGCTTCACGGCGGTCAGCGACGTGAATCTGTCCGTGCGCCGTGGCTCCATCCATGCCCTGATCGGACCCAACGGCGCGGGCAAGACCACCTGCTTCAACCTGCTGACCAAGTTCCTGGTGCCGACCTCGGGCACGATCCATTTCAACGGCCACGACATCACGCACGAGCAGCCGGCGCAGATCGCGCGGCGCGGCGTGATCCGCTCGTTCCAGATCTCGGCCGTGTTCCCGCACCTCACGCTGATGGAGAACGTGCGCCTGGGACTGCAGCGCAGGCTCGGCACGAGCTACCACTTCTGGCGCAGCCAGAGCAGCCTGAACCAGCTGAACGGGCGCGCCCTGGAACTGCTGGCCGAGGTGGGCCTGGAGGACCTGGCCGATGAGGTCACGGTCAACCTGCCCTACGGCCGCAAGCGCGCGCTCGAGATCGCCACCACGCTGGCCATGGAGCCCGAGCTCATGCTGCTGGACGAGCCCACGCAGGGCATGGGCCACGAGGACGTGGACCGCGTCACGCAGCTCATCAAGAAGGTCTCGGCCGGGCGCACCATCCTCATGGTGGAGCACAACATGAAGGTCATCGCGACCATCGCCGATTGCATCACGGTGCTGCAGCGCGGCGCCGTGCTGGCCGAAGGGCCGTACGAAGAAGTCTCGAAGAACCCGCAAGTCATGGAAGCGTACATGGGCACGACCGACGGCCAACTGCAGGGGGCGCACTGACATGGCGACGCCCGCACTGGAAATCCGCAACCTCGAGGCCTGGTACGGCGAGTCGCACGTGCTGCACGGCGTGGACATGCTCGTGCAGCCCGGCGAGGTCGTCACCCTGCTGGGGCGCAACGGCGCCGGGCGCACGTCCACGCTGCGCGCCATCATGGGCCTGACCGGCGCGCGCAAGGGCTCGATCAGGATCAACGGCCAGGAAACCATCGCCATGCCCACGCACCGCATCGCGCACCTGGGCGTGGGCTATTGCCCCGAGGAGCGCGGCATCTTCTCCAGCCTGTCGTGCGAGGAGAACCTGCTGCTGCCGCCCGTGCTCAAGACGGGCACGCAGGGCATGCCGATCGACGAGATCTACGCCATGTTCCCCAACCTGGCCGAACGCAAGAACAGCCAGGGCACGCGCCTGTCGGGCGGCGAGCAGCAGATGCTGGCCGTGGCGCGCATCCTGCGCACGGGCGCCAAGCTGCTGCTGCTCGACGAAATCTCCGAGGGCCTGGCCCCCGTGATCGTGCAGGCGCTGGCGCGCATGATCGTCATGCTGCGCGAGAAGGGCTACACGGTGGTCATGGTGGAGCAGAACTTCCGCTTCGCCGCGCCGCTGGCCGACCGCTTCTACGTCATGGAGCACGGTCGCATCGCGCTGGAGTTCGGCGCGGCCGAGCTCGAAGCCAGGATGCCGGTGCTCAATCAGCTGCTGGGCGTCTGAGCCGCCCATGTTCCCATTTCTGACCCTGAAGGAGGCAACGATGCAAAAGACACTCAAGACCCTGGTAGCGATGCTCGGGATGGCGGGCCTGGGCCTGTCGGCCATGCAGGCGCATGCGCAGGACAAGGTCAAGATCGGCTTCATCACCGACATGTCCAGCCTCTACGCCGACGTGGAGGGCAAGAACGGCGCCCTGGCCATCCAGATGGCCATCGACGACTTCGGCGGCAAGGTGCTCGGCAAGCCCATCGAGCTGCTCTCGGCCGACCACCAGAACAAGGCCGACATCGCCGCCAGCAAGGCGCGCGAGTGGATCGACACCCAGGGCCTGGCCATGCTGTTCGGCGGCACCAACTCCGGCACGGCGCTGGCCATGGCCGAGGTGGCCAAGGAGAAGAAGCGCGTGTTCTTCGACAGCGGCGCGGGCTCCTCGGCGCTGACCAACGAGCAGTGCAGCCCCTACACCGTGCACTACGCCTACGACACCGTGGCCCTGGCCAAGGGCACGGGCAGCGCCGTGGTCAAACAGGGCGGCAAGGACTGGTTCTTCCTGACGGCCGACTATGCCTTCGGCGCGGCGCTGGAGGCCGATACCGCCAAGGTGGTCAAGGACAGCGGCGGCCGCGTGCTGGGCAGCGTCAGGCACCCGCTGAACGCGTCCGACTTCTCGTCCTTCCTGCTGCAGGCGCAGAACTCCAAGGCGCAGATCCTGGGCCTGGCCAACGCGGGCGGCGACACCATCAACGCCATCAAGGCCGCCAAGGAATTCGGCATCAACAAGAGCATGAAGATGGTGGGCCTGTTGGTGTTCCTGACCGACATCCACAGCCTGGGCCTGAAGAACACCGAGGGCCTGCTGCTGACCACGAGCTGGGACTGGAACCTCAACGACCAGACGCGCGCGTTCGGCAAGAAGTTCTTCGCCAAGACCAAGCGCATGCCCACGGACATCCATGCCGCCGACTACTCGGCCACGATGAACTACCTCAAGGCCGTGCAGGCCGCCGGCACCACCGATGCCGACAAGGTGATGGCCAAGCTCAAGTCCACCCCGATCGACGACTTCTATGCCAAGGGCGTCATCCGCCCCGACGGCCGCTTCGTGCACGACATGTACCTGATGCAGGTGAAGTCGCCCGCCGAATCCAAGGAGCCCTGGGACTACTACAAGGTCGTGGCCAAGCTGCCCGGCGACCAGGTGTTCACCACCAAGGCCGAGAGCAAGTGCGCCTTGTGGAAGTGAACCGGGCCACGGCCCCCCGGGGCCGTGCGCCGGCGTTGAAGGCAAGAACATGAACGACACAGGAGACAGGACATGAAGGCGAAACTCACGACATTGGCGGCCGCCGTGCTCGGCGCCGCAGGGCTCATGGCGGCGCCGGCCCAGGCGCAGGACAAGGTCAAGATCGGCTACATCTCCGACATGTCCAGTCTCTACGCCGACCTCGAAGGCAAGTACGGGGCGACGGCCATCCAGATGGCCATCGACGACTTCGGCGGCAAGGTGCTCGGCATGCCCATCGAGCTCATGAGCGCGGACCATCAGAACAAGGCCGACATCGCCGCCAGCAAGGCGCGCGAGTGGATCGACACCCAGGGCCTGACGATGATCTTCAGCGGCACCAACTCCGGCACCGCCCTGGCGCTGGCCAAGGTCGCCGAGGAGAAGAAGCGCGTGATGATCAACAACGGCGCGGCGTCCTCGGCGCTGACCAACGAGCAGTGCACGCCCTACACCGTGCACTACGCCTACGACACCGTGGCGCTGTCCAAGGGCTCGGCCGGCGCCATGGTCGCCAACGGGGACAAGAGCTGGTTCTTCCTGACGGCCGACTACGCCTTCGGCCACGCGATGGAGGCCGATGCCTCCAAGGTGGTCAAGGACAAGGGCGGCACCGTGGTCGGCGCGGTGCGCCATCCGCTCAACGCGTCGGACTTCTCGTCCTTCCTGCTGCAGGCGCAGAACTCCAAGGCCCAGGTGCTGGCGCTGGCCAACGCGGGCGGCGACACCATCAACACCATCAAGGCGGCCAAGGAATTCGGCATCGGCAAGACCATGAAGGTGACGCCGCTGCTCGTTTTCTACAGCGACATCCACAGCCTGGGCCTGAAGAACACCGAGGGCATGCAGTTCGTCACCAGCTGGTACTGGGACATGGACGATGCCTCGCGCAAGTTCGCCGACAAGTTCATGGCGAAGACCAAGCGCCGCCCCACCGAGATCCAGGCGGCCGACTACTCGGCCACGATGAACTACCTCAAGGCCGTGCAGGCCGCGGGCACCACCGACGCCGACAAGGTCATGGCCGCATGGCGCGGCATGAAGATGGACGACTTCTTCGCCAAGGGCCAGATCCGCCCCGACGGCCGCTACGTGCACGACATGTACCTGGTGCAGGTCAAGGCGCCCAAGGAGTCCAAGGGCACCTGGGACTACTACAAGATCGTCAAGAAGCTGCCCGGCGAAGAGGTGTTCACCACCAAGGCCGAGAGCAAGTGCGCGCTGTGGAAGTAATGGCGCGCTGACCGACCCCACTCCCACCACCCGTAGCGTTTGGTTCAAATGGAAATCTTTGGTGTCTCAATGCCGGCCATGCTGAGCCAGCTCCTGCTGGGGCTGGTCAATGGCTCGTTCTACGCGATCCTCAGTCTGGGGCTGGCCGTGATCTTCGGCCTGCTCAACGTGATCAATTTCGCGCATGGCGCGCTGTTCATGCTGGGGGCGCTGATCACCTGGATGGCCATGAACTACTTCGGCGTCAACTACTGGGTGATGCTGATTGCCGCGCCGCTGCTGGTGGGCGTGTTCGGCGTCGTCCTGGAGCGGCTGCTGCTGCGCTGGATCTACAAGCTCGACCACCTGTACGGCCTGCTGCTCACGCTCGGGCTGACCATGGTGATCGAGGGGGTCTTCCGCTCCATCTACGGCGTCTCGGGCCTGGGCTACGACACGCCCGAGCTGCTCGAAGGCGCGACCAACCTGGGCTTCATGATCCTGCCCAACTACCGCGCCTGGGTGGTGGTGGCCTCCATCGTGGTGTGCATCGCCACCTGGTACGTGATCGAGAAGACCAAGCTCGGCGCCTACCTGCGCGCCGGCACCGAGAACCCGCGCCTGGTCGAGGCCTTCGGCGTCAACGTGCCCGTGATGATCACGCTGACCTACGCCTTCGGCGCGGCGCTGGCGGCCTTCGCCGGCGTGCTGGCGGCGCCCGTGTACCAGGTCACGCCGCTCATGGGCCAGAACCTGATCATCGTGGTGTTCGCCGTGGTGGTGATCGGCGGCATGGGCTCCATCATGGGCTCCATCCTCACGGGCCTGGGCCTGGGCGTGATCGAAGGCTTCACCAAGGTCTTCTATCCCGAGGCGTCTTCCACCGTGGTGTTCGTCATCATGGCCATCGTTTTGCTCATCCGGCCACGCTGGCCGGAGGCACCACCGATGCCGACGCCGCCGGCCTGCTGCTGCTCGCCCTGATCGCCGCGCCTTTCCTGGGCGCCTACCCCGTGTTCGTGATGAAGCTCCTGTGCTTCGCGCTGTTCGCCTCGGCCTTCAACCTGCTGCTGGGCTACACGGGCCTGCTGTCCTTCGGCCACGCGGCCTTCCTGGGCGGCGCGGCCTACGTGACGGGCCATGCGGTCAAGGTCTGGGGCGCCACGCCCGAGCTGGGGCTGCTCGCCGGCCTGCTGTCGGGCGCTGCCCTGGGCCTGGTGATGGGCTGGTTCACCATCCGCCGCCAGGGCATCTACGCCACCATGATCACGCTGGCCCTGGCGCAGATGCTGTTCTTCGCGGCGCTGCAGCTGCCCTTCACGGGCGGCGAGGACGGGCTGCAGGGCGTGCCGCGCGGCAAGCTCTTCGGCCTGCTCGACCTGTCCAGCGACATGACCATGTACTACGTGTGCCTGGCCGTCGTCGTGGCGGCCTTCCTGCTCATCGTGCGCACCATCCATTCGCCGTTCGGCCAGGTGCTCAGGGGCATCAAGGAGAACGAGCCGCGCGCTACCTCGCTGGGCTACGACACCAACCGCTTCAAGCTGCTGGCCTTCGTGATCTCGGCCGCCATCGCGGGGCTGGCCGGGGCGCTCAAGACGCTGGTGCTGGGCTTCGCCACGCTGTCGGACGTGCACTGGAGCGCCTCGGGCCACGTGGTGCTGATGACGCTGGTGGGCGGCATGGGCACCCTGAGCGGCCCGCTGGTCGGGGCCGCCGTGGTGGTGGCGCTGGAGAACAAGATCGGCGAGCTGGGCAACCTGCTGGCCAGCCTGACGACGATCGACTGGTTCAACACCCTGGGCGAGTCGGTCACCATCGTCACCGGCCTGATCTTCGTGGTCTGCGTGCTGGCCTTCCGCCGCGGCATCATGGGCGAGATCATCGCCTGGCTGGAGCGGCGCGGCGCCGGGGGCGGCGGCTCCCACTGAGTAACCGTCTTCAAAGTCAAGTGCCGTGCAGCGATTTGTCCCAAGGTTTGCCGGTTCTGACCATGGCATTGAGGGTGGTCAGCAGCTTGCGCATGCAGGCGACCAGGGCGACCTTGGGCAA
>Ga0209959_100747_pt1 | contig 17105 bp, 14 predicted proteins | sample ThiBiot_300_biof_2_FD_183943 | JGI IMG/M metagenome (GOLD analysis project Ga0209959, IMG submission 183943) | Wastewater bioreactor microbial communities from Cape Town, South Africa - Thiocy_expt_300_biof (SPAdes) | ecosystem: Engineered > Bioremediation > Thiocyanate > Unclassified | place...
CGTCACCGCCATGTGGACGCGCATCGGCGTCAAGACGCAGCTGCAGACCGCGCCCATGGCGCAGTTCGTCACGCGCGTGCTGAACAACGACGTGAGCGCCTACCTGTTCGGCTGGGGCGTGGCCACGTTCGACGCGCTGTACACGCTCGACTCGCTCATGTCCACCAAGGACGGCAAGACCGCCGCGGGCGTCTACAACGGCGGCCGCTTCAGCGACGCCAAGCTCGACGGCATGATCCAGCAGATCAAGGTCGAGATGGACACCGCGAAGCGCGACGCGCTGCTGCATGACGCGCTCAAGCTGACCAAGGACGAGTACTACTACCTGCCGCTGCACCACCAGATCCGCCCCTGGGCGATGCGCAAGAACGTGGAGACCCAGCACCGCGCGGACGACCGCCCGATGCCGAACTGGACCACGATCAAGTAGGCCGGTTCTCCGTCCCGCTTCCCCCATCCCAAGGCCCGCTCTGCGGGCCTTTTTGCTGGGCCAATCCCTGGAAATACGGGTTTCCACCAGTCCGCAAGGCCCGCTCGGCGCTTGAATGATTGAATTTTTTCTTTAGGATTCGCGTCTGTAAATTTTTTATCAACACCGCATTCCTCCGCCATGCCCAAGCCCGCGCCAGCCAGCCCGCAGCAGGTCTCGATCGCCACGCGCATCGCGCAGGCGCGCATGCAGCTCACGCCCTCGCACCAGCAGATCGCGGACTACGTGCTCAAACGCCCCCTGCAGGCGGCCACCATGCCCATCGACGAGCTGGCGGCGGCGGTGGGCGTGTCGGTGGCAACGGCCAACCGCTTCGCGCGCGCCATCGGGCTGGACGGCTACCCCATGCTGCGCGCCGAGCTGGTCAAGGGCTTCGAGGCCATGCTGGCGCCCGTGGAGAAGATGCGCGTGCGCCTGGAAAAGCCCGGCAGCGCGCATGACGCCTTCGTGGCGGTGCTCGACGAGAGCCAGAACAACATCGCCGCCACGCGCGCCGCGCTCGACCCCGCGGCCTGCGCGGCCGCGGTGCAGGCCGTCGCGGCGGCGCGGCGCATCTACGTGCTCGGCTATGGCGCATCGGGCTGGCTGGCCGGCCTGCTGGCGCGCGGGCTCGACATGCACTGCGAGAACGTGCACCTGCTCTCCAGCGTCGCCGGCACCACCGACGGCGCGCGCCAGCTGCCGCGCATGGGGGCGCAGGACCTGTTCATCGTCATCAGCTTCCCGCGCTACCTGCGCGACAGCGTGGCGCTGACGCGCGCGGCGCACGAGCGCGGCGTCCCCGTCCTGGCGCTGACCGATGGCGCGCACTCGCCACTCGCGCCGTTTGCGCGCCACTGCCTGTTCGCCAAGGCCGAGAGCTACCACGCGGTGAATTCCGAGACCACGGTGCTCGCGCTGATCGAGGCCCTGATCAGCGCCATCGCGCTGCACACGCGCGACACGGTGCAGAACGCCACGCGCATGACCGAGGCCGTGCTGCCCTGGCTGCACGGCGCGGGCCGCGCCGGCGCGGCCAATCCCGCGCCCACTCCTGCCGAATCTTCCGAATGAAGACCATGCCCCATGCAGCACGCGCCGCCGTGCCCGTCATCGCCATCCACGGCGGTGCCGGCACGCTCCTGCGCAGCCACATCAGCCCAGCGCAGGAGCGCGCCTACCACGCCGCGCTGCAGGACGTATTGCGCGCCGGCCAGGCCGTGCTGGCCGGCGGCGGCACGGCGCTCGATGCGGTGTGCGTGGCCGTGCAGGCGCTCGAGGACTGCCCGCTGTTCAACGCCGGCCATGGCGCGGTGTTCACGGCCGACGCCACGCACGAGCTCGACGCCGCCGTGATGGACGGCGCCACGCTGGCCGCCGGGGCCGTGGCGGGCGTGGCCCGCGTGCGCAACCCGGTGCTGGCCGCGCGCGAGGTGCTGCGCGACGGCCGGCATGTGCTGATGACCGGCGCCGGCGCCGAGCGCCTGGCGCAATCGGCCGGCCTTGCGGTGGTGCAGCCCGGCTACTTTTCCACCGAGGCGCGCCTGGCCCAGCTGCGCGCGGCCCAGGGCGGCGGCGCCGGCGCGGTGCTGGACCACGACGGCGCCGCCGCGCTGGCCGCGCGCGCCCAGGAGGGCCCGCTGGACGAGGGCCGCAAGATGGGCACGGTGGGCGCGGTGGCGCTCGACGCGCAGGGCCACCTGGCGGCGGCCACCTCCACCGGCGGCATGACCAACAAGCGCCCGGGCCGCGTGGGCGACAGCCCGCTGATCGGCGCCGGCACCTATGCCGACGACCGCACGGCCGCCGTCTCCTGCACCGGCCATGGCGAGAGCTTCATCCGCGTGGCCGCCGCGCACGACGTCTGCGCGCGCATGGCCTACGGCGGGCAGGCGCTGCAGGAGGCGAGCGCCGCCGTGGTGCACCAGGCACTGGCCGCCATCGGCGGCACGGGCGGGCTGATCGCCGTCGACCGCCTGGGCAACGTGTGCCTGCCTTTCAACACCGAGGGCATGTACCGCGGCTTGGCGCGCGTGGGCCAGGCACCCGAATCCTTCATCTACCGCTGACCGGGGCCATCCTGCCATGACGACCCATTCCCCCCATGCCGCCGCGCCCCTGCAGTTGCCCGAGCAGCGCGTGCTGGCCGTGAGCGCGCTGAGCGTGCGCTTTGCCACCTCCGAGCGCACCGTGGATGCCGTGCGCGATCTCTCCTTCCACGTGGACCGGGGCGAGACCCTGGCCATCGTGGGCGAGTCGGGCTCGGGCAAGTCCGTCACCTCGCTGGCGCTGATGCGCCTGGTGGAGCATGGCGGCGGCAGGATCATCGGCGGCTCGGCGTTCCTGCGCCGGCGCGGCGGCCAGGTGCTGGACGTGGCCCGGGCGACGCAGGCGCAGATGCGCGACGTGCGCGGCGCCGACGTGGCCATGATCTTCCAGGAGCCCATGACCTCGCTGAACCCGGTGTTCACCGCGGGCGAGCAGATCGCCGAATCCATCCGCGTGCACCAGGGCATGGACCGCGCCGGCGCGCGCGCCGAGGCGCTGCGCATGCTCGAACTGGTGCGCATCCCCGAGGCGAGGAACGTGCTCGACCGCTTCCCGCACCAGCTCTCGGGCGGCATGCGCCAGCGCGTGATGATCGCCATGGCGCTGTCGTGCAAGCCCCAGCTCCTGATCGCCGACGAGCCCACCACGGCGCTGGACGTGACCATCCAGGCGCAGATCCTGCAGCTCATCCGCCAGCTGCAGGACGAGATGCACATGGGCGTGATCTTCATCACCCACGACATGGGCGTGGTGGCCGAGGTGGCCGACCGCGTGCTCGTCATGTACCGCGGCGACAAGGTGGAGGAGGGCGCGTCCGAACAGCTGTTCGCCGCACCCCAGCATGCCTACACGCGCGCGCTGCTGTCGGCCGTGCCCAAGCTGGGTGCGATGCAGGGCACCGACCTGCCGCGCCCGTTCGACCTGCTGCGCGTCGATGGCACCACCACGGTGGGCGAATCCACGCCCGTCGACACCCGCCCGGCCGACGCCCAGCCCATCCTGCGCGTGAAGAACCTCATCACGCGCTTCGACCTGCGCTCGGGCCTGCTCAACAGGGTCACGCGCCGCGTGCACGCGGTGGAGCAGGTGAGCTTCGACCTCTACCCCGGCGAGACGCTGGCGCTGGTGGGCGAATCGGGCTGCGGCAAGTCCACCACCGGGCGCTCGCTGCTGCGCCTGGTGGAGAGCCAGAGCGGCGCCATCGAGTTCGGCGGGCGCAACATCCTCGACCTGCCGCGCAGCGAGGTGCAGGCGCTGCGCCGCGACATCCAGTTCATCTTCCAGGATCCGTTCGCGTCGCTGGACCCGCGCCTGACGGTGGGCTTCTCGATCATGGAGCCGCTGCTGGTGCACAGGATCGGCACGCGCGAGGAGGCCCAGGCCCGCGTGGACTGGCTGCTGGAGAAGGTGGGCCTGCCGCGCGAGCACGCGCAGCGCTACCCGCACGAGTTCTCGGGCGGACAGCGCCAGCGCATCGCCATCGCCCGCGCGCTGGCGCTCAACCCCAAGGTGGTGGTGGCCGACGAGTCCGTGTCGGCGCTGGACGTGTCCATCCAGGCGCAGATCGTGAACCTGATGCTCGACCTGCAGCGCGAGCTGGGCGTGGCCTTCCTGTTCATCTCGCACGACATGGCCGTGGTCGAGCGCATCAGCCACCGCGTGGCGGTGATGTACCTGGGCCGCATCGTCGAGATCGGGCCGCGCCGCGCGATCTTCGAGAACCCCCAGCACCCCTACACCCGCAAGCTGATGGCCGCCGTGCCCATTGCCGACCCGGCGCGCCGGCACTTGAAGCGCGCGCTGCTCGAAGGCGAGATCCCCAGCCCCATCCGCCCCGTGGGCGACGAGCCCGTGGTGCCGCCCATGGTGCAGGTGGGCCCCGGCCATTTCGTGGCGCCCGCCACGGCTTGAATTTGAATGAAATCGGCCGCCAGCCCTTATGTGGCAATCGCTGGCAGCTATCTTTATTGAAATCGTCCCGTTTCCCCCTCACTGGAGTTCACCCATGAAGAAAACCGCTTCCACCCGCCGCACGGCCCAGGCCCTGCTGGCCCTGGCCGCCTTCGCCGCATCCGGCTCCGTGCTGGCCGCGGGCAACGCCGTGCTGGCCATCTACCAGCAGCCCGAGACGCTGGACCCGTACAACACCAACACGACCATCACCACGGCCGTCACCAAGACCTTCTACGAAGGGCTGTTCGCGTTCGACAAGGACCTGAAGATCAAGAACGTGCTGGCCGAGAGCTACGACGTGTCCAAGGACGGCCTGGTCTACACCTTCAAGCTGCGCCAGGGCGTGAAGTTCCACGACGGCACCGACTTCAACGCCGCCGCGGCCAAGGCCAACTTCGACCGCGTGATGGACCCCGCCAACCGCCTGCTGCGCGCCAACCAGTTCAACCGCGTCGCCAAGGTCGAGGCCGTGAACCCGCAGACCCTGCGCATCACGCTGAAGGAGCCCTTCGGCCCCTTCATCAACGCGCTGGCCCACGCATCGGCCGCCATCATCTCGCCCGCCGCGCTCACGAAGTGGGGCAGCAAGGACATCGCCTTCCACCCCGTGGGCACGGGCCCGTTCGAGTTCGTCGAGTGGAAGCAGACCGAGGCCATCGTGGGCAAGAAGTTCGCCGGCTACTGGAAGCAGGGCTACCCCAAGGTGGACCAGGTGACCTGGAAGCCCGTGACCGAGAACAACACCCGCGCCGCCATGCTGCAGACGGGCGAGGCCGACTTCGCCTTCACGCTGCCCTATGAGCAGATCGCCACGCTCAAGAAGAGCGACAAGGTGGAGGTGGTGTCCCGGCCGTCCATCATCCAGCGCTTCCTGACGTTCAACATGCTGCAGAAGCCCTTCGACAATCCCAAGGTGCGCGAGGCCATCGGCTACGCCATCAACAAGGAAGCGCTGGCCAAGGTGGCCTTCAGCGGCCACGCCTTCCCTGCCCAGGGCTTCGTGCCGCAGGGCGTGGAATACGCGCTGAAGATGCAGCCCATCCCCTACAACGTGGCCAAGGCCAAGGAGCTGCTCAAGGAAGCGGGCTACCCCAACGGCTTCGAGTCCACGCTGTGGAGCGGCTACAACAACACCACCAGCCAGAAGGTGATCCAGTTCATCCAGCAGCAGCTGCAGCAGGTCGGCATCAAGGTGTCGGTTGAGGCGCTGGAGCCCGGCAAGCGCGTGGAACTGGTCGATTCCTGGCCCGACCCCAAGACCGCCAAGGCGCGCCTGTACTACATCGGCTGGTCGTCCTCCACGGGCGAGGCCGACTGGGCGCTGCGCCCGCTGTTCTCCACCGAGTCCTGGTCGCCCAAGCTGGCGAACTATGCCTTCTACAGCAACCCCGTGGTCGATGAGTCCATCGCCAAGGCGCTGCTGACCACCAACGGCGCCGAGCGCGCCGCGCTCTACAAGACCGCGCAGGAGCAGCTCGCCAAGGACCTGCCGCGCATTCCGCTGGTGACGGAGGACGTGCTCTACGCCCACTCCAAGCGCCTGTCGGGCGTCTACGTGATGCCCGACGGCAACATCAACAGCGACGAGATCGCGCTGAAGTAAGGCACTGGTCCCGGCCCTCTCCCGCTTGCGGGAGAGGGGGCGAATCCCTCATCCATCACACCCATGCTGAACTACTTCCTCAAACGATTGCTGGGGCTGCTGCCCACGCTGCTGATCGTTGCGGTACTGGTGTTCCTGTTCGTCCACATGCTGCCCGGCGACCCCGCGCGCCTGGCCGCGGGCCAGGACGCCGACGAGGCCACGATCGCGCTCGTGCGCCAGGAGCTAGGCCTGGACAAGCCGCTGCCCGAGCAGTTCGTGCACTTCTTCTCGCGCATGGTGCAGGGTGACTTCGGCCTCTCGATGCGCACGCGCCGCCCGGTGTCGGCCGAGATCGGCGAGCGCTTCATGCCCACGCTGCTGCTCACCATCACCAGCATGGTCTGGTCCGTCATCTTCGGCATGGGCATAGGCATCGCCTCGGCCGTGTACCGCAACAAGTGGCCCGACCGGCTGGGCATGACGCTGGCGGTCTCGGGCATCTCGTTTCCCGCGTTCGCGCTGGGCATGATGCTGATGCAGGTCTTCTCGGTGAACCTGGGCTGGCTGCCCACGGTGGGGGCCGATTCGTGGCGCCACTACATCCTTCCGTCGATCACGCTGGGCGCGGCCGTGGCGGCGGTGATGGCGCGCTTCACGCGCGCGTCGTTCGTCGAGGTGGTGCAGGAGGACTTCGTGCGCACCGCGCGCGCCAAGGGGCTGAACGAGCGCGTGGTGGTGCTCAAGCACTGCCTGCGCAATGCGCTGATCCCGGTGGTCACGATGATGGGCCTGCAGTTCGGCTTCCTGCTGGGCGGCTCCATCGTGGTGGAGGCGGTGTTCAACTGGCCCGGCCTGGGCCGCCTGCTGGTGGACGCGGTGACCGCGCGCGACTACCCCGTCATCCAGACGCTGGTGCTGCTGTTCTCGCTGGAATTCATCCTCATCAACCTGGTGGTGGACGTGCTCTACGGCTTCATCAACCCCACGATCCGCTACAAGTGAAAAAGAAGAAAGAGGCCCGGCGATGACCACAACCTCCCTCTCCTCTCCCGCCGCCGCCGCGCCCGGGAAGGTGCGCACGCCCTGGCGCGAGTTCTGGCGCAAGTTCAAGAAGCAGCACGTGGCCGTGGCCGCGCTGGTCTTCGTGGCGCTGCTGGTGCTGGTGGCCGTGCTGGCGCCCTGGATCGTGCCGTTCGACGCCGAGAACTACTTCGACTACGACCGCCTGAACGAAGGGCCGTCGGCCCTGCACTGGTTCGGCGTCGATCCGCTGGGGCGCGACATCTTCAGCCGCATCCTGATGGGCGCGCGCATCTCGCTGGCGGCGGGCTTCCTGTCGGTGGCCATAGGCTGCGCAATCGGCACCACGCTGGGGCTGCTGGCGGGCTATTACGAAGGCTGGTGGGACCGCATCGTGATGCGCATCTCCGACGTGCTGTTCGCCTTCCCCGGCATCCTGCTGGCGCTGGGCGTGGTGGCCATCCTGGGCAGCAGCATGACCAACGTGGTCGTCGCCGTCGCCGTGTTCAGCGTGCCGGCGTTCGCGCGCCTGGTGCGCGGCAACACGCTGGTGCTCAAGCACATGACCTACATCGAGTCGGCGCAGAGCATCGGCGCGAGCGACTTCACCATCATCGTGCGCCACATCCTGCCGGGCACGATCTCGTCCATCGTCGTCTACTTCACGATGCGCGTGGGCACCTCCATCATCACGGCGGCCAGCCTGTCCTTCCTGGGCATGGGCGCGCAGCCGCCCACGCCCGAGTGGGGCGCCATGCTCAACGAGGCGCGCGCCGACATGGTCAACGCGCCGCACGTGGCGCTGTTCCCCAGCCTGGCGATCTTCTTCACCGTGCTGGCATTCAACCTGCTGGGCGACGGCCTGCGCGACGCGCTCGACCCTAAGATCGACCGCCAGACATGATGGACCAGCCCCCCCGCATCGGCCTGCTGGACGCCGGCGCGCGCGACGCGATCACCGACGTGGCCGGCGTCACCGTGGGCCACGCCACGCTCGCGGACGGCGGCGTGCAGACCGGCGTCACCGTCATCCACCCGCACGCGCGCGACCCGTTCCTGCACAAGGCGCCGGCCGCCGCCGCCGTCATCAACGGCTTCGGCAAGAGCGTGGGCCTGGTGCAGCTGGCCGAGCTGGGCCAGCTGGAGACGCCGGTCGCATTGACCAACACCTTCTCGGTGCCTGCCGTCGCCCAGGCGCAGATCGCGCGCTGCTGCGCCGCCAACCCCGAGGTGGGGCGCGCCTGGTCCACGGTGAACCCGCTCGTGCTCGAATGCAACGACGGCTACCTCAACGACATCCAGCGCATGGCCGTCATGGCGCGGCACTACGACCTGGCCTGCGCCAGCGCGGGCGTGGAGGTGGCGCAGGGCGCGGTGGGCGCAGGGCGCGGCATGTCCAGCTTCCAGCTCAAGGGCGGCATCGGCACGGCGTCGCGCCAGGCGCTGCTTTGCGGCGGCGCGCGCTACACCGTGGGCGCGCTGGTGCTGGCCAACTACGGCGTGCAGGCCAACCTGGTGTGGGGCGGCCAGCCCCTGGGCCGGTGCCTGGCGGCGCGGCAGCCGGCGCGCAGCGAGCCGGAGAAGGGCTCGATCATCATGGTGCTGGCCACCGACGCGCCGCTGGACGCGCGCCAGCTCAAGCGCCTGGCGCTGCGCGCCGCGGCGGGCCTGGCGCGCACCGGGTCGGTCTACGGCCACGGCAGCGGCGACATCGCGCTGGCGTTCTCCACGGCCTACACCCTGCCGCACCTGCCCGCCGAGCCCATGCCCGCCGTGGCCCTGGTGCACGAGGCGCTGCTCGACCCCTTGTTCCAGGCCGGCGCCGACAGCGTGGAGCAGGCCATCGTGCACGCGCTGTGGCACGCGCAGGCCGTCACCGGCCGCGACGGCCATCGCCGCGACGCGCTACGCCCGCTGCTGCAAGCTATGGATAAATGAGCTGCCGGCGCAGGTGCAGCAAGCGTTACAAGCCATTTTGACTCTTAATCACGAAGGAAGGCCATGAAGATCCTGGTTTCCGTGGACATCGAGGGCGTGGCCGGCGTCTACCACCCCGAGCAGACGCGCGCCGGCAACCCCGAGTACGAGCGCGCGCGCCGCCTGATGGCGGCGGAGGCCAACGCCGCCATCGCCGGCGCGTTCGACGCCGGCGCCAGCGAGGTCTACGTCAACGACTCGCACGGGAGCTTTCGCAACATGCCGCCCGACCAGCTGGACGCGCGCGCCCAGGCCATCCAGGGCAAGCCGCGCTACCTGAGCATGGTGGCTGGCGTGGAGCTGGGCGTGGACGGCCTGGTGTGCATCGGCTACCACGCGCGCTCCAAGGGGCGCGGCATCCTGGCGCACACCATCAACAGCTTCGCCTTCGCGCGCGTGCGCTTCAACGGCCAGGAGCTGGGCGAGCTGGGCATCTACGGGCTGCTGGCCGGCCAGTACGGCGTACCGGTGATCGCCGCCTCGGGCGACGACGCCTTCATCGCCGAATACCGGGCGCTGCTGCCCGCCACGCGCTTCATCGAGGTCAAGCGCGCCACCGGTTTCGGCAGCGGCACCAGCCTGTCGCCCGAGGCCGCCTGCGCCGCCATCCGCGCAGGCGTGGCCGAGGCCGTTTCCCAGGCGCGCGCCACCGCGCCGCTGGCCATGGCCGGCCCCATCGCCGTCGAACTGCAGACACAGACGCCGGCGCTGGCCGACCTGTTCTGCCAGTGGCCCACGCTCGTGCGCACCGACGGCGACGCGTTGCGCTTCGACGCGCCGGACGTGGAAGCCGCGGTGCGCATGCTCAACTGCCTGTCGGCCATGTCCAGCATGTTGAGATGAAGCACCCCCTGAGTCGCCAGAGGCGCCTCCGTGCAGCCGCCAGAGGCGGCCGCCCTTCGGGGTCGTCCAAGCCTGCGCAGGCAGGCTTGGAGCCGCGGCCCTCAGCCCCTCAAGGGGGACGACGCTGGTGGCCGGGCAAAGCCCGCTCCACGGCGTCCGCTGGCATGGCCTGCTCCGCGGCCATCGGATGGATGAGGGCGCGCCAGTTTCATGGGCTGCAGCACAATGGATCACTGAAATGAACACACATCCCGCCCCCCAGCCCGTGGGCATCCTGGCCGGCATGGGCCCGGCCGCCGGCGTGGACTTCGCGCGCCTGTTCGTCGCCGCCTGCGAGGACTGGCTGCGCAGCCACGGCCACGCCGTGTGCGACCAGGCCTATCCCGCGCACTGGATGGCGCAGCTGCCCATTCCCGACCGCACGCGCGCACTCACCGACGGCGCGGCGCCCCAGCCGCTCGAAGCCATGGCGCAGGGCCTGGCGCAGCTGGCCGGCCTGGGTGCGCGCGCCGTGGCCATGCCCTGCAACACCGCCCATGCCTGGCATGCGGCCCTGCAGGAGCGCGTGCCCCAGGTCGAGCTGCTGCACATGCCGCGCGAGACGGCGGCCGCGCTGCGCGCGCAGGGCCAGGAGCGCGTGGCCTTGCTCGCCACCGAGGGCAGCTACCGCATCGGCCTGTACGAGCAGGCCTTCGCGGCGCAGGGCATCGCCTGCGTGCTGCCCGATGCAAAGGCGCGGCAATGGCTGATGCAGGGCATCTACGACGGCGTCAAGGCCGGCGACATGGCGCTGGCGCAGCAGCGCTTCGTCGCCGTGGGGCAGGCGCTGCGCGCGCAGCATGGCGGCATTGCGCTGGCCATGGCCTGCACCGAAATCCCGCTGGCCCTGCCGCAGGCGCCCGAGGCGCAGGACTGGACGCTGATCGACCCCGCGGCCATTCTTGCGCGCGCGCTGGCGCGCCGCGCCTACGGCGCCTAGGCCTTGCAGCGGGTAGGGTGACGCCGCATGCGCCTGCGCCACATCGAAGTCTTCAACGCCGTCATGCTCACGGGCAGCGTGAGCGCGGCGGCGCGCCTGATGAACGTCACCCAGCCGGCCGTCAGCCGCATCCTGGCCCATGCCGAGCTGCAGCTCGGGTTTGCGCTGTTCCAGCGCGTCAAGGGCCGCCTCGTGCCCACGCAGGAGGCGCAGACCCTGTACCCGCAGGTGCAGCAGCTGTTCGCACAGCTCGATGAGGTGCAGCGCCTGGCCGCCAGCCTGAAGAACCCGCAGCGCTGCGACGAGCTGCGCATCCTCACGGTGTTCGCGCTCAGCGTCGAGCTGCTGCCGCGCGCGCTGCGCGCGTTCCGCGCCCAGTATCCGGGCGTGGCCGTCACCATCGACGCACTGCATTCGCCGCAGATCGTCGCGGCGCTGCTGCGCCAGGAGGCCGACCTGGGCTTCGTCTTCACCGCCGCCGCCCACCCCTCGCTGGTGCAGGAGCACCTGGCCGACGCGCACATGCTGTGCGTGGCCCCGCGCGGCATGCTGCCCCCGGCGCTGGTGGCGGGCGGGAGCATCGATCTGTCCGACCTGGCGCAGCAGCCCCTGGTGCGCCTGGCGGCCAGCGACCCCATAGGCACCCTGGTGAACCATGCCTGCAGGGAGGCCGAGGTCAGCCTGCAGGCCCCCTACACGGTGCAGACCTACCACGCGGCGCTGGCGCTGGCCCACCATGGCCAGGCCTGCGCCCTGGTCGATGCCTGCACGGCCGCCTCGGCCGAGCGCGACAAGGTCGACGTGCTGGCCGTGCAGCCGCCCATCGCCGTGCCCGTGCAGGCGCTGCGCCCGGCGCACCGCCCGGCCTCGCTGCTGGCGGAGGCCATGCTGCGCTGCATGCGCGCGGTGGTCGTCCAGGCGCTGGCTGAATGACGCTCAGCCGGCTAGGGCCTGTCATCGAATGATTTCCCTACGCGCTGACCCCGTAATGCGGATGGATGCGCGAAGCGCGGCGCAGCCAATAGCCGTAGCTATTGGCAAGCCGTGCGACAAAGCAGACGCCGCATTACGGGGACAGCCCGAAGGGAAAGGTAGCCGGGCGGCGCATTGCGTCGTTGCGGCTTGCTTGCGTAGCCGAGCTACGCGGCACTCGCCACGCCTAGCACTGCACCGCCCGGCTGCCTTTCGCGTGGGGAAATCATTCGATGACAGGCCCTAGCGCCTCGGCCACGGCAGCGGCCGTGCCGAAGGCCAGTGTGAAGCCCAGCGCGCCGTGCCCGGTGTTGAGCAGCAGGTTGGCGGGCGCGCGCGCGTGGCGCCCCACCACGGGCAGGCCGGTGGGCGTGGCCGGGCGCAGGCCGGCCCAGGGCTGCAGGTCGCGCCCCATGCCGCTGTGCGGGAACAGGGCGCGCGTGGCGGCGCACAGGCTGTCGATGCGCGCCTGCGGTATGTCCATGCCGTAGCCCACGAGCTCGGCCATGCCGGCCACGCGCATGCGCCGGCCCAGGCGCGCGAACACCACCTTGCGGGCGGCATCGGTCACGCTCACGCGGGGCGCCGCGCCGGGCCCGGCGGCGGCATCGAAGGTGATGCTGTAGCCCTTGAGCGGATAGACCGGCAGCGCAAACCCCAGGGTGCGCGCCAGCGCGTGGCTGCCGCTGCCTAGCGCGAGCACGAAGGCGTCGGCCTCGATGGCGCCCGCATCGGTCCGCGCCGCGGCGATGCGCCCTGCGGACCGGGTGAACGCCGTGATCCTCGTGTCCAGCACGAAGCGCACGCCGCGCGCCTGCAGCAGGGCATGCAGCCCCTGGCAGACCTGCAGGCAGTCGGCCGCGCATTCGCCGGGCGTGTGGATGGCGCCCGCGATCCGCGCCGCGTAATGCGCGAGCGCCGGCTCTATCTCCGCGCAGCGCGCGGGCGTGACGGCCTCCTGCTCGCAGCCCCAGGCGCGCTGCAGCTCCAGCTGGCGCCGCGCGTCGTCCAGCGAGGCCTGGGTCGCATACAGCACCAGCTTGCCCGTGCGCGAGAAGTCGCACGCCAGCCGCTCGGCGGCCAGCATGCGCTCGAAGCCCTGGCGGCTGCGCGCGGCCAGGGCCAGCAGCGTGGCCGTGCCGTGCTCGGAGGCGCGGCGGTTGCAGGCGCGCAGGAAGTCCAGCCCCCAGCGCCACTGGTGCGGGTCCCACCGCGGGCGCAGCTTGAGCGGCGAATCGGGCGACAGCAGCAGCTTGGGCAACTGCGCCCAGATGCCGGGGTCGGCCAGGGGCTGCACGTAGCTGTAGCTCAGCTGGGCGCCGTTGCCCCCGCTGGCGCCCGCGCCGGGCCGGGCCTGGTCGACCACGGTGACCTGCATTCCCTGGCGCTGGAGCTCGTAGGCCGTCGCCAGGCCCACGATGCCCGCGCCCATGACACATACATGCATTGAAAAACTCGGCAGATTGCGGATCGCCCCAATGTAGGGCGCGTGCCGGCGATTGAACAATGCCAATGCAGGCGCGGGGCATGACGGAAAGTTATGCGTGGGCCGCGGCGGCAGTGCATAACTTTTGCACATACCCCCTGCCACGAAAGGCATTGTTCAAGCGGGCGCGGGCTTTCTACAGTACCGTCGTGACTTGCGTGGCAACCGCAACCACGACTTCTATAAAGCAAAGGAGACACCATGAAACACAGCACCATCCTGGCCGCGGCGCTGGCCGCCTGCGCCCTGGCCGGCACCGCCGCCCAGGCCGACACCCTCAAGAAGATCGCCGACACGGGCAAGATCACCGTGGCCTACCGCGAATCCTCGGTGCCGTTCAGCTACCTCGCGGGCTCGGGCGGCCCGGTGGGGTTCGCGGTGGAGATCACCAACGCCATCGTCGATGCCGTGAAGAAGCAGCTGAACAAGCCGGGCCTGAAGGTGGACATGCAGGCCGTGACCTCGCAGAACCGCATCCCGCTGCTGCAGAACGGCACCGTCGACATCGAGTGCGGATCGACCACCAACAACTCGGCGCGCGGCAAGGACGTGCAGTTCGCCATCAATCACTTCTATACCGGCACGCGCCTGCTCGTGAAGAAGAATTCCGGCATCAAGAACTGGGCCGACCTGGCGAAGAAGAAGGTGTCCAGCACCACGGGAACGACCAACGCCCAGGTGATACGCAAGTACAGCAAGGACAACAACCTGGACTTCGACATCGTGCTCGGCAAGGACCATGACGACTCCATGCTGCTCGTGGACGCCGGCCGCGCCGAGGCGTTCGCCATGGACGACATCCTGCTGTTCGGCCTGAAGAACAACGCGCGCAACCCCGCCGACTGGGACGTGGTGGGCGATGCGCTGCAGGTCGAGCCCTACGCCTGCATGATGCGCAAGGACGATCCGCAGTTCCAGAAGCTGGTCAACGGCGTGATCGGCGGCATGATGAAGTCGGGCGAGTTCGAGAGGCTCTACACCAAGTGGTTCATGTCGCCGATCCCGCCCAAGGGCCAGGTGATCGGCCTGCCCATGAGCCAGGAGCTCAAGGACAACCTCACGGCGCAAAGCGACAAGCCCGCCATGTGAGTCCAGGCGGGCGGCGCGGGGCGTGCGCCAGCGTCAATAATGCGGCGCTCGGATCACTGCCCTGCTGAAAGCCCCGCCCATGCTCGCCCGCCACCAGGACCCCATCGCCGCCATCGCCACCGCCCCCGGGCGCGGGGCCGTGGGCATCGTGCGCGTGTCGGGCCGGGGCCTCGCGCCCTTCGTGCAGGGCCTGCTCGGGCGCCCGCTGCAGCCCCGCCAGGCGCATTACCTGCCCTTTCCCGATGCCGCGGGCCGGCCCATCGACCAGGGCCTGGCGCTGTTCTTCCCCGCGCCGCACAGCTACACGGGCGAGGACGTGCTGGAGCTGCAGGCCCACGGCGGCCCCGTGGTGCTGCAGCTGCTGCTGGCGCGCTGCCTGGAGGCGGCGCAGGGCCTGCTGCCGCGCCTGCGCCTGGCCGAGCCGGGCGAATTCACCGAGCGCGCCTTCCTCAACGACAAGATCGACCTGGCCCAGGCCGAGGCCATCGCCGACCTGATAGACGCCAGCACCGAGGCCGCGGCGCGCAGCGCGGGCCGGTCGCTGTCGGGTGCGTTCTCGCAGGAGATCCATGGCCTGCGCGACGCGCTCGTGCACCTGCGCATGCTGGTCGAGGCGACGCTCGATTTTCCCGAGGAGGAAATCGACTTCCTGCGCAAGGCAGATGCGCGCGGGCAGCTCTCGAATTTGCAGCAGATGCTGGCCGCCGTGATGCAGCGCGCCAGCCAGGGCGCGCTGCTGCGCGAGGGCATCAAGGTGGTGATAGCGGGCCAGCCCAACGCGGGCAAGAGCTCGCTGCTCAATGCGCTCGCCGGGGCGGAGCTGGCCATCGTCACCCCCATCGCGGGCACCACGCGCGACAAGGTGCAGCAGACCATACAGATCGAGGGCGTGCCGCTGCACATCATCGACACGGCCGGCCTGCGCGAGAGCGACGACGAGGTCGAGCGCATCGGCATCGCGCGTGCCTGGGACGAGATCGCCGGCGCCGATGCCGTGCTGTTCCTGCACGACCTCACGCGCCTGGGTGCTCCTGAATACATAGCTTCCGACGCGCTCATAGAAAGCACCTTGGCCCAAAAACTGCCTGAAAGCGTGCCGGTCATCGACGTCTGGAACAAGACCGACGCCGCTGCCCGCCCGGCACCGGCCGCCACGGCGGGCCGGGCGGCGGTGCAGCTGTCGGCGCGCACCGGCCAGGGGCTCGACGCCCTGCGGCGGGAACTGCTGCGGGTAGCGGGCTGGCAGTCGGCGGCCGAGGGCGTGTACATCGCCCGCGCGCGCCACATCGAGGCCCTGCGCGCCGTGGACGCCCACCTCATGGAGGCCGCCGCGCAGCTCGAAAGCACGGAGCCGGCGCTGGACCTGCTGGCCGAGGAACTGCGCCTGGCGCAGAACGCCCTCAACGCCATCACGGGCGAATTCACCTCCGACGACCTGCTGGGCGTCATCTTCTCCAGCTTCTGCATCGGAAAATGAGGTAGCGGCAAGGCGATGCATGTGTAAACAATGGTAATGGCCGCTTGTATGGATGCGGTGCGCACGCTACCGTTCGCGCCCGATGAACACCACTCCCTTCCCCAGGGTCGATCTGACGGGGCTGATCGAAGCCATCAGCCAGACCACCGCGGACGACGGCATGAACAATGTGCTCAGCCGCGAGCAATGGGGCCTGCTGTCGTCCTACCTGCAGCCCGTGAATCTGCCGGCTGGTCAGGTGCTGTTTGCGCAGGGCACGAACGACCGCACCCTGTACCTGGTGGAGAGCGGCAGCCTGAGCGTGCATTCGGAGAATGAGAACCAGCGGCTGCGCCTGGCCATCGTGGGCGCCGGCTCGGTGGTGGGCGAGGGGGCATTTTTCTCGCACCGCCCGCGCAGCGCGACGGTGCAGGCCAGCGCCCCGAGCAAGCTGTGGAGCCTGACGGCGCTGCGTTTTTCCGAGCTCGCCAACCGGCAGCCGGTCGTGGCGCTGCAGCTGGCCATGGCCGTCGGCGCGGTGCTCGCCAAGCGCCTGGCCAACCGCCGCCGTCGCGTGGCCGCAACCTGAGCCGGGTGGCGGGAGGGGCAGGCGCCCCCGTGGCGGCGTCCTGGCCGGTTGGCGGCATGCCAAATCATGAGCCGCGCTGTACACTTGCTGACATTTTTAGCGCTTCTTTGCGAAGGCATGGCATGTCCTTGTTCAGCTGGTTCACCCGCAAATCCAAGCCCCAGGCACCGCGCCAGCGCCAGGCGCATACGGCGCCTGCACCGCTGACCGCGAACGGCGCGGGGTCCGCAGCGCCGGGCCGCAATGGCAATGGCAAGCCCTTGCTGGAGCCCTCCGCATCCCAGGATCCGGCCGCGGCGCGCAAGAACGAGCGCGCGGAGCGGCGCGAACTGCTGTACACGACGGTGCGCGACGCCATGGTGCGCGCCGGAGTGTTGTCGGCGGGCTACAAGTTCAAGGTGCTTTCGCTGGACCAGCGCGGCGCCCAGTTCCTGGTGATGATGGATCTGGCGCAGGAATACAGCAGCGACATGGTGCGCCTGGGCGAGATCGAGGCGCTGATCACCCAGTCCGCCAAGTCGCGCTTCGGCATCGTCGTGCCGGCCGTCTATTGGCGCATCAACGACCAGATCATGGTGGGTGTGTCCGCAGGCCCGGCCGCTTCCGCGGCGCGGCCCCAGGCTAGCAGGGTGCCGGAG
>Ga0209959_100751_pt1 | contig 17031 bp, 18 predicted proteins | sample ThiBiot_300_biof_2_FD_183943 | JGI IMG/M metagenome (GOLD analysis project Ga0209959, IMG submission 183943) | Wastewater bioreactor microbial communities from Cape Town, South Africa - Thiocy_expt_300_biof (SPAdes) | ecosystem: Engineered > Bioremediation > Thiocyanate > Unclassified | place...
AGCGTGGTGGTGGAGGTGCGCCGCCAGTTCGCCGAGATCAAGGGCATCATGGAAGGCACGGCCAAGCCCGAGTACGGCCGCGCCGTGGACATGCTGACCAGCGCCGCCATCAAGGAGATGATCGTCCCCAGCCTGCTGCCCGTGGCCGTGCCCATCGTCGTGGGCCTGGCGCTGGGGCCGAAGGCGCTCGGCGGGCTGCTCATGGGCACCATCGTCACCGGGCTGTTCGTGGCCATCAGCATGTGCACCGGCGGCGGCGCCTGGGACAACGCCAAGAAGTACATCGAGGACGGCAACCACGGCGGCAAGGGCAGCGAGGCGCACAAGGCCGCGGTGACCGGCGACACCGTGGGCGACCCCTACAAGGACACGGCCGGCCCGGCGGTGAACCCGCTCATCAAGATCATCAACATCGTGGCGCTGCTCATCGTGCCGCTGGTGGTGAAGTTCCACGCGGGCTGACGTGCCCGCGAAGGGGCTGCCGGCGTGCCGTACGATGGCGGGCACGCCGGCATTTCCCCCGACACGACGATGGACGCGACACACCCCTCCCCCGCCGAACGCGGCGCCCCCATCCACCAGCGCATCATCCACGACGTGCTGGCGCAGTCCAGGCACCTGATGGAGCTGGTCGTCGAAGCCACGCGCCTGTCCCTCAAGGCCCGCGAGGACCTGGCGCGCACGCCGGGCGAACACCACGCGCTGCTGGAGGCGCGCCGGCAGCTCTCGCGCCTGGCCTCCATGATGAGCGAGCGCTACCCCGGCGCGCTGCGCGCGGCGCTGGAGCAGAAGGCCCCGGAGAAGCAGAAGTCCACGCGCTCGCTGTTCTCCGTGCATTTCGACGACCTGGAGCTGATGGACGAGGCCCAGGTCAGCGAGAGCGTGGAGCGCGCCCGCGCGGTGCAGATCCTGGCCTCGGCCGTGGAGGCGCCGCTGGCCGACCTGGACGCGCTGATGTGCGCGGCCCGGGGCCTGTCCACCGTGGTGCCCGAGCACAACCCCCTGCGCCCCGAAGTCTTCCTGCAAGCGCTGCAGGGCGTGGTGACGCAGATGCAGGTCAGCGCCCAGGTGCGCAGCGACTGGATGGCGCACATGGCCCAGGCGCTGGGCGACGAGCTGCGCAAGCTCTACCTCGCGCTGATCGCGCGGCTCAGGCACAGCGGCGTGGAGCCCGTGGGCTATGCCATGCGCCAGGCCAATGGCAAGTACGTCTACCTCGCACCGGCCAGCGACGGTGCCGCGCCCGGCTTCGCCCCCGACCCCGGTGACGCGCCCGCCGCGCCGGCCGGCCGCACCGAATCGCTGCTCACGCTCGACCGCCTGCGCCGCCTGCTGCTGGGCGAGTTCACCGGGCCGCCCGCGCACACGCCCGGCGAGACCTTCGCCGAGCGCTTCTCCCGCGAGTTCGAGGGCCCGGGCGCGCCGGCCGCGCCGCAGCCGCCGCCCGCCGACTTCGACATCACCGTGCCCGCCGCCTTCGAGGCGCTGCAGGAGATGAACCAGGTCGGCCGGATGATGGAGCGCCTGGGCAGCCAGCGCGCCCGCGCGGGCGCCGGGGCGCAGCAGGCGGCCCCGCGCGCGCACGCCGGCGGGCTGGCCCAGGCCCTGAGCATGGAGGTGGTGGCGCTGATGGTCGACAACATCGCGCGCGACGAGCGGCTGCTGTGGCCCGTGCAGCAGTTCGTGCGCACCCTGGAGCCCGCGCTGCTGCAGCTGGCCCTGGCCGACCCGCGCTTCTTCAGCGACAAGGAGCACCCCGCGCGCCGCCTGCTGCAGGAGATCACCGACCGCAGCCTGGCCTTCGACAGCCTGCAGGCGCCCGGGTTCGAGGGCTTCATGCAGTCCCTGCTCGACATCGCCGGCCCGCTGTCCGCGGCGGACGCCGACAGCCAGGAACCCTTCGAGCAGGTCCTGCGGCAGCTGCATGCCGCCTGGGCCGAGCCCGAGCGCGCGCGCAAGCACGAGCGCCTGCGCGCCATCGAGGCCCTGCAGCACGCGGAGCAGCGCCACCTGCTGGCGGCCAAGCTCTCGCGCGACCTGTGGCTGCTGCCGCAGATCGACAAGGTCCCCGCCGAGATCTCCAGGTTCGTGCTCGGCCCCTGGACCCAGGTCATGGCCCAGGCGCGCCTGGCCGACAAGACCGGCAGCACCGACCCGGGCCGCTACCGCGAAGCGGTGGACGCGCTCTTCTGGAGCGCCCAGCCCGCGCTGACCCGCCTGAACCCCGGCCGGCTCGCGCGCCTGGTGCCCAAGCTGCTGACCCGGCTGCGCGAGGGCCTGGCGTCGATCGACTACCCCGCGGCCCGGACCGGCGCCTTCTTCGAGCGGCTCATGCAGCTGCACCAGGAGGCGTTCAAGGCCGCCCCGCACGCCCCGGCCGAGGCGCAGGCCATCGCCCGGCCCGCGCTCTCCGCGGAGGACGAGCCCTGGATCGCCCCGGCCGAGGCGCGGGAGTCCGGCTTCATGGAGTCCTTGCCGCCCCCCGACTCGCAGGGCGCGCCGGCCCAGGACAAGGCGCCCACCCCGCCCGCCATGGCCGTGGGCACCTGGGTGAACCTGCTGGTGGACGGCCAGTGGGAGCGCACGCAGCTATCGTGGATCGGCCCGCACGGCACGCTCTTCCTGTTCACCAGCGCCTCGGGCCGCACGCAATCCATGACCCCGCGGCTGCTGGAGCAGCTCATCGGGCAGGGCGCCATGCGCGTGCTGACGCCGCAGACCGTGGTGGACGGCGCGCTGGACGCCGTGGCGCAGGCGGCCATGCGCAACAGCATGGACAGCCGGCACTGAGCGCGCGGCACGGTAGCTCCATTTTTCATAGCTACCACCGCTTGTCAGACAAGCGTAAAAGGCTTATTTCATCCCAAACCACCGGCACATCGCCGACGCCTCCGTGCACGCCGCGCGCGCCTGCCGCACAATAGGCCGCATGCAGCTCCACTACATCGCCAACGCGGGCGTGGCCTCGACCTCGGGCCGCACCATCGCCGTGATCGATCCCTCCGACGGTCAGCCCTATGACGAGATCCAGCGCGGAACGGCCGAGGACATAGACGCCGCCGTGCGGGCCGCGCAGCAGTGCTACGACACCGTCTGGCGCAAGCTGGCCCCGGCCGAGCGCGGGCGGCTGCTGCAGCGCCTGTCGGCCAAGATCACCGAGCACGCCGAGGAGCTCGCCGCCATCGAGCAGCGCGACTGCGGCAAGCCCACGCGCCAGGCGCGCGCCGACGCCGCCGCCCTGGCGCGCTACTTCGAGTTCTACGCCGGCGCCTGCGACAAGCTGCATGGCGAGACCATCCCCTACCAGGACGGCTTCAGCGTGCTGACCTGGCGCGAGCCCCATGGCGTGACCGGCCACATCGTGCCCTGGAACTACCCCATGCAGATCTTCGGCCGCTGCGTGGGCGCGGCCCTGGCCGCCGGCAACGTGTGCGTGGTCAAGCCGGCCGAGGACGCCTGCCTGTCGCTGCTGCGCGTGGCGCAGCTCGCGGCCGAGGCGGGCTTTCCCGCGGGCGCGCTCAACATCGTGACCGGCTACGGGCACGAGGTGGGCGACGCGCTGGCGCGCCACCCGGGCATACACCACATCAGCTTCACCGGCAGCCCCAAGGTAGGCACGCTGATCCAGCAGGCCGCCGCCGAGCGCCACTGCCCCGTGACGCTGGAGCTGGGCGGCAAGAGCCCGCAGATCATCTTCGCCGACGCCGACCTGGACGCCGCCGTGCCCGTGGTCATCAACGCCATCGTGCAGAACGCCGGCCAGACCTGCTCGGCCGGCTCGCGCGTGCTCATCGACTCGCTCATCTACGAACCCCTGCTGGAGCGCCTGGGCCAGGCCTTCGAGAAGCTGCGCGTGGGCCCCGCCGCCATGGACCTGGACGTGGGCCCGCTGATTCGCCAGACGCAGCAGCAGCGCGTGTGGGACTTCCTGTCGGACGCGCAGGTGGCCGGCATCCCCATGGTGGCCCAGGGCGTGGTGGTGGATGAAGCCCCCGAGACCGGCTACTACCAGGCCCCCACCCTGCTGCGCGACGTGCCCGTGGGCCACCGGCTGGCGCAGGAAGAGGTCTTCGGCCCCGTGCTCTCGGCCATGGCCTTCCAGGACGAGGACCACGCGGTGGAACTGGCCAACGCCACGCAGTTCGGCCTGGTGGCCGGCATCTGGACGCGCGACGGCGCGCGCCAGTTCCGCATGGCGCGGCGCGTCGCCAGCGGCCAGGTGTTCATCAACAACTACGGCGCCGGCGGCGGCGTGGAGCTGCCGTTCGGCGGCGTCAAGTCGAGCGGCCACGGCCGCGAGAAGGGCTTCGAGGCGCTCTACGGCTTCACCACGCTCAAGACCGTCGCCATCCGCCACGGCTGATCCCGCCCCATGCCCCTGTCTCCTCCAGCACCCCGCACCGCCAGACACATCCGCCGCATCACCTACCAGGGCTTCGAACGCGAGGACGGCCTCTGGGACATCGAAGGCGAGCTGCACGACAGCAAGACGCACGACCTGCCGTCGCGGCGCAACCCCGGCAGGACGCGCCTCGCCGGCGAGCCCATACACCACATGTGGCTGCGCGTGACGGTGGACCGCAACCTGGTCGTGCAGGCCATCGAGTCCGCCATGGACGACCACCCCCTGGCCGGCTGCCCCGAGGCCCAGCGCGCCCTGCAGGCCATGGTGGGCTGCAGCATGACGCGCGGCTGGCGCCAGTCCATCCAGACCCACCTGGGCGGCGTGGCCAGCTGCACCCACCTGCGCGAACTGCTGTTCAACCTGGCCACGGCCACGTTCCAGAGCGTGGATTCGGCATTCCAGAGCCAGGGCGACAAGCCGCCGCGCCACCTGGGCCAGTGCACGGGCTGGGACTTTCACGGCCAGGCCGTGAAGGAGCACTACCCGCAGTTCTACGGCCACACGCCGCAGCTCCTGAAAAGATAGCCATCAGCGCTTGATACGCAAGCGCTGGCGGCCTTTTTCGTTCAAATATCAGCCCAGCAGATCCTGCAGGGCCGCCTCGTACAGCGCGGTGAGGGTGTCCATCACCTCCAGCAGGCGCTCGCTGGTGGTGGCCACCTCCTCCAGCCCGCGGCCGTCGGGCTGGCGCTTGAGGGCGGCATCGAAGAACAGCCACTGCGCCTGGCCCAGCTCCAGCGCCGCGCGGATGGCGGGCGTGGAGACGGGAGCCTTGAGCAACTGCTCAAGCGCGCGCTGGAACTCGTCGGCATCGCCCGCCAGTTGTTCGCGCACCGCACGGCTGTCCAGCCCCGCGGCCGCCAGCTCGTAGTTCTTGGCCAGGCGCTGCGAAAGCATGCGCTGGCGGCCCGCGGTGTTCACCAGCCGCGCCGTGGGGGCCTGGGCCTGGCGTTCCAGGGCCTGCGTGGCGGTGTCGGCAAGCGCGAGCATCTGGTCGGCCTGCGCCGATACGGCCTGGAAGGCACTCCTGGAGGGCGCCTGCCCGGCCAGCGCATCCAGGCGGTCCGCGCTGAGGCGCATGTCCACCAGCAGGCGCGCCACCTCGGGCGGCCAGCCCTGGCGCGCCATGTCCTCGAAACCCGAGCGCATCTGGCGCCGCGTGTGCTCGAGCACGTCGCGGGCGCGCACCGGCCTCACGTCCAGGTACAGCTGGCCATAGGCCTTGGCCATGCGCTGCGACAAGGCCCGAAAGCGCGCCGTGCGGTTGATGGCCGTGGCCAGCGCCATGCGCGCCTGCGCCGACAGCGGCAGCGCCGGCGCCAGCAGGCCGGTGCCCAGCACGCGCAGCGCCAGGCGGCGGTCACGGCGGCGGCAGGCCGCGGAGGATGGGACGGGAAGGAAGCAGGTATCGCGCATGGGCCGGATTCTCCGGCCGGCACGCCGCGCCGCCACTGACGCCGCTCAAACGACGGCCTGTACGCGGCGCCATCGTCAATTGATCAGCGTCAATTCCCACGCCCATACGCATACACCTACGCCCCCCATGGGGCACAATTTGGCCATGGCTGAACGTGTCATTCCTCTCGTGGACCACCGCAGCAGGCCGCTGCGGCCCGCCGTGCCGGCGGCCGCCGCCGCGGCCACCATGCCCGCGACGGGAGAGCTGTACGACACGCGCGCGCGGCCGCTGCGCGACCTGCGCATCAGCGTGACCGACCGCTGCAACTTCCGCTGCAGCTACTGCATGCCCAAGGAAGTGTTCGACAAGCACTACCGCTACCTGCCGCACAGCGACCTGCTGAGCTTCGAGGAAATCACGCGGCTGGCGCAGCTGTTCATGGCACACGGGGTGCACAAGATCCGCCTGACGGGCGGCGAGCCGCTGCTGCGCAAGGACCTGGAGCTGCTGGTCGAACAGCTGGCCGGGCTGCGCACCACCGAGGGCCGCATGCCCGACCTCACGCTCACCACCAACGGCTCGCTGCTGGCGCGCAAGGCGCGCGCGCTCAAGGCCGCGGGCCTGCAGCGCGTCACGGTCAGCCTGGACAGCCTGGACGACGCCGTGTTCCGCCGCATGAACGACGTGGACTTCCCCGTGGCCGAGGTGCTGGCCGGCATCGAGGCCGCGCAGGCCGTGGGCTTCGGCACCATCAAGGTCAACATGGTGGTCAAGCGCGGCACCAACGACCACGAGATCCTGCGCATGGCGCGGCACTTCCGCGGCACCGGCATCACGCTGCGCTTCATCGAGTTCATGGACGTGGGCGCCACCAACGGCTGGCGCATGGACCAGGTCGTGCCGTCGCGCGAGGTCATCGCGCGCCTGCAGTCCGAGCTGCCGCTCGTGCCCCTGGCGCCCACCGCCGTGGGCGAGACCGCGCAGCGCTGGGGCTACGCGGGCGCCGACGGCCGCCACGATCCGTCGCTGGGCGAGGTGGGCGTGATCGGCAGCGTCACCCAGGCCTTCTGCGGCGACTGCAACCGCGCCCGCCTGTCCATGGAGGGGCGCCTGTACCTGTGCCTGTTCGCCACGGAGGGCTGGGACCTGCGCAGCCTGCTGCGCGGCGACGCCAGCGACGCGCAGATCGGCGCCGCCATCGCCGCCATCTGGCAGGGCCGCAGCGACCGCTATTCCGAGCTGCGCGCCAGCCTGCCGCCCGACCAGGGCGAGGAACGCGGGCGGCGCATAGAAATGAGCTACATCGGCGGCTGACCAATGATCGACACCCACGACATCACGGGCCTCATCCTCGCCGGCGGCCGCGGCTCGCGCATGGGCGGCGTGGACAAGGGCCTGCAGAACTTCCGCGGCATGCCGCTGGCGCTGCAGGCGCTCATGCGGCTCTCGCCCCAGGTGGGCGGCGTGATGATCAACGCCAACCGTAACCTGTCGGCCTACGAATCGTTCGGCGTGCCCGTCTGGCCCGACGGCCTGGCCGACTATGCCGGCCCGCTGGCCGGCTTTCTCTGCGGGCTGGAGCGCTGCGAGACCCCCTGGCTGCTCACCGTGCCCTGCGACACACCACTGTTCCCGGCCGACCTGGCCAGCCGCCTGGCCGCCGCCGCAGCGGCCCAGGGCGCCGACATCGCCATGGCCGCGGCCCCCGAGCCGGAGGACGACGGCAGCACGCGCGTGCGCACCCAGCCAGTGTTCTGCCTGCTGCGCGTGGGCCTGCTGGAGAGCCTGATGCGCTTCACCCAGGAAGGCGGGCGCAAGATCGACCGCTGGACCGCGCAGCACCCCTGCGCCATCGTGGCCTTCGACCAGCCCGGCGACGACCCGCTGGCCTTCCGCAACGCCAACACCCTGGCCGAGCTGCACGCGCTGGAGGGCCAGGGGCCGACATGACGCTGGAGCCTGCCGCCAGCATCACCGTCCTGACGGCCGGGCACGCACCGGCCTACAAGGCGCTGCGCGACGAGGCCCTGCGCTGCGCCCCCGAGGCCTTCACCAGCGACTACGCCACGGCCGTTCAGCGGCCGGCCCAGTCCTATGCGCCGCGCCTGTCCATGCCCGCGGACGAAGGCTTTTTCCTGGGCGCGTGGGATGCGGACGGCTCGCTGCTGGGCAGCATCGGCTGCCAGCGCGAGGAACGGCCGCAGCAGCGCCACATGGCCACCGTGGTCGCCATGATGGTGGCGCCGCAGGCGCAGCGCCGCGGCATCGGCCGGCAGCTGCTGCACGCCTGCCTGGCGCGGGCCGAGCGCATCGCCGGCCTGGAACAGCTGGCGCTCACGGTCACGGCCGGCAACGCGCACGCCGTGCGCCTGTACCAGCGCGCGGGCTTCACGCCCTACGGCCTGCTGCCGCGGGCCATCGTGGTGGCGGGCGTGGGCCACGACAAGCTGCACATGCTGCGGCTCCTTCCCTCATCGCCCCTGTGGCAACCCATTGCATCCCATGAAGACCATTGACCAGATCGCCGCCGAACTGCAGGGCTACGACCCGCAGGCGCTGCGCGCGGCCGACGTGAACGCCTTCCTGCAGCGCCTCGTGGCGCCCGTCGCCGAGACCGAGGAGGTCGGCATCTTCGACGCCCTGGGCCGCGTGCTGGCGCGCGACGTGGTCTCGCCCGTCAGCGTGCCGCCGCACGACAACTCTGCCATGGACGGCTATGCCTTCGACGGCGCGCAGCTCGCGCCCGGCCAGGCGCTGCTGCTGCGCCCCGTGGGCCCCACGGCCTTCGCCGGCGCGGCCTGGACGGGCCGGGTGGGCGCGGGCGAATGCGTGAAGATCATGACCGGCGCCATCATGCCCGCGGGGCTGGACACGGTGGTGCCGCAGGAGCTCACCAGCGCCGGGCCGGACGGCACCATCCATATCGCCGCCGGCGTGCTGCGCCGCGGGGACAACCGGCGCCTGCTGGGCGAGGACCTCATGCAGGGCCGCGTGGCGCTCCCGAAAGGAGAGCTGCTCACGCCCGCCGCCATTGGCCTGGTGGCCAGCCTGGGCCTCAAGACGGTCACCGTCCACCGGCGCCTGCGCGTGGCCTATTTCTCCACCGGCGACGAAATCCTGAGCCTGGGCGAGCCGCCGCGCGAAGGCGCGGTGTACGACAGCAACCGCTACACCGTCTTCGGCCTGCTCACGCGGCTGGGCGTGCAGGTGATCGACATGGGCGTGGTGCGCGACGACCCCGCGCTGCTGGAGGCCGCCTTTCGCCGCGCGGCCGCCGAGGCCGACGCCATCATCACCAGCGGCGGCGTGAGCGTGGGCGAGGCCGACCACACGCGCACCATGATGCGGCAGCTGGGCGACGTGGCCTTCTGGCGCATCGCCATGCGCCCGGGCCGGCCCATGGCCGTGGGGCGCATCCGACCGGAATTTCAAGCAAAATCGGCCTCCAGCGCCCACCAGCCAAGCGCCGGCAGCTATCAAAACGAAAGTACCCATGGCGCGGCCGGCGGCAGCGTGCTGTTCGGCCTGCCGGGCAACCCGGTGGCGGTGATGGTCACCTTCCTGGCCTTCGTGCGCCCCGCCCTGCTGCGCATGATGGGCTGCGCGCGAGCCGCGCCGCCGCTGCTGCGCGCCACCAGCGCCGAGCCCATGCGCAAGAAGGCGGGCCGCACCGAATACCAGCGCGGCCTGGTCACCCAGGCGGCCGACGGCACGCTGCAGGTGCGCACCACGGGCAACCAGGGCTCGGGCGTGCTCAGCTCCATGGTGCAGGCCAACGGCCTGATCGTGCTGCACCACGAGCAAGGCAACGTGGCCACGGGCGACATGGTGGACGTGATGATGTTCGACGGAGTGATCTGACATGCCCTTTGCCGCCACCCACCTCGCCCAGCCGTGCTCGAATTCGGCACGCCCTGGTGCGGCCATTGCCAGCGCGCCCAGCCGCTCATCGAGCAGGCCCTCAAGGACCAGGCCGGCGTGCAGCACCTCAAGGTCGAGGACGGCCCGGGCCGCCCCCTGGGCCGCAGCTACCGCGTCAAGCTCTGGCCCACGCTCGTCTTTCTGCGCGACGGCCAGGAGACGGCCCGCCTGGTGCGCCCGCAGGATCTGCAGGACATTCACGCGGCCCTGCGGACCATCACGGCCCAGGCCTGAAAACCGGCCGCTACCGCCCCAACGCCTGCTCCACGCCCTTGTTGGCCAGCGCATCGGCGCGCTCGTTGCCCGGGTCGCCCGCGTGGCCCTTCACCCAGTGCCACTCGATGCGGTGGCCCGCCTTGTGCGCCAGCTCATCCAGGCGCTGCCACAGCTCCACGTTCTTGACCGGCTGGCCCGCGGCGGTGCGCCAGCCCTTTTTCTTCCAGCCATGGATCCATTCGGTGATGCCCTGGCGCACGTACTGGCTGTCGAGGTAGAGCTGCACCTGGCAGGGGCGCTTGAGCGCCGCCAGCGCCTGGATGACGGCCATCAGCTCCATGCGGTTGTTGGTGGTGCCCAGCTCGCCGCCGAACAGCTCCTTCTCGAACTCGCCCGAGCGCAGCACCACCCCCCAGCCGCCGGGGCCCGGGTTGCCCTTGCACGCACCATCGGTATAGATCACCACCTGATTCAAAAAAGACTCCTGAAGAAACAAGAAACCCACCGTCCCGGTGGGTGCTCAATGCCGCCGCGCGACCTGTACCTGCGCGGCCGCGGCCTTCGGCGCCTTGCGCCACGAGGGCTCCAGCAGCCGCATGCCCTGCACGCGCTTGGCGGCGACGATCACGTAGGCGGCCCCGAGTATCGGCCACCAGCGCGCGCCCAGCCCGTCCATCCAGCCGTAATGCTCCAGCCAGCGCTCGCTGGCCGCCGCGGGCCGGTAGCAGCCGAAGCTGATCGACTCCAGCTCGAACCCCAGCAGGCGCAGCCAGTCGCGCAGGCGCCCGGGCGTGATGAACTCCCCTACGTCCGGCAGGTAAAGCTGCCCCCCGCCGCCGCAGCGCTGGTACAGCCGCGCGCGCCACTGGCGCAGGCCCCACAGGCTCAAGGGGTTCAGGCCGCTGATCACCGCCCTGCCCTCGGGCACCAGCACGCGGTACACCTCGCGCAGCGCCGCGTGCGGGTCGACGCTGAGCTCCAGCGTGTGGGGCATGGCCACCAGGTCCAGGCTGCCCTCGGCAAACGGCAGGGCCACGGCCTCGGCCAGCAGGGCCACGGCCGGCGCGCCGGCGGGCGGCGCCTCGCGCGGCAGCAACCGCGCCTCCTCGCCGCCCAGCGCCAGCCAGCGGTGCGGCATGCGGTTCGCGCGCAGGCCCTGCAGGCCCGGCATGCCGAGCTGCAGCGCGTGGTAGCCGAAGATGTCGGCCACCAGCTCGTCGTAGCGCTCCTGCTCCCAGGCGAGCAGGTAGCGCCCGGGGGGGGAGCCAAACCAGTGGTGTAAACCTATAATTTCGCCGCTCATGAACTTGCTGCCGCTGCCCGCCTTTTCCGATAACTACATCTGGATGCTGCACGACGCGCGCCATGCACTCGTCGTGGACCCGGGCGACGCCGCGCCGGTATTGCAGGCACTGCATGGCATGGGGCTGTCACTGCGGACGATTCTAGTCACGCACCACCATGGCGACCATGTGGGCGGCGTGACCGCCCTGCGCGAAGCCACCGGCGCCGCCGTCTACGGCCCTGCGGGCGAGGCGATGCCCGAGCCCATCACGCGCCTGCGCCATGGCGAGGCCGTCACCGCGCTGGGCCTGCGCTTCGCGGTGATCGACGTGCCCGGCCACACGGCGGGGCACATCGCCTACTACTGCACCGACATGGACGGCGCGCCCCTGCTGTTCTGCGGCGACACGCTGTTCTCGGGCGGCTGCGGCCGCCTGTTCGAAGGCACGCCCGCGCAGATGCAGGCCTCGCTCGATGCCCTGGCCGCCCTGCCGGGCGACACGCGCGTGTGCTGCGCCCACGAATACACGCTCTCCAACCTGAAGTTCGCGCGCGCCGTGGAGCCCGGCAACCAGGCCCTGCTCCAGTACCTCGGCCACTGCGAATCCCTGCGCCAGGCGGGCCGGCCCACGCTGCCCTCGCGCATGGACACGGAGCGCGCCATCAACCCCTTTCTGCGCACGCGCGAAGCCACCGTCGCCCAGGCGGCCCGCGGCTTCGACGCGCACGTGGATCCGCACGAACCCGCGACCGTGCTGGCCGCGCTGCGCCAATGGAAGAACGAGTTCCGATGAGAATCCTGCACATCCTGTGGCTGGCCAGCCTGCTGTGGCTGACCGGCTGCGCCACCACCAGCACTCCCGGCGACACCACCTCCTCCGACACCAGCCAGACCAGCACCGGCGCGACGGCGGTATACCCCTCGGGGCCGCTCTCGCCCATCACGGCCGGCACCGCCAAGGGCCGCGCCGTGGCCGGCATCGACGCGCCGTCCGACCTGTGGGACCGCATCCGCCGGGGCTTCGCCATGCCCGACCTGGACACCGACCTGGTGCGCGACCGCGAGCAGTGGTATGCCACCCGGCCCGACTACATGCAGCGCATGACCGAGCGCTCCAGCAAGTACCTGTTCCACATCGTCGAAGAGCTGGAGCGCCGCGGCATGCCCACCGAGCTGGCCCTGCTGCCCTACATCGAGAGCGCCTTCAACCCCCAGGCCGTCTCCAGCGCCAAGGCCGCGGGCATGTGGCAGTTCATGCCGGCCACGGGCAGCTACTTCGACCTCAAGCAGAACGCCTTCCGCGACGACCGGCGCGACGTGCTCGCCTCCACGCGCGCCGCGCTCGACTACCTGCAGAAGCTCTACGGCATGTTCGGCGACTGGCATCTGGCCCTGGCCGCCTACAACTGGGGCGAGGGCAGCGTGGCGCGCGCCATAGCGCGCAACGAGAAACAGAGCCTGGGCACCAGCTACACCGAACTGACCATGCCCGCCGAGACGCGCATGTACGTACCCAAGCTGCAGGCGGTGAAGAACATCGTCGCCGATCCCGTCCGGTTCAGCACCGAGCTGCCGCTGATCGAGAACCACCCCTACTTCCAGAGCGTGGAGATCACGCGCGACATCGACGTGTCGCTGGTCGCCAACCTGGCGGGCATACGCGAGGAAGACTTCCGCGCGCTCAACCCCTCGCTGCACCGCCCGGTGATCCTGGCCGCGGGCATGCCCCAGATCCTGCTGCCCTGGGACAACGCCCAGGTGTTCCGCAGGAACCTGGAGGCCTACAACGAAGGCCAGTACGCCAGCTGGACCGTCTGGACCGTGCCCAGCACCATGAGCGTGTCGGCCGCGGCCCAGCGCGCCGGCATGAGCGAGAGCGAGCTGCGCCAGCTCAACGGCATACCGCCGCGCATGATGATCAAGGCCGGCTCGGCCCTGATGGTGCCGCGCACCGCCACGACGCGCACCGACGTCTCCGGCCATGTGGCGGACAACGGGCAGATCGCCTTCACACCCGAGATCGTCACGCGCCGCACCACCGTGCGCGCCGGCAAGCGCGACACCGTGGCCAGCATCGCCCGCCGCTACAAGGTCAGCGCCGCGGACGTTGCCGACTGGAACGACCTGAAGGTCTCCAGCAGCTTCAAGGCCGGCGAACGCGTGGTGATGTACCTGCCCATGCGCCTGACTGCGACGGCGCTGTCGCAGACCCCCGGCAAACGGCAGGCCGGCAAGGCAATTGCCCAGACGGCCAAGGCCAGCCCGGCGCGCAAGGGCGGCACGCCGGCCAAGCGCAAGCGCTGAGCCACCGGGCTGCGGGGCTACAGGCGCAGCGTGTGCATCCCCATCAGCCCCAGCACGCCGATCACGATCAGGTACAGCGCCACGATGACGTTGAGCAGCTTGGGCATGATCAGGATCAGAATGCCCGCGATCAGGGAAACCAGGGGGCCGATGCTGAGGTGCAGAGACATGGGGTAGGCCTTGTGGAGAGTCGGATCCCGGCGCGGCGCGCCGGCTATCTGCCGACTTTAGCGCGCCCGGGCGCCGGCCCATGCGGGCCGCACCACCGTCAGAGCTGGAATTTCTGCTTGGCCTTGCGCACCCAATCGTTGCTGAACGTCTTGTCCAGCGCCACCCGCGCCGCCGCCGACTCCGGCTGCAGCCGAGCCACGGCGCGAATGGCCGTCACGGGGCCGTCCTCCGGCATCAGGCCATCGGGCGACAGGGTCTCGCGCACCTTGTAGAAGGCCGCCATGTAGCGCGCGCGGTCGCCCAAAAGATAGGACGGCGGCACCACGCGCGCCAGATCGGTGGGACTGGCCGTCTGCAGCCACTTGAGCGCATGCACCAAGGCGTTGACGAGCGCCTGCACCTCGGCCGAATGGTTCTGCACATAGTCCTGGGGCGCGTACAGGCAGGCGCCGGGCATCGCTCCGCCGAACATCTCGACCGTGCCCTTGAGCGTGCGCGTGTCGGCCAGCAGGCGCACCTCGCCGCGCTGCTCCAGCATGGTGATGAGGGGATCCGAATGGCACAGCGCATGCACCCGCCCCTGCCGGAGCGCCGTGAGCGCCTCCATGCCGCTGCCCACGCCGACGAAGCGCACCGCATCGAGCGGCACCCCCGACTGGTTCAGCCACAGGCTCGCCAGGAACTGCGTGGACGAATCCAGCGCCGTCACACCCACGCGCAGGCCGCGAAAGCCGGCAATGTCCTTGAGCGGCCAATGGCGCGCCGACGCCACCAGCGCCAGCTGCGGCGCCCGCCCGAGCACGGCCAGGCTGCGGTATGCCACGCCGCGCAACTGCTGGCGCACGACATGCTCGAACGCGCCGCAGCACACGTCGGCCACTCTCCCATGCAGCGCCTGCAGCGCCAGCCCGCCACCGGGATAGTCCATGACCCGGACGTCCAGCCCCTCGTCGCGGAAGAACCCCAGCTCCAGCGCCACCGTGAGCGGCAGGTAATACAGCCCCGCCTGCCCGCCCACGGCAATGCGCACCGGCATGGCGGCACCCGGACGCGACTGCGCGCGCAGCAGGGCGGGCATGCCCAGGGCGGCGGCGGACACCATGCCAAGCCGGCCCAACTGGCGACGGGTAACAGACAGGGGAGACATCCTCGAAAAGCACCAATGAACACCGCATGTTGCAGTGCAGCAATCGTGCCGCATGGACCCTGGTTCGGCATCAGGGTGAACCCTGCCGGGAGACTACGTATGCAGGCCAACGCCACGCGGGGGCTCCGCGGCCATGCACCGGCAAGTGCCGGCAGGCAACAAGAAACAAAAAAGCGCGCAATCTATTTGATAGCGCGCTTTCCTTATGCAGTTTGGTAGGACGTACAAGATTCGAACTTGTGACCAACGGATTAAAAGCACCGTGCGCACTGTACGCAACACCAGGGGCCATAGGCAAAACACCGCGCGCAACCCGCTTGAAGCGCGCTTTTTGCACAGCGGTGGTCAAAAATCCCCGCACACTTTTAGTGTCCGCAGGCGCCCTACTCCGTCAGCGCGCGGTCGGCGTCGTCATCACCGGCCATGCTCCGACAAGGGTTCGGACGCCAGCTTGTCGCGCAGGCGGAAGCCCAGCAGTTCCCAGATCTTCTCGACTGCTGCAGCCCGGGCCGCTTCACGCCCCTTGCCCGCGTCATGCTGTGCGCGGTCGATGGCGCCGTAGTTCACACCCAGCACCTTCGCGCCGTTGCGCAGCACCAGCGTGCAGATCGTGACTTGATCCAGGTTCGTCCAGGCGGCGGGGCGCGTCCCCATTTCGGACTGGCCGAGCACGCCATCGGCCGCAGTGAAGTAAAACTCGGCGGCAATCTCGCCCTCGATGTCGGCCGGCGTCACGCGCAGCGCCTTGTTGGCTTTGGCCTGAATCTCGCGCTCCAGGGCGTCGGGGCGAGGGTCGATGATGGGGAGCGCCGTGGGCGCGGGCTCGTAGGTGGCCGCGAAGATGTCGCGCTTGCACGGGTAAATTTCGCCCTGTACGCCAGTGATGAGCATGTCGTCCCGGCCCATCTTCATGCTGCCTTCCAGCGTGGGGATGATGTAGCAGTCGTCGTTCTCGTGCGTGATGGCGTGGCCGTTGTAGGTGAACGACAATGGCATGCCGTTTACCACGTTGCCGCCGCTGGAGATGCCATGGGCAACAAGCTGGTCGAAGGTGATGGCCGTGATGACAACGGGCTTCTTGCGGAATTGGGTCATGGTGAAATGCTTAGGTTGGTGCCGCCATCCGGGCGGCGCGGGTTGGTCAGGGCGTCTGCTGCGCGCTCGCAGGTGATGCCGGCGGCATGGGCAAGGTCAAGCGCTGCCGCCAGCTCTCCCGCAACTTCATCAGCCCGGCTGAACATGTCGGAGAGCACATCGAGGGCATCTGCGGCTGTCGGGCCTGCGGCGGCAGCGCCGGAATCCTGGGCGACTCGGGCGGCGGCGCGATAACGTGCGAGGTCGGCGCGCATCCCATCACGCTCACGGCGAGCGCCGTCAGCATCGCGGCGCGCAGCATCAATGCGGGTTTGGCCATCGGCGGCCTCCTTGTCGAAACGGGTTTGCCATGCGGTTTCGCGCTGGCGGAACTCGGCCGCGGCGGCGGCCGTCTTGTCGCGGATGTCGGCCAGCACAACCGCGTAGTGCGCATGCACAGCCTTCTCTGCGGCGTGCACGCGTGCGATGTGCCACCACGAGGCCAGGGCCAGCACGGCTGCGCTCACGGCAGCGGCGACGTAGAAGCGGATCGGGATCACAGCCACCACCTCCACCAGAACCACCACATTGCGAGTGCGATAGGGTTCATTCCAGGGCCTCGCATTCCTTGTTGTCTCGATAGCCGTTGCGCGCCTCTGCGTAGCAGGCGCGAACCTCACCCGCAGCGCGCGCGCTCGGCTGGCCACAGCGCTCCAGAACTTCGCCAGCGCCGAGGTACCAGGACGGCGCCAGATCCGCTTCACTGGACGCGATTTGCAGCAGCTCGCATGCGCGATGCGCGGTTCCAGCCGGGACCACCGTGCAGCCGACAAGGGAAATCGCGATAAAGACAGTCAAGATGGATTTCATGGCATGCCTCCTGCTACGCGCCACCCGCGGCAAATCTCGTCGTTTGCATCTCCGCGCAACTGCAGGCCCGGAAGCACTGTGGAGACGCCGCGCACCGTTCCACGATTCCAGCGCGGGTTTTCTCGGCATGCGCCTTCAAGATCACCAGCATTTGCCTTACGCCGCATCGTGCTTGCCTCAAGGTTTGGCGCACCCTTGTTCCACACGAAGTCGATGAACGTGCCCTGGGTGAACGGGTC
>Ga0209959_100758_pt1 | contig 16866 bp, 20 predicted proteins | sample ThiBiot_300_biof_2_FD_183943 | JGI IMG/M metagenome (GOLD analysis project Ga0209959, IMG submission 183943) | Wastewater bioreactor microbial communities from Cape Town, South Africa - Thiocy_expt_300_biof (SPAdes) | ecosystem: Engineered > Bioremediation > Thiocyanate > Unclassified | place...
ACGGGTACGGGCGTGACGCGCGGCACGGTGGAATTCTCGTCCGACAAGGGCTTTTCGATGGGCGGTACCTCGACGTATGTGTCGGCAGGCGCCTCGAAGCTGAACTCGGTGAACACCATCGACGTCAGCACGGTCGAGGGCTCGACCAAGGCGCTGAAGATCATTGACTCGGCCCTCGCGGCGGTGAACGGCCAGCGCGCCAGCTTCGGTGCCCTGCAGTCGCGCTTCGAGACCGCGGTGAACAACCTGCAGACCTCGTCCGAGAACATGTCCGCCTCGCGCGGCCGCATCCAGGATGCCGACTTCGCGTCCGAGACCGCCAACCTGTCGCGCACGCAGATCCTGCAGCAGGCCGGCACCGCCATGGTGGCCCAGGCCAACCAGCTGCCCCAGGGCGTGCTGTCGCTGCTGCGCTGATGTAGCGCCAGGGGCCGCGCCGCAAGGCATGGCCCCTGTGATGGCCCCGGGTGCGCGGCGGCGAGTTGTCTCGCCGCCGCGTCGTGCCTTTCAGCAAACGCAGCGCCGGCATCGGCGATGACGCGGGAGATTGAAGGCTTTCTCCCCTATTTATCGGCGCGATGCCATGGCCCTGCGAAGTCGATAATTTCTGGCGTCACGGAATTGGCCGGCGCGCATACGGAGGTAAGGCATGGCAAGTTTTTCATCGATCGGCATCGGCCTGGGCGGCAACGTCGATGTCAATGCCCTCATCAAGGCCTCGGTCGATGCGGTGAAGCTCCCCATCACCAAGACCGGCGGCCTGCAGCAGCAGGCGGCCGTGACCAATGCCAAGGTGTCGGCCTTCGGGCAGTTCAAGTCGCTGGTGTCGGCGCTGGCCGATGCGGCGGGCAAGCTCAACAGCGTCACGGGCTGGAACGGGGTGAAGGCGTCGTCCTCCAACACCGACGCCGTTTCCGTCAGCGCCGTGGGCGGTGCGGCCGCAACCTCCTTCAGCGTGCAGGTGCAGAACCTGGCCACCGCGCAGTCCTCCATTTCGGCGGCGCTGCAGCCGACCAAGCAGCCCGTGGGCGAGGGAACGCTGACCGTGGAGATCGGCTCCTGGGCGGGCGATCCCAAGGCGTTCACCGCGGGCGAGGCCACCGCCGTGAGCATCGACGTGAGTGCCACCGACACCCTGGCCGACGTGGCCAGCAAGATCAACGGCGCCAAGGCCGGCGTGACGGCGACCGTGCTCAACGACGGCACGGGCGAGCGCCTGCTGCTGCGCAGCAATTCCACGGGCGAGGCCGCGGGCTACCGCCTGAGCGTGGCCGATGCCGACGGCGGCAATGACGATGGCGCCGGCCTGTCGCGCCTGGTGGCGGGCGCCACGACGGAGTACGCCAGGAACGCCAACGCCACGGTCAACGGCATTGCCGTGAGCTCGCCGACCAATGCCTTTGCCGATACGGTGGCGGGCGTGACCTTCACGGCCGCCAAGGTGACGACCGAGCCGGTGACGATCACCGTGGAGAAGGACAGCTCGGCCGTCAAGAAGAACATCGAGGCCTTCGTCGCGGCCTACAACGCCGTCAACAGCGCCTTGAACGAGTCGACGAAGTACGACAAGGAGACCCAGACGTCCGCGCTGCTGCAGGGCGATTCCACCGTCATGACCCTGCAGAACACCTTGCGCATGGCGCTGCAGTCGGTCAACGGCTCGGGGGTGCTCAGGAACCTGTCGGCCGTGGGCGTGGTGTCGGCGGGCGGCCTGGGCTCGGGGAACCTGTCCCCGGACGGCTCCCTGGAGCTCGACGCCACCAAGTTCAACAAGGCCATGGAGGACCCCGATGCGGTCAAGGCGTTCTTCCGCGGGCCCGATGGCGGCGACGGGACGGAAGGCTTCGCCGGCAAGTTCAAGGCCGTGACGGACAAGCTGCTGGCCAGCGACGGCTTCTTCGCCACCAAGACCAAGACCTACGACAGCGCGCTCAAGCTCAACGCCAAGGAGGTCGAGCGCATCAACGACCGGGCCGAGCGGCTGGAGAAGAGCCTCACGCAACAATACACGGCGCTGGACACGAAGATGGCTTCCCTGAACGCGCTCAGCACCTATATAGCCCAGCAGGTGACCACCTGGAACAAGTCCTCGTAAAAGGCTTCAGTTCGGCGGCGCAATGCCGATAAATTGAATAGCAAGCCAAGCCCAAGGACCAATGCCATGTTCACCGCCATGAACCCCCGCGCCGCTTCCGCATACCAGCGCATCAACGTCGAGACCAGCATGCACACCATCGACCAGCACCAGCTGGTCAGCCTGCTGTACGAGGGCGTGCTGAACGCCATCTCCACCGCCCGCGGCGCGCTGGCGCGCGGTGACGTGCCGACCAAGTGCAACAGCATCGCCAAGGCGGTGCGCATTCTGGAGGAGGGCCTGATGACGGCGCTGGACCGCAAGGGCGGCGGCGCCCTGGCCGAGAACCTGGGCGCCGTGTACGACTACAGTCTGGGCCGCCTGATTCAGGCCAATGTACGCAACGACGATGCCCTGCTGCAGGAGGTGGCGCGCCTGATAGCGCCCATTGCCCAGGGCTGGAACGAGATGAAGAAAAGCGACAACGCTGCGGCCAATGACATGGCGCAACCCGCGCTGATGGAGGCCTGAGACATGCCGGAAATGCTGATTGACTACTACAAGGCCATCGAGAACAGCAGCGCCAGGATGCTGGAGGCGGCCCGCCTCAAGGACTGGGACGAGGTGGTGCGCTGCGAGGGCGCCTGCGCCGTGCTCATCGAGCAGCTGCGCTACCAGTCGCAGCAGCAGGAGCTGGAGCCCGCGCAGCGCAAGGAGAAGGCGCGCATCATGCAGCGCATCCTGCGCAACGATGCGCAGATCCGTGTCCTGGCCGAACCCTGGCTGACGCAGTTCGAGCATTTGTTTGAGGGCCAGCTGCAGGTGATGCACTGATGCATGCCGCGGCGTGGTGGCGCCGCGTTGGACGAGTCCAAGGCTGGAGGGCCGGCACCGCGAGGTGGCCGGCCCTTTTTGTGGCTGCGCCCTGGCATGGCGCGCTCGATGCCGCTCTATGCGACGGTCGCGGCTGAAAGCGGATCGCCCGCTTCTCCGAGCCAGTTGGTGACCTGCAAGTCCGCGATCCGGGAAAATTCGCCCACATTGGCGGTGACCAGCACGCACTCATGGGCCAGGGCCTGGGCGGCGATCAGCATGCCATTGGGGCCGATGGGGCGGCCCGATTGCTCCAGGGCCCAACGCAGTTGCGCGTAGGCGCTATCGGCTGGCATATCGAGCGCCAGTACTTCGATGGCAGACAAAATGGCATGCACTTGGTGCGAGAGTCGGGCGGAGTTGCGCTTGGCGGCCCCGAAACGCAACTCGGCCGCTGCGATGATCGACGTGCATACGGCCGCCTCTCCAACCTCTGCAATCTTGCGGGCCACGATGCCTTGCGGATGGCGCACCAGGTCGGAGAGGATGTTGGTGTCGAGCAGGTAGCGCGGGGCATTCATAGGTCGATATCGTCCAGCGGCTGCAACCCGGCATCCACGTCGTCCCAGTCGTCTTCTTCGAGTGCTGGCAGGGTTGCCAGCGTGGCCAGCAGGCCTTGCTTGCGCACGGGTTCGATCACCAGGCGATCGTCCTCCCGCCGGATGATGGCCTCTTGCGCATCCAGCTCAAATTCACGGGGAATGCGCACGGCCTGATTGCGTCCGTTGCGAAATAGGCGGACATGGCGTTCGGCGAACATGGTCTTTCCTCCATCTGATTTGGCATATGCCGAAGCATATGCCTCAATGAACTGGAAGTCAAAACGCAGCCAACCATGCAATCGCCGAGGCATGTGCTGACGCGGCCCCTCACCCCTCCCTTTCCTTCCGGGAGGGCGAGGGTGAGTGTGAGGGCTTGCAGTCAGCTTTGATGGATGTGATTTTTAAGTAAGTAAAAGTGGATCAAACGCTTATGTATAAAGCGCAAGCAGCTATGAAATAAGAAGTTTCTGGCGCGGCTGGCGGCGCGCCGGCCACCGTCACACCTGCATGTTCATGATGTCGGTATAGGCCTGCACCATGCGGTTGCGCACGTGCAGCGTGGCCTGGAAGCCGATCTGCGCCTTTTGCATGGCGACCATGGTTTCCTCGATGCTGACCTTGGGGTTTTCCAGCTGCACCTCGCGCTGCAGGTCGCTGGAGCGGTCCTGGGCGGCGCTCACCGACTGCAGGGCGTTCTTGAAGGCGGAGGAGAAACCCACTTCCTGCGTGCCCTCCTGCGGCGCGGCGGCGCGGCGCGCCACCTGGGTGCCGGTGAGGGGGAACTGGTTGCTGGCGATGCGCAGGTCCATGGCGGGTGGGGACGAGGGTTGGGAGATGGTGCGATCGTAGGCGCCCGGGGCCGCGCCGGAGTGGGGAAATGATGGCCAAAGGCGCGCCTTATCCGGCGAACGCAGGGGCGGGGGCTTTTGATAATCGCTGCACCGCCGAAGTCCCGTCTGGCGCCCGCCCTCTTGTGGAAAGCACGATGTCTGCAGTTGCCGAAGTCCCCGTTACCCCGCCCCCCGCCGCCAGCGCCGGCTGGCAGCAGCGGCTGACGTCGCTCGACCGCGGCGCGCGCCTGCGCCTGGGGGCCGCGGCCGCGCTGCTGCTGGCGGTCCTGGTGGCCGTTTTCTTCTACGGCCGCCAGCCCGAGTACCGGGTGCTGTTCTCGGGCCTGAACGACAAGGACGGCGGCGCCATCGTGGCCCAGCTGGCGCAGATGAACGTGCCCTACAAGTACACCGAGGGCGGCGGCGCCATCATGGTGCCGGCCGAGCGCGTGCACGACGTGCGCCTGCGCCTGGCCACGCAGGGCCTGCCCAAGGGCTCGGTGACGGGCTTCGAGCTCATGGAGACGAACCGCTTCGGCGTGACCCAGTTCCAGGAGCGGCTCAACTTCCAGCGCGGGCTCGAGGGCGAGCTCACGCGCTCCATCCAGGCGCTGGCCTCGGTGCAGAGCGCGCGCGTGCACCTGGCGCTGCCCAACCAGAACGGGTTCTTCCGCGAGCAGCAGAAGCCCTCGGCCTCGGTGCTGCTCACCCTGTACCCGGGGCGCATCCTGGACAGGACGCAGATCGCGGGCATCGTGCACCTGGTGGCTTCCAGCGTGCCCGAGCTCGCGCCCTCGGCCGTGAGCGTGCTCGACGACACGGGCAAGCTGCTGTCGCAGTCGCCCGACGGGGGCGCCGGCAGCGGCGTGGACGCGCAGCAGCTGGCCTACGTGCAGCAGATCGAACAGCAGTACACGCGCCGCATCCTGGACCTGCTCGAACCCGTGGTGGGCAAGAACAACGTCAAGGCCCAGGTGACGGCCGAGGTGGATTTCAGCCAGACCGAGTCCACCTCCGAGCAGCACCGCCCCAATCTGTCGCCCGACGCGAGCGCCGTGCGCAGCCAGCAGATCGTGGAGAGCGGCGCGGCGCCGGCGGCGCAGCCGCCCACGGGCGTGCCCGGCGCGGTGAGCAACCAGCCGCCGCAGGGCTCCACCGCGCCCATCAACGGCGCCAACCCGCCGCCCACGGCCGCCAACGCGCAGCAGGCGGGCCAGCAGGCCGGCGGCAAGCGCGAATCCGTCACCAATTACGAGGTGGACAAGACCACGCGCGTGACGCGCGCGGGGGCCGGCGCCATCAAGCGCGTGAACGCGGCCGTGGTGGTCAACTACCAGAGCGTGAGCGAGGCCCCGGGCAAGCCGGCGGTGAACAAGGCGCTCTCGCCCGAGCAGATCGAGCAGATGACGGCCCTGGTGCGCGAGACCATAGGCTTCAACAAGGAGCGCGGCGACTCGGTGAACCTGATGAACGCCCCCTTCCTGGTCGAGGACACGCCCAGCGTCGATCTGCCGCTGTGGAAGCAGCCCGAGGTGGTGGAGCTGGCCAGGAACCTGGGCTGGCCCGTGGGCATCTCGCTGGCCGTGGCCCTGCTGCTGCTGGGCCTGGTGCGGCCGCTGCTCAAGGCGCGCCCGCGGGGCGTGCCGGCCATGGGGCCGCAGGAGGGCGGCGGGCAGCTGAGCGCCATCGCCGCCGAAGAGCTGGAGCGCCCCGCGCTGCCGGCGCCGGCGCAGCCGCAGGACCTGCAGCCCACGGCCGAGCAGCTGCGCCTGGAGGATGCGCGCAAGCTGGCGCGCGACAATCCCGTGGCCGTGGCCAACATCCTCAAGACCTGGGTCAACGGCGAATGATCCCGACGAATCAGACAAGGGTGAACCGGTATGGATGAGCAGGGCCTGAACGACGCGGCGATCATGCTGATGTCCCTTGGCGAGGAGGAAGCCGCCGAGGTCTTCAAGCACCTTTCGCCCAAGGAGGTGCAGCGGCTTGGCGAGACCATCGCGCGCATGCGCACCGTGTCCAAGGAGAAGGTGGACGAGGTTCTCAGCCGCTTCACCAACGACGCGGCGGCGCAGAGCCTGCTGGTGTCCGACACGGGCAACTACGTGCGCGCCGTGCTCAAGCGCGCGCTGGGCGACGACAAGGCCGCGCTGCTGATCGACCGCATCCTGCAGGGCGGCGACGTCTCGGGCATCGAGAGCCTGAAGTGGATGGACCCGCTGTCGGTGGCCGAGCTGCTGCGCAACGAGCATCCGCAGATCGTGGCCGCCATCCTGGTGCACCTGGACCCGGAGCAGTCCTCCGAGATCCTGGCGCAGCTCACCGAGCGCCAGCGCGGCGAGATCATGCTGCGCATCGCCACGCTGGAGGGCATACAGCCCACGGCGCTCAAGGACCTCAACGAGGTGCTGTACAAGGTGCTGGCCGGCGGCGACAAGGTGCGCAAGAGCTCGCTGGGCGGCATCAAGACCGCGGCCGAGATCATCAACCTGCTGGGCTCGGGCATGGACGCCACGGTGCTCGACGCCATCCGCAACCACGACATCGACCTGGCGCAGAAGATCATGGACAAGATGTTTATCTTCGACGACCTCGCCAAGCTTGACGGCCGCGCCATACAGACGGTGCTGCGCGAAGTTGCCTCGGAGACGCTGGTGGTGGCCCTCAAGGGTGCGCAGCCCGAGGTGCGCGAGAAGATCCTGGCCAACATGTCCACGCGCGCCGCCGACGCCATGCGCGAAGACCTGGAGTCGCGCGGGCCCATGCGCCTGTCCGAGGTCGAGGCGCAGCAGAAGGAAATCCTCAAGACCGTGCGCCGCCTGGCCGACGAGGGCCAGATCGCGCTCAGCGGTGGCGGCGACGATGCCTTTGTCTGATGACTGCGGCAAGGTAGACCCATGACACGAGCCAACCGCCACTACGCCCGCTTCATCCCGCGTGAGGAGGTGGGCGACGTCAGGCACTGGGATTTCGGCGACGTGCATGGCGCCGATGCGCTGCGGCCCCTGGTGGAGCAGGCGGACGTGCACGAGCCCGAGCCGCTGCCCGCCATGGACGATGCGCAGCATCAGGCCCTGGTGCAGCAGGCGCATGACGAGGGCCATGCACGCGGCCTGGCCGAAGGGCGCGAGCAGGCGCGGCTGGAATGGCAGCAGCGCATGGACGAATACGTGGCCGGCCAGGGGCGCGAGGCCGCCGCGCGCCTGGCGCGACTCGCGCAGGCCATGGAGGACAGCCTTGCCGGCATGCAGCAGGCCATGGCGCGCGAGGTGCTGCAGCTCGCGTGCGACATCGCCCGCCAGGTGGTGCGCCAGGAGGTCGGCGCCAACCCCCAGGCCATGCTGCCCGTGGTGCGCGAGGCGCTGGCCATGCTGGCCGGCGAGGGGCGTGCGGCCGCGGTGCGCCTGAACCCCGCCGACTGGGCGGCGCTGCAGCAGCCGCTGCGCGAGGAGTTCGGCGCGGGCGGCATCCAGTGGCTGGCGGACGCCGCCGTGGAGCCCGGCGACTGCCTGGTGGAATCCGCCGGCATGGTGGTCGACGGCACGCTGGACAAGCGCTGGCGCCGCGCCATCGCGGCCCTGGGCCTGACGGGCGGCTGGCGGGAGGAAACCGATGCCGATTGAGCCGGCCGGCGCCTGGGGCGACCTCATGGGCCAGGCGCGTGCGCGCGTGGCGCAGGAACTGCCGCTGGAGACGCGCGGCACCCTCACGCGCCTGACCGGCCTGGTGCTGGAGGCCGCGGGCCTGCGCGTGCCCGTGGGCGCGCAGTGCCAGGTGCGCATGGCCGGGCAGGATCCCGTGCTGGCCGAGGTGGTCGGCTTTGCCGGCGACAAGGCCTTCCTGATGCCCGCGGGCGACATCCACGGCCTGTCCAGCGGCGCCAGCGTCACGCCGGCCGCGGCCTACGTGCCCGTGCCGCGGCTGGGCGGGGCGGGGCATGACCCCGAGGCCGCCGGCGCGGGCGTGCTGCGCCTGCCCATGGGCGACGGCCTGCTCGGGCGCGTGGTGGACTCGCAGGGCCAGCCGCTGGACCATGGCGGGCCGCTGGAGCGCGTGACCGCGCTGCCCATGGACCGCAGCCCCATCAACGCCATGGAGCGCGACCCGGTGCGCGAGCCGCTCGATACCGGCGTGCGCGCCATCAACGCGCTGCTCACCGTGGGCCGGGGCCAGCGCCTGGGCCTGTTCGCGGGCTCGGGCGTGGGCAAGAGCGTGCTGCTGGGCATGATGGCGCGCTACACGCGGGCCGACGTGATCGTCGTGGGCCTGATCGGCGAGCGCGGGCGCGAGGTCAAGGAATTCGTCGAGGACATCCTGGGCGAGACCGACCGCGGCCGCGCCGTGGTGGTGGCCGCGCCGGCCGACGCGCCGCCGCTCCTGCGCATGCAGGGCGCGGCCTACGCCACGGCCGTTGCCGAGCATTTCCGCGACCAGGGCAGGCACGTGCTGCTGCTCATGGACTCGCTCACGCGCTACGCCATGGCGCAGCGCGAGATTGCCCTGGCCATCGGCGAGCCGCCCGCCACCAAGGGCTACCCGCCGAGCTGCTTCGCCAAGCTGCCCGCGCTGGTCGAGCGCAGCGGCAACGGCCTGAACGGCGTGGGCTCGATCACGGCCTTCTACACCGTGCTGTCCGAGGGCGACGATCAGCAGGACCCGATCGCCGACGCGGCGCGCGCCATCCTGGACGGGCACATCGTGCTCTCGCGCGCCCTGGCCGAGAGCGGGCATTACCCGGCCATCGACATCGAGCAGTCGGCCTCGCGCGTGATGCACAACGTGGTATCGCGCAGCCATTTCGACATGGCGCGGGGCTTCCGCGCCATCTACTCGCGCTACCAGAAGAGCCGCGACCTGATCCAGGTCGGCGCCTACATGAGCGGCTCCGACCCCCTGCTGGATGAAGCCATACGCCTGCAGCCGGGCATGACGGCCTTCCTGCAGCAGGACATGTTCGAGGCCGCCTCCATGGACGACTGCCTCGCGGCCATGGGCCAGGTGCTGGAAGGTGCATGAGATGAAACGCCCCGTACGTCGCGCGGGCCCCTCTCCCGCAAGGAGAGAGGGAGCCTGCAGCCCCGTTGAGGCGAAGAGGACGGCCGCATGTCGTCGCTGAAGGCCTTCCAGGTGGCGGCGGAGCTGGCCGAGCGCCAGCGCGACGCGGCGCGCCAGACGCTCAAGGACGTGCAGTCCGCGCTTCAGGCGGCGCAGGCGCAGCTGGAGCAGCTCGCGGGCTATGCGGGCGAGACCCAGGGCCGCTGGGGCATGAGGGCGGGCGCCGAGGTGCAGCCCGAGGTGATGTACCACCACTACCAGTTCATGGGCCGGCTGGACCACGCGATCTCGCTGCAGACGGGCGCCGTGTCTGCCCAGGACGCCCGCGTGGAGCAGGCCCGCCAGGCGCTGCTGGCCGCCGAGCTGCGCCTGGCCAGCCTGCGCAAGGTGCTGGAGCGCCGCCGCGCCGAGCTGGCGCTGCAGCAGCAGCGCCGGGAACAGAAACAGACCGACGAGCGCGCCGCGCTGCGCGCCGCCCGCGCACAGGGCGGCGCACTGGATCAGGAGCATTGACCATGGAAAAGACACGCATTTCCTCCCCCGCCTCGCAGGCCACGCACGAGGCGCGCGGCGCCCGCGCCGCCGCAGGCAAGGCGGGCGCCGCGCAGGCGCATGACCAGACCGGCGCGCAGACCGCGGGCTTTGCGCTGCTGCTGGCGGCCCTGGAGGGCGGCGAGGGCGCTGGCGTGCTCACGACGGCCTTGGACGGTGGCGGTGACGGCGCCGAGGAACTGCTGGGGGACCCGGCGGACGCTGCGGCGCAGCCCCTGGCCGGACAGCCGGACGCCGCCGCGCTGGCGGCATGGGTGGCCGGGCTGCAGCCCGGCGTTGCGCTGGCCAAGGCCGTGGAGGGTGTGGCCGATGGCATGAAGGGCAGCACGGTGGGCAGCGTGGCGGGCAACGCGATGGGCGGTGTGATGGGCGGTGTGATGGGCGGCGAGGCCGATGCCCTCATGGGCCGCGTCGGCCTGGGCCTGCTGCGCCACGGCCAGGACAGCCTGGTGGGCCAGACGGCATTGCTCGATGGCGCGGCCGAGACGGCCGCCCTCAACGGCGTGCCGCAGGGGCCGGCCGGCCGCACGGGCGCGGCGCGTGCCCTGCCCGCGGGGCAGGCCCTGGCGGTGCAGGACGCCGCCGGCGCGGGTGGCGGCCACCGGGCGCTGCGTGCCGTGGCGGCGCCCGCGCAGCCGGCCATGGAGCAGCTGGCGGCGCAGGCCGTGCCTGCGGCCCAGGCCGCAAGCGCCGCGCCGGCCGAGCGGCAGGACGCCCTGCAGGCCCTGGCGCCTGCCCTGGCGCGGCTTGAGTCCGACCCGGTGGTGCCCGCCATGGCGGCCGGCGCCATGGCCGGGGCGCCGGCGGGCGCGGCACCGGCCGCGCCGCGCGAGGGCGAATCCCGGATTGCGGGAGCGGGCGAAACGCAGGGTGCACAGCCACATGCGCCCGAGGCGGCTGCGGACGCAGCGCAGGCCCCGGCCGATGCAGCGCAGTCCGGCATGGGCAGCGCCGAGGACCAGTTGGCCGAGCAGGTGGCCTACTGGGTGCACCACAAGACCCAGAACGCCGCGCTGACGCTCGATGGCGATGGCCGGCCCGTGGAGGTGCGGGTGGCGCTGACGGGCGACGAGGCCCATGTCACCTTCCGCAGCGACCAGGCCGAGGCGCGCCAGCTGCTGGACACCGGCTCCGCCGAGCTGCGCGGGATGCTGCAGCGCGAGGGGCTGCACCTGGCCGGCGTGACGGTGGGCACGGCCGGGGGTGACGGCGCGCCGGCGCGCCAGGGCGCGCGCGAAGGCGGTCGCCAGGATGCGCGCCAGGCCACGGTGCAGGCCGCGGCCCCGGCGGGCGGCGCCGCAGCCCAGGGGCGCGGCGCGGGAACGCGTTCGGTGGACATCTTCGTGTGAGCCGCCCGGCGCACGCGCCGCCAAGCGTCCGATAGCCGGGGGTTTGGGCTTTTATTTCGCCGATCATCGGGTGGCCCGCATTGAATAATCGGCCACACAAGCAGGTGATGGCCCCAGGGTCTTTCGCCTGCAGCCCACCCACCTGCCGCGCAAGAAAGCACCGACGTGTCCGATACCACTGCTGCCCCGGCCAAGAGCAAGAAATTGATCATCATCGTGGCGGTGCTGGCCCTGCTGCTGGTGGCCGGCGGCGCCGCCGCATGGCTGCTGCTGGCCAAGCGCCACGCGGGCGACGAGGAAGAGGCGCCCGCGCGCACGGCCCAGGCCGCCTCGCCCAAGACCCCGCCCACCTTCCTGCCCATGGAGAACATGGTGGTCAACCTGGCCGATCCCGGCGGCGACCGCTTCGCCCAGGTGGGCATCACGCTGGAGCTGGCGGACGCCAAGACGGCCGAGCTCGTCAAGACCTACATGCCCAGCATCCGCAGCAGCGTGCTGCTGCTGGTGTCGCAGCGCACCACCGACGAGCTGCTGACGCGCGAGGGCAAGGAGAAGCTGGCCCTCGACGTCCGCCGCGAGGTCTCGCGCCCGCTGGGCTTCACGGTCCCGAAGCCGCGCAAGCGCCCCGCCAGCCGCGACCCCGAGGACGAGTACGAGGACGACGAGGATGCGCCGCCCCGCCCCCGGGCGGACAACAACCCCGTGCGCCAGGTGCTGTTTTCCAGCTTCATCATTCAGTGAGCCATCATGAGTGAGTCCTTTCTGTCCCAGGAGGAGGTCGATGCCCTGCTGGAGGGCGTGACCGGCGAGAGCCAGAAGACCGTCAAGGAGGAGATCGAGGGCGGTGTCGTGCGCGACTACGACATCTCCAGCCAGGAGCGCATCGTGCGCGGCCGCATGCCGACGATGGAGATCGTCAACGAGCGGTTCGCGCGCAACTTCCGCATCGGCCTGTTCAACATGATCCGCCGCAGCCCCGAGATCTCCGTGGGCACGGTGGGGGTGCAGCGCTACAACGCCTTCCTGCGCGAGCTGGTGGTGCCGACCAACTTCAACATCGTCGCCATACGGCCGCTGCGCGGCAGCGGCCTGATCGTGTGCGAGCCGTCGCTGCTGTTCGGCATCATCGACACGCTCTACGGCGGCGTTGGCAAGCTCCAGACGCGCATCGAGGGGCGCGACTTCTCGGCCACCGAGCTGCGCGTGATCCAGCGCCTGGTGAACCTGATCTGCGAGGAATACAAGAAGGCCTGGCAGGGCATCTACCCGCTGGAGCTGTCCTACCAGCGCTCGGAGATGCAGCCGCAGTTCGCCAACATCGCCACGCCCAGCGAGATCGTCGTGTCCACGGCCTTCCAGCTGGAGATCGGCGACCTGTCCGGCGCCATCCACATCTGCATGCCCTATGCGACGCTGGAGCCGATCCGCGACGTGCTGTACTCGTCCGTGCAGGGCGACGCCATCGAGGTGGACCGCCGCTGGGTCAAGGTGCTCACGCGCGAGATCCAGGCCGCCGAGGTGACGCTGGTGGCCGAGCTGGCCCGCGCCGACGCCACCGTGGAGCAGCTGCTGGCCATGAAGCCGGGCGACTTCATCGAGCTCGACCGCGAGCCGCGCATACGCGCCTCCATCGAGGGCGTGCCGGTCTTCGAGTGCCAGTACGGCACGCACAACGCCAAATACGCGATACGCATCGAGCAGTGCCTGCGCGGCGCCGATGCACATTGGATGGGAGAAAAGAATGTCAACTGAATCCGACCACGACGCCGGCCAGCCCGGCGACGGCGCGGCGGCGGACGATCCGTTCGCCGGCTGGGCCGAGGCGCTGGAGGAGCAAAAGAGCGCCGACGCGCGCACCATCGACGCCGAGCAGGGCGGCCCGCTCTCGGGCGAGCCCGCGCGCGCCTTCGCGGGCAGCGGCGACGCGCCGGTGCAGGACATCAACATGGTGCTGGACATCCCGGTGCAGCTGTCGGTGGAGCTGGGCCGCACCAAGGTGCCGATCAAGTACATCCTGCAGCTGGCCCAGGGCTCGGTGGTGGAGCTCGACGCGCTCGCGGGCGAGCCCATGGACGTGCTGGTCAACGGCTACCTCATCGCCCAGGGCGAGGTGGTGGTGGTCAACGACAAGTTCGGCATCCGCCTGACCGACGTGGTCACGCCGTCGGAGCGGCTGCGCCGTGTCAGCCGTGGGTAACGCGGGCATCATGACCCAGACGCTGCTGCTGGTCGTGCTGTTCGTGGCCGCCCTGGCGGCCCTACCGTGGCTGATCCGCCGTCTGCAGCAGCAGCGCGCGGGCCTGCAGGCGGGCGCGGGCGCCGGCTCGCGCGTGCTCTCGGCCGTGGCCGTGGGGCCGCAGCAGCGCGTGGTCACGGTGGAGGTGGGGCCGCCGCAGCAGCGCACGCTGCTGGTGCTGGGCGTGACGGCGCAGGCGGTGAGCTGCCTGCACGTGCTGCCGGCCGCGGCGGGCGACGCGGCCTCGTTCGCATCCGAGATGTCGGCCGCGCGCGCGCAGGCGGTCCGGGGCGCAGAGGGCGGCCATGCGTAAGTGCATACGCCTGGCGGCGGGCCTGGCCTGCCTGCTGCTCGCGGGCGCGGCCCTTGGGCAGCAGCAGGGCGGCGCCGGCACGCTGCCGCTCGTGGTCGGCTCGGGCGCGGGCGGGACCAGCTATTCGGTGCCGATACAGACGCTGCTGTTCTTCACCGCGCTGTCCTTCCTGCCGGCGGTGCTGCTCATGATGACGGGCTTCACGCGCATCGTCATCGTGCTGTCGCTGCTGCGCCAGGCCATAGGCACGCAGCAGGCGCCGCCCAACCAGGTGGTGGTGGGCCTGTCGCTGTTCCTCACGCTGTTCGTCATGGGGCCGACGCTGGACAAGGTGTACCAGGAGGCCTACGTGCCCTACACCACCAACGCGCTGTCGTTCGAGCAGGCGCTCGCCAAGGCCGAGGCCCCCATGCGCGGCTTCATGCTCAAGCAGACGCGCCAGTCCGACTTCGCGCTGTTCGCGCGCCTGGCCAAGCTGGACGAGGGCGTGACGGCCGAGACCGCGCCGCTGCGCGTGCTGGTGCCGGCCTTCGTGACCAGCGAGCTCAAGACGGCGTTCCAGATCGGCTTCATGGTCTTCATCCCGTTCCTGATCATCGACATGGTGGTGTCCAGCGTGCTCATGTCGCTCGGGATGATGATGCTCTCGCCGGTGCTGGTGGCGCTGCCGTTCAAGCTCATGCTGTTCGTGCTGGCCGATGGCTGGAACCTGCTCATCGGCTCGCTGGCCGCGAGCTTTGCCACGTGAAGGATCTTTCATGACCGCCCAGTTCGTCCTCACCATGGGCCGCGACGCGCTCACCCTGCTGCTCATGATCGCCCTGCCGGTGCTCGGCGTGGTGATGGCCGTGGGCCTGCTGGTGAGCATCTTCCAGGCCGTGACGCAGATCCACGAGGCCACGCTGGCCTTCGTGCCCAAGCTCATCGCGGCCATGGTGGTGTTCGCCATCGCCGGGCCGTGGATGATCTCCACGCTGGTGGACTTCCTGCGGCGCACGATCGAGTCCATCCCCTCCGTGGTCGGATGATCACCTTCTCCGAGGCGCAGATCATGGCCTGGCTCTCGCCGGTGCTGTGGCCGTTCCTGCGCGTGCTGGCCCTGTTCACCTCCGCGCCGGTGTTCTCCATGCGCGCCATCCCCGTGCGCGTGCGCATCGGCCTGGCCTTCCTCGTGGCCCTGTGCGCGCAGGCGGCTTTGCCCGGGCAGCCGGTGATAGACCTCAATGGCCGCGAGGCGGCCGGCGCGGTGCTGCAGCAGGTGGGCGTGGGCCTGGCCATAGGCTTTGCCGTGCGCCTGGTGTTCGTGGCCGTGGAGCTGGCGGGCGAGGTCATCGGCCTGCAGATGGGCCTGAACTTCGCCTCGTTCTTCGACCCCGCGAGCAACGCCCAGGTGAGCGCCGTGGCGCGCTTCTTCGGCAACATCGCCATGCTGCTGTTCGTGGTCGTCAACGGCCACCTGATGGTGCTCATGGCCGTGGTCAAGAGCTTCGAGAGCTTCCCCGTGGACGGCCACTTCCTGCAGGCCGTGGCGCAGATGCGCCTGCACGAGCTGGGAGCGGCGGTGTTCGCCAGCGGCCTGTGGATCGCGCTGCCCATGATCGCGCTGCTGCTGTTCGTCAACCTCACGCTGGGCGTCATCTCGCGCGTGGCGCCGCAGATGAACATCTACGCCGTGGGCTTCCCGGTCACGCTCACCGTGGGCATGCTGGGCATCACGGCCACGCTGCCCATGCTGGAGCAGCCCATGCTCACGCTGCTGCAGCAGGCGATCGACATCTTTCAAAAGTGATAGCTGCTGCCGCTTGCTGTTACTGGTTTTCGACGTGAAAGAATATTGAAAATAGCTGTCATCAAGCGATAGCAGCTATGGTTTTCATACCAACCGGTTGCGTATCGCGTACACCGTCAGCTCCGCGTTGTTGGCGAGGCGCAGCTTCTCCAGCACGCGCGCGCGGTACACGCTCACGGTCTTGGGGCTGAGCATCAGCTCCTCGGCGATGTCCGACAGGCGCTTGCCCGAGGCGATCTTCACCAGCGTCTGCAGCTCGCGCTCCGACAGCGACTCGTGCGGCAGCTCGGGCGTGGGCTGGGCCAGGCTGTCGGCCAGCAACTGCGCGACCTCGGGCGTGAGGTATTTGCGGCCCTGCATCACGGTGTGCACGGCGGCGATGAGCTGCACCGGGTCGCCCGCCTTGTTGGCGTAGCCGTGCGCGCCGGCCTTCAGGCAGCGCAGCGCGTACTGGTCCTCGGGGTACATGGAGACGATCAGCACCTTGATCGCGGGGTGCGACTCCTTGAGGCTGGCCAGCACCTCCAGGCCGCTGCGCCCGGGCAGGTTCAGGTCCAGCAGCAGCACGTCGCACGCGGCCGTGCGCAGCACCTCGCGCAGCTCGGGGTAGCTGCCCGCCTCGCCGGTCACGCAGATGTCGGGCGACTCGGTCAGCGTGTCGCGTATGCCGCGCCGCAGTACGGCGTGGTCGTCGCAAAGCACCACTTGGATCACGGCTCTCCTCCTGCATCACAGCCATCCGATGTTAGCGGCACGCTCATGATCACCGAGGTGCCCTGGCCGGGCCGGCTGCTGATGTCCAGCCAGCCGCCGGCGCGGCGCGCGCGCTCCTGCAGGCCCCTGAGGCCGAAGGAGCGGGGCTTTTGCAGCATCTCGGGCGCGATGCCGCGGCCGTCGTCGCTCACCTCCAGCGTCAGCACGCCCTCGTGGTCGGACAGGTCGATGTGCACGCGCCGGGCCTGGGCGTGCTTGTGCACGTTGGTCAGCGCCTCCTGCGCCGTGCGGTAGGCCACGAGCTGCAGCGCGGGCGGCATGTCCATGGCCTCGCGGCTGGCGCTCACGCGCACGGGCACGCGCGTGCGGCGCTCGAACGACTCGGCCAGCCAGCGCACGGCGGCCACCAGGCCCTGGTCCAGCACGGGCGGGCGCAGGTTCATCATGAGGCGCTGGCTCGCGTCTATGGCGTGCTGCAGCATCTCGGTGGCGCTGGCGGCATGCGTGCGCTGGCCGTCGTCCTGACTGTGGCGCGCAAG
>Ga0209959_100760_pt1 | contig 16831 bp, 11 predicted proteins | sample ThiBiot_300_biof_2_FD_183943 | JGI IMG/M metagenome (GOLD analysis project Ga0209959, IMG submission 183943) | Wastewater bioreactor microbial communities from Cape Town, South Africa - Thiocy_expt_300_biof (SPAdes) | ecosystem: Engineered > Bioremediation > Thiocyanate > Unclassified | place...
GATCACGATTCGGGGGCGCCACCGGCGCGGTGTGGCGCCCGGGCCCCGAGCAAGTCGCGCGCAGCAAGCTCGCGAACTCCATGAAGCGCTGGGGCTTCTCCAGCCTGGAGGAATTCCACCGCGCCTCGGTGGACAGGCCCGACTGGTTCTGGCCGGCGGCCGCCGAGGACCTGGGCGTCGTCTTCCAGGGAACGCCCGGCGCGGTGCGCGACGAAAGCCGGGGCCGCGCGTTCCCGCGCTGGTTCTCGGGGCAGACGCTCAACGCCGTGTGGAGCTGCGTGGAGCGGCATGCCGCCGACCCGCAGACCGCCGGCAAGAAGGCCGTCATCTATGAGGCCGATGCGGGCCACAACCGCTCGCTGACCTATGCGCAGCTGCGCGCCGAGGTGGACGTGTTCGCAGGCGCCATCCAGGCGCTGGGCATCAGGAAGGGCGACCGCGTCACCCTGTTCGGACCGCCCACGCCCGAGGCGGCTGTCGTGCTCATGGGCTGCGCCAAGATCGGCGCCATCTTCGTGCCCGCGTTCTCGGGCTACGGCAGCGACGCCCTCGCCACGCGGCTGCAGGCTTCGGAATCGGCCCTGCTCGTCACCGTGGACGGCACCACGCGGCGCGGCAAGAGTATCCCCATGAAGGCGACCGCCGACGCCGCCGTGGCCATCTCCCCTTCCGTGCGCAACACCATCGTGGTGCGCAACAGCGGCCAGGACGCGCCGATGGCGGCCGGGCGCGACCACTGGTGGGACACGCTGCCCGCGCTGGCCGGATCGACCCCGCCCGCCACCGTGGCGCTCGACCCCAACGACCCGCTGTTCGTGCTCTACACCTCGGGCACCACGGGCGCGCCCAAGGGCATCGTGCATTCGCACGCCGGCATGCTGCTCAAGGCGGCCATCGATTTCGGCTACGTGTTCGACATCCAGGACGACGATGTCGTCACCTGGATCGCCGACATGGGCTGGATGCTCGGGCCGCTGATGCTCATCGGCGGCCTGCACCTGGGCTCTACCGTGGTGCTGGTCGAAGGCGTGCCCGACTTCCCCGACGCCGGCCGCCTCTGGCGCATCGTGGAGCGCAACCGCTCGACCTTCCTGGGCATCGCGCCCACGGCCGCGCGCGGGCTGCGTACCGCGCTCAATGGCGGGCGTCCCGATGCCGACCTGTCCACCCTGCGCGCCTTCGCCTCCACGGGCGAGGCCTGGGACGAGCCGACATGGCACTGGCTGTTCGACACCGTGGGCGGCAAGCGCCTGCCGATCCTGAACTACTCCGGCGGCACCGAGATCGGCGGCGGCATCATCTCCGGCTACACCATCGCGCCCCATGCGCCGGCCTCCTTCTGCGGGCCCTGCCCGGGGATGGACGTGGACGTGTACGACGCCGACGGCCGCAGCACCGACGAGGTCGGCGAGCTGGTGGTGCTCAACACCTGGCCGGGCATGGCGCACAGCTTCTGGCGCGACGACGCGCGCTTCCTCGACACCTACTGGAGCCGATGGCCGGACGTGTGGGTGCACGGAGACCTTGCCAGCGTCGATGCCCGGGGCTTCTGGCACATCCACGGTCGCTCCGACGACACGCTCAAGATCGGCGGTCGGCGCATCGGCCCGGCGGAGATCGAATCCGCCCTGGTGGCCCAGGCCGGCGTGGCCGAGGCCGGCGTGATCGGCGCGCCCGACGAGATGAAGGGACAGACCGCGGTCGCGTTCGTCGTCGCGCGTCCCGGCGCGAAGCTGGAGGAGTCCGCGCTCTCGACCTCGCTGATCGCGGCCGTCGGCAAGGGCATGCTGCCCTCGCGCATCCACATCGTGGAGACCTTGCCCAAGACCAAGAATGGCAAAATCATGCGGCGCGCGATCCGTGCACGCTATCTCGGCGAGCCGGTCGGCGACTTGTCCGCGCTCGACCCATCCACCCCTTTGGAAAGCATCCCCGTGCGGGATTGAAGACCCATGAGACAAGCAGTCATTTGCGAGCCGGTACGCACGCCGGTGGGCCGCTACGGTGGCATGTTCCGCGACGTTCCGGCGGCCGACCTGGCCGAACGGGTGGTGCAGGAGCTGGTCCGGCGCACGCAGCTGGACCCGGCCACCATCGACGACGTCATCTTCGGCCAGTGCTACCCCAACGGCGAGGCGCCGGCCATCGGCCGGATCGCGGCGCTCAACGCCGGCCTGGGCATCCGCGTGCCGGGCCTGCAGATCGACCGGCGCTGCGGCTCCGGCCTGCAGGCCGTGATCGACGCGGCCATGCGCGTGCAGACCGGCGCCTGCGACCTCGTGATCGCCGGCGGCGCCGAGAGCATGAGCCAGGCCGAGCACTACGTGCTGGGCGGGCGCTTCGGACTCAAGGGCGACTCCAGCCCGTTCTGGGACCGCATCGCGCGCGGGCGCATCACCTCCGGCGGCAAGCACCACCCCGTGGCGGGCGGCATGCTGGAGACGGCCGAGAACCTGCGCCGCGAATACGGCATCACCCGCCAGGCGCAGGACGAGCTCGCGCTGCGCTCGCACCGCAACGCCGTCGCGGCGCAGCAAAGCGGCCGCTTCGGCGAGGAAATCGTCTCCGTGCAGGTCAAGACCCGCAAGGGCGTCGAGGAAATCTCGGTGGACGAGCACCCCCGCGCCGACGCCACGCTCGAAAACCTCTCGTCGCTCAAGCCCGTGCGCCTGGGCGTGGACAAGGAAGCCACCGTGACCGCGGGCAACGCCAGCGGCCAGAACGACGGCGCCGCCGCCTGCATCGTCACCACGCCCGAGAAGGCCCAGGCGCTCGGCCTGCGGCCCTTCGGCCGGCTGGTGAGCTGGGCCGTGGCCGGCGTCGAGCCCGAGCGCATGGGCATCGGCCCCGTGCCCGCGACCGAACGGGCGCTGGCCCGCGCCGGCCTGGCTCTCAAGGACATGGACCTGATCGAGCTCAACGAGGCCTTCGCGGCCCAGGTGCTGGCCTGCACGACCGCCATGGGCTTCCAGGGCGGCGACTACGAGCGGCTGAACGTGAACGGCTCGGGCATCTCGCTCGGCCACCCGGTGGGGGCCACCGGCGTGCGCATCCTCGCGACCATGCTGCGCGAGCTTGCGCGCCGCGAGGGCCGCTACGGCCTGGAGACCATGTGCATCGGCGGCGGGCAGGGCCTGGCCGCCGTGTTCGAGCGCGTGTAATGAAGCAACACTCCCCTGAGTCGCTTCGTGCCTTCCCCCCGCTCTCGCATTGCTGCGCAATGCGGGCAGGGGGGCGACGCCCGTGGCCTGGCAAAGCCAGCTCCACGGCGTCCGCTGGCCTTGGGCCGCGCCTGTTTCATGGGCGGCGGGTGATGCGCAACATCGTGGAGAACTGACATGGCGCCGCTACTTTCCGGCCTGCGCATCATCGAATGCGCCTCGTTCATCGCAGCGCCCTCGTGCGCGCTGCACCTGCGCCAGCTGGGCGCGGAGGTGATCCGCATCGATCCCATCGGCGGCGGGCCCGACTTCAAGCGCTGGCCGGTCTCGCCCGGCGGCGACAGCTTCTACTGGGAGGGCCTGAACAAGGGCAAGAAGTCGATCGCCATCGACTTCTCGCGCCCCGAGGGCCGCCAGCTGATTACCGACCTGATCACCGCGCCGGGCGCGGACGGCGGCATCCTCGTGACGAACTTTCCGAAGGATGGCTTCCTTGCCCACGAACGGCTGCAAAAGCGCCGGCCGGATCTGATCTCGGTGCGCGTCATGGGCTGGAGCGACGGAGGCTCGGCGGTGGACTACACCGTGAACGCCGCCATCGGCATTCCGTACATGACGGGCGGTGCCGAGAGCGGCGAGAACCCGGTCAACCACGTGCTGCCCGCCTGGGACCTGCTGGCCGGCGCCTACGCCGCGTTCACCACCCTGGCGGCGGAGCGCGACCGGCTGCGCACGGGGCGCGGGCACGAGGTGACCGTGCCCCTGTCCGACGTGGCGCTGGCCGCGCTGGCCAACACCGGGCAGGTGGCCGAGGTGCTGACCGGCGGCGACCGCCCGCGCTACGGCAACGCGCTGTTCGGCGCCTTCGGGCGCGACTTCGCCACGGCGGACGGTGAGCGCGTCATGGTCGTCGCCATCACGCCCAGGCAATGGACCACGCTGCTCGCTTCGCTGGATCTGGCCGCCGCGGTGAAGGACGTCGAGGCGCGGCTCGGCCTGTCGTTCGAGCGCGACGAGGGCCTGCGCTTCGTGCACCGCGACGCGCTCTTCCCGCTATTCGAGCGTGCGATTGGCGCGCTCACGCTGGCCCAGGTGCGCGAGCGCTTCGACGCGCAGGGCGTGTGCTGGAGCCCGTACCGCACGCTGTCGCAGGCGCTGCGCGAGGACCCGCGCCTGTCCCTCGCCGGGCCGATGTTCACCGAGCTGGAACACCCCAGCGGCCACCGCTACCCCGCGCCCGGCGCGGCTGCGGCGTTCTCGGGCGTGCCCCGCGAACCCGGCGTGCGCGCCCCCCGCCTGGGCGAGCACACCGACGACGTGCTGGCCCGCGTGCTGGATCTGCCGGCCTCGCGGATCGGCCAGCTGCACGACGCGGGGCTCGTGCGCTAACCACCATGGACACCACCCACATGACCGATGCCTCTTCATCCACCGATGCCAAGGCGCTGCTGGAGCAGCTCCAGGCCTTCTTCGCGCAAGGCACGCGTGCGATCGCGCTGCGCTGTGCACAGGGCGGCAAGCTCGACGCGCGCCTGCTCGACGACAACCAGGGCCTGAGCTACGAGCTGGCGCTGGCCAACGCCGACCTGCTCGCCGCCCGGGCGCTGGTGGACAAGGGGGCGCAGGTCTCCAGCCTCGACGCGGCGCTGGGCCTGGCCTTCGCCAGCGAGGCCTTCGACGGCGTGCTGGGCCGGCTGGAAACCATTTTTCTTGAATGCGGCATCGACGACGCCGTGCTGCGCGCCCTGGGCGCGAGCGACGCGGCGCGCCGCCTGCGCAGCGCCGCCGGCAGCATGGCCGCGCTGGCCCGGCTGGGCCGGGCCGTGGCCGAGGCGGATGGCGAGATCGGCGACGTGGCGCTCGACGAGGACACCGCCATGGCGCGCGACGCCTTCCGCCGCTTCGCCGCCGACGTGGTCGCGCCCGAGGCCGAGAAGATCCACCGCCACGACCTCACGGTGCCCGAATCGCTGCTGCAGCCGATGCGCGAGATGGGCGTCTTCGGCCTGTCGATCCCCGAGGAGTTCGGCGGCAGCGCCCCCGGCGGGCGCGAGAACACGCCCATGATGATCGCCGTGACCGAGGCGCTCTCCGAAGCCTCGCTGGCCGCCGCAGGCAGCCTGATCACGCGCCCCGAGATCCTGTCGCGCGCCCTGATGGCCGGCGGCACGCCCGAGCAGAAGGCGCTGTGGCTGCCCAGGATCGCCGCGGGCGAGCCGCTGTGCGCCATCGGCATCACCGAGCCCGATTACGGCTCCGACGTGGCCAGCCTGTCGCTGCGCGGTACGAAAACGCAAGGCGGCTGGCTGCTCAACGGCGCCAAGACCTGGTGCACCTTCGCTGGCAAGGCGGGCCTGCTGATGGCCGTGACGCGCACCCACCCCGACCGCTCGCTGGGCCACCGCGGCCTGAGCCTGCTGCTGGTGGAAAAACCCTCCTACGACGGCCACGAATTCACCTACGTGCAGGACGGCGGCGGCAGGCTGCATGGCCGCGCCATCCCCACCATCGGCTACCGCGGCATGCACTCGTTCGACCTGGCGTTCGAGGACTTCTTCGTGCCCGACGCCAACGTGGTCGGCGGCGAGGCCGGGCTGGGCAAGGGTTTCTACCTGACGATGGCGGGCATGGTCGGCGGCCGCATCCAGACCTCGGGCCGTGCCCTGGGCGTGATGCGCGCGGCGCTCACGGCCGCCATCCGCTACGCCAAGGACCGCCGCGTGTTCGACGCACCGCTGGCCGATTACCAGCTCACGCAGATCAAGATCGCCAGGATGGCGGCCCGCTTCGCTGCCTGCCGCTACCTGGCCTACGCCATCGGCGAGCAGATCGACCGCGGCGAGGGCCGCATGGAGGCGAGCCTGGTCAAGCTCTTCGCCTGCCGCTCCGCCGAGAGCGTGACGCGCGAGGCGCAGCAGATCCACGGCGGCATGGGCTATGCCGAGGAAACGCCCGTCAGCCGCTATTTCGTGGATGCGCGCGTGCTGTCGATCTTCGAGGGCGCGGAGGAAACGCTGGCGCTCAAGGTGATCGCGCGCAGCCTGCTGGACGATGCGCTCGCGCGCGGCTGACGGCGACAAATAAATACACGGCTACGCCTAGGGCGAATCGACATTCAAACACCCCCGTCGTTGCCCATAGCGACCCGCCAGGCTAGGCGCGAGGAGGACGCTGGTAGGCACCAGCAACCGAGGAGCAACGACGCATGGCGGGTCGCTATGGGCAACCCTTCGGGCCAAGGCCCTGGGCAGCCCCCGGCGTCGTTACTCGCCGCTGGTGTATCGCGATACACGGCGCAGCTCGCGCCTAGCCGTCGACTGCCCAGGACCTTGGCGACGGGGGTGTTTGAATGTCGATTCGCCCTATGCCAGTCAGTGAAAGCCGACTGGCATTTTTTCTATTGGGGAACCATTCCAGCGATGGAGTGCGGGGCGCGGATGTCGCGCAGGATGGCGCAAAAAAAGGGGTATGGCCTGCGCCATACCCCAACCTTGGAAAACAACGCTACGGAATCTCTCGTCAGAACATGTGGACGATGCCCGCGCTGAACTGGTTCTGCTTGTCCTTGCTGGACGTCACGGAGTACATGCCGGCCTTGCCGCCGTTCTTCACGGACTGGTGGGAATACAGCGCGTAGAGCTGGGTGCGCTTGCTCAGGACGTAGGTGGCCGCCAGGTTGACCTGGCTGGTGTCCTGGTTCAGCGAGGTCTTGTCGTTGAGGTACTGGTAGCCGGCGCCGAGCACCACCTGGCCCATCGGCACGCGCACGAGCAGGTCGAACACGTCGGCGTCGTTGCCCGCGACGTTGAGGGCGTTCTTCTGCGAGGTGTAGACGACGCCGATGCGGTTGCCGTTGAACTTGTAGGAGCCGCCCACGCCGAAGATCTTGTCTTTGTCCTTGCCCGCGGCGCAGCCGCCGGCATCGGTGCACTGCTTCTCGTGGTAGGCCAGGCCCGCCTCGATGCTCTCGGAGTTGTAGCTGCCGCCCAGCGACAGGATGCGGCCCGCCGAGCTGGAGCCGGCGACCTCGCCCAGCGCCGTCATGGCATGCACCTTGAAGCCGGCGAGGCTCGGGCCCTGGTACTTGATGGCGTTGTCAACGCGGGTCTGGGTCATGTTGTTGAAGCGCGCGACCGAGGAGCCCGCGCCGATGGCGGCGCCGTCGATGGCGGCGGCCGTGTTGCCCAGGTAGGGCGCCTGCTGCGAGCTGATGAAGATGTCGCTGATGATGGGCAGCATGCGGCCCATCCAGACATTGCCGAAGCTTTCCGAGCTCAGGCCGACCCAGGACTGGCGGTTGAAGTAGGGGGTGCTGGTGGCGCCGGTGTCCACGTTCAGGCCGGCTTCGAGGTTGAAGAGCGCCTTGAGACCGCCGCCCAGGTCTTCCGTGCCGCGGAAGCCGAAGCGTGAGGTCAGCAGGTTGCCGCTGCGCAGCAGGGTGTTGCCGCCGCCGGCGCCGGCGTCATCGATGCGGGTCACGCCCGTGTCCACGATGCCGTAGAGAGTAACGCTGCTCTGTGCATGGGCGGGCGACAGGGCCAGGCCAGCTAAGCCAGCCAGGCCGGCAATGGCGAGTGCAATGGGTTTTCTCATGATCAGGGGTCTCCTCAGGGTGGTTGGGAATCTTGGGTGGTGGGCTGGATGCCGCATCCTTCAACCGTTGGTCGTTCTGTTTTTGAAATGCCATCCCCAGGGGCGGACAGGGGCATGCCGGGCGAGAGGCGCGCATGCGCCCCTGCCCTTGCCTGTACGGGCTGTCGGCCGATGGGGAGGTTGTGTTTGGTCCGGGCAGGGAGCCCAGGATGGGCGCCGGCGCCGAACCGTCAGTAGGTGATGCGCTCGCGCGACTGGCGCAGCGTCGCCACCGTTTCATCGACGAGGCGGTGCAGCACGTCGGCGGCCGGCGGCACGTCGCGGATCAGGCTGGAGCCCTGGCCCGCGGGCAGCGGCTGGTGGTCCTTGAGATCGGCTTCCACCGAGGCGAAGCGCACCGGCCCGATGGCGACGCGCTGCAAGGGGTAGCCCAGCATCTCGTCCTCGTGGCCTTCCCACACCTCGGTGTAGCGGTTCTTGAGCTGGCGCACGTACAGGCCGTCGAACAGCAGCGAGCGGATGGTCTGGTCGTAGCCCGCCTCGACGATGGACTGCTTGTAGTTGGGGCCCACGGTCGCCTCCTGGCTGCCGATGAAGCGCGTGCCCACCCAGACGCCCTGCGCGCCCTGGGTCAGCACGCCGGCTATCTGCGCGCCCGTCACGATGCCGCCGGCCGCGACCACGGGCACCGTCGAGAACTCCAGCACCTCGGCCAGCAGCGTGATCAGGCCCACGTCGCCGGTATGGCCGCCGCCTTCCGTGCCCTGGACCACGACCACGTCCGTGCCCGCCTTGATGGCGGACTTGGCATGGCGGGCCGATCCGACCATGCTCAGCACCTTGACGCCGCGGGCGTGGCATTCATCCACCACCCACTTGGGCGTGCCGAGCGCGCAGGCGATCACCTCGACCTTGTGCTTGAAGCAGATCTCCAGCTTGGCCTTGGCATCCTCGATGCTCATGGCCTGGTCGTCCACCGGCTTGACCTCCACGCCCAGCGCCTCGATCTCCTTTTGCAGCTGCACGATGGGCGAGGGCAGCTTGTCGATCTTGATCTCGGCGAGATCCTTGGGTGCGCGCTGCGGAAAGCCGATGTCCACGCACAGCGGCTTGTCGGTCAGGCTGCGCACCAGCTTGATCTCCTGCTCCACGCGCTCGGGCGTGGGGGAAATGGCGGCGATGGTGCCCAGGCCGCCGGCCTTGGACACGGCCGCGGCCAGCGGGCCGAAGGCCACGCCGCCCATGCCGGCCTGGAGGATGGGGTACTCGATGCCGAGCAGGTCGCACAGGGGGGTTCTCAGGGTGGTCATGATCGATCTCCAGATGTTTGCGATGTGTGATGGCTTCAGGTTAAGAGAGCGCCCTGCGGGAAACAACTTTTGTCTTGCGAGATGCCGATTCGCCTTTCGCGAATCGGCCTGGGCGCGGCCGTTCTCAAGTGCGGGTGAGCTCCACCAGCCTGCGCCACTTGGCCGCTTCGCCCGCGGCGGCCGCGCGCACGGTGGCGGCGGGCTCGTAGCTGGTGTCCAGGTACTGGGCATCGCAGAACGCCTTGAATTCCGGCGCGGCGACGATCGTGCCGAACGCTTCGGAGAGCTTGTTCACGATGGCGTCTGGCGTGCCCCTGGGCGCGAAGGCCCAGACGGGCGAGGTGACCTCGTAGTCGAGGTGCAGCGCCTCCTTGACGGTTGGCACGTCGGGCAGCTGCGCCGAGCGCCTGGCTCCCGTGGTGGCCAGCACGCGCAGCTTGCCGGACTTGATCAGCGGGATGGCCGCAGGCCCGGAGAAGCCCAGCTGCGCCTGCCCGTTGGCCGTGTCGACCATGGCTTGCGAGCCGTCCTTGTAAGGCGCGTGCACCAGCTCGATGCCGGCCAGGCTGTTGAGCAGCGCGCCGCCCATGTGCGACGTGGTTCCAATGCCTGCGGATGCGAAGGTGACCGTGCCCGGCGCCTTCTTCGCCGCGGCGACGACGTCCTGCACGCTCTTGAATGGTGAATCGACCGCCGTGATCATGACCAGCGCCGTGCTGACCAGCTTGGCGACCGGCTCGAAGTCCTTGACGGGGTCGTAGGGCGTCTTGTTGAGCCAGGGCGACGTGTAGTGGCTCGACAGGTTGAACAGCAGCGTGTAGCCGTCGGCAGGCGCCTTGGCCACGAAGTCCGTGCCGATGATCGTGCCCGCGCCGGGCTTGTTCTCCACGATCACGGGGGCGTTGTTCCACAGCCTGGTGAGCCCGGCGACGACCTGGCGGGCCGTCAGGTCGGTGGCGGAGCCGGGCGCCACGGGAACGATGACGCGGATGGGGCGCGAGGGGTAGGCCTGGGCCAGCGCGTGGCCTGCCCCGAACAGGGCGGCGGCGGGCAGCGACAGGACGATGGAGCGGCGTGAAAGCATGGGGGGTCTCCTTCTGGGATTTCGAAGTCCGGGGCGTTACTGCTTGCCCAGCGTTTCTTTCCAGTACCTGGCCTGGACGGCGACTTCCCGGCCTGCTTCCTCCAGCGTGGTGGGGGCGGCCGTCAAGCCTGCGCCGGTGAGCTTTTCATGCACGGCAGGGTCGGCCAGCGCCTTGCGCAGCGCGGCGTTGAATTCCTTCGCTGTCTCGGGCGGCATGCTCCTGGGGCCGAAGAAGCCCACGAAGGTATAGACGTTCTCCAGCCCCTTGATGCCCAGTTCGGCGAAGGTGGGAACGTCCGGCAGCAGCGGCGAGCGCTTTTCGCCGGTGACGGCAAACGTCCTGGCCTTGTCGCCGCGGTTGACGGAGACGGCTTCGGGCATGCCCGTCACGCCTGCGGGAACCTGGTTCGCCATGACGTTCTGCGACACGGGGGCCGAACCCGCGAAGGGGATCTGCTCCATGGTCACGCCGACGGCCTTGCCGATGGCGTCGCCCACCACGCCGGGGGCGCCGCCCTTGAGCGGAACGCCGTAGGAGCGCACCGACGGGTCGCGCTTGAGTGCCTGGGTGTAGTCCTTGAAGTCCTTGTAGCCTGGGGCGGTGGGCAGCATCAGCGCCCAGGAAGTGCGGGCGCCCTGGCCCAGCGCAACGAAATCGCTCACGCTGTACTTCACGTGGGCCTCGGTCACGGGAACGATCAGCAGCGGGTGATCGGTCGAGCACAGGATGGTCAAGCCGTCGGGCGCGGCGTTCTGCACCATCTGCGCGCCGATCTGGCCGCTGGCGCCGGGCTTGTTCTCGATGACGACCGTCTGCCCCAGCTCCTTGGACAGGGTGGGTGCCACCACGCGGGCCAGCAGGTCGGTGCCGCCGCCGGGCGCCTGCGGCACCACGATCTTGATGGGGCCCTTGAAATTTTGCGCCTGGGCCAGCCCGGGGGCCACGGTGCAGAACAGTACGGCAACGGATGAAATAGCCGTTTTCAGAAAAACGCGACGCATTGAAAGTCTCCTTGAAAATATTAATAAAGGGGTAATTGTTCGGAATCGAAGAAAATCTATGCGGCAGCGAGAATCATGTCCGCCGCTTTTTCTCCAATCATCATGACCGGGCCGCCGGTATTACCGCCGATCAAGGTGGGCATGATGGAGGCATCGACGACGCGCAATTTCTCTATTCCGTGTACGCGCAATTGCGCATCGACGACGGCATCTTCTCCCTGTCCCATGGCGCAGGTGCCCACCGGGTGGTAGCCGGTATGGCTGTATTGGCGGATATATTCGGCCAGTTCGCTCCCGGACCAGGTTCCGGGATTGGGTTCCAGTTCAGCCCCGCGAACCTTGTCGAATGGCGTGCTTTCGGCAATTCGGCGGGAAATCCGTGCTCCCCGGCTCAGGGTTTCGATGTCTTCCGGTGCGGACAGGAAATTGAAATCGATGACGGGTGCCTGCCTCGGGTCCGCGCTCGCCAGGGAAATGCGGCCCCGGCTTCTGGGGCGCATCAGCGACGTCATCAGCCCGAAGCCATGGCCTATGCCCATGCGCCCGCTCTTCTTGTCGTGCACGGCCGGCACCAGGATGATCTGTACGTCCGGCCGCCGCAGATCGGGCAGGCTGCGGATGAACGCGCTCGCGTGCAGCACGTTGTTGGCCAGCAGCCCCTTGCGGGTGAATGGGTAGGACAGGAAGTTCCACGCCAGCCAGGGAAAGCTGCGCCACGAGAGCCCGTACGGGATCGTGGTCGGGCTGGAATACTGGATCGTGGCGCACAGGTGGTCCTGGAGGTTCCTGCCGACGCCCGGCAGGTGCCGGCGCACCGCGATGCCGTGGGCGCGCAGCTCGTCCGCGTCGCCGATGCCGGAGAGCATCAGCAGGTGCGGGGAACCGATCGCCCCGGCGGAAAGGACCACTTCCCTGCGGGCCCGGATGGCGCGGTACTGGCCGCCCTCGGCCTCCACCTCGACGGCGGTCGCGCGGGCGCCTTCGATCACGACGCGCCGCACCAGCGTGCCGGTCAGGACTGTCAGGTTCCTGCGCGGCAGTGCGGGGCGCAGGTAGGCCGTGGCCGCAGAGACGCGCCGCCCCCGGGCGATGGAGGCCTGCCGGCGGCCGAAGCCCTCGTGGGTCAACCCGCAGAAATCGGGGTTGCGCTGGTAGCCCAGGCCCTCGCCGGCCTGGAAGAATGTTTCGACCAGGGGGTTGTAGCTGTCCAGGAACCCGACCTCCACCGGCCCCGACGTGCCGTGATAGGGGGAGTCCCGGAAATCCCGGTTGTTCTCGGAGCGCCGGAAATAGGGAAGCACTTCCTCGAAGGACCAGCCCTCGTTGCCGAGATCGCTCCAGTCGTCGTAATCCGTCGGGTGGCCGCGCGTATAGACCATTCCGTTGATGGAGCTCGATCCGCCGAGGGTTTTTCCCCGGGGCACGGCAATGGTCCGGTTTCCGGCATTCTGCTGCGGAATACTGGAGAAATTCCAGTTCAATACCGGATGGTCGAGCAGCGCCGCAATGCCCAGCGGTACCTGGATATAAGGATGGCTGTCCGGTGGGCCGGCCTCTATCAGGCAGACGCGGATATTGGGATCAGTGGAAAGCCGGTTGGCCAATACGCAGCCCGCCGACCCCGCGCCAACCACTACATAATCGTACTGGTCGTTCATGGTGCTGGATGACACCTTGTCTCCTTTTATGGTGGGCGTAATGCCTGTCTATCAGCGAAGCTTAGGTGAGCGGGCCCGCGCAAACAATTTTTGTTTTGCGAGCCTGAGGTTCTTGGTTCGCGAATCGGGAACTGCTCGATTAGGAAAGGCGAATGACCCGGATCAAAATGAAAACCCGGCATTCCAATGCCGTGCTGGAATGCCGGGGTGAAGGGGCATGGCTGCGTGTCAGCGCATCTGGCTGGGCAGCCACAGCGACAGCGCCGGGAACAGCAGCAATACCGCCAGCACCACCAGGTGCGCCGCGACGTGCGGCAGCGTCCCGCGGAAAACGTCCTGCACGGGCGTCCTGGAATACTTGGACACCACGAAGCAGTTGAGCCCCAGGGGCGGGGTGACCATGCCCAGCTCGGCGGTCACGATCTTGATGACGCCGAACCAGATCAGATCGAACCCGAGCGAAGACACCAGCGGCGCGACGATGGGCACGGTGAGCACCAGGATGGCGATCTGGTCCAGGAAGCACCCCAGCACCAGGTACATCAGCGTCAGGGCGACGATGATGACCCAGGGCTCCACCGGCAGCGCCCCTACCCAGCCGATCAGCGATTGCGTGGTCTGCGTCAGCGCGAAGAACACCGTGAAGACGTGCGCCCCCAGCAGGATGATGGCCACCATGCAGGAGGTGCGCGTGGCGCGGCCGAACAGGTCGGCCACCTCGGCCCAGGTGCGGCGCCCGCGCATGAAGTACAGGATGGCGGACACCAGCGCGCCCATGGCCGAGGCTTCCGTGGGCGTGGCCACGCCGGTGTAGATCACGCCGGTCACCGCCATCATCAGCACCAGCATGGGCGCCACCAGGCGCAGCAGCCGGAACTTCTCGCCCCAGGTGACTTTCGCCGACAGCGGCGCGCAGGACGGGTCGCGCTTGGCCAGGACGTAGGTGGTCAGCATGATGGCCGCCGTCACGAGGACGGCCGGCACGACCCCGGCGATCAGCAGCTTGCCGATGTTCACGTCGGCCAGCAGGCCGTAGATGATCATGGCGATGCTGGGCGGGATCAGCATGGCCAGCGTGCCGGAGATCGCCACCACGCCCGCCGCCATGCGGCGCTCGTAGCCGTGCTTGAGCATGGCCGGCAGCGAGGTGGCCGACAGCGTGGCGGCCGACGCCGTGGACGAGCCGCAGATCGCGCCGAAGCCCGCGCCCGAGAGCGCCGTGGCCATGCCCAGCCCGCCGGGCACGCGGCCCGTCCAGGCGGCGGCGACCTTGAACAGGTCGTCGGCCACGCCCGAGCGCAGCACGAACTCGGCCATCAGCAGGAACATGGGGATGGTGAGGAATTCGAACTTGCCCGCCAGCTCGTGCGGCACCGAGGCCAGCACGCCCAGGGCGGCGGTGGTGCCGCCCACCCACAGGATGCCGGCGAAGCCCGAGAGGATCAGCGCGAAGCCGATGGGCGCGCCCAGCAGCAGCAGCGTGAACAGCAATGCGAGGATGACGGCGGCGCTCATTCCACGCCTCCTTCCAGGCCGTGGTCCTGGACCACGTGCGGATCCTGGCCGCGCGTGAGCAGCATGAAGATGTGGTGCACGAGGCGCAGGCAGAGAATGCCCGTGCCCAGCGGTATCGGCAGGTAGGACAGCCACACCGGCCATTCGATGTAGCCGGGCATGTATTCCTGGTTGTGCAGCGCTTCCACGGCGGTTTCCCAGGCCAGCCAGCCCACCAGGGCGAACACGGCCAGGTAGGCGAGGGCGCACAGCGCATCGGTCACGGCGCGCAGGCGCACCGGCATGCGCTGGTGCAGCAGGTTGATGTTGATGTGGTCCCCCGCCGTGAATGTGGAGGAGATCGCCAGATAGGCGGCCCCCACCAGCAGGTAGAAGGAGGTCACGTCCGTCGCCCATTGCATGGGGGCGTGGAGTGCGTAGCGCATCAGCGCGTCGGCCGATACCGTGAGCATGACGAGGCAGATGCATAGGCCCGCCAGGGCCAGGCCGACCTGCTCAAGCCGTCGAATGAGGATTTGCATGGATCTTCAGGAAAGTAGGGGCGCAGGAAGGGACGCCGCCGCGCAACCGGGGCGGCGTCCACGCGGGTGCGCCGTTCTTCTTACTTGCCGCTGGCGTCCTGGAACGCCTTGAGCACGGCCGCGCCGGGCTTGCGCGCGCGGTCCATCTCGGCCACCCAGTCGGCGGTCACGGACTTGACCTTGTCGTTCCACTGCGCCGCCTGCTCGGGCGTCAGGGTCGTGATCTTCCAGTTGTTCTTCTGGATGAACTCCTCGCGCAGCGCGGCTTCGCCGTCATCCTGGCCCTTGCACATGCTTTTCTGGGCGTTCAGGCCGGCCTCGTCGAGCACCTTGCGCACGTCCTCGGGAAGGGCTTTCCAGCCCTTGTCGCTGATGGCGAACATGATGTTGGCCCCGCCCAGCTGCATGCCTTCGATGGTGTGGCGCACGATTTCCTCGATCTTGAAGGGCTTCACGCCGGTGTAGGGGTAGAAGCCGGCGTCGATGGTGCCGCGGTTCAGGGAGTCGTACAGCTCGCCCGCGGGCACCGACAGCGGCACGCCGCCCAGGGCGCGCACTGTCTTGTTCATGGAGCCGCCAACGGCGCGCACCTTGAGGCCCTGCATGTCCTGCAGCGACTTGATCTCGCGCGTGGTGGACATGATCTTGTACTGCGGCAGCGCGTTCGCGAACAGCACGCGCACGCCCAGCGCCTTGAGTTCACGCTCGTACAGCACGCCGCCTTCGCGCGCAATCGAGGACAGCTTGGCCGTGCCTTCGCACGAAGTGGAGTACAGGTTCGGCAGCTCGCCCACGGTGGACAGCGGCATTTTGTCGGGCTGGTAGGCCGGCACCAGCATCACGATGTCGGCCAGGCCCGTCTTGAGGATGGTCAGGTAGTCGCTGCCCAGCTGGTTGGAGTGGTAGACCTCGAACTTGACGCGGCCGTTGGTCTTGGCCGTGACTTCTTCCGAGAACGGCTTGCCGCCCTTTTCCCAGAAGACGTGCGACGGCGGCACCAAGTGCGCCATTTTCAGCGTGATGGGTTTGTCCTGGGCGTGCGACGCGGCGCCCGTTGCGGCCAGAACGGCGGCCATGGCGATCCGTGCCCAGCGGATGGTGGGTTTCATGTTTGTCTCCTTGGTTTTGTGGTGGATGGATGGGGCTGGCATGCCTGCCAGCTGCCCTGTTGGAACGGTGTTCAGAACCTGAACATCACGGACTTGGTCTCGGTGTAGGTCATGATGGAATCGATGCCGAACTCGCGGCCCAGTCCGGATTGCTTGAAGCCGCCGAAGGGCATGACCGAATCCGTCTCGCCGAAGGTGTTGACCCAGATGCGCCCGCCGCGGATGGCGCGCGCCATGCGGTGGGCGCGGCTGACGTTCTGCGTCCAGATGCCGCCGGCCAGGCCGTAGGTGGAGTCGTTGGCCATGGCGACCACGTCGGCCTCGTCCTTGAACGGGATGATGGCGGTGACGGGGCCGAAGATCTCCTCGCGCGCCATCTTCATCTGGTTGTCGGCTCGGCTGAACACCGTGGGCGCGAGGAAGTAGCCCTTGCCCGGCAGGCGCTCGCCGCCGGTCGTGAGCTGCGCGCCCGCTTCGAGGCCAGCCTCGACGTAGGACAGCACGCGGTTGAGCTGGGTGCCCGAGACCAGCGGCCCGAGCTTGGTGTCGGGATCGAAGGGCGAGCCCACCTTCTGCGCGGCGGCGAAGCGGGTGATCTTCTCGGTCACTTCGTCCAGGATGCTCTCCTGCACGAAGATGCGAGTGCCCGACGAGCAGATCTGCCCGGAGTTCATGGTGAAGCCCAGCACGGCGCGCGGGATGGCCTTTTCCAGGTCGGCGTCGGCGAAGAGGATGTTGGGCGTCTTGCCGCCCAGCTCCAGCGTGGTGCGCTTCATGTTGCCGCAGGAGGCCTGCAGGATCATCTTGCCCACGGCGGTGGAGCCGGTGAACGACACCTTGTCGATGCCCTCGTGGCCCGAGATGGCCGAGCCCACGGG
>Ga0209959_100762_pt1 | contig 16801 bp, 6 predicted proteins | sample ThiBiot_300_biof_2_FD_183943 | JGI IMG/M metagenome (GOLD analysis project Ga0209959, IMG submission 183943) | Wastewater bioreactor microbial communities from Cape Town, South Africa - Thiocy_expt_300_biof (SPAdes) | ecosystem: Engineered > Bioremediation > Thiocyanate > Unclassified | place...
CGCGCCCGCCACGCCGTAGCGGCGCATGACGGTCTGGATGGGCTCGGCCAGCACTTCCCAGCTCGCATCCAGGTCGGCGGCCAGGGCCTGCTCATTGAGTTCGAGCTTGCCCAGGCCCGTCATCAGCGAGCTGTGGGCCAGCGCCGTGTAGCCCATGGCCACGCCGATGTTGCGCAGCACGGTGGAATCGGTCAGGTCGCGCTGCCAGCGGGAGACGGGGAGCTTTTCCGCCAGGTGCCGCAGCAGCGCGTTGGCCAGGCCCAGGTTGCCCTCGGCGTTCTCGAAGTCGATGGGGTTGACCTTGTGCGGCATGGTGGAGGAGCCGATCTCGCCCGCCTTGAGCTTCTGCTTGAAGTAGCCCAGGCTCACGTAGCCCCAGATGTCGCGCGACAGGTCCACGAGGATGGTGTTGGAGCGCGCGATGGCGTCGAACAGCTCGGCCATGTAGTCGTGCGGCTCGATCTGGATGCTGTAGGGCTGGAACGTGAGGCCCAGGCCCATCGGCTCGTGCGTCTCGACGACCTTCTTGCTGAACGCCTCCCAGTCGAAGTCGGGCCAGGCCGCCAGGTGGGCGTTGTAGTTGCCCACGGCGCCGTTCATCTTGGCCAGGATCTTCACGGCCGCGATGCGTTCCACGGCGCCCTGCAGGCGCACGACCACGTTGGCCAGCTCCTTGCCCACCGTGGTGGGGCTGGCGGTCTGGCCGTGGGTGCGGCTGAGCATGGGAACATGAGCGAAGGCGCGGGCCATCTCGCGCAGCTTCAGCACGATGCGGTCCAGGCCCGGCAGGACGACCTGGTCGCGGCCCGCGCGGATCTGCAGCGCGTGGCTGGTGTTGTTGATGTCCTCGCTGGTGCAGGCGAAGTGCACGAACTCGGCGGCCTTCTCCAGCTCGGGGCGGGCCTCGAACTTGGACTTGATCCAGTACTCCACGGCCTTCACGTCGTGGTTGGTGGTCTTCTCGATGTCCTTGATGGCCGCGCAGTCGGCCTCGCTGAAGTTCTTCACCAGGCCCAGCAGGTAGGCGCGCGCGCCGGTGGACAGGGGCTTGAATTCGTCGAAACCCGCGTCCGACAGCGCGATGAACCAGGCCACCTCCACCTGCACGCGCCGGTGCATGTAGCCGTATTCGCTCATGATGGGGCGCAGGGCGGAGAGTTTGGCGGCGTAGCGGCCGTCGAGGGGGGATAGGGCGGTGATGGTGGACAGGCTCATGGGGGGCGATTGTAGGTGTGCGCCCCAGCAGGCGGACGGCCCGGGGCCTCGCTAGAATCAGCCGCCCACCCATCCCACAAGCCGCATGCGGCGCGAAGACAGGCAGAGACCACCATGAAGCTGATCGGATCTATGGCGAGCCCCTATGTGCGCAAGGTGCGCGTGGTGATGGCCGAGAAAAAGCTCGACTACCGCTTCCAGGAGGACAACGTGTGGTCCGAGGACACGGCCATCAACGCCTCCAACCCGCTGGGCAAGGTGCCCTGCCTGGTCATGGAGGGGGGCGAGGCCATGTTCGACTCGCGCGTCATCGTGGAATACCTGGACACCCTGTCCCCCGTGGGCAAGCTCATCCCCGCCTCGGGCCGCGAGCGCGCCGAGGTCAAGACCTGGGAGGCGCTGGCCGATGGCGTGCTGGACGCCGGCGTGCTGGCGCGGCTGGAGGCCACCTGGGCCGGCCGCCAGGACGGCGAGCGCTGCCAGGCCTGGATGGACCGCCAGCTGGGCAAGGTGCGCACGGGCCTCTCGGCCATGAGCCAGGGTCTGGGCGAGAAGGCCTATTGCAGCGGCATCCACCTGAGCCTGTCGGACATCGCCGTGGGCTGCGCCCTGGGCTGGCTGGAGTTCCGCTTCCCGCAGATCGCCTGGCGCGCCGACCATCCCAACCTGGGCCGGCTGATGGACAAGCTGATGCAGCGCCAGAGTTTCATCGACACCCAGCCACGCTGATCCCCACACGCAAGAAAGCGCGCCTTCCCGGGGGAAGCGCGCGCCTTGCTGCGGAATAAAAAATGTTGCGAAGCGCCCCGAAACGAAAGAAGAGAGGGAGGGAGGAGAAGCGCCCCAGGGTTGCAGCCAGGCAGGGCCTGGAAGACTTCGCAACGATCAAAACGGTTCGAGGGCCGGGCGTCGAGCTTCACGGCCTTCTGGGTTTCTAGAGTGGGGGCGTGCGCCGAAAGTTCCAGCCCCTTTCCACGAATTTTCAAAAAAATACGGTTGCAAACACCGGCAACGCACGCGATGCGGCTGTTTTCGCAGAACGCGGCGGGTTGCGTGTTACTGCCTGTTTTTTGTGCAAGGCCGTTATCGTGCCGGCGGGTGGCCAGGCGGCACGGGTTTCACCTTGTTGCGTTCTGGTGCCGCAGGCGGCGGCGCAGCCATTGCTCGAAGTCGTCCACGTAGGTGAAGACCGAGGGCACCACGAGCAGGCTGAGCACGGTGGAGGTGATGAGCCCGCCGATCACGGCGACGGCCATGGGGGAGCGGAAGCTCATGTCCGCGCCGCCCAGCGCCAGCGCGATGGGCATCATGCCCGCGCCCATGGCCAGCGTGGTCATGATGATGGGGCGCGCGCGCTTGTGGCAGGCGTCCAGCAGCGCGTGGATGCGGTCCATGCCCTGGCGGCGCGCGACGATGGCGTATTCCACGAGCAGGATGGAGTTCTTGGTGGCGATGCCCATGAGCATGATGAGCCCGATGAGGGACGGCATGGAAAAGCTCTTGCCCGCCAGGAGCAGCGCCACGAAGGCCCCGCCCAGCGACAGCGGCAGCGCGGCCAGGATGGTGACGGGCTGCAGCAGGTCCTTGAACAGCAGCACGAGCACGATGTAGATGCAGACCACGCCGGTGAGCATGGCCAGGCCGAAGCTCGCGAACAGCTCGCCCATCATCTCGGCGTCGCCCACGTCGATCAGGCGCACGCTGGCGGGCAGGCCCTGCACGGCGGGCAGCTGGCGCACGGCCTCGGTCACCTCGCCCAGGCCCCGGCTGCCCAGCTCGATCTCGAAGTTGACGTTGCGCGAGCGGTCGTAGCGGTTGATCACGGCCGGGCCGCCGGCCACCGCGAGCCGCGCCACCTCGCCCAGCCGCACCGGGCCGCGGCTGCCCGGCACCGCGAGGCGCTCCAGCACCGACAGGTCTTCGCGCGCCGCGTCCTGCAGGCGCACGACGATGGGCACCTGGCGCTGCGCCAGGTTGAGCTTGGGCAGGTACTGCTCGTAGTCGCCCACGGTGGCCACGCGCAGTGTCTCGGCGATGGCCTGCGAGGTCACGCCCAGGTCGGCGGCGCGCGCGAAGTCGGGGTGCACGGCGATCTCGGGGCGCACCAGGCTGGCCGTGGAGCTGACGCCGCCGATGCCGGCGATGGTGCGCAGGTCGCGCTCCACGGCGCGCGCGGCCGTCGCCAGCGCCTGCGGGTCCTCGCTGGCCAGGGCCAGCACGTATTTGTCGTTGGAGCCGCCCAGGCCCACCTTCACGCGCACGCCGGGCAGCTCTCCCATGGCATCGCGCAGGCGCTGTTCTATCTCCTGCTTGCGCGGGCGCTCGCGGCGCGGGTCCATGGTCAGCGTGAGCGTGGCCTTGCGCGGGTCGCCCGTGCCGGCCCCGGCGAACGGGTCGGTGCCGGCCGAGCCGCCGCCGATGGTGGTGTAGATGCGCCGCACGTGGCCCACGTCCATGGCCAGCGCGCCGGCGCGCTGGGCCAGCGCGTGCGTTTCGGCCAGCTTGGTGCCGGGCGGCAGCTCCAGCGTGACCTGGGTCTGGGCGTTGTCGTCGGCCGGTATGAAGCCCGAGGGCAGCAGCGGGATCAGCGCCAGCGAGCCCGCGAAGAACAGCAGCGCGCCCGCCAGGGTCAGTACCCGGTGGCGCAGGCACCAGCCGCTGGCGCGCATGTAGGCGGCGAGCCAGCGCGGCTCGCGCTCGTGCGCCACCAGGGGCTTGAGCAGGTAGGCCGCCATCATGGGCGTGAGCATGCGCGCCACGACGAGCGAGGCGAACACCGCGAGCGCCGCCGTCCAGCCGAACTGCTTGAAGAAGCGCCCCGCGATGCCGCTCATGAACGCCGTGGGCAGGAACACCGCGATCAGCGTGAACGTGGTGGCGATGACGGCCAGGCCGATCTCGTCGGCCGCCTCCATGGCCGCCTGGTAGGGCGTCTTGCCCATGCGCAGGTGGCGCACGATGTTCTCGACCTCGACGATGGCGTCGTCCACCAGGATGCCGACCACCAGCGACAGCGCCAGCAGCGTGATGATGTTGATCGAGAAGCCCAGCAGGTACATGCCGATGAAGGCCGGTATCACCGACAGCGGCAGCGCCACGGCCGAGACGATCGTGGCGCGCCAGTCGCGCAGGAACAGCCACACCACCACCACGGCGAGGATGGCGCCCTCGTACAGCAGGTGCATGGAGCTGTCGTACTCGTCCTGCGCGATCTCCACGAAGTCCACCGTGCGCGTGAGCTGCAGGTGCGGGTGCTCGGCCTGCAGCGCGTCGAGCGCGCGCTGCACGCCCGCGCCCACCTCCACCTCGCTCGCGCCTCGGGCGCGCGAGACCTCGAAGCCGATCACCGGCCTGCCGTCCAGCAGCGCCGCCGTGCGCGGCTCGGCCACGGTGTCGCTCACCTGGGCCAGCTGGTCCAGGCGGATGCGGCGCCCGCCCGAGACCGGGATCTCCAGCGCCGCGATCTGCCCGGCCGTCTGCATCGTGGCCAGCGTGCGCAGGGGCTGCTCGGCGCCGCCCAGCTCGGCGCGCCCGCCCGCGCTCTCCAGCTGCACCTGGCGCAGCTGGCGCGAGACCTCGGCCGCCGTCACGCCCAGGGCCTGGAGCCTGAGCGGGTCGAGCGCCACGCGCACCTCGCGCGTGGCCCCGCCCACGCGGCTGACCGCGCCCACGCCGGGCACGGCCAGCAGGCGGCGCGTGAGCTGGTCGTCCACGAACCAGGACAGCTCCTGCTCGTCGAGCTTGCTCGACGCGATGGCGAACGCCAGGATGGGCTGGCTGGAGAGCTCCAGCTTGGTGACCACGGGGTCGCGCAGGTCCGCCGGCAGGTCGGCGCGCACGCGCGAGACGGCCGAGCGCACGTCGTCCACCGCCTCCTGTACTGGTTTTTCCAGCTGGTACTCGGCGGCGATGGTGGCCGTGCCGTCCACCAGCGTGGTGGTGATGTGCTTGAGCCGCTGCGTGGTGGCGATGGCGTTCTCGATCTTGCGCGCCACGTCCGATTCGAGCTGCCCCGGCGCCGCGCCCGGCAGCGCGGCCGTGACCATAACCACGGGCAGGTCCATGTCGGGGAAGTTCTGCACCTTCATGGCGCTGAAGGACAGCAGCCCGGCCAGCGTGAGCAGCACGAACAGCATGGCCGCCGGCACGGGGTTCCTGATCGACCAGGCGGAGAAGTTCACGGCTTGCGCTCCTTATTTGGTAGCTGGTAGCGCTTTGCTGGATTGCCCTAGAGCCTGTTTTTGCTCAGAACCCTCGGCCGCGGTGCGCACCAGGTCGCCGTCGTTCAGGAAGGCGCCGCCCTGCTGCACGATGCGCGCCTCAAGCGACAGGCCCTCGGTGATCTCCACGCGGCCCCCGCTGCGCTGGCCGGTCTGCACGCGGCGCATGGCCACGCGGCCCTGGGCGTCCACCTCGAACACGTAGCTGAACCCGTCGCGCACCACCACGGCCGACAGCGGCACCGAGAGCGCCTCGTGCGCGCCCAGCAGGAACTCGCCGCGCGCGAACATGCCCGCGCGGACGTCGGGGTGCGCGGGCAGGTCCACGTAGACCAGCGCGTTGCGCGTCTGCGGATCGACGGTGGGCGCGAGCATGCGCACCCGGCCCTCCACCTGCGCGCCGCTGGCGGCCGTCACCAGCGCCTTGCCGCCCGCGCGCAGGCGCGGCAGGTCGGCGGAGGTGACCTCGGCGCGCCACTCCAGCCGGGCGCGGCGCACCATGCGGAACAGCTCCGTGCCCGCGCCCATCACCGCGCCCACGGTGGCCGTGCGCGCGGAGATCACGCCGGCGTCGGGCGCGAGCACGCGAGTGTGCTTCAGGCGCAGCTCCTGCGCGTCGAGCGCCGCCTGCGCCGCCGCCACGCGCGCCTGCGCCGTCTGCGCGGCCGTGGCGTACTGCTGGATCTGCTGCTGGCTCATGGCGCCCGTGGCGGAGAGGGCCGCCGCGCGGTCGGCGTTGGCCTGCGCCTCGGCTGCGGCGGCGCGTGCCTCCAGCAGGCCCGCGCGGGCCTGGGCCGCGTCGGCGCGCACCGTGTCGTCGGCGAACACGGCCAGCACCTGCCCGGCGCGCACCACGTCGCCCACGTTCACGCGCACCTCGGCCATGCGCAGGCCCGAGACCTCGGCGCCGATGCTCGCCTCCTGCCACGCGGCCACGTTGCCGTTGGCCGCCAGGCGCTTGTGCATGGAGGTGCGCTCGGGCTGCGCCACCGCCACGGTCAGCGCCGGGCGCGGGGCCGGGGCGGGCGCCTCCTGGGCGGCCCTGGCCAGCAGCGTGCCGCCGGCGGCCAGCACGGCCGCGGCGATCAGGGAGGTCAACGGTTTCAGGGACTGCATGGGGAATCCATTGCAATGGGAGATTTCAAGGAGCGGGTGCGGCGGCGCTCTGAGAACGTGTTTACGATCTTTCCATGGTGCCCGCAAGGCAGCAGAAAGCCGCAATCTAGGCGCGCGCCGCAGGCCATGCTGGTGGCCTGGGCAAGGTGCGCAACGACGAGTGCGGCTTTCTGCTGCCTTGCCCGAAGGGTTGCCCCGCAAAGACAGCATCTGCGGCGTTGCAAATGCTCGCCGGGCCACCAGCCCGGCTGCGCTTTGCGCCTTGCATCTGCCGTCTTTGCGGGGCAACGGGCACCATGGAAAGATCGTAAACACGTTCTGAGGGCTCCGGCGTCCCGCGGATGGGCGGGCGCACCCATTGGCGGGCAGGCCCCGGGGCCGGAAGGCCGGGGCTGGCTGGCTCATGGTGGCGGATTACACCATGCCCGGCCCAGCGGTCGATCCGTTTGGATGAAAAGTGGCCGTAGCGCTTGTGCAGCAAGCGCTACGAGCTCTTCTTTCAGGAGTGGCCGAACACCGCGCGCCACAGCGCCAGGATGGCGTCGCGCTCGGCGGCCAGGGTCTCGGGCGGTACGCGCGTGGGCTCTTCGTTCAGGCGCGCGCGGTGCTGCACCTGGCGCAGCGTGCGGTAGGCGTCGGCGGCGGCGCGGCCCACGCCGGCCGGCAGCAGGCCGGCGCCCTCGGCGTGCTGCAGCAGCGCGATGTTGCCCAGGTTGCCCTGCAGCGCGGGGTGGTCCGCCGACTGCGACAGCACCAGGTACTGCACGGCGAATTCGGCATCGACCATGCCGCCCTCGCTGTGCTTGACGTCGAACAGGCCGGCAGGCACAGGGTGGGCGGCGCGCATGCGCTCGCGCATGGCGATGATCTCGGTGCGCAGCGCGGCCCGGTCGCGCGGGGCGGTGATGACGGCCTCGCGCACGGCGTCGAAGCGCGCGCGCAGGTGCTCGCTGCCGAGCACGAAGCGCGCGCGCGTCATGGCCTGGTGCTCCCAGGTCCAGGCGGTGTTGCTGCCGCGCTGCTGCTGGTAGTCGGCGTAGGCCTTGAAGCTCGTGACCAGCAGGCCCGAGTTGCCGTTGGGGCGCAGGGCGGTGTCGATCTCGAACAGGTCGCCCTCGCCGGTCTTCACGGTGAGCCAGTTGATGAGCTTGCGCACGAAGGCGGCGTAGACCTCGGGGGCGCGCTCGTCGTCGTCGTCGAAGACGAAGACGATGTCCAGGTCGCTGCCGTAGCCCAGTTCCTTGCCGCCGAGCTTGCCGTAGCCAATGATGGCGAACTGCGGCTGGCCGTCATCCGTGCGGTGGCGGTTCCTGAGCCGGCCCCAGCACCACTGGGCCGTGACGCGCAGCACGCTGTCGGCCAGCGCCGAGAGGTCGTCCGCCACCTGCTCCACGGTGATGCGCCCCTCCACGTCGCGCGCCAGCGTGCGGAAGATCTCGGCGTGGTGGGCGCGGCGCAGCAGGTCGAGCAGGTTCTCGTCGTCGTCCTCGCCCGTGGACTGCAGCGCGGCCAGGCGCAGGCCCAGTTCATGCTCGAAGTCCGCCGCCACGAAGCGTTCGGACAGCAGGGCCTCGCTCGCGAGCTCGTCGATCACGCCCGGGTGCTGCAGCATGTAGCGCGCCGGCCACTTGGCCGCGCCCAGCAGGTGCAGCAGGCGCTCGTGCACCAGCGGGCGCTCCAGCAGCAGCGCCAGGTAGCTTTCGCGGCGCAGCAGGGGTTCGAGCCAGCCCACCAGGCGCACGGCGGCGACCTCGTCGACCCGGCCCTCGGCCAGCCAGCGGGCCGTGCGCTGCACGATGCGCAGCAGCCGCGCGCGCGCCTCGTCGCGCAGGCCCTGCACGCGCGGGTGCGTGCGCCATTCGGCCACGCGCTCGCGCAGGGCGGGCGGCAGCTGCTCCAGCAGCGCCTCCAGATCGGGCGCGGGCGCCTCGGCGGTGCGCGGCTTGCCGCAGCCGCCGTTGCCGCAGCGCTTGTGCTGCGCGCCGCCGAGCAGGGTGTCGAACTCCTGCGCCACGAGTTCGCGGTGGGCATCGAGCTCGCGCAGGAAATCGCAGCACGAAAGGCCCATGGTGCGGGCGATCCAGGCCAGGTCTTCGTCGCGCGTGGGCAGCACGTGGGTCTGCTGGTCGTCCAGGTACTGGATGCGGTGCTCCACGCGGCGCAGGAAGGTGTAGGCGGCGGCGAGCTGCGCGGCCGTCTCCCGCGACATGAGGCCGGCGCGCTCCAGGCGTTCGAGCGCCTCCAGCGTGGGGCGGCAGCGCAGCTCGGGGAACTGGCCGCCGCGCACCACCTGCAGCAGCTGCACGGTGAACTCGATCTCGCGGATGCCGCCGCGCGAGAGCTTCACGTCGTTGGCGCGCTCGGGGCGGCCGGCGCTGCGCTGCACGGCGTGGTCGCGGATCTGGTGGTGCAGCGCGCGCAGCGCGTCGAACACGGCGTAGTCCAGGTAGCGGCGGAACACGAAGGGCAGCACCACGCCGCGCAGCGCCTGCACGTTGGGCGTGCCCAGGCAGTCCAGCGGCGCCACCACCCGGCTCTTGAGCCAGGCGAAGCGTTCCCACTCGCGGCCATGCACCTGCAGGTAGTCCTCCAGCGCCGAGAGCGACAGCGCCGCAGGCCCCGAGTTGCCATGGGGCCGCAGCGCCAGGTCCACGCGGAACACGAAGCCGTGCTCGGTCGTCTCGCCCACCAGGGCGTAGATGGCCTTGACGGCGCGCGCGAAGTATTCGTGGTTGGACAGCCTGCCGCGCCCGCCCTCCAGGCCGGCGGTCTCGCCGTCGTGCTCGTAGACGTAGACCAGGTCGATGTCGCTCGATACGTTGAGCTCGCGCGCGCCCAGCTTGCCCATGCCTACGACCCACAGCTGCACCGGCTGGCCCTGGGGCCCGAGCGGCGCGCCGTGGCGCGCGTCCAGCTCGGCGCGGGCCGCGCGGCAGGCGCGGTCCAGCGCCAGCTCGGCCAGCGCGGTCACGGGCAGGGTGATGTCGGAAAGCCCCGCGCCCTGGTCGCAGTCCAGCGTGATGAGCCGGTGCATCACCAGCTGGCGCAGGATGCGCAGCGCCGCGCCCAGGTCGTGGCCGCGCGCCAGCAGGGCCTCGCAGGCCTGGTCCATGGCGGCGCGGTCGGGCACGCCGGGTGCCAGCAGCGCCAGCTCGGCGCCATAGCGGCGCCCGAGGCGCTGGTGGAAGCGCGAATGGTGCGAGAGCGGGCCGCTGTCGGCTACGGAATCGGTGCAGGGCATGGGCATGGCAAGGGCTGGGTGGCGTGCATCGCCGCGGCGCCGGGGCAGAACCTATGGGGGGTGGGCGGGTCATAATTCCTGACGCCGTTTTCACCCGCCATGACAGAGCTTTCGTCCCATCCTTCCCGCCTTCTCCGGTTCGTGGCGGGCTGTGCGCGATGGGGGCTGGGGCTGCTGCTGGCCTTGTGGCTGCTGCTGGCGGCTGCCTGGGGGGCGCTGCACGGCTGGATTGTGCCGCGTATCGGCGATTTCCGCCCCCAGCTGGAGGCCCAGGCCCGGCGGGCGCTGGGGGTTCCCGTGCGCATTGCCGCCGTCTCGGCGCGCAGCGAGGGGTTCTTTCCCACCGTGGAACTGTCCGGCGTGGCCCTGCTCGACCCGCAGGGCCGCGAGGCGCTGCGCCTGCCGCGCGTGGTGGTGGCGCTGTCGCCGCGCTCGCTGCTGCGCCTGGGGTTCGAGCAGATCTATATAGAAGGCCCCGAGCTGGACATGCGCCGCGAGCAGGACGGCCGCATCTTCATCGCCGGCCTGAGCTTTCGCGACACCGGCGAGGCCGACAGCGCCGCCGCCGACTGGCTGTTCGCGCAGCCCGAGGTGGCGATCCGCGGCGGCACACTGCGCTGGAGCGACGCGCTGCGCGGGGCCGAGCCGCTGGCGCTGACCCAGGTGGACCTGGTGCTGCGCAACGGCGCCCTGCGCCACGGCATCCGCCTGGATGCGACGCCGCCGCCCGACTGGGGCGAGCGCTTCACGCTGCGCGGGCAGTTCCGCCAGCCGCTGCTCACCACGCACGGCGGCAACTGGCAGCGCTGGAGCGGCCAGATGTACGCCTATTTCGCACAGGTGGACGTCTCGCGGCTCAACCGCCACGCGGACCTGGGAACCCTGCAGGTGCGCCAGGGCCGGGGCGCGCTGCGCGCCTGGGTGGACGTGCAGCAGGGCCGGGTCGTGGGCGGCGCGGCCGACATGGCGCTGGGCGAGGTCGATGCCACGCTGCGCCCGGACCTGCGCCCCCTGCTGCTGCGCACCGTGACGGGGCGGGTCGGCGGCCGCTGGCTGGACGACGGCTTCGAGCTGTCCACCCGGGACCTGCAGTTCCTGGCCGACGACGGCCTGCGCTGGAGCGGCGGCAACATCTTCCTGCGCCACACCGGCCAGGGCCGGCCGGGCTGGGAGCAGGGCGAGCTGCGCGCCGACCGGCTGGACCTGGCCGCAGTCTCGCAGATCGCCGGCCGCCTGCCCCTGGACGAGGCCGTGCACGGCGCGCTGCAGACCTATGCCCCGCGGGGCGTGGTGGAGCAGCTGCAGGCCAACTGGCGCGGGCCGCTGCAAGAGCCGCGGCAGTACCAGCTGCGCGGCAAGGTGGCGGGGCTGTCCCTGGCCGCGCAGGACGGCGTGCCCGCCGTGGCCGGCCTGGCGGGCGCGGACGTGGATTTCGAGCTCACGCAGGCGGGCGGCCGCGCCGCGCTGGCCATGGCCGGCGGCAGGCTGCTGCTGCCCGGCGTCTTCGAGGACCCCGTGGTGCCCGTGCAGCAGCTCTCCGCCACCGTGCGCTGGCAGATCGAGGGCGAGCGCATCGTCGTGCAGGCCAGCGACCTGCGCTTCGCCAATGCCGACGCCCAGGGCGAGGCGCGCCTGGCCTGGCAGACGGCGGACCCGGCCGCGTCGCCCGCGCGCGCGCGCCTGCCGGGCGTGCTGGACCTCGCGGGCACCTTGCAGCGGGCCGATGCCACGCGCGTGCACCGCTACCTGCCGCTGGCCGTGCCCGCGCAGGCGCGCCACTACGTGCGCGACGCCATCCGGGCGGGCAGTGCCAGCCAGGTGCAATTCCGCGTCAAGGGCGACCTGCACGACTTTCCCTACGGCCACGTGCCGCGCCAGGGCGAATTCCGCGTGGCCGCCCAGGTCAAGGACGTGCGCTACGACTACGTGCCGCCAGCGCTGCTGGAGCCGGGCGACCGTCCCTGGCCCGCCCTGACGGGCCTGGGCGGCGAACTGGTCTTCGACCGCGCGGGCATGACCGTGCGCAACGCCACGGCCAGCTTCGCGGGCCGGCCCGCCGTGCGCGTGCAGAAAGTCGGCGCCAGGATCGCCGACCTGGAGCACAGCGTCGTCGAGGTCGATGCCCAGGTGCGCGGCCCGCTGCAGGACATGCTGGCGCTGGTCGGCGGCTCGCGGATCGCGCAGCTCACGCACGGCGCGCTGGACCGCGCCACGGCCGGCGGGGCGGCCGAGCTGCAGCTGGGCCTGAATCTGCCCATAGACGCCATGGAGCGCTCCAGCGTGCGTGGCAGCGTTCTGTTGACGGGCAACGAGGTGCGCTTCGTGCCCGAGGCGCCCACCGTGAGCGGCGCGCGCGGCGCGGTGCAGTTCAACGAGCACGGCTTCACCCTGGCCGGCGTGCAGGGCCAGGCGCTGGGCGGCGAGGTGCGCCTGGAGGGCGGCATGGGCGCGCAGGATTCCGCGGTGCGCGTGCGTGCGCGCGGAACGGCCACGGCCGAGGGCCTGCGCGCTGCGCCGCAGCTGGGCCTGCTGTCGCGGCTTGCGCGCCATGCCAGCGGCAGCGCCGCCTACACCCTGAACCTGGGCGTGCGCCGCGGCGAGCCCGAGATACAGGTGAGCACCGACCTGGTGGGCATGGCCCTCGCGGCGCCGGCCCCGCTGGGCAAGGCGGCGCAGGCGCCGCTGGCCGTGCGCTTCGACAACCAGCTCACGCGCGAGGCCGCGGCCTCGGACGACGCGCCGCTGCAGGACCAGCTGACGCTGGAGCTGGGCGGCGTGGCGCGGCTCGCCTATGTGCGCGCGCTCGACGGCGGGCAGCCGCGCGTGCTGCGCGGCGCCATTGCCGTGGGCGAGGCCGCGAAGGAGGGGCTGCCGCTGCCGGAGCAGGGCGTTTTCGCCAATGCGGCGCTGGCCGAGCTCGACGCCGATGCCTGGCGCGCGCTGCTCGACGATCCCGCGCCGGCGCCGGGCGCGGCCCCGGCCGCGCAGCCGGCCGGCGAGGGCCCGGCGCCGGACTACCTGCCCACCCGCCTGGCCCTGCGCGCGGCCACGCTCACCGCGCAGGGGCGCACGCTGCACGACGTGGTGGCCGGCGCCACGCGCGCCGGCACGGTCTGGCGCGCCAACGTGAGTGCACGCGAGCTCGAAGGCTATCTGGAGTACCTGCCCGGCGGCGCGCCGGCCGCGGACGGGCAGGCGCCGCAGGACCGGCTGCATGCGCGCCTGGCGCGCCTGGCCATCCCCCAGGCCGCGGACATGCAGGTCAATGAACTGCTCGACGCGCGGCAGCCGGGCAGGCTGCCGGCGCTGGACATCGTGGTGCAGGACTTCGAGCTGCGCGGCAGGCGCCTGGGCCGCCTGGAAATCGAGGCCCGCAACCGCGCCGCCGCCGACGGCCAGCGCGAATGGCGGCTGTCCCGCTTCAACCTGGTGGCGCCCGAGGCCACGCTCACCTCCAGCGGCAGCTGGGCCCTGCTCGGAGGCGCGGGCGGCGAGGCGCAGCGGCGCACGGCAATGGACTTCGCGCTCGACATCCGCGATTCGGGCGAACTGCTGGCGCGCTTCGGCATGCCGGGCGTGCTGCGCCGGGGCCAGGGGCGCATGGCGGGCCAGGTGAGCTGGATGGGCTCGCCGCTGTCGCCCGACTACCGCAGCATGACGGGGCAGATGCACGTGGACATGCAGGCGGGGCAGTTCCTCAAGGCCGAGCCGGGCCTGGCCAAGCTGCTCTCCGTGCTCAGCCTGCAGTCGCTGCCGCGGCGCTTCGCCCTGGACTTCCGCGACGTGTTCAGCGAGGGCTTCGCCTTCGACTTCGTGCGCGGCGACGTGCACATCGCCAAGGGCGTGGCCACCACCAACAACCTGCAGATGAAGGGCGTGAACGCGGCCGTGCTCATGGAAGGCAGCGCCGACATCGCGCGCGAGACGCAGGACCTGCACGTGGTCGTGGTGCCCGAGATCAACGCCATGACGGCCTCGCTCGTGGCCACGGCCATCAACCCGGTCGTGGGCCTGGGCAGTTTCCTGGCCCAGATCTTCCTGCGCGGGCCGCTGATCCAGGCGGCCACGCAGGAATTCCGCATCGACGGCACCTGGGCCGAGCCGCACGTGGAGCGCATCCGGGGCCGAAAGAGCACGCCGGCCGACGCCGCCGCAGTCCCTGAACCAGGAGGAAAACCATGAAAGTCGCTGCTCTGCAAATGGTCTCGGGCGTGGCCCTGCAGGCCAATCTGGACCAGGCACGCCGGCTGCTGGAGCAGGCCGCCCAGGCCGGCGCCGAGCTGGCCGTGCTGCCCGAGTATTTCAGCGCCATGGGCCTGCGCGACGAGGACAAGCTCGCGCTCGGCGAGACCCCGGGCGACGGCCCCGTGCAGCGCTTCCTGGCCGACGCCGCGCGCGCGCTCGGCCTGTGGATCGTGGGCGGCACGCTGCCGCTGGCCACGGGCAGCCGGGAGCGCGTGCACAACAGCTCGCTGGTGTTCTCGCCCGAGGGCGCGTGCGTGGCGCGCTACGACAAGGTCCACCTGTTCCGCTTCGACAACGGCCGCGAGCATTTCGACGAGGCGCGCGTGATCGAGGCCGGGACGCGCTGCGTCCACTTCGACCTGCCGGCGCGCGATGGCAGGCTCTGGCGCGTGGGCCTGTCGGTGTGCTACGACCTGCGCTTTCCCGAGCTGTACCGCGCGCATGCGCGCGCCGGCGCCGACCTGCTGCTGGTGCCCAGCGCCTTCACCTACACCACGGGGCGCGCGCACTGGGAACTGCTGCTGCGCGCCCGCGCGGTGGAGAACCTGGCCTACGTGCTGGCGCCGGCCCAGGGCGGCACGCACGAGAACGGCCGGCGCACCTGGGGCCACAGCATGCTGGTGGACCCCTGGGGCCAGGTGCTGGCGCAGCAGGACGAAGGGGCCGGCGTGGTGCTGGGCGCGCTCGATGCGGGCCATCTGAACCAGGTGCGCGGCCAGCTGCCGGCGCTCACGCATCGCGTGCTGTGAGGGCGGTCGCCGTGGATCAGGGCATGGAGCGGGCGGAGGGCGTGGAGGAGGCCGCGCCGGCCGATGCGCCGGAGCCGCCGCCGCAGGGCGTGGTGCAGCGGCGCCTGCGCCGCTGGGCGGGGGCGTGGCGCCGCTGGTCGCTGTGGGCGCTGCTGGTGCTGCTGGTGGCCAGCATGCTGGTCACGCTGGTGTGGCTGGCCGGCCGCTACGAGGCCAGCCAGGTGCAGGCCCGCCTGGAGCGCGACACGGCGGACGCCGTGGTCGACATACGCAATGCCTTCGCGCACAACCTGCAGAACCTGCAGGCGCTGCAGGCGGGCGACCCCGACCTGGCCTCGTGGGAGGCGCGCGCGGCCGAGCTGCTCGCCACGCGGCGCGAGCTGGTGCGCATCGAGTGGCGCGACGCGCAGCTGCAGCTGCGCGCGCACGCCGAATCACCCTACCGCCCGCAGCACTGGGACCCGAGCAAGCGCAGCAGCCTGCACTCGGAGGCCGCGCTGGCCTGCACCAACGCGCAGCGCATCAACGGCCCGTCGTATTCCAGCAGCTACTTCCAGCCCCTGCCCGACGGCGCGGGCGCGGAGATGATGGAGGTCTGCCTGCCGCAGATCCAGGACAGGCGCGTGCGCGGCTTCGTCGTGGCCACCTATGCGCTGCAGACCGTGCTGCAGGATCTCGTCGCGCCCGGCCTGCAGCGCACCCAGGAGGTGTCGTTCACCGAGGCCGACGGCACGCGCCTGGCGCTCATCGGCGCCATGCGCCGCGGCTCGCGCATGTTCACGGCGCAGCAGCTGTTCGACCTGCCGGGCAACACGCTGGTGCTGCGCATGGACGGCTGGCATGCCGCACCCAGCGTGTTTCCCAACGTGCTCACGGCGCTGGTCACGGCCATGTCGATCGCCCTGGTGACGGTGCTGGTGGTGCTGGTGCGCGACAACCGGCGGCGCCTGCGCGCCGAGCGCGACCTGGGTGATGCGCTGGCGTTCCGCAAGACCATGGAGGACTCGCTGCTCACGGGCCTGCGCGCGCGCGACCTGAGCGGCCGCATCACCTACGTGAACCCGGCCTTCTGCGACATGGTGGGCTACGCGGCCGAGGAGCTCGTGGGCCAGACCTCGCCGCCGTACTGGCCGCCCGAGCATGCGCACGAATACGCCGAGCGCCAGTCCGTGCGCATGGCGGGCCGGCTCGACCCGCCGCGCGAGGGCTATGAATCCATCTTCATGCGCAAGGACGGAACGCGCTTTCCCGTGATGATCTACGAGGCCCCGCTGATCAACGCCCATGGCCTGCACACGGGCTGGATGGGCTCGTTCCTGGACGTGAGCGAGCAGCGCCGCGTGGAGGAGCTCTCGCGTGCCTCGCACGAGCGCCTGCAGGCCACGGCGCGCCTGGCCACCGTGGGCGAGATGGCCTCGCTCCTGAGCCACGAGCTGAACCAGCCGCTGGCCGCCATCTCCAGCTACGCCACGGGCTCGCTGAACCTGCTCGAGTGCCCGGCCGGCTGCGCGCAGCCGGCGCCGCAGGACCTCGCCGACGTGCGCGTGGCCGTGCAGCGCATCGCGGCCCAGGCCGAGCGCGCGGGCCGCGTGATCAAGAGCGTGCACGACTTCGTGCGCCGGCGCGACCAGTCGCGCGAGCCGGTCACGGCGCAGGACCTGTTCGATGCCGTGCTGCCGCTGATACGGCTGCAGGCGAACAAGGTAGGGGTGCGCGTGCTGCTGGACATCAGGCCGGGCCTGCCCCGGGTGCTGTGCGACACCACCATGGTCGAGCAGGTGCTGCTCAACCTGGCGCGCAATGCCATGCAGGCCATGGACAGCCCGGACATCCACCCGCGCATCCTGGAGCTGCGGGTGCGCCGCGCCGCGTGCAACGCCGCCAAGGGCTGGCTCGAATTCTCCGTCGCCGACATGGGGGTGGGCATTGCGCCGGAGGTGGCCGAGCGCCTGTTCACGCCGTTCTACACCACGCGCGCCGAGGGCATGGGGCTGGGCCTGAGCCTGTGCCGCACG